>OLSA01000556.1_pt1 | contig 32695 bp, 24 predicted proteins | sample 1672731 | NCBI WGS metagenome assembly OLSA01 (sample SAMEA3136718, study PRJEB25190) | human gut metagenome | biome: human gut; feature: human-associated habitat; material: faeces | place: Austria | collected 2013
GAACCATTTTTTCCGTAAATGTCCCGGAGGTCTGAAGAGGGTATACATGCCATATGATGAAGGGATATACTTTCTCTGAAGCTGACGATATTCCTTGGGGACTTTCCGGCCGTGGCATTTCCGACCGCGAAGCTCCCCGGCCGCGGAATCTGTTCCGACGCTTCCCATACTATGTTGATATGTCCGTCCGTATCCGGGACCGCTGATTTGAAGAAGTTTTGAGCGTCTGGCCAGGCTTCTGTGTCCGCCGGGAGCGTGACCGGGCGGTCTGCGCAGTCACGGCTGTATAGCCAGGAGGCAGTTCACCATGCAGTATACAAGCACATACCTGTCACCGCTCGGAAAGATGCTCCTTTCCTGCGATGAAGACGGTCTTACCGGCCTCTGGTTTGAAGGACAGAAATACTACGCCCGCTGTCTTGGAAGCGAACACGAAGAACGCGAGGAACCTGTCCTGAAGGACGCGAAGCGCTGGCTCGATATCTATTTTTCAGGCAGGGATCCGGGCTTTACGCCGCCTCTCCATATGATTGGCACGCCCTTCCAGATTTCCGTCTGGAATCTCCTGCAGAAGATTCCCTACGGGACGACAACGACGTATGGAGCTGTCGCCTCGGAAATCGCTGCAGAAAGAGGGCTTGCCCGGATGTCCGCGCAGGCCGTGGGCGGTGCGGGATCACACAACGCCATCTCCATTATCATCCCCTGTCACAGAGTCGTCGGCGCTGCCGGCAGTCTGACCGCATACGCCGGCGGCATTGAGAAGAAGATCTGGCTCCTGACCCATGAGGGCGTGGACATGAAACGGTTTTTTGTTCCGAAGGGGAAAGCAGATATCTAAAAACCGCCTTCATCCGGTGCGTCCTCCCTCCGGAAAGGACCAGGTCAGGGAAGGCGGCAGTGTTGTCCTCAGCCGCAGCCGGTATGGTGTCCGGGCCCTATGGAATTATTACATGGCGCCGAGCATGGAAGAATAACGGCTGGGCCCGCCACACTGAAGAAGCCGGGGAGGGCTTCGTGAAACGCGCCAGGAAAGTCCCGGAACTGATATTCTGCTGAAAAGGGGAGTTTTGCTGTCTGGGCCTGGCTCTGCAGGATCCTGTTGGCCAGAATAAAAAAAGAAAGGACCGGGGAAACTGGAGAAAGTGTATCCGGCAGAAAGTGAAAAACAGCACACGGGCGGAGCAGGGAGCATTGGGGAACGCAGCGCTCCAGGATGGAAGCCGGGGCTCCTGTATCTGAAGAAAAGCAGGACCATGCCAATCCGGACTGTATAATCCACTGTCCCTGCTCCCATGAAGAAAGCCAATTCCCCCCGCCTATAGAGGCGGGAGTCTTCTGGGCGGGATGATAAAGCGGAACGGATTTCCTTCAGGCAGCGCAGGCAGGCCGGAGATGAAGTGCTCAGGCCTGTTCAATGCTGGAACCGGCCTGCCTTTCTGAAAAAATGTGTTTTTTTTGCAACAAAAAGCCTGCACCCGTTATCCTGCCTCCCCTGGAAGAGCGCCCCGGGAAAAATTTTTCCCGGTATTGTTCCCTGCTGGAATATTTCTGCGGGGCGCTGAATGGAGAGGTGTTTCCGCTCCAGGCGGCCGGTGTTTTTTGCCCTGTACGCCGTTTCAGCCAGACAGACTTTGTGCAAAAATGAACATTCAGCATTTTGTTGCAAAAAAGCATATCCTGACGTTTGTTTAAGTATTTCAGCATGTTGGATATGTTTGTGTTGATCTTTTGCATGGAAAAGGGAGAAAAAATACGTTGCTGTATGTTATTGATTGATATTTTTTATCGTTAAAATTCAAATAGTTAAATAAAATGGCACGCTATATGCTCATTATTTGTCAATAAGGCGGAGGCCGGGTGCGCAAGCGCAGGGAGCTTCCGGGACATTTGAAGCCAACCTTTTTTGGAGGATCAAATAATGAGTGAAAATCTCGTCCTTTCCCCTCAGGAAGACCGCGTCATCAACAAGAAAGTCGACCGCAGGGGCCGTGAGCGTGTCTACAAGATTCTTGAACGAAACCAGTTCACTATTCCTTTCGTTGATGTTGAGCGCGCCAGGTGGTTCACTGAGAGCATGAAGCAGACGGAAGGCGAGCTCCTCACCCTCCGCTGGGCCAAGGCCCTGAAAAACGTAGCCGAGAAGATCACTGTGTGGATTACTCCTGATCAGCTTCTCGCGGGCCGCGTCGGCAAGCTTGGCCGTTACGGTATCCTCTATCCTGAAATAGACGGTGACTTTTACCGCGAAGTGATCGGCAACCTGCACAACCGCGACAAGAGCCCCTTCAAGATTTCTCCCGAGGATCTCAACATCGTCATGGAAGAAATCGCCCCCTACTGGGAGGGCAAGACCTTCCACGAACATCTGAACAAGGTGCTCCCCGCTGAAATCCGTGAGCTTACGTACGTTGACGAGCGCGGCCTGAAATCCAAGTTCGTTGTTTCCGAGACGTCTTCCTACCGTTCCGCCCTGCAGTGGGTGCCGGATTATAAGAAGGTTCTTGAGCGCGGCTTCATCGATATCCAGAACGAAGCCAAGGCCAAGATGGCCGCCCTTGATCTCAACAACTCCGTTGACCTCTGGGAGAAGAAGCCCTTCCTGGAAGCCATGATTATTGTCTGCGATGCCATCATGATCTGGGCGAAGCGTCACGCCGGCCTCGCCCGGGATCTCGCCGCGAAGGAGGCTGATCCCAAGCGTAAGGCCGAACTCCTTCAGATCGCCGAAACCTGCGATCGCGTGCCCGCCTATCCGGCCCGCACCTTCCGCGAAGCCATGCAGTGCCAGTGGTTCGTGCAGATGTTCTCCCGCATCGAGCAGAAGGCCAGCGCCATTATTTCCAACGGCCGCATGGATCAGTATCTGTGGCCCTACTACAAGAAGGACATCGAGGAGGGCCGCATCACCCGTAACGAGGCCAAGGAACTTCTCGAGTGCATGTGGGTCGACATGGCCCAGTTCATCGATCTTTATATCAACCCCGAAGGCGTCGAATTCCAGGAAGGCTATGCCCACTGGGAAGCCGTCACCATCGGCGGCCAGACTCCCGAGGGTGAGGACGCCACGAACGACCTGTCCTACCTGTTCCTGGAATCCAAGCGCGAGTTCCCCCTGAACTACCCCGACCTCGCCGCCCGTATCCACTCGCGCACCCCTGACCGCTTCCTGCATGAAGTCGCCCTGACCATCAAGGACGGATCCGGCTTCCCGAAGCTCATCAATGACGAAGAAGTGGTCTTCCTGAACACAGTTAAGGGCGTGCCGGTCAATGAGGCTCTCGACTACGCCATCTCCGGCTGCACCGAGACCCGCCATCCCAACCGCGATACCTATACCTCTGGCTGCGTGTACGTGAACTTTGCCACAGCCCTCGAGATGACGCTGTACAACGGCAGGATGCTTTTCTACGGTGACGAGAAGCTCGGCCTTGAGACCGGCGATCCCACTTCCTTCAAGACCTGGGACGAATTCTACGGCGCCTTCAAGAAGCAGCAGATCAACCTTCTGCACAAGGCCTTCCAGCAGCAGACCGTGGTCGACAAGCTGCGTCCCCAGCATTTCGCTGCTCCGCTTTCCTCCGTGCTGCATGACCTCTGCATGAAGAATATGCTCGACCTGCACACTGAGAAGATCCCCGGCGGCGTTGATTTCTCCTACTTCGAATTCCTCGGCTACGGCACCATTGTCGATTCCCTGTCTGCCATTAAGAAGCTTGTGTTCGATGAGAAGAAGCTGACCATGAAGCAGGTGATCGATGCCTGCCGCTGTGACTTCAAGGGCTGTGAGCCCATCCGCGCCATGCTCCAGCACGCTCCCTGCTACGGCAATGACGATCCTTACGCCGACAGCATCGCCCGGGACGTGGATCGCACCTGCCAGATCGAAGCCATCAAGTGCAGCAAGGAACGCGATATCCACTGCGATGTGCGTTACGTGCCGATTACCTCGCACGTGCCCTTCGGCAAGGTTGTTTCCGCCACCCCGAACGGCCGTCACGCATGGACCGCCCTTTCCGACGGTTCCTCCGCTTCCCATGGCGCCGATACCAACGGCCCCACCGCCGTTCTGCTCTCCAACTATCATTCCAAGAACTACGATCTGATTAACCGTGCCTCCCGCCTGCTCAACATCAAGCTCTCCCCGAAGAGCGTGGCCGGCGAGTCCGGAACCCAGAAGATCATGTCTCTCATCAGAACCTGGTGTGCCCTGAAGCTGTGGCATATCCAGTTTAATATCGTGAACCGTGAGACCCTTCTCAAGGCTCAGAAGGAACCTGATAACTACCGCAACCTGCTGGTTCGTATCGCCGGTTACAGCGCGTACTTCTGCGACATCTCCCGTGAGCTGCAGAACGATATCATCGAACGCACCGAACACGAAGACTTCTAAATCCTGATCTGTATTGAGTGAGGGGGGAGGAGAGCGCATCTTCTCCCCCCTTATTTTAGCTTTCAGACAACAGGGGGAACGACATGATGAGCGACGAACAGGCTGAAGGCCTCGTCTTCAATATCCAGAAATTCAGTGTGAATGACGGCGAGGGAATCCGCGATGTGGTTTTTATGAAAGGCTGTCCGCTGCGCTGCCGCTGGTGCAGCAATCCTGAATCCCAGGGGCTCAGCCCCGAGCACGCCTTCAACCCGCAGCGCTGTCTTACGGCCCAGGAATGCGGTTACTGCCTGAAGGTCTGCAGGACCGGGGCGCTGACGCTGATAAACGGCCTCATCGCCTTTGACATCCGCAAGTGCAGGCAGTGTTTCGCCTGCCATGAAGTCTGCCCCACAGGGGCCCAGACCGTCTATGGCGAGAAGAAGAAGGTCAAGGATATCCTTGATCTGGTGGAACGTGACGGCGTCTTCTACACTCATTCAGGAGGCGGCATGACGCTGTCCGGCGGCGAGTGCCTGGCGCAGTACGATTTCGCTATTTCCCTGCTCCGCGCAGCCAGGGAAAGACGCATCAATACCTGTATCGAGACATGCGGCTATTATCCCTACGAACATCTGAAAGAAGCCTGCCGGTATCTCGACAAGCTGATCATGGACATCAAGTGCCTCGATCCCCAGAAGCATAAGGAAGGCACGGGTGTCGACAACAGGATTATCCTCGAGAACTTTACCCGCGTCATAGAGGATTATCCGGATCTTCCCATCCGCGTACGGACGCCTATCATCCCAGGTTTCAACGATACCGAAGAGGATGTCAGGGCCATCCGCGCTTTTATCCCGCGCCGGCTCAATATTGAGTATGAGCTGCTACCCTATCACCGCATGGGGCAGCCCAAGTACGGCTATCTTGGCAGACGCTACGATTTCGCCGGAAAGCAGCTGGACAGGGAAAAGATGAAGCGGCTTATTGAACTTGCCAGGTGAAATCCGCAGGCAGGGACGTGTGAAGGGAGCTCAGGCTCCCTTTTTTATGCACGGCAGGGCAGGCCGTCCCAGCCTGTGGAGCGGAAAAGGCCCAGGCGCCTGCGCCGAAGCAGGCACCCGCCCATGGCAGCGGCCCGACAGGGCCGCTGCCATGGGCATCCCCGGCTAAGCCGTGGGATGTCACAAATCATTTTCCAGATGTTTCAGGATCTTCGCCGGCACACCGCCTACAAGGACATTGTCTGGCACATCCTTCGTCACGACCGCACCTGCCGCGACCACCACATTTTGGCCGATGGTTACACCCGGTACGATCGTTACATTCCCGCCAATCCATACATCGTCACCAATCCGCACGGGAGCAGATGTTCCCAGGTGTTTTCTCCGGCCAGCCGGTGACAGGGGATGGTTGACCGTACTGATGAGGGTATTCGGACCTATGAGCACATGATTGCCGATATGGACCGGGGCAATATCGAGAATGGTGACGTTATAATTTGCCAGAAAATCATCGCCTGCATGGATGTTGCTGCCATTATCACAGTGGAATCCCGGCAGAATTTCCGGATTGTTCCCGACGCTGCCGAAGAGGTTTCTGATAGCCTGAACCCGCTTTTCGTGATCCGTAACAGGTACAGCATTGAGAGCTTCCGTCATTTTCACGGCATGGAGCTTGCGGGCATTGACGGCAGGATCGAAGATGTCAAAAGGAAGTCCTGCGTCCAGTTTTTCAATTTCTGTCATCATGATAAGCCTTAGCGATACGATTTTTCGTAAATGGCGAGATAGTCTGCATCACTCAAAGGCAGCGGATCGGCCGTGATATCACCGCCCAGAACTTCATGGACGCGTTTCGGATACTTTTTGAGTTCTTCCTTCGTAATACCGGCATCGCTCATGCGCAGATTATCGCACCCCACAGCGGCGATGAGATTATCGAGGGCGCGGATAAAGTCTTTGCCTGATGTCGGATTTTCCACGCCCATGGCTTTTGCCATCTTAATCATCGGTTCTTCGGCTGCCTTGCGTTCGGCAAAGAAGTCAAAATACGCGTGAGAAATCATGATCAGTCCGGCGCCGTGCACGAGATCGTCATGATAACCGCCCATGACATGCTCCATCGTGTGCTGGGATGTGCAGAGCATGTAGTAGCCGGCAAGGGTATTTGCCAGTGCGACGTAGGCACGCGCTTCTTTGTTCGAGCCATCCCGATAGGCAGCGGGCAGGTATTTTGCGATGAGCTCAATAGCCTTCAGTGCGAACATTTCTCCCATGGGATGTTCATTCTTATTAATGACGGATTCAGATGCGTGGTAAAAAGCATCCATACCCTGGTAGGCAGTGAATTTGGGCGGCACGCTCATCATCAGGTTGGAATCCACAATGGAAAGGGTCGGGAACATGGAGGTGAAGAAGATTCCGGTCTTTTCCTGGGTCTTCTCGTTGGTGATGACGGAAGCCATGTCCACTTCGGAACCGGTGCCGGCAGACGTGGTGATGGCCACGATGGGCGCGGCATTATGGGCCGGCTGTTTTTTGCCGCCATTGACGGAAAGGCTGTAGTCCCAGATATCGCCATCGTTTGTCATCATGAGCGCAATGCACTTGCAGCAGTCCATGACCGAGCCGCCGCCGAGTGCGATGGCGAAATCACAGCCAGTTTTTTTGGCCAGGGCGGCGCCATCCATGACATTGTCGCTTGTGGGATTGGGACGGATCTGATCAAACAGCTCATAGGCGATACCCGCTGTGTCGAGTTCTTTTTCAAGAGCAGCAAGGTAGCCATATTTCTTTACGGATTTGCCATTTGTCGTTGCGATGAGCGCCTTTTTTCCTGGCAGTTTTTCCTCATGCAGCGACTGCAGCCTTCCCGCACCAAAAAGAACTTTTGCCGGCATATAAAAATCGAAATGATACATGATACTTGCTCCTTTCGAACGTTTTATCTCTCAGAACTTTGCTGAATTTCTCATAAGTGATGGGGGCACTGTAGCCTGAGCCGTTGCTGGGATCAGTCCTTTATATTAATGTTTTTTGTGGTAAATCTTTATATTTTGAGAGGAAGAGCCCATGATTTTTTCTCATCCCAGTCCCATACTCTGTGCTGCTCTTGACACCCTGGGGCAGGCATTTACGAACCTTCCCTGGAATTTCCTTCCCGTAAAGACAGAACTCGTATCCCAATGGCTCGGGGCACCCGAAGAAGATATTATGGTCGTCACGTTCCGCGGTACCCACTACCTGGAGAAATTCCACAAACAGGATTTCTTCTTTATCAACTTCGTCTGCCAGAACGGCTATGATGTGCTGAGCTCAAAGTACAACAACCATCTTCATCTCTCCGAAGGCGACTGTTATATCGGTCAGCCCTACAGCGGCTATGCGCTGCGCATCGAAAGCGAACAGGAGGTCATCATGGTCGGCCTCCACATAAAAAAAGAGCTGTTTCTCCGCGAATATCTGAGCACCCTTGCCGCCGATACCTCTCTCTTCCATTTTTTTCTTGCGCCACAGACAAACAAGTTCTCTGACGAATACATCCGGCTTCATTTCGTGCCGGACGCCGAAATCTGGTACCTCATCGGCCTCATGGCGCGTGAATATGCAGCAAAGACCGACCGCACGCAGACGATGCTCCATGCGCTCATGCGTACCCTCACTCTCTATCTCTCCCGGAAATACGCAGAAACCTACCTCGGGAACAACAAGGATGCTCCCCTCGCCACCCAGATGCGCCTCTATATCGAGACGCACTCCGATAACGTGACTCTCGGGGACCTCGCTGGCCATTTCGGCTATCACCCAAATTACATATCCTCATACCTCCACAAAAAGACCGGCAGGACATTTTCCGAGCTTCTCCTCGAAAAGCGCATGGAAAAAGCCCGCCTGCTGCTCGAAAACACGGAACTTACGATTGAGGTGATTGCCGACATGCTCGGTTACAGCAACGCGAGCAATTTTTATAAAGCCTTCCATAGCTATTTCCACACATCGCCCAGAAATTATCCGTCACGGTGATATTTCCCGTGCCGTACGTGAAATCTGAAAAATATTGCCATGCAGGGTGAAAGCCGCAACCGGACACACGGACGTCCACCATGGTAAAAAAGTAATACGAATTTTAAAAAAATAGTATAATTTGTGCTGGACTCTACCGGCTGCATTTGCCGGAACAGTATACGGGCCCCGTTCTGACACCCCTTCCGGGTATACCTGAGATAAATGTGAAATAAAGAACGAGATCGGGATTTCTCTGCGGGAAGTGTTTTTTAGCAACAATGGTATGCAAAAAAACACGATTTAAAAATGTTTTTTTGATAACTAAGTGAAATTATTGAATGAAAAGTAGAAATCAAAGCGTTGCAAAAATACAATATTCTTGTTTTTCTGGATAAACTGCCTCTGTTTCCGGTCTGTATATAGAGAGTGCTGAACCAACTTTTTTATACAGGAAATGATAAAAAAGCAAATAAATATGTAATATGTTGTTGTTATTTCATTGATTTTGCTGTTTTGAGGAAAAATATAAGGGAACAGCTAAAAAATTACATGAATAGAAAGGAAAAAAGAGTTTTTTATATCAAAAATAGTAATTGTTCTCATTAAATTTAAAAAACTTCTGACTTTTGTCCGTTCTCATACTGGGAAAAAGCCGTAAATCCGGATGGATATGGCCTTGCATGAGTTTTTCTCCCGGAAATAAATTTTTAAGAAGAAAATAAACAAATTTTTTCACAAGATGGCCTTCATTTTGCTTATTGGTTTTTATCCCAAACTTCTTACCTAGGAGAAAGGTATGAAACGTATTGTTACTCTGATGTGTGCTCTGGCTCTGGTTTTCAGCTGTGCGGTTTCCGCCAGCGCCGTCGAGTACAAGGCTATGACCATCCGTGCGGCCACGGCCAACCCTGATGGCAGCCAGCATGTTGTCGCTATCGATAAATTCAAGGAAATCATCGAGAAGGAATCTGGCGGCAAGATTAAGGTTCAGAAATTCATCGGTGGCTCCATGGGCGACGAACAGGCCAATGTGAAGCAGCTGCGTACGGCGGAAATCCATATGGCTGTCCTCGCCTGCGGCAACCTGACTCCTTTCGCCCCCGCGGCCGGCGTCTTCTATCTTCCCTATGGTTTCACCAGTCTCGACAAGAACACCAAGGTCTTCACCAATGATGCTTTCATGAAGAAGATGAACGACCTTATCGCCAAGCAGAGCGGCACCCGTCCCCTCGGCTGGCTGCGCGCCGGTTACCGCCATATCACCAACTCCAAGCATCCCATCACCAAGATGTCCGACCTCAAGGGCCTGAAGATCCGCGTGCCCGCCGTTGAGCTGCAGCTCGCCGCCTTCCGTTCCTGGGGCATCGAACCCAATCCGCTCGCCTGGTCTGAAACCTTCAACGGCCTGCAGCAGGGCGTCATCGATGGTGAGGAAAACCCCTACACGGTTATCCGTGACCAGAAGTTCTGGGAAGTGCAGAAGTACATCACTGAATGCCATTACCTGCTCTGGGTTGGTCCCATGCTTTTCTCCGAACGCTGGTACAGCAAGCTTGATCCCGACACCAGGGCCCTCGTTGAGAAGGCTGCCAGGGAAGCCTGCGCCTATGAATGGAAGTGGGCTGACGAGCAGGAAGCCGTTGCCAAGAAGATGTGTGTCGACAAGGGCATGAAGATAGACCAGCTCACCGACGAGCCGGCCTGGGAAAAGGCTGCCCGCGGTGTGTGGCCCCAGTTCTATGACAAGATCGGTGGCAAGGAAAACGTTGACGAAATGCTCAAGCTGATGGGCGACTAAAGTCTTTTCAGGCTGCGGTCCGGCGCTTTGGCGCCGGACCCGCCACTGGAGCCGGAGATGTTCCTGCGTGTTCTGAAAAACCTGTACGACAACTTTGAAGAATATCTGAGCGCGTTCTTCATCGCTGTCATGATCTTTGCCCTGACCACCCAGACGGTCTGGCGCGTGGTCACCGGCGCGTCATTTGCCTGGACGGAAGAGCTCTCCCGCTACAGCTTCATCTGGGCGGTCTTCTTCGCGGCGGCACTCGCCGTCAAGCGCGGCGCGCATGTGCGCATCACGGCCCAGTTCGGCCCCATGCCCCTGAAACTGCGTATGGTCTTCCGCGTTATCAGCGATCTCATCTGGATCGGGTTCAATATCTTTTTCGTTTTCGTGTGCTGGGACACTATCAGGGAAGGCCTGCAATTCCCCGAAATTTCTCCCACCCTCCACATCATCAAGGCCAAGGTGGAAATGATTCTGCCTTTCAGCTTCCTTCTCACGAGCTGGAGAATTGTTGAGGAGTATATCGTGCGCTGGCGCAAAGGCACTCTTCTGGACATGGTCAAGTACGAGGAGCATATCTGATGAGCCCACTGGAGATAGCCCTGATAGTCATGGTGGTGATGTTCATCATCGGCATGCCCATATACATGTCGCTGTGCATTGCCGCTGCCGTGACCCTGGTGTGCGGCGATATTCTCCCGCTCACCATCATCCACAACTCCCTCTTTGACGGCCTGAATCTTTTTCCGCTGCTCGCCATTCCCTGCTTCGTTGTTGCCGGCACCCTCATGGAGTATGGCAATATTACGAACCAGATCATCGATGTCGTGAAACAGATAGTCGGCCGCACCTATGGCGGCCTCGGAATCACGACGATTCTGGCCTGTACATTCTTTGCGGCCATTTCCGGTTCCGGTCCGGGAACGGTTGCCGCTGTCGGCACAATTCTTATTCCGTCCATGATCCACAACGGATACTCGAAGGACTACGCGGCAGCAGCAGCGTCATCGGGCGGCACCATCGGCATTCTGATCCCGCCCAGCAACCCGATGATCATTTACGCCATCCTGGGCAACCTCTCCGTGACGGCCATGTTTACGGCCGGCTTCGTTCCCGGTTTCATTGTGGCTTTCGCCATGATTGTGACAGCCTGGCTCCTGGCGAAAAAGCACGGATTCCGCGGCGATCCCGATGCGAAGTTTCATCTCGGTCACTTTCTGCAGAGCTGCCGCAAGGGCTTTTTCGCCCTGATGACTCCCATCATTATCCTGGGATCTATCTACTCCGGCTACGCCACTCCGGTTGAAGCGTCTGTCGTGGCCATTCTTTACGCCCTCTTCGTGGGCATCGTCATCAACCGCTCGCTCAGGCTCACGCATATCTATAAGGCCCTTCTCGAAGGCGCCATGATATGAGGTACGGTTCTTCTCATTGTTGGCGCTTCCACTCTGTTCGGCAAGATTCTTACCTTCGAGGAAGCCCCGCAGAAGCTGACCAGTCTCGTGCTCGGGATTTCCAAGAATCCGTACGTCGTCCTCCTCATGATCATCGCTGTTCTCTACATCCTCGGCATGTTCATGGAGACGCTGTCCACCATCATCATACTGGTCCCTGTCCTGCTTCCCATGATTCTGCAGCTGGGTATCGACCCCATCCACTTTGGCATCATTCTTGTCGTGACGAACAACGTGGCCATGCTGACTCCTCCGCTCGGCGTGAACCTCTTCGTCTCATCAAGGCTGGCAGAAGTTTCTGTGGAAAGAGTGTCCTTGGCAGTGCTTCCCTACCTGGTGGCGCTGACCCTGTGTATCCTTCTCTTCACCTTCTGGCCCGCGCTTATTCTCTGGCTGCCTCATCTTCTGGGATACGGCCTCTAGCTCCTGAAGCCGCATACCGCGGCTGATATCGAAGGTGGCGGCTGCCCTCCGGGAAGCCGCCACCTTCGTCAGTTTTTGTTCCCTTTTACGGGGTATCTGCCCCGGATGTGTATGGAGAGAAATTCATGAAAATCGGATTCTGGGGTGCCGGTACCATGGGCAGCTGCCTTGCCCGCAATCTGCTGAAACAGGGCTTGGATGTTGTTATTTACAGCCGCAGCGCGGAAAAAGCCCTCAGCCTCGCGAAGGAAGGCCCAAAAGGCTCTGGTACGGACAAACGACTGGATCTCGTTCCCTGTGACGTCCTCTTTACCTGCCTGGCGCTGCCTGAGCATGTGCGCGCGGGTTTCCTCAATGAGGGGAGTCTCTATGACGGCATGCCGGAGGGGAGCGTGCATGTGGAATGCAGCACCATCGACCCCGCCCTGGCGGAAGAACTTGCCTCGGCGGCTCAAATGAGGGGAATAGGGTATGTCCAGTCCACGCTCGGCAAGACGCCCCAGGCTGCAAGCGCCGCTGCGGAACCCATGTTCGTGGGCGGTGGGGAGAATGCCGTGAAAAAGGTATGGTCCCTGCTTGAGACGATAGGAAGGCCCGTGAATGTGCATTCCGTGGCCGCTTCCTGCGCCGTAAAGCTTATCAGCAACCTCGTGGGAATGACGAATCTTGCCGTGCTGGCCGAAGGTCTTCGCCTCGGCAGAACAGCCGGCCTCGACATGAAACAGCTCCTGGAGCTTCTGACGGATACGGGGGCGCGCAGCTTTCAGATGGACGTGCGCGGCCCCTGGATAGCCGGAAGTGATTTTTCTCCGCGCTTTGCCCTAACCCTGGCCCACAAGGATCTGCGCCTCGGCACGGACATGGCCCATAAGTGGAAAGAGTCCGTACCTCTTTTCGACGCGGCCCGCATGCTGTTTTCGGCAGCGGAAACGCAGGGGCTGGGTGATGAGGACTGCGCCGCGGTCATGAAGCTCAACGAGCACGATTCCTGATTTGACAGGCTGACATTCCGGGGAAGACGATTTCCGTGCTTCTCTCCCCGGGGGCCATCCCTGCTCCGGACCCCGGTGAACACGGGGAAGGTTCTTTTATAGCATATCGCACTTCCTTGTCTGTTCGGGAGGGCTGATGTATACATCTAGAATGCTGGCCGATTATATCGAAGAACTTTGCGACACGTTCAATGACGCCATGTGCGTTACTGACCGCAATGGCATCTGCGTCCTGGTGAACAGGCGTCACTCGGAGCTGACTGGTATACCCAAACGGGACATAGTCGGACACCGTGTGCAGGACATGGTGCTGCACGGTGTCTTCGACACGCAGCTCAACTCCAAGGTTGTGGAAACAGGCCAGGATGTAAAAAGCGTGCAGAACGTTTTCAATGGACGGCGGCTGCTTCTGGATGGTCACCCCGTGCTCGATAAGAAGGGCAAGGTGGCCTATGTGGTTACGGTCATCCGGGATGTCACGGCTCTGACGGATTTGCGCCGTGAAATCGCCGCGCAGAAGGAACTTCTGGAGACCTTTCAGAGCCTGAACAACGCCAACAGTGGCAGCGCGCGTTATCCCATGGTCATGCAGAGCAGGGCCATGCAGCGTCTCTGCGCGGAGGCGGAAGCCATCGCCGATACGGACGCCACAGTTCTTCTTCAGGGCGAGACGGGGGTCGGCAAGGACGTGGTTGCGCGGCGGATCCATCATGAAAGCCGCCGTTCCTCCGCTCCTTTCATCAAGGTGGACTGCGGAAGCATTCCTGAAAATCTCATTGAGACGGAATTCTTCGGCTATGCGCCGGGGAGCTTTTCCGGCGCCAGCCGGCACGGTAAGGCCGGTCTTCTGGAGGCAGCAAACACGGGGACGGTGTTTCTGGATGAAATCGGCGAACTCCCCATGCCCATGCAGTCACGGCTTCTGCGCGTTCTGCAGGATTTCGAGGTCATGCGCGTGGGAGCCACGGAACCCCGCAAGGTCGATGTGCGCATCATCGCGGCCACCAACAAGGATCTCGGCCGGGAGGTGGCCAGAGGCACATTCCGGCCGGATCTCTATTACCGCCTCAAGGTAGCCGTTCTGAACATTCCTCCTCTGCGGGAGCGCAGGGGCGATATTCAGCCACTGGCGGAAGCCTTCCTGGCGTATTACTGTGCCCGCTACCACAAAAAGCTTTCGTTTTCGGACGAAGCGATGGATGTGATGTGTCACTATTCCTGGCCCGGCAACGTACGCGAGCTCGAGAATCTGGTGCAGGGCATTGTGGCAACGGCCAAGCGCGGTCCGGTGAAGCCCGAGGATCTCAGGGGTATCACCGCTGAAAACGGGGACGGAGAGGACAATCTTTCTTTTTCTCTGCCCACGCTGAGCGGGCATTCGCTTAAGGACATTATGAAAAGCTTTGAGGAGTCCGTGCTTGATCGCGGGCTCAGGCAGTTCGGCTCCATATCCGAAATGGCCCGCCAGTTCCAGATGGACCGCAGCACCATATTCCGCAAGGTGCGCGACATGCAGGCCCGCAGAAAACGCACCGCGAAGACCAGGCAGGGAACTAACCGGCAGTCCCGCTGAGAAAGGCCCTGCACCGGGCAAGAACGTCTTCGGGATCGCCGGGAGATATCCAGACTGTTTCCTTCCGCCCCCGGAACCATGTGATCTGGCGCTTTGCGTAGGCTCTTGTGTTGTGGAACCAGAGGCTCTTCATGGTTTCTTCGTCGATCCGCCCGGTGAGGTAGGCCAGCACTTCACGGCAGCCTATGCCGGTCCAGCCCGGCGCGCCGGCGTCGCAGCATTCACGCATGGCCCTGCGGCCTTCATCCAGGGCGCCATTCCTGAGCATGATGTCAATGCGGGCGGCGAGCCCCGGCTCCAGCTTTGCGAGGGGGGTATTGACCACGAGAAGCGGTCCTCTGCAGGGGGCGCTGCCTGCGGCGTTTCTGTGCCACCAGGTGAACGTGTGCCCCGTTGCCTCGGCAACTTCGAGGGCCCTGGCTGTGCGCTGCCTGTCGTTTGGGTGAATTTTTGCCGCGTAGTCCGGATCGGTTTTCTCAAGTTCCCTGTGCAGGGCGGGAGCCCCTTCCCGTTCCATGCGCGCGAGAATGCGGCTGTGCAGCTCTTCCGGTACGGGAGGAATGTTCGCTATGCCGTGCAGGATGGTCTGAAAATAGAAACCCGTGCCTCCCACAAGGAGGGGCACATGCCCTCTTTCCCTGATGGCGCGGATTTCAGCCACGGCTCTGGCCGCCCAGTCAGCCGTGTCCGTGCGTTCCCGTGTCCCGAGATAGCCGTAGAGATGATGCGGCGCGCGGCTCTGTTCTTCCGGACTCGGCTGGGCCGTAATGATGGGAAAATCGCGGTAAACCTGGCGGGAATCAGCGTTGACCACTTCACCGCCCAGTTCCTCACAGAGCGTGAGGGCCAGAGCCGTCTTGCCTGCGCCGGTGGGGCCCGCGAGGCAGATGACAGGCATGGCCGGCGTCTTTTCTTCCGCCATTGTTATTTCTCCGTCCGTCCATAGCCGCCCTGTGGCGGATCCATGCAGGGCGTGCTCGTACGCATCTGGCCGTTCCTGTAAAGAGCCGTGAGGCGTTCGTTGACGTTGGGCGGGACGAGTTCGCTCACGTCCCCGCCGTGGCTGGCCGCGGCTTTGACGATGCTTGAACTCACGAAAATCCAGCGGTGGTCGGTCATGAAAAAGACCGTCTGCAGGTTCCTCTGCAGCCTGCGGTTCATGAGCGCCAGCTGAAACTCGTATTCGAAGTCGCCCGTGGCGCGCAGGCCGCGGATCATGGCGCAGGCCCCGTGGGCGTCAGCGAAGGTAACCGTGAGGTTATCATAGGGCTCGACGAGGAGCCTGTCTCCGAGATCGGGGAGAGCGTCGCGCACCATCTGCGTACGCTCCTCCAGGGTGAAGAGCGGGTGCTTGCCCGCATTGTCGGCAACGGCCACGATGACCCTGTCGAACACGTGGAGCGCCCTGCGGATAATGCTCACGTGGCCGTTCGTGATGGGATCGAAAGTCCCGGGGTAGACAACGGAATGCGGTTTGCTAGCCATGGTGCGTTTCTCCGGGCACAGAGGCCTGGCCTGCGAAGCCTTTCTTCCTGGGCATGGGAGCGAAGCCGGTCCTTCTGCCGCTGCCGAGCCTCTGTTCCAGGGCCTGAAGAACATTGTCCGGAACCAGTCCTTCCACACTGGCGCCGTTGCTCACTGCTCCCTTTATGATAGTGGAGCTGATGTAGAGCCATTTGTAGTCGGTCATGAGGAAGACGGTTTCGATGGTCTGGTTGAGTCTGCGGTTCATGAGCGCCAGCTGGAATTCGAATTCGAAGTCCGAGACGGCACGCAGGCCGCGAAGAATGGCACAACAGCCCCGCTTGGCCGCGTAGTCGACGGTCAGCCCGGAAAAGGGAACGACTTCGATGGCGTCGCCGTGTTTCCCAATTGCGTCCCGGACAAGGGCGCAGCGTTCTTCAAGTGTGAAGAGCGGCGGTTTTGACGTCTGGTTGGCCACGCCGACAATGATGCGGTCGAAAAGGTGCAGTCCCCGGCGGATGAGACTCATGTGGCCGTTGGTGATGGGGTCGAAGGACCCCGCGTAAAGGGCTGTGTGCATGGCGGTAAAAAAGAAGGGAGACAGCCTTCCGACTGCCTCCCTTATGCTGTTTGTCTGTGAAAGGACTCAGTTTTTCATCATGATGATGCGGGTCTGCCCGAAGAGCTTATCTGTGTCTATGCTGAGACTGGCGGGTACGTCAATCTCGAGACCGGATTCGATTTCCATGACCACATAGGCGCCTTTGGCGAGCCAGCCGCACTCGGCAAGCCCGGAAAGAGCTCCCTGAGCGAGGTGCCTGCGGTAGGGCGGATCCAGGAAGACGAGCCCGTAGGGGCCGCCCATGCCCCGCTCGGCGCCGTGCACGCGGCGCACCACCTTGAGAACGTCGGCTTTGACGATGAAGGCGCGGTCCGCGAGGCCGAGCTCCCCGATATTGTCCGCGAGGCAGCGCACGGCGTTCTGGGCCGTCTCTACGAACCAGGCGCGTGAGGCGCCGCGGCTCAGGGCCTCGAAGGCGAGGCTTCCCGATCCGGCAAAGAGATCAAGCACATCCAGTCCTTCAAAGGATCCGAGACGCGAGCTGAGCATGGAGAAGAGAGATTCGCGCACCTTGCCCATGGCAGGGCGGTACCCCTCTCCCTCGACGGTTTTGAGTCTGCGCGAACGCAGTGTTCCGGCTATGATACGCATGAATTAGATCTTCGAAATGAGGCGGGTGAGGTAGTATTCCATCTTCATGAGGGCTTCCTCGATGCTCTTCTGCTCCACCCACGGGCGTTCGTTGACGTTGGCGATCTTCTTCTGGAAGAGATCCCACTTGCGGAGCACCTCGTCCGAGAGGAACTGCCAGTCGATCTTCGGCTGGGCGAGTTCCGCGTGCGTCTGATCGGCTTCGACCGTCTTTCCGGAAATGGTCATTTCCTCGAGATAGGCGGGGATGATGGTTTCGAGTCCGAAGCGCTGTTTGATGAGTCCGGAGAGAATCTGCTGCGCCTTTTCCTCGCCGTGCACGATGACGACCTGGGGTTTGCTGGCAGCGAGAGGGGAGAGCCAGTCAAGGAGCTGGGTCTGGCCCGCATGAGCGGAAAAGCTGTTGATGGAATAGATTTTGGCGCGCACTTCCATGTCTTCGCCGAAGAGGGTGATCTTCTTGCACCCTTCGACGAGGGAGCGGCCGGGGGTGCCGACGCCCTGATAGCCCACGAAGACGATGCTCGCGCCGGGACGCCAGACGTTGTGTTTCAGATGATGCTTGATGCGGCCGGCGTTGCACATGCCGGAAGCGGAAATGACGATGGCGGGGTTGTTATAGGTGTTGATGGCCTCGGATTCCTCGCGCGAAAGCGTGTAATGCAGATTGGGCAGTTCGAAGGGATCATCGCCTTTGTTCAGGAGCGCCAGGGCGTCGTCATCGAGAAGCTCCCTGTGATGCCTGAACACTTCTGTGGCGCGGATAGCCAGCGGGCTGTCCACGAAGATGGGCATATCAGGAAGCTTGCCCCTGTGATTGAGCTCATGCAGACAGTAGAGGACTTCCTGCGTGCGCTCCGCAGCGAAGGCGGGAATGATGACCTTGCCGCCGTGGCTGTAGCTGTAGCTGATGGCATCGGCGAGTTCGTCCAGACTGGTAGAGGAATCCTTATGATCGCGATCGCCGTAGGTGGATTCCATGAAGACGTAGTCGGCCTGGGGCGGCGTCTCGGGATCCCTGACGATGAGGGCCTGCGGGCGGCCGATGTCGCCGGAGAAAATGATGCTCGTTGTTTTGCCGTCTTCGGTTATTTCGAGCCGGATGGCCGCGGAGCCGAGGATGTGCCCAGCCTCGTAAAAAGTGGCCCTGATGCCCGGGGCCGGTTCTATGGACTGGTGCAGATCCACGGTTCTGACCTGCTTTGCCGTGCCCTGGGCGTCCAGAATGGTGTAAATGGCTTCAGGTGGGTTCTTGAGACCGCGGCGGGCGTACTTCTTGGCCTCGAACTCAGCTTCCATCTCCTGAATGTGCGCGCTGTCTTCGAGCATGAGGGCGATGAGCTCACCCGTAGCCTTTGTGCAGTAGATCCAGCCGGTGAACCCGTGTTTGACGAGGGCAGGAAGAAGGCCGGAATGATCGATGTGGGCGTGAGTGAGGAGCACGAAGTCCACATTTTTGGCGCGGTAGATCTCTGAATTGCGGTTGCGGGCCTCAATGGCCTTGTTGCCCTGATGCATGCCGCAGTCAACGCAGAAACGTTTTCCGCAGGCCTCGATCATGTAGCAGGAGCCTGTTACAGTCTGTGCCGCTCCGAGAAACTGTATTTTCATTCGCGATCAGCTTTTTGCCCCTGTCCGTGAGGGCAGGGGAGGATGCGCTGCCTCCATGGTATCCTAACGTGGTGACAGCCGGCGCGGGAGCGCGGGCCGCCGGAGGCCCTTCCGGAAACGGGAGAAAGCAACAGGCCGGTTCCGAAGAGCAGGTTTTTCTTAACGGGAAAAAATAGCCTGCGATGTGCTGTTATGCAAGATCGTGCTTTTTGCAGGGTCGACTGGCTGACATTGGTAAATCTCCGTATGCAGGAGGCTGGAAAGGAGAGATGCGATGTGTGACAAGAAGGATGCCGGAATGGACTGGGCGGAACGGGCTGTCCCTGAATCTGTCGGGGGGCCTGTGCCTTCCCCTCCTGGCGGCAGGACCTGGAAAGAGCTCATGCGCATGGCCATAGGACTCGCAGCCGGAGCGGAAGCCAGGGGTGAGGTGCCCGTGGGGGCGGTTATCGCCGATCGCTCGGGATCAGTTGTGGGAGAAGGAGGGAATGCCCCTCTGGGTACCTGCGATCCCACGGCGCACGCGGAAATTATGGCCATACGCAGTGCCTGCCGGCGTCTTGGCAACTACCGTCTGGAGGGCTGCGTTATGGTCGTCACGATGGAGCCCTGCGCCATGTGCGCCGGAGCCATTGTTCACGCCAGGCTGGACGGCGTTGTATACGGGTGCCGCGATGCCCTGGCCGGAGCCGTGGTTTCAAGGTCGGATCTTCTGGACGCTTCCTTCCTGAACCACCGGGTATGGCATATGGGCGGAGTGCTGAGCGGGGAATGCGCCGCTCTTATCCGTACCTTTTTTGCAAAACGCCGCTGAAACACGTAAAGAGGGAAAAGTCCCCCAACACATGACGCCGTGCCGTGTCCGGCACTTTTCACGAGAGAGGATTGTTGTGAACGAGAACGTGGATGATCTGACTGTACAGTATGAAGAGAATGGGCTTGTTGTAATCAAGGAACTGGACAAGGTGATTCTGAGCCGCGGAGCGTGGGCGACCATTATCTTCCGTTTTCAGGAGTGGAGGCAGGAGCTGAAGGACTACGGTCCCGATAAATACAGTATCCGCCGCTATCACAAGGTAAACGGAGAATACCGCTACCAGTCGAAGTTCAATATCTCCAGCGCTGATCAGGCCCGTAAACTCATTGACGCTCTGGAGAGCTGGATGCCCAAGAAGTCAGCTCCCTCCGCCTAAAGAAGCGGGGAGCTTGAAACAGGCCTCCTGGCGGGCAGCGCTGACAGAGACCGCCGCAGGATTCAGTTCCGGAACACCGGGGGAATATCAGGCCTCCCGTTCTGTGCGCAGCTGCGCCGGATTTATGGCACTGCAGCTTTGCCGGGTGCCCGGTGAAGCCTTCCCTTTCGCCTCAGAGGCGGGAGCCTTCTGGCCGCAAAATGATCAATGTTTTTTTTCTTCAGAAACAGGTGTGTGCACGCATGCGTTTAGCCGCCTTTATCCTGAGCTGCTGTCTTTTCCTGCAGTCTGCGCCGGCCCGGGCCGCGGAGCCTGACGTCCCTGAGGGCTGGACGATCAGTAAGGTTGTGGTGCTGGCCTCGTCCGGAGTCCGCGCCCCGACGCATTTCGAGGAGCAGCTGCAGAGCATGGAGCTCGGACGCACCTGGAAGGAATGGGGCGTCGGAGCTGGCGAACTGACCCAGCGCGGTGCTGGTCTTATCCAGGCTATGTGGATGCCGCTCGGCATCGAACTCCGCAAACTCGGGATGTTCCCGGCCTCAGGCTGCCCTGATCCGGCCGATGTCTATGTGCGCAGCGATACCCTTCAGCGCACCCGCACGGCGTCCTCGGCCCTGCTGGATGGCATCGCTCCTGAATGCCGGCTCGGCTACAGGGTTTCAGGGGAGGAAAAAGACCCGCTTTTCCATGCCCTGCGCGAGGGGTGGTGTCCCATTACGTCCGCGGCTTCCGCGGCCGCACAGGTCATCGCTTCTCTGCCTCAGGGCAGCCTTGACGGACTTACAGAGAGTCTCGGCCCCTCTTTTGACCTTCTGAACGGACTGCTCCGGCCCGTCAACAAGGAAATGTGCGAGCGCTACAGCTTCCCCAACTGCCACGTGGACGAAATGCCCTCCAGCGTAACCGTGAGCCCCACGGGCAACCGCGTCGTGATTACGGGTGGTCTCGGCATGGCCTCCGGTTTTTCCGAGCTGTTCATCATGGAATACAGCCAGGGACCGGAGGATTGGAACAGCAGCGCCCTCGGCCCCGTTTCCGGACAGAGCGGCATGCTCAGTGAGGAGCAGATTGGAGAGCTCTGGAATATTCCCACGCTGACCCATGGCGCCGTGAACAGGGCTCCCGTCGTGGCGCAGGCCCAGGCCAGCGGGCTGCTTTCGGAAATCGCCAGCGCCCTGAGCGGCACAAACCGGGTTCCGGCCGTGAACAGGGCGCGCCTCGTGGTCTTCATGGGCAGCGAGAATAACGTGGGCCGCGTGGCCGGGCTGGCCGGTTTTTCCTGGAAGGTGCCGGGCATACGGGCTGAAACGCCCCTGCTTCCGGGCTGCTCCATGGCTTTCGAGCTCTGGAACACTCCCTCGGGGCCGCAGGTGCGGTGCTTTTTCATTACCCTGTCCATCAGGGCCCTGCACGAGAAGATACCCGTGGCCGTCAACGGGCGCTACGCGGTTATCGAACCGCTCGTGCTGCCCGTGTTCGGAGAAGATGGCGAGGCTGTCGTCATGCCCCTTTCCCGTTTCGAGAAGATCGCTTCCTCCCGCGTGAGAAACGCGTGCGTTCCCCCGGAACCGTCCGTGGTGCGCGAGGTGGTGACGCAGGGCTCGGGTGGAAGTCACAGGTAAGCGGGGGCCGGTTTTCACATAAAGAGAAAAACATGGAAAAGACACTTCAGCCAGGTTCCAGCCAGGCGCTGATCGGTACCATGTGGATTGTGATGACGGCCGTCCTGTGGTCGTTCATCGGCCTCATCAGCAAATACTGCCTTGAAGCGGGCATGCCGCCCCTTGAGTGCGCCCTGATGCGCGCGTTCTTCGGCTGCCTCGCCTTTTTCGTGCACTGCGCCGTCACCGGCCAGCTGAAGATCCCTCTGAAGCATGCGCTCGGGTTCATGCTGTTCGGAGCCTGGGGCATTGGCGTGTACTTCACCTGCTGCCAGTACACCATCAAGCTCTCCGGCGCGGCCATGGATATCATCCTTCAGTACACGGCGCCCTTCTGGGTTGCCATTTTCGCCCGTGTGTTCTTCAGGGAGAAGCTGACCCGCGCCAAGATTCTGGCCATTCTCATCGCTGCCTGCGGCACGGTCTGCGTCTGTCTCTCCGGAGGCAGTATTCCCGGTGCCGTGTCCGTTGTGGGTATCCTTACAGGCCTTCTGTCCGGTCTGTGCTACGCCACGCATTATCCCTTCACACGCTGGTGGCAGTCCACGTACTCCACTCCGGTCATCTTCGCCTGGATGGATCTTGGCGGGTGTCTGGTACTCGCCGGCGTTCTCGGGGCAACAGGTGAATGGCGTGCTGACTTCACCCTGCCGGTGTGGGCCGCGGCCGCGACAACAGGCCTAGTCTGCACCTACCTCGCGTATTTCTGCTACGGTGAGGCCCTGAAGCGCATCAGCCTTGTGCAGGCCGTTGTCACCTCGGAGCTCGAGCCCGTGCTGTCCATGACCTGGGTCTGGCTCGCGTTCGGCGAATGCTTCAGTCCCATCGGCTGGGCTGGCAGCGCTCTCATCGTGGCCTCAGTTCTGCTCATGACCGTATTCCGCACTGACGCCTGAAATTCCTTCAGATGACAGAAGCGGCGGGGTCCGTATTCCGGAATCCGCCGCTTCTTTATTTTTCAGGGAAAGTTAGGCTTCGTAGAAGGCCCTGTAGGCCTCAAAGCAGGCGTAAATATCGACCACGCTCGAGAGTTCGAAGGGGCTGTGCATGGCGAGAAGCGCCGGGCCGCAGTCCACGACGTTCATGCCGTAGGCGGCCAGAAAGAGCGCCACAGTGCCGCCGCCGCCATGATCGACCCTGCCGAGTTCACCGGCCTGCCAGGGTATGGCTTTGCGGTTGAAGACACCGCGCACGGAGGCGTAGTACTCAGCGTGGGCTTCGCTCGCGCTGTATTTGCCTCCGGATCCCGTGTATTTCTCAAAGCAGGGACCAAAGCCGAGGTTCGCGGAATTGTGCTTTTCGTGCGTTTCCTGGTAGTCGGGATCCATGCCGGCCGTGACATCGGCCGACAGGGCCTGCGTGGCCAGGAAAACGTGCCCCACGGGCGTTTCGGGCTCATGAGCGCGCGTGACGTCCTCGAAGCAGTAGCTGATAAAGCGGGAGGAAGCGCCGGTGGCGCCTTCCGAGCCGATTTCCTCCTTGTCCCAGACCATGAGGGCCATGTTTTTGGCAGCGCTGTCACCGGCCTCGCACAGCGCCATGAGAGCGGTGTAGACGCAGATGCGGTCGTCCTGGCCGTAACCGCCCACGAGAGAGCGGTCAAAGCCCACATAGCCAGCGCGGCCGGCCGGAACCACCTCGATTTCGGCGGTGATGAAGTCTTCCTCGCTCACGCCGTATTTCTTCTGGAGAAGCTCGAGGATGGCCTGTTTGACAGGAGTCTCGGCCTTGTCCTTCGCGTCTTCGGGCTCGTCTTTCGGACGGTTGCCCAGAATGACGTTGAGTTTCTCACCCTCGAAGGCGTCCTTAATGGATTTCGTGACCTGATCGTGGGCCAGATGAGGCAGCAGATCGGCGATGGTGAAGAGGGGATCGCCGGGTTCCTCGCCTATGCATACGGGCACGGTTGAACCGTCATCCCTGCAGATGACGCCGTGGAGGGCGAGAGGACGGGAGAGCCACTGGTATTTGCGCAGGCCGCCGTAATAGTGGGTTTTGCCCTGGGCAAAGCCTGCCTCTTCCACGAAGGGATGCTGCTTGAAGTCAAGCCTCGGGCAGTCGGCGTGGGCGGCCACCAGGGAAATGCCGCTACTCATGGGCTCGGTGCCCTTGCGGAAGGCGAAGAGGCACTTGCCTCGGAGCGTTTTGAGATAGCGCTTTCCCTTCGGATCGTCGCCGAAGCCGTGGGCGCGGAGGGTCTTCTCGCAGAAGGCCACGGTTTCTCGTTCCGTCTTGCAGTGGTTCAGAAAATCGATATAGCCGTCGACGAAGGCGTACACATCATCAAGCCTGTTCGTGTCACCGTAGACCTTCCAGGCGTTCTTGCCCTTGTAGGCCGGATTCTTCTGAGTGTTTTCCGACATATATGATTCCTTGTTAATGGTTTTTGAGCGCGTTGTTCAGGAGCTTTGCCGCAGCCGGAATATCCTCATCGCGGAGCGTGCGCGGATCGAGGCAGAAGGCATCGTTTTCCACGCGCCCGATGAGGATGGGGGTATCGGCGAGAAGCCTGCTTCTGAGCTCCTGGGGGGAAATATCCTTTGGCTTTAGGCAGACGAGCGTGGTTTCAAGCGGGTATTCGGGGAAAGCTCCTCCTCCCGTGCGGGAACTGTCCTTCGCGAGGGATATGGAGCAGGAGGAGCCAAGCACCCTTGCGAGGCGCCGCTTCAGCCCTCTGGCGCGCGTGTCGAGCTCCTCGGGGCGCACCATGAGCTCGCTCAGGGTGGGGATTTCCCGCATGGCCTTCTCCGGTTCGTAATAGAGCCTGAGCGTGGCTTCGAGGCCGGCATAGACCAGCTTGTCGAGACGCATGGCCCGCAGAAGGGGATTTTTGCGGATGCGGGAGAGAAACTCCTTTTTTCCGGCGATGATGCCGGCCTGGGGGCCGCCGAGCAGCTTGTCCCCGGAAAAGAGCACGAGGTCGCAGCCCTGGCGTATGCATTCGGGCACGGTCGGTTCCGGCGGCAGACCGCAGGCGGCAAGATTCACCAGGCTGCCTGAGCCGAGATCATTGATGAGGGGCAGACCTTTTTCATGGGCGAGCTGCGCCAGCTTGTCCGTGGGGACGGCCGTGTGGAAGCCGATGACCCTGTAGTTCGAGGTATGGACGCGCACGATGGCTCTCGTGTTTTCATTGATGGCGTCCAGGTAGTCCCCGGGATGGGTGCGGTTTGTGGTGCCGACCTCGTGCAGGGCGACGCCGGAAGCGGACATGACATCAGGAATCCGGAAACTGCCGCCGATTTCAACGAGCTCGCCGCGGGAAATGATCACTTCACCTCCCCGGCACAGGGAGTCCATGGCAAGAAGAACGCCGGCAGCGTTGTTATTGACTGCTACGGCGTCCTCCGCGCCGGTAAGGTCGCAGATGAGCCGGGTCAGGATGCTGTGACGGCTTCCCCGTCCGCCGGTTTCCCTGTCGAATTCCAGGCTGGTATTGCCCGCCGCGGCCATGGAGATGGCGTCGCGGGCAGAGCGGGCCAGGATGGAACGGCCCGTATTGGTGTGGATGATCACGCCCGTGCCGTTAATGACGGGCTGCATGCGCGGTGCGGCCATCCTTTTCACGAAGGAGAGCATGTCGTCAAAACGGGTATCCAGGCTGAGTTCCCCGGGCTCCGTGATTTTTCCTCCGCGCACATCATCCCGCCGCCTGTCCCAGTAGGCGCTGACGGCCTCCCTGATGAGGGGACGGGGTGACTCTGCGAGAAGGCGCACGGCATCCGGCGAACAGCCGTTACCGGCGGCCCGGGCCAGTGCGTCCAGGCATTTGTCCGTGGACGGAATGGCTTTGAAAAGATTCTGCAGATTCGGCATGGGAATATCCTTGATATCAGCTGAGCCGTGAAAGCGCCTTCGTATGGGAGGCGAAGAAATCAGAGAGCAGATAGAGAGAGCCTGTAACGAGCACGGGCCCCTTTCCGCCGGTGGCCCGGGCTGCAGCCGCGAGTGCCTCATCCAGATGAGAGTAAGACTCTGAGGGACATTGTGAAGACGTCCTGAGGAGGTCGGCTATGGTTTCAGCCTTCTCCGCCCGGTCGTTATGCATGGCAGGGACGAAAAAGGGAACTCCGGGAAGAGTATGGGCGAGCATTTCCAGGACGGGGTGCCAGTTTTTGTCATGAAGGCAGGAAAAGACCACGGCCGCGGGCCGGACGCCGCCCTGCCCAAGGTAGTGGACAAGGCTCGTCATGCCGTGCGGATTGTGGGCGCCGTCGAGGAGATACGCCGGCTCCCCGGGGAAGGTTCCTTCCGGTACAAACTGCAGCCTTCCCGGGATAAAGGTCTTCTCAAGGCCGCGTTTCTCGGAAGCGGGATCCTCAGGCAGGGCAAGCCAGGGGCGGATTTTCCGGAAAGCGGCGAGGGCTGTGCCTGCATTCATGCGCTGATGGTCTCCGGCAAGGCCGAGTATGGTGCCTTCCGGGACGGGCGAAGCGAAGGTAATGGGCGCGTGAAGGCTTTCTGCGCGTTTTCTGAGCACGGATTCAGCGGCGGGAAACTGGGGCGCGGAGATTACGGGCGCGGAGGTGCGTATGGCGTAGGATTTGTCGTCCGCTATGGCTTCGAGCGTGGGACCGAGGATGGCCGTGTGATCAAGAGCTATGGGGGCGTAGCAGACGAGATCCGCAGCCGTGGCCGTGGTGGCATCATAGCGGGCTCCGAGTCCCGCTTCCATGACGGCGCACTGAACGCCGCTTTCGCGGAACAGGAAAAGGGCCATGACGGTAAGAATCTCAAAATAGGTGAGTCTGGGCTCGGCCTGCCAGGCGGCCAGGGCTGCCTCAAGCCACTTATCTTCGCCGAGAGGCCTGCCGTTCACAAGAATGCGTTCGGCCGGGCTCACGAAATGCGGCGACGTGTAGAGGCCCGTGGTGACGCCTGCCTCTTCAAGAAGGGAAGCAAGAAAAGAGGCTGTGGATCCCTTGCCATTCGTGCCGCAGACCTGGGCCACGAAAAAGGGCGGCCTTTTGAGCTGCAGATCCTCAAGCGCCCGGTCCATGCGGGACAGGGAGAGATCCATGTGGAAAAAGTTGAGTTTATCCAGGTAATTCAGAAATTCCTGGAATGTCTTAAAGGGTGCGGCCATGAGCTGTGTCCTCCGGTCTGTGGGGGTCCGGTCGTCTGCCGGATCGGATGCGGGCAGGATACTAGCCTTTTTTCCGCCGGTCTTGAACAGCGCCGGGAGCTGTCCCGCAGCCTGTCTGCGCGCTTGACACGGAGCGCAAAACAGTGTCAATAGTGAGGAGCCGTACGGCAGTGCGTCCATAGCTCAGTTGGATAGAGCAGGAGCCTTCTAAGCTCTTGGTCGAGGGTTCGACTCCCCCTGGGCGCACCATTTGTCTGGAACTTCCGCGGACGGAGGGGAGATGTGTTCTCTTCCGTCCGTTTTTTTTGCGCCCGGGACTGCGGAACAGGCCGGATCCGGGGAACTGCCCGGAGTTTTCCGCCGTAAAATGAGACAGATACGCGGAGAAGAACGCCTTTTCCCCTGCAGAAGCCTCATGCCGGAGGGGATAGCCGCGCACCCGGCAATACCCGGATGCGTGGGAAAGCCAGCCGGGGGTTGTACCGGGGGATACGTGGGACTGAGCGGGAGCGTTTTTTTACAACTGAATACTGCAGGAGAAACAGGTTCAATTTTTCTTTCACAAATGTAAAAATATTTCCCCGCAGTGCCCAAAAAAAACGGCCGCCCGCATTGCAGCGTCGGCCGTTCTGGGCGTTGAATCCCTATGTCAGAAGCTCTTTCTGTCCGGGGCCTGGGCCATGGTCATGAAGAGTTTTACGCGGTTGAGCAGGTTGGCTTCGGAACTGCCGCCCTCGTAATCGACAGCCATGAGATTGACGTTGGGATAGAGCTGCTTCAGGCTCTTGAAGACGCCTCGGCCGACGATGTGGTTGGGCAGGCAGCCGAAAGGCTGCAGGCAGAGGGCGTTGGTGATGCCTTCGGAGATGAAGCGCAGCAGCTCCGCGGAGAGGAGCCATCCTTCGCCGGCCTGAAAGCCCCTCGAAATGAGCCTGCCGGCGTTGTGAACGAGATCCCGGAACCGGCCGAGAGGGGGGAAACGCGTGCCGGCGAGTGCCTTGCGCGCGGCGTTCCGCATATGTTCCACCTTCTGGATGACGTACCAGCCGAAGAAGGCGGGCAGGGCCTTTCCTCCGAGGTGCTGCCACTGGTAGACGGGATCAGAGAAGCAGTAGAGCAGGAAGTCGACTATGTCCGAGATGACCGGCTCTCCGCCCTCATGGCGCGTAACGTCGGCCATGTGCCGGTTCGCGTCGGGGTGATAGCAGAGCAGAATTTCGCCCACTATGCCGACGCGCGGGCGCGGCACCATATCCATGGGGATGGTCAGGAAGTCCCTCACCATGGCCTGCATGTCATCGGCGAAATCGCGTTTTCTGTTGGCCGCGAAGTCGGCGCCGAGCAGATCTATCCATTTTTTCTGCAGCTCATCCGTGTCACCGGACGTCTTCTCGTAGGTGCGCGTGTGGTTTGTGAGGCGCTGCAGCATGTCACCGTACGTGACGGCAACGATGAGGTTGTGCAGAAGAGCGCTGGTCATGGTGAAACCGGGCTGGGACGTGCCTGTCTGGGCGCGCAGAATGAGAGACGGCACATCGTCGAAGCCGGCCTCATGCAGGGCTTTTCTCAGCAGGGCGGGATAGTTGGTGGCGCGGCAGGGGCCGCAGGTCTGCGAGAGCATGAGCGCGCAGTTTTTCGGATCGACGGCGCCGCTCTGCAGGGCGTTGAGGAGCTGGCCGATGACCACCTGTGACGGGTAGCAGGAGTCGTTGTTGACGTACTTCAGACCTGTTTCGATGTCCTTTGCGGAAACCGTGGGCAGGACGTAGCAGTTGTACCCGGCTCCCCGGAACATATTCTCTGCCAGGGCGAAATGGATGGGCGCCATCTGCGGGACGATAATAGTCCGGGTTGTGCGCATCTCCTTTGTGAAAACCGGAGATTTCGGCACCTCTCCCTGCTGCTTTACGCCCTTCCTGCGCTGGCGCTCGCGCCTGTCCTCCACCGTGGCGAGGAGGGAGCGGATGCGGATGCGTGCCGCGCCCAGAGAGGGACCCTCGTCAATTTTGAGGAGGGTATGCATTTTATTGGCACTGTGGAGCAGCTCGGCCACCTGGTCAGAGCTGATGGCGTCAACGCCGCAGCCGAAGGAGGTCAGCTGCACGAGTTCGAGTTCCTCGTGTTCCGTGACTACCCTGGCGGCACGGTAGAGACGGGCCGGGAAGCTCCACTGGTCCACGATGCGCAGATCGATGTCCTCGCTGCCCGCCATCCAGGCCACGCTGTCCTCAGAAAGCACGGCCGCTCCCAGCGACGTGATGAGCTTGGGGATGCCGTGGTTGATCAGGGGATCCACGTGATAGGGGCGGCCGCAGATGACAACGCCGATGCCGTGCTTTTCGTGAAGCAGATTCACGATGCGCCGGCCTTCCTCGTGCAGGTCCGTGCGGTAGGCGTCCTGGGCCGCATGGGCTTTCAGAATGGCCCTGCGGATTTTGCTGCGGGAGATGCCGAACTCGTCCGAGAGCTGCCTGGTCAGGGATTTGTCATCAAAGGGGTTCACGAAGGGCGTGTGCATCCTGCAGCCGGAGGTCCGGATGTCCTCGTTGTTGAGGCGCACCACCTCCGGATAGCCGCAGGCTACGGGACAGCTGTAACAGTCCACGGAGTTCTTGTACTCGATGCGCTCGCGGGGGATGCACGGGAAGAAAATCTGGGGCACACCCTGGCTGATGAACCAGGAAATGTGGCCGTGGGCGAGCTTTGCGGGGTAGCATACGGACTGTGAAGGCATGGAGCTGATGCCCATGTCAAAGATCTGCTTGCTGGAGAAAGGCGAAACCTCAACGCGGAAGCCGAGTTCCGTGAAAAGCGTGAACCAGAAGGGATAGCGCTCGTAAATGTTGAGCACGCGCGGAATGCCCAGGCGGCCGCGGGGGGCCCTGTCCGGGGGCAGGGGCGTGTAATTGAAGAGGTGCTCTTCCTTCCAGGTGTAGATGCTCGGGAGCTGTTCCCTGCTCTGTGTGTCTGTCCTGGCGCCGCGATCGCAGCGGTTGCCGGAAACGAGACGCTGGCCGTTGGAAAAAGTGTTGATGGTCAGATGACAGTGGTTGCCGCAGCCCTTGCAGCGCAGGGCCTTCGTGGTCACGGAAAGGTTCTTCAGCGAGGCTGCGGTCAGCGTGCTTGGCTCATAGCTGTCCTTCTTCTGCATAGCCAGGAGCGCGATGCCGTAGGCTCCCATATGTCCGGACAGGTTGGGACGGTGCACTTCCCGGCCGAGCATGTTTTCCATGACCTTGAGAAGGGCGTCGTTGAGGAAGGAGCCGCCCTGCACGAGCACATGTTCTCCGAGATCCTTCGGGGAACGCAGACGGAGCACTTTGTAAAGGGCGTTGCGGATGACCGAGTAGCAGAGGCCGGCCGCTATGTCGTCGACACTGCGCCCTTCCTTCTGCGCCTGCTTCACCTTCGAATTCATGAACACGGTACAGCGGGAGCCGAGATCTACGGGATGCTTCGCGAAAAGCGCGGTCTGCACGAATTTTTCCATGCTCATGCCGAGGCTGGTGGCGAAGGTCTGCAGAAAGGCGCCGCATCCCGAGGAGCAGGCCTCGTTGAGGCGCACGTCAGCCACGGCTCCCTCGTCCACCTGCATGCACTTCATGTCCTGGCCGCCGATATCGATGACATAGGTGGTGTCGGGGTGCAGGGAGCAGGCTGCCTTGAGATGGGCAACAGTCTCCACCTCCGAGACCTGGGCCGCGAGGGCCGCGCGCGCAAGGTTCGCGCCGTAGCCTGTGGTGCCTACGCCGCGCAGGTGCGCGGTTCCGGGGATGCGGCCGAGCAGATCAATGAGGAAGGGCAGCAGGTTCTTCAGGGGATCGCCGTCGTTGCGGTTATAGGATTTGGCAAGCACGCGGCCTGCGCTGTCAATGAGAACGCTTTTGACCGTTGTCGAGCCGAGATCCACGCCGAGGTAGAGATCGCCTGAGGCTGAGGCCAGATCTGCTTCAGGAAGTCTGTCGAGTCCGTGGGAGGCGCGGAAAGAGGCGTACTCCTCCTCGTTTTTGAAAAGGCAGGGCAGGGAATTTTTGTTCTTCGCTTCGCCCCTGTACGCGGCAAGCCGCCCGATGAGCACGGAAACAGGGATGGATTCCTTTTCAGCGGATGCCGACAGGGCCGCGCCCTTGGCAACCATGAACTGACCGTCCGGGAAGGTGAGCGTTTGTTCAGGTGTAAGCTTCAGCGTTTCGGCGAAACGCCTGACAAGCTCGGGGAGAAAATGAAGAGGGCCGCCAAGGAAGGCGACATTGCCGCGTATGGGCTGGCCGCAGGCGAGACCGCTGATGGTCTGCTCGACCACAGCCTGCAGGACGGAGATGGCCAGATCTTCGCGTGAGACGCCCTCGTTGAGCAGCGAGACCATGTCAGTTTTGGCGAACACGCCGCAGCGCGAGGCGATGGGGTGTATGGCTTTGGCAGGAGAGGCGAGAGTGTTGAGACCTGACGTGTCAGTGTGAAGCAGCGTGGCCATCTGATCGATGAAGGCGCCCGTGCCGCCGGCACAGGCCTCGTTCATGCGCAGATCAATGCTGCGTCCGAAATAAAGAATCTTCGCGTCCTCGCCGCCGAGTTCAATGGCGACGTCTGTCTGGGGAGCCAGCTTGGAAATGCTGCGCGAGGAGGCGATGACTTCCTGAATGAACGTGAGGCCGAGGGCGCGGGGCAGGTCAAGGGCTGCCGAGCCGGTAACGGCGCCATGGACGGCGATGCCGGGGAAATGTTTTTCAAGGTCCTCGAGAATGGAGAGGAGCATCTCGCGCGTGGCCGCGCCGTGACGCTTGTAGCTGGAATAGAGCGTATTGCCTGCGGCATCCAGGAGCACAGCCTTGACTGTAATAGAGCCGACATCAATGCCCAGATAACGGTTATCCGACATAGTTTCCTCAATGCCCCGGAAAGAGCGGACTGCTCCGGCGCGGAAAAGGCCGCGGGATCTGTCCGTGGGGCAGGTGATCTCCGAGTCCGGACTGACAAAAACAGGGAGAATCCGGCTCTCCCATGCAGGTTATCAGAAAAGAACGATGGTCAATTCTTTATATATGTAAAGCAAGAGGGAAAACTGGGCAAGAGGGGGAAACGTGGCACACATGATAAGGTGTGCCGGGAAAGAGAGCTGAAAATGCAGGATTTTTCCGGCATTGAAAAAAAACGGCAGGGGTCGTAAGGAGCATATAACAGCCGCGGGATCGCGTAAGGGTTCCGGTTTTTCACGGGATTCAGCGGCATGCGTCTGTGTCAGACGCCGGCCGGGAAGATGTCTCAGGCCGGCGTATTCCAACAACCAGGGAAACAGGAGGCGGCATTCCCCCCTGCAGGCCGCAGGGTCTTGTGCCGGTTGTTTATGCAAAAGTATCTGGCTGAATTTTTTGGCACGTTCTGGCTTGTTCTTGGCGGCTGCGGTACAGCTATCTATGCCTGCGCCTTCCCCAATACGGGCGTGGGATTCGTGGGCGTCGCTCTGGCTTTCGGTCTGACTGTCCTGACCGGAGCGTATGCCTTCGGCCACATTTCCGGCGGCCATTTCAACCCGGCCGTCTCCGTGGGCCTCTGGCTCGGCGGCAGGTTCCCCGGCAGGGATCTCATTCCCTACGTCGTCTCCCAGTGTCTGGGCGCCATTCTGGCCGGCGGCGTGCTCTACGCCATTGCCACTGGCAAATCTGACTTCAGTCTGGCCGGCGGCTTTGCCTGCAACGGGTACGGTGAGCATTCCCCGGGGCAGTACAGCGCTGCAGCCTGCTTCCTCTGCGAAGTGGTGATGACCGCCATGTTCATTGTGGTCATCCTCGGATCCACTGACAAACGCGCGCCGGAGCGATTCATAACGGTACAGACGCTCGTAGGCGTCACGCAGCGACAC
>OLSA01000578.1_pt1 | contig 32136 bp, 19 predicted proteins | sample 1672731 | NCBI WGS metagenome assembly OLSA01 (sample SAMEA3136718, study PRJEB25190) | human gut metagenome | biome: human gut; feature: human-associated habitat; material: faeces | place: Austria | collected 2013
GTATGCAGGCAGCCATCGTCCTGGCCGAGCGCAGCTTCCGCCCGATCCTGTTTGAGCGGCGCGCCTATCTCGGCGGCAGCGCCGTGCTGGCCTCCAAGGCACCGTGCAAAGGGCTCGTGGCCGAGTACATCGAGACGCAGAAGAATCAGCTCGCCGCGCTCGGCGTGCAGGTGGAGCTGAATCACGCGCCGACCATGGCGGAGCTCCGCCGGCTCGATCCCTACGGTGTTTTTGTCACCATGGGCGGGCAGCAGATCGTGCCGGATATTCCCGGCATCGACTGCGAAAACGTGTTCGGCATCGAGGATGTTCTGCTCGGCCGCCGCGCGATCGAGGGCAGGGAAGTCGCCGTCATCGGCGGCGGACACGTCGGGCTCGAAGTGGCCCACTTCCTGTGCGCGAACAACAAGGTCACGATCGTGGAAATGGCCGATGAGATCGGCGCGTCCGTGTACTACATCACCAAGTTCAAGCTCCTGCCATTGCTGCGGGAGGCCGGCGTGACGTTCCGCACCGGCCAGGCCATCGCCGCAGTGGACGACGGCGGCATCCGTCTGCGGGACACGCACACCGGCCAGTGCACGGAGCTGAAGGCCGAGGCCGTCGTTCTGGCGATGGGCAGCCGGCCGGATCTGGCCGCGCGCGCGGCGTTCGACCGGAACTTTGACCACGTCGTCTATGCCGGCGACGCTGTGCGCGGCGGCACCATGCTCGAGGCCAACCGCGATGCGTTCGCCCTCGCATGGGAATTCTGACACATAGATATGAAAAAACGATTCTGAACGATTTCAAAAAAAGGAGACGATACCATGAAAAACAACATTTTTGATCTGACCGGTCAGGTCGCTCTGGTTGCCGGCGGCAGCTCCGGCCTCGGCCTGCAGTTTGCAAAGGCAATGGCCAACGCCGGCGCCAACGTCGCCATTGTGGCGCGCCGCACCGACCGCCTGGAGAAGAACGCGAAGGAGATCGCCGCGGAGTACGGCGTGGAGGTTTACCCCCACTACCTCGACCTGTGCGACTCCAAGTCCGTCACCAAGTGCGTGGAGGACGTCATTGCGCACTTCGGCAAGATCGACATTCTGGTCAACTCCGGCGGCACCGGCGGTTCCGGCGACCCGGCGACCATGACCGATGAGCAGTGGGCCCACGTGGTCGATACCGACCTGACCGGCCTGTTCTATCTCTGCCGCGACGTCGCGCGCCTGTCCATGATCCCCAACAACTATGGCCGCATCGTCAACGTCTCTTCCATCCACGGCTTCGTCTCCAGAAAGAACGTCTGGACCGCACCGTACTGCGCTTCCAAGGGCGGCGTGCACATGATGACCAAGGCCATGGCCAACGACTGGGGCAAGTACAACATCACCGTCAACTGCATCGCGCCGGGCTACTTCCCGACCGAGCTGACCGAGAAGTTCATCGACTCCGACGCTTTTGTGCAGCTGCACAAGGACCGCTGCCCGAAAGAGCGCCACGGCATCCTCGGCGAGATGGACGGCCTGTGTGTTTACTTCGCCGCGCCCTGCTGCACATACACGACCGGCCAGATCGTCGCGGTCGACGGCGGCTGGACCTGCAACTGACACATCCGCTCAGAACAATATGAAGATATAAGGAGAAAGATATGGACAACGCAATCAAAACACCGAATCGCACAGGTATTCTGGTGCGTGCCCTGATCGTGCTCGCCATGTGCGGCATCGTCAACTCCGCGGCCGTTTTCGTCTCCCCGATGGCAAAGCACTTCGGCTGGACGACGGAAGCCATTGCCGGCGTCGCCACCTATATGGCCTTCATGCAGACGCCCGGCCACATCCTCAGCGGCTGGCTGCTCGGCAAGATCGGCGCCAAGAAAACGCTCATCCTCGGCTGCATCCTGCTGGGCCTCGCGTTCCTGCTGTCCGGCATGGTCCCCTCCGGCTCCCCCTGGATGCTGTACATCACCTTCAGCGTCCTGCAGGGTCTCGGCGTCGGCTTCACGTACACCGGCAGCACCTACTGCGCGACCGGCTGGTACCCCGACAAGCGCGGTTTTGCCTCCGGCCTGTGCATGGCCTTTAACGGCGGCTCCGCCACCTTCCTCGCGCCCCTGATCGTCAAGCTCATCGGCAGCATCGGCATCATCGTCACGCTCTACATCGTCGGTGGCGCGATCATCGTCATCGGTATCTGCGCGGCCATCGGCCTCAAATCCGCCCCGGTGGGCTATGCCCCGGCTGGCTGGAAGGCCAAGGCGGACGATCCCAAGCTCGCGGCTACGCAGCTCGAGAGCCTGACGCCCGGCCAGGCGTTCCGGACCCGCGGCTACTGGCACCTGTTCCTCGGCTACGGCCTGTTCCCGACCATGTACATCATCTGCTACCCCCGCTTCTCCGTTCTCATTTCGGACGCGGGCTACTCGCTCAACGCGGCCACCATCGGCGTGTCGATCTACTCGATCTGCAACGTCATCGGCCGTTTCGGCATGGGCGCGCTCATCGACAAGCTCGGCTACCGCAAGGTCTATACGATCTGCGGCATCTGCTCCGTTGCTTCTTCGCTCTGCCTGATGTTTGCCAACAGCCTGGCCATGTTCTACATTGCCTATGTCCTGCTGGCAGTCGGCTTCGGCGCGACGAACTGCTGCCACCCGGTCGCCGTTCAGGAGACCTACGGCTCCAAGTATGCCGGCGGCATCTTCGGCATCTGCATGCTCGGCTATATGATCATCTGCACCTTCATCAGCCCGAAGATCAGTTCGGCATTGGTCAAGGCCACCGGCAGCTACACTGCCTCCATGGTCTATGCCATCATCGCCTGCATCATCGCCGTCATCTTCTACACCACCATCCCCCAGCCCAAGAGACGCACGCTGGCTGAGGTCGCCGCAGAAGAAAAGGCTGCGCAGGAAAAGGCCGCGCAGGCCTGATCCGCGCAGCATCATCCGCACACCATCCTCCCCTCATATTTGCGGCATGGCCGGTTTTCCCTTCCTCCGGTCATGCCGCACAGTAAGCGGAGAGACCGACATCAATACGAAAGGTAGCATCCTATGGGCGTAGTTGGTTGTATTCTCGGTTTCCTTGTCGTGATCTATCTTTGCTACAAGGACTGGTCCGTATATATCGCTTCGATCGTGGGCGCGGCGGTCGTGATCGCGTTTAACGTGCTCCCGTTCATGGACACGCTGCTCGGCTCCTATGTCAACGGCATGTTCGTCCCGATCAAAAGCTTCTTCTTCCTGCTGCTGTTCGGCAGCATTCAGTCAAAGATCTATTCGGAGAGCGGCGCGGCCTTCTCCATCGCCGACACGATCATGAGCAAGCTCCTGCGGCCCGGCGCCAGCAACACGAAGAAAAATGTGATCGCGGTCGCGGTCATTGTTGTTATCTGTCTCATTGCGCTGATTGTCGGCTCTTGCTTCGGCATTTTCTTCTCCAGCGAAGATAGGGCAGTATGAAATCATGGGCTACGGCATTCTGCGCCCATAGCAGTAAAAAAGTGGTGTTGCCCTAACGGTGACACCACTTTTACCACATATCGGCGCAGCAAACGAATTGACGACAACATGCCAAACAGTATAATGAATTTGTAATGAACCTTGTGGGAATGAGAAGCGATTGTCTTTCGTAAATTTATCCCATTTGCGATAGAGTCGTCAAAAGCTGCTGGTATCGGGGTGCTTCCGGATGATCTGACGGAGACGGTGACGGCGAACAGTCCGGGTCCAACACCGGTGCAAGGAAGCAAATACTCTGAATCACCCGCATTTTGTGCTCCAAGGACGAGTGAACATAGACCTGGAGTGTCGTGCGGACATCTGTATGACCAAGCATCTCGCTCAGGCTCTTGACATCGACTCCACGCTCCACGCATCGGGAGGCATAGGTGTGCCGCAACACATGGAAATTTCGATATGGAATACCCGTCGCCTTTAGCAAGACCTGGTATTGGTATTGTAGTGTCCGTGGCTCCATAGGCACATTTTTCCCGGTCAAGAGGTATTTTTCTCCATCAGGATGAGACTGAACAGCCTTTTTCAGGAGGGTGGCCATGTCCAGCGGCAGGGGGATGGTACGATGAGCACTGTTGCTTTTGGGCGGCAGTACGGCCAGACGAGTGCGATCCCCGCTGCGGATACGCTGCACGGTTTTGGTGACATGGATTACCCCGTTTTGTAGGTCAATATCCTTATATTGCAGGGCGCACAGCTCTCCAAGGCGTAAGCCGGTGTTTAGCGTCAGCAAAATAGCGATCCCAGTGGTCGTCGGCTCAACTACAATCTTCTGTGCCAATCGCTGGATTTCATCCGGGCAGAATATGTCAATCTGCTTTCTCCGATATGCTGGCAACTCCACAGTCAGGCCCGGACAGGAACAGCCTGCTTTTGGGGCGCTGTATTTCAGAATGGATTTCAATAACACCCCCACATCTCTGGCGCTTTTTCCGGAAAGACCATTTTTCTGAAGACGGCGAAAAAAATCGGAAATCTGATTCGCCGTCAGTTGGCATACAAGCACCGCTCCCAAAGCGGGCAGAATATAGTGTTCCAGCATATAGGCATATCGGGCAAGCGTGGACTGCTTCAATTTATCCTGTTTGTCCGCAAGAAACCGCTCCGCAGCCTGATTCAGCGTGAGTGAGGAAGTTTTCGCCGGCAGTTCTTGAAGGGATTCCAGGCGCTGCTGCCGTTTTGCACGGCACTCCCGATAACTGCTGCCATAAACATAACCATACTCGGCCCGACCAGAAGGTGAGCGTCCCCGGATATACCGCCCCTCCCAGCGTCCATCCTTACGCTTGTAAATGTTTTCTCCGCGCCTTGGCATAATGATATCCTCCTTGACGATGTTTTTGACGGCGTATTTTACTAACATTTTAATTTTGATCGATATGGCTCTGCAAAAATGCGGGTGAATTGGGTGCGATCAATGTAGACATTTGTGATTTGTGTGCGAATTTTGCTAAATAACCGCATTTCGGGCATTGACAAGCGGCAAAAAGGCCGATATAATGTAGATGGTTAAAGAGGAGTTTGCTTCGCAAATGGGATAAATTCACGAAAGCCCATTTCCGGAGGATTTATTGTAGTATTCCCTTAACAAACAAAGTGATACTGGAAAACAGAATAATCGAGTCCGATGATGCTGCACGGCGGTCATCCGAGCTGGAAACGGCCAGGTGATTGCCCTGAAGGAAAGGGGTGCGATTCCCCATGCGGTCGGCACTGTAAGCGCAAGGATATGATCGAGGCGGGAAACCACTGGGACGAAAGTCCGTCATTGCGAGAAAGTCGTGAGAAGACAGATCATAAACGCAGAGAGTATCTCATGGCGCAAGTCAGTAGAATTGTGTAGTTAGGACTCAAAGGCAGCGGGCGCTCTCTCCGTGGTGCTGATATGGCAGAAGTGTACGCTGATGACCCGGTATGGGTTTATCAGCGCTTTTTTTGTCATGAATCATTAAGGAGGTGTGCCCATGGGTAAAGTAGCAGGTGCGCAAAATTTTGACGGAGCGAATTGGTACGAGCAGCACATTGCCAAAAGAACACGGGATGCATTGGCTGAGCAGGACCGCGCTTTTGCGGAAAAACACGCAGGCGACAGCCTGGATCAGCTGGCGGCCTATCTCCGGCGCTGCGCCGGACATTGGGGAAAGTCCCCTGCCCCCATCGAGATCGTCGGTGGCAGTTACATCGCAGAGCGCTTTGGCGATTGGAAAGATGCGCTGAGAGCCGCCCATTTGAATCCTATATACAAAAACCCCCGCAATAGAGATTGCGGGCGCTATCAAAACGAAAAGAAAATCCAAATTCAGATGCATCGGAGCGAGCGTGACGCTAAACGGGCAGCACGGGTTGAGCGAGTCAAGCAACGCCAAAGCAAATGCGCTGTTCACGAAGCCACAGAGGAAACCTTCGTTGCAACAGATGTAATGCTTGAGTAAGGTTTGCCAAGTCGAGGGCGGAGATCCGCCAGCTTTCCATATGGGCAGAAGGGGCTTAGCCAGCCCCTTCCGCCCAATCCTCTTAACGAAAGCACCTTTCGCCTTGGACAGATCGGAACGCGACACCAATTATAATAGGGTGTTGCGCCCCTATATAACCTTGTTATTTTCTTATTGGATGCGAAAATGTGCTCGCAGCTAAGGTAATAATGCCGGCAGGCCTTATTATAAAAAAATTTCTGAGAGGAGATTGGAAATGCAAAAGACAGCGAAAAAGTTCCTTTCAATGCTGCTTGCGCTCATGATGGTTCTATCCATCCTTCCCACGGCAGTCTTTGCAACGGAACAAGCCACAGTAGCTGCGCCGCTGGATAGTATTGTTCCCTATGGTGCGAATGACCAGACCACAGGAACGGCAACCATCAGTGTGCAGAACCCTGTGACCTTTACCGGCTACTCTGCTTTCGAGAATGTGCCCTACTACTTGGTCACCGTTCCCGCAGGCACGACCTATGTAAAGGCCACCTACAAAGACGCTGCCATACTGACCAATGCCACGAGCGGTGAAGCATCCGGCTACTACGCCGATGTGCCGCAGTGGACTGGCGGCGGTGTAGAAATGGCCTATACGGAGAGCAATGGGGATATCACAATCACAATTCCCTTGAACTACTCCCGTACCGCCGAGGATGGGACCACGGTCCAAAAGAGCTTTGTGCTGGGTGCAGATGGTAGCGGAACTGCCTATGCGCCGGAGTATGACGGCAGCGCCAGCTATGCGCCCGTCCACTTCCTCGCCTTCACCTATGAAGGCAACTCGGCCCCTACGGTCGCTTCCGATGCAATCACCACAGCCAATGTAACACTTGGTAATGCGTGGACGCTGGATTTGGCTGATGTGTTTACCGATGCTGACGGTGATACGCTGACCTACACGGCGACTATCAACGGCGTTGCTCAGGCGCTGAACGGCACGATTCTGGGTTACACCCCCACTGCTGCGGGGACTTACACGGTGGTGCTGACCGCTTCCGATAATACTGGAACGGCTACCCACACCATCACCCTGACCGTAACGGATGCCAACCAGCAGATCCCGAGATTGAAGGAAGGCGTGTCCTCTACCGCAAGCGATACGGTAACGGCTGGCTATGCTTACAATCTCACCGACTTGCAGGCCGGTAATATCTTCGAGAATCCGGACGGCACAGCGCTGGACTACACCAACTACTATTATTATAGATCTGTTGGAGATACCAGGACCGGCCCCTACTATTTCACTCCGGCTCTGTTCGGCGGCACCACCATCCAGATCACGGAGAATGCCGCCGGTACATATGTCTATGAATTCCATGCGACCAATACCTACGGCGATTCTACGGACACTTGGACGCTGACTCTGGATGTAAGAGCAGGAACTCCGCAGAATTACACCTTCTATGTTGGTCAGGATATGAATTACTCCTCCAACGGCAATGTTTATCCGCTCATCAAGCTTTACAAGACTAAGGGCTTCGATACGAAGGGTGCCGATTACATCGGTAAAGATGGCGACACCTACATTTATCGGGAGGATGGCGTCGATTCCAGCCTGTACGAGAGCGTCCAATTTTTGGACAGCACTTTTACCAACACACTGAACTCCACAACGGGCAACAAGAACGGCAACTACAATGAGTTCTATGCTTCCCTGGCTCCCGGCAAGTACTCTTTCCGTGCGTATGGCTACAATCCCTCTTCCGGAAAGTACGATGTCTACCTCGGCGGCCACAGCCTGACCCTGCCCACAGAGACCAATGTGGACGGCGGCACCGGCGGCGGTACGAGCCTCTACCTGCGGCTGCATTCCATTTACACCACGAGCCGCAAAACCGATAACACCTACTTCACCGCAAGCGACTACACTGCCCGTATCTCAATGCCCAGCATGGGCGGCGATGTGCAGCATGGTACGCCCTATCCTTCCGGCAATTATACTTACTACCCCTTCATGCTGTACTCTGCCGGAAACGCAGCCCTTTGGAATGCCTATGTGGAACCCATCGGCACCTGTGCCGAGGACTACATCTTCACTCAGGCGATCAACAACACGACTGCCGCCGGATACACGGTTGTTACAAAGAACCTGGCGCTTTCCCAGGCCATCAACCTGACGGTGACGGTTCCTGCCTATGCAGACTTCAACCTGTTTTTCCAGTATAATAATTTCAACACACAGATCATTGAGCCAAAGACGGGCAGCACCAGTGGCGATGCAAACGCATCCGCTGACGCTACCAGAACGCTGACCTACAAAATCAGCAAGAGCAATTCCAACTACACCTGGCGCTTGAAGGACATCCGAAGCGGCACCACTTATGTGACCAAGGCCGGATGGCTCCAGAGCAGCACCACCAGTTTTGCGAAGGAATTCACCTTCAATGCTGGAGACTCCACGGATCAGTATTCCCACAGCTTCTCTAATCTTGGCACGATGGCCAAGACCCGTGACGAAGCGGAGATTCAGACCTTCTTGTCCCCCAGCGGCTACAAGTACACGAGCGGGACAGAGCGTATCCGGTCTTACCGCCTGTGGCAGATCATCAACTCTGACGCGGCAAATATCATGATCGAGCCCGAGTTCAAGGTCAAAGTGCTGAGCGGCGACAAAAACGCTGTCACAGCAGTGACCGGCGGCAACGCCGAGAACAACTGGCTCGATGTGAAACCGAACGGAACGACCATCCTTGCCGTGAATTACAAAGCACTGGATGTATATGCGGCAAATGACACATATGGCACCCACGGCGGCCTCTACCCGGCCACCAATCCGGAGCGCACCAGTGTTTTTGTGCTCAGCAGCAAGGAAAACGGTACCGCAACGGCCAATATCGCCTATAATTCCAATGGTCTGACATCTTCCCGTCCGTCGGCCTGGGATTATAACTACGACAACTGGTTCTATCTGAGTAACGACACCGCTCCCACTCTGGACTTCTCGGTGTCCAGCAGCGGCACAACGACGGTCCAGTACGCCATCGTCACCACCGATGCAAGTGACCTGGATACCCATCTTTCCGGCTGGACCACCTTGACGGCGGATTCCAGCGGCAAGTATCACGCAAGTCTCCTGGGCTTCCGCAATGCTGGGCTGGCTGGCGGTACTGTGATCATCAAGATGCATGATAGCACCGGCACCTCCTACAGTCTGGCTCGCGTGGCCGAGGTTACCGCCACGGTCACCAACGCCTCCAATCCCCAGGAGACGGAGATCATGCCCGGCGATAAGGTGTCTCTCACCTTCGAGGGCAGCTACCGTGGCATCTACAAGTACAGTGGTATCTTCAACCCCACTACCTACAACCTGTTCTATTCCATCGGCGATACGGCCTATAAGACCAATGTCGCCCAGTATCAGCAGATGGATCAGGCCAAGCTGGAGCTGACAATCCCGACGAATGTGGACTTTGGCTCCGGCAGCACCGCCAATGTTCAGCTCACCAACGGTTATACCTACGGCTCCATGTACTCGGCGGCGAACCCGTTTGCCACCCTGTATAACATGTCGAATACCGGCGTGGGCACGAACTTCAATGCGGTCACGGTGAACTTCTGCTTGAACCGTTTCCCCAATGTGAATGTGGAGGTCACTCCGCGCTATAACTTCAAGCTGAAGCTGAATATTACCAATCCCACCACCGCCACGCCCACTGTGACGCTGACGGATGCCGCAGGCAATGTCCATACCGCCAACAGCAACGGCGAGTATGAGAACCTGCCTTACGGCACTTACACCTATGCGGTGCTCTGCGCCGGCTGCGACTATGTCTACGGCAGCTTCTACCTGGGCAGTGCAGACAAGGCCAATGTGTCCGGCGGTGTGCTGACCAAGACCATTCCGCTGACGGCCTCTGCTGCCGGCGCATGGGATGGCACCACCAAGACGCAGCCCACTCTGACCGACGGCGTGTATCAAATCGGTACCGCAGCGGAGCTGGCTTGGTTTGCGGCGCAAGTCAACGGCGGGAGCTATGCCATCAACGGTGCGCTGACGGGTGATATTGACCTGGCTGGCTACAACTGGACGCCCATCGGCGGCACTACCGCCAGCACAGCCTTCAAGGGCAGCTTTAACGGTAATAATCATACCGTGAAGAACATGGGCATCTACTATAGTGCCACCACTACCTCGGCTCCGTATAAGGGACTGTTCGGCTATGTGAACGGCACCAGCAGCAGCTACGCCACCATTCAGAATCTGAAGGTGACCGGCAAGATGTACCTGACCTCCACGGGCAGCGTTGCCAACGCCTATTCCGGCGGCGTGGTGGCCTACGCCAACTATACCAACATCTCCGGCGTTGTCTCCGATGTTGACATCACCGTTACCCGTGTGAATGGCAACTGGAGCAGCGTGGGCGGCGTTGCAGGCCGTCTGGTGAATTCCAACGCCACCAACTGCGGCAATGAGGGTACCATCCATGCCTATCAGTATGTGGGCGGTATCACCAGCTACGCTACCGGTACTATTACCGGTTGCTACAACGGCGGTGCGATCACCGGCAACGGCTATGTGGCGGGCATCGTGGGTCAGACCACCAAGGGCGTCACCGCTTGCTACAACACCGGCAGCATCACCGGTGCCGGCAACTATGTGGCGGGTATCGTGGCCTTTGCCTCCGGCGCGTCTGCCTCCGTCAAGAACTGCTACAACCGGGCCTATGTGGAGAGCACCGGCAGCAATGTGGGCGCTGTGGTCGGCATGACCAACAATGCCTCCGCTGCGATGGAGCACCTGTACTATTTGAACTTCACCTGCGCCCAGGGTATCGGCAGCGCCAAGAACGCTGATACGCAGACAGCCACCGCAGTGGATCGGCTGAAAATGAGCAATAGAAGCTTTCTTGTTTCTATGAATAAAGGGTTGACTGACGCAGCGTTTGGCTCCAGCCGGTACAGTCCCGCGCTACTTTGGCAGACTAGGCTGATTGGTTTGACAACACCTACGGTTGGTAATGTTGACTTGGATCCTTTCGGTTATGTGGATGAAAATGATGTTAATTTGCTGCGGCAGTATTTAGCGAATGAAACTACATTCAGTGGCGATCTGCTCGCACAAGCCGATGTAAATAAGGATAATAAGGTTGATTCGACTGACCTTTCACTGCTTGAGCAGTATGTGCGCGGTGAAATTACCACTTTCACTGCAAAGAGTTAAAGCTGGTTTAGGAGGCAAGAAATGAAAAGAATATGTGCTTTAATCCTCGCAATGTTTCTTGTCTTAGGTTCCGTCCCCTCCGCCGCATTTGCGGCGGAGGGCGATAGCCCTAAGATTTGTGCTATTATCGACAAAACCTCCGTGCAACCGGGTGAGACTGTTTCTGTTACCTATATGTTGCCGAATGCAGTGAATAATGTCAACGAAATTACAGTCGCCCTTCATTATGATACAAGCCTATTTAAATATGAGGGGGTAAACTACTCAGATAGCACTTTTTTTAAGTCACCAACCATATCCAATTATGTATCTGTGGATACATTTAGCATTCGAGAAGAAGATCCCAGCGACGATGGAATAACTGTTAATGCAGGCAAACTGTGTGAAATTACATTTACAGCTATAGGTAGCATAGGAGAGGCTCAATTCTATACTACACAATCTACTGCTGGATATGATAGAAATTCGCTCATAATGATTGATTGGGAAGATTACACTACCAAAAATGGTGGTTTTGATCATGGAATAAATGACCCACTTAATGTTGCAATCAAACCGAGCGGTGCAACGGTTGTTTCAACCGGCTATACTGTCTCCATGGCTGCTGACCAGCAGGTTGCTGCGGGCCAGCAGGTGCGTATTCCGGTGACGGTTACCTCCTCCGAGCTGGGCATCACCGGCTTCAACGCCTACGATATGACCTTTACCTATGACCCGACGGCACTGACCTTGAACACCAAGACCGGTGACGCCGCCAATCTGACGGTGGAGGACAACAACGGTACCGTTCGGGTCCGCCGCTACGGCGCTACTCAGGCTTTGGGCGAGGCCCTGGCCCTGGACTTCACCGCCAAGGCGACTGCCACCTCCACCGTGAAGCTGACCAACGCCAAATTTGATCTGGATGCCAACTCCATCAACTTTGACGCCCCGGATGCCGCCATTTCCGACGCCGACACCGTGGTCAACGCCAATAACTTCACCGTGACCCTGCCGGATGCGTTCACCTCTGACGAGACCCGCCTGGTCCCCAACGGCGGCAGCTTCACCTTCAAGCCCGTGGACAGCCACTATACCTACACCTTCACCGTGAAGATGGGCGACACCGCCAAAGAGGGCCTAACCTTCGGCGCAAATGACACCTACACCATCGAAAACATCTCCGGCAATGTGGAGGTCACCTGCACCGGCAAGACCCCCAAGCAGTACGATGTGAAATACAAGATTGACGAAGATGTGGAGCAGGATGTGACCAAGGGCCCGGAGACAGTCACCTATCTGAAAGACTACTCCTTCGTCGTCACCCCGAGGGCCGGCTACTCCTACCGTGTAGTTTACAGTGTAGACAACGGGGATCCCTTTGTCCATACAGTCATAGCGGTCCCCACTGCCAATGACGATGGCACCCTCACCTACACGATCCCTGGAAAAGAAATCGTTGGAGGTGTGGAAATATGGATCGACGCCAACACAGAATCTGGTATTCCGGTCGTGTTCACCGGCAACGGCGTTGAGGACGCAGCCTCCGGGAATGCAAGCTCTATGGGCAAGAATATGCCCTACTACTTCACGCTGAACCAGCGCGAGAGCTGCGACTACACCGTCACGGCTTACTATCAGCCCCTCGCCACTCCCACAGCTTCTAAGAGGCCCGCCACCGTGCGCAGCCTTGGCAATGGGAAATATGTGGTCGAGGCCGTGAATTATAACGACTATCTGTATGGATACGCCCACAGCTGGAACCTGGTCGTGAAGGTGGAAAAGGTCTCCCACAGCGCGGAGGAAGTGACCGTGTCCAAATATCTGGAGCTGAACGACAAGACCATGATGCTGGTCACGGTCAAGGGCACCCCCGAGGGCGGCAGTGCCTTCACCTATGACGGCAACGCCATGTATAAGGTCGAGGGCTACGGCACGGACCGGTATGCATGGCTGGTGATCGTGGACAAGGGTCAAACTCTGACCCAGGAGGAGACCGCCGCCAAGGTCGCCATCTCTGCCGCAGACAATGTGGTCACCATCACCCGGGGCTTCGATGTGAACATGACCGGGAAGGTGGATGTCAACGATGCGCAGCTGGTCTACGATATGTATAACGGCACATACCGTGACTTCAACCAGGTTTCCGTGGAGAAGTTCCTGCGGGCCGATGTAAACGCCACTAAGGTGGTGGATCACACCGACGCTGTGGCCATCGTGAATCAGTTTAAGTAAGGTCCTGCCAGCCTCCCTTCCCCGGCGGGAGGGGAGGCTATCCCCCTTTGGGGACTTCGCACCGGCCAGGCCGGGCAAAAAACGGCCCAACCGGTCGGAGAGAGAAGGAGATCAGCATGAGAAAACGCATTTTTACACTATTGGCAGCCCTGTGTCTGCTGCTGTGTCTGCTGCCCACCGCAGCCTTTGCCTCGCAGACAGGCAGCAAAACAGACGAGAGCCGCAGCTACAATTTTGACCTGTCCGCAGGCGGTGCATCTGAGGTGCGGGCCACCACCGGCGAGACCATCACCGTGACCCTGGTGCTCAAGCGCACCGACGCCCAGGAAAGCGCCGATATGTACGGTATGCAGACGGAAATCGAGTACGACGACACCTTCCTCCAGCTGGTGGACGGCAGCGTCATGACCGCCCCCGGCATCCGCTGGAGCGATTTAGGCCGCCGCACCGGCGGGCGGGCCTTCTATCTGAACTTCGTGTCCTTTAAGGGCGGCGAGGCTTGGGAGCCGGAGGTGGTAGTCGGCAGCTTTCAGATGAAGGTCATCGGCACGAAGGGTGTGTCGCAGCTTATCCCCACCAACACCCTGGTTTCCACCCAGGACGGCATGGCTGGATACACCGTGAAGGATAATAGCGTGTCCGTCATCGTCACCACGGACTGCACCGTTACCTTTGAAAGCAACGGCGGCACGGAGGTCCCCTCCCAGACCGTCCAGTACGGTGAAAAGGTGAAAAAGCCCGAGGACCCCATCCGGGAGGGCTACCACCTGGAGGGGTGGTACAGAGACCTGGACCGCACCCAAAAGTGGGACTTCCACAAGGATACCGTTAAGGGCAACATGACCCTCTACGCCAACTGGGCCGAGGGTGCCGCCGCAGGAAGCGTCACCTGGTGGATCATCGGTGGCGTGGGCCTGCTGGCCCTGCTGCTGATTCTGCTGGCTCTGCTGGGCAAGAAGAAGGTTCGCTTTGAGACCAGCGGCGGCACAGAGCTGGAGGCCGTTTCCGTGAAGCGGGGCAGCGTCATTGGCGAAGTCATGACGCCCACGAAGCCCGGCGCAGTGTTCGGCGGCTGGTATGCAGATCAGGTGCTCACCAAGCCCTGGGATACACAGAAAGACCCGGTGCGCAGCAACATGACGCTCTACGCACGCTGGATGTAACCTACGCATAAATGAGGTAAACAAATATGAGAAAACGCATACTATCTCTGCTGCTGGCACTGACTTTGGTTCTGTCGGCAGGCGTATTCGGCGTCATACCGGCGCTGGCTGCGGATTCCTGCGTTTCCGTGAAGGCGGATGCCGTCACCACCGGTGAGGTTGTGGCCGGCAGCCTGCTGGAGATCAAGCTGACAGATGTCTTTGAAGATACAGACGGCCATACGCTGACCTACACGCTGACCAACGCAGCGCAGTTCAGCGCCCAAACCAAGGTCAAGGACGGCTCACTCTATGTATCAGAGAAAGACCCCGGCACCTATACGCCGGAGGTCAAGGCGACCTGCTCGGACGGCAAAGAGCTTACAGCGACCTTTACCATCACGGTCACGGAAGCTCCCCACGGATTGGACGCACAGTATAACTACGATGAGACCCCCGCCAAGAAAGTCACGGTGTATGTGACCATCTCCAACGACGGCGTGCCCATCCGAGGCCGCGACGGCACGGTGCTGTGCCACAAGGCCATCACCGTCCCCTACTTTGACTTGGGCCGGTACAACTTGAGCGAATACTACCGCTATCACACGGAAAACGGAGAAGGCAAATACATCGACGAGAACATCGTGGAGCGGCCCACCGGCCTGCACCTGTATCTCTATCTGCTGGAGCGCTACTTCATCGGCCTGCCGGAGGAGCAATGCTGCAAGGGTGCCTATCCTCGTGACGCGCTGGCGAGCTTTAAGCTGGGTGAAGATGTTTGTTACATGGATGAAACACCGGCCTATACGGCAGACAGCTTTGCCGCTCTGACTATCACCGGCTCGCCCACCAGCCTGTATATGGCCAACTTCTGGGGTCATGATGAGAACCTGATGTACTACCGCAACCACTGCTTTCCCTACATGAGTCCCGGCTGGGGCTCTACCTCCGACTACATCGTGCTGTCGGACGGGGATACCTGGGATGTGGCCATGTTCTCGAACTGGAGCTTTTACAGCAGCGGCGGCGCGTTTACCCGCTTTGACAAGGACGAGTACAATGCCCGCCCCGGCATGGAGATGACGATCTCCTCTCAGGCTTACGGCACGACCTTTGAGGGCAGCGACTTCTATCCCTTCTCAAACCTGGATGTGTTCCTGTATAACGACAAGTGGGAGGAAGTCGATCAGTACAAGAAAGCGGATGACGGAAAGAGCACCTTCTCCTTCACCGCCCCCACAGAGGAGGGCACCTACTACCTCGTGGGCATGGACCCCAACCGGACGATCCCCAAGGACGACAGCGGCGGCACGAACTATGCCAAGATCGCACCGGCCACGGCAATCTTGAACGTGGCGGCGGACGCCGAGTTGGAGCGCCCCTTCCAGGACGCTGCCGTGAATGGTGAAAAGCTGGCAGCAAAGAATACCAGCTACGAGGGCATCACCACGCTGACCAGCGCGGACGGCCAGACGACCTATAAGGAAGTGCCCAAGTACCATATGACCGTGCCCGAAGGCGCGGAAACGGTGACCGTGACCTACAACAAGGACGTGGACATCCGTCACGACGGCACCACGGTCTACGCCTATGAGGTGGAGTTCGCGGCGACTGCCGTGAACCGTGCGGCGGCGCAGGCAAGCGGCTATACCCTCAAGCCCATCACGCTGGAGAACAGCTATACCCTCAATGCGGACGGCACGCAGACCGTGATCATGCCGGTGACAGGGTATGTCCGCAACGAGGACGGCAGCGGCAAGGCGATCACGCTGAGTGCCCCCGCTGACAAGAACTCCGCGCCCATCGCGCTATTCACCTTCGAGTATGCCAAGACGGAGCCGGATGTGATGTATGGGAATGTGAATGGAGACAATACCATTGATGTTTCGGATGCGCTGCTGGTCTGCCAGTTCTATCTGGGCAATGTAGCACCGACGGATGCGCAGAATGCAGCTGCCGATGTGAACGGAGACGGTGCAGTAGATGTTTCGGATGCCTTGATGATCTGCCAGTTCTACCTGGGAAATATTACGGAATTCCCTGCTGAGAAAAAATCTTGATAGGAGGAATTGAGAACACATGAAAAAAATCGTTTCTATTCTGCTGACATTGGCGATGGTGCTGAGCCTGGTACCTGCCGTCTTTGCAGCAGACGAACCGACCATCACTATGAGCGCAGATAAGACCTCCGTCGCCCCCGGTGAGACCGTGACGCTGACTGTGAGCCTGGATAAGGACACGGTCGTCGATGGCGCAGGATTTAAGATCGATTTCGATAAGGAAGCATACGAATATGTGAAAAAGGTCCCCGATACCTTTGACGATACTACAAATGAAAATGTAGCGAATGCAAATGGCTGGGTTCGGGCGGTTTATTTGAACACAAAGCCGAGTAAACCGACGACCTGGTCTGCGGGAAAGCTGGACACATTCACATTTAAAGCCAAAGAGGGAGCGAACACTTCTACGGCCACATTCAAGCTGACGATTGAAAACCTGGAAAAATATAATCCGGACGATCCGGCACATAACATCAAGGTTGCCCACAAAGTAGTTGGCGGCGAGCTGACCATTCCCGTCGAGACTGCTGCTGCCAAGGGCTACACCGTGTCCATGGGTGCGGACAAGCAGGTAGCCTCCGGCCAAATCGTGGAGATCCCTGTGGCCATCGGCAACAACGACGGAAAGACCACCTACAGCGCCTACGACATGACCTTCTCTTTTGACCCCGCCATTCTAACGCTGAAAATGGAAGCCACCAGCATCGAGGGTTATCGCGTGATCCCCGGCAGCGGCACCGTGCGAATCGTGCGTTACGGCAAAGCCGCCGAGCTGGGCGATGCACTGACTCTGAGCTTTGTGGCAGCCGGCCAGGGTAAATCCGATGTGAAAGTAACGGAAGCGTATGTGGATACCAATGCAAACGCCATTGACTTTGACGCACCTGCGGCTGCCATTTTGGATGACAGCGCCGTTATTACCGTCAGCGGCTACACCGTGAGTCTGCCGGATGACTTCACCCGTACCGACGCGGAGGGCTCCGTGATCGCAGCAGGCGGCAACCTGACCTTCGTTCCCAAAGACCCCAACTATAACTACACTGTCACCGTCACCGTCGGCGGCGGTGAGGCAACGACAGTTAGCCCGGACGAGGGTGGCATCTACACCGTGCCCAATGTCAACGGCAATGTGGTTGTCTCCAGTGCCAAGACTCCCAAGACCTTCACTGTCGTCCAGGGCGACGATACCACCGGTGCTGCGACTGCTACTTACCAGACTGACTACACCTTCATGCTGACCCCTGCGGATGGCTATGTCTACAAGATGGCTGTGACCATCGGCGGCAAGGCATACACCGGCTTTACGGCCCAGGCAAATGACGACGGCACCACCACCTACACCATCCCCGGTGCGGATGTGATCGGCGACATCGTCATCAACAGCAATAAGCAGGTCAAGCTGCCGGAAACCTACAAGGTCACCTTTGCAGGCACCGGCGCAGGTGATGCTGCCGGCGAGCCCACCGTTCAGGAAAAGGCTAACTACACCTTCACCGTGGCCAAGCAGGAGAACTTCAAGTACACCATCTCCGCCACCATGGGCGGCAAGGCCGTGACTGTCACCGAGGGTGCTAACAACACCTACACCATCGCCAATGTCACCGGCAATCTGGTCATCACCATCGAGAAGAAATCCACTCTGACCATGGAGGTAGCTGTTTCCGAGTATGTGCAGATGGATAACAAGACCGTGTTCCTGGTAACCGTGACCGGCACCCCCGAAGAGGGCAAGGCTTTTGCCTACGGCGATAATGTCATGTATAAGACTACCGCTTACGGTGAGAATGTTTACAGCTGGCTGGTGATCGTGGACAAGGGCGAGGCATTCACTGTGGCTACGGCTGAGGCCAATATCACCCAGGCCAGCGCCACAGCCGAGGAAGTGAAGCAGAGCTATGATGTCAACGAGACAGGCGTTGTGGACATCAACGATGCGCAACTCACCTATGACATCTACAGCGGCAAGTACACCGACTTCGAGAAAGTCTCTGTGCGGAAGTTCCTGCGCGCGGATGTGACCCTTGACAAGGCCGTCAACTCCACCGACGCCGTTGCGGTCGTCGCAAACAGCAAATAAAACCAGGCGAATCCATAGCTTCCCCTCCCTTTTGGGAGGGGAGGCAATTCGCCATATTTTGGGGCTTTACCATTGCCTCCTGTTTTAGGAGACGATGGTAAGAATCCAAAATAAGCATTTGGAGGATACCCGTATGAAAAAACATAGCGGCCTATATAGCGCTGTGAGTATTTTGCTGGTCATTGTGCTGGTGGCAGGGATCAGCCTCTCACTTCTTTCCTCCGGTCGGACAAGGCCGGAGAATCCCATCAGCACTCAGCCGGATCGGCTCCAGGCAGAGTCGCTGCAAGGCTCCGGCAGCACCGCCGGACAAAGCTCCGGCAAGGATAATACAGAGAATACGGATACTGCCCAGGATCCATCAGAGCCGCAGAAACCTGATGAACCGCAGAAGCCCGATGAGCCGCAGAAGCCCGATGACACGCAGAAACCCGATGACACCAAGCCGGATCCATCGGGCCCCACAGACCCCACGGATAACCCCGGCAAGGGCGACCAGGGCGGCTCCAAGTCAGACGATAACAAAGGCGGCTCCGAGGATTCCGGTGACCATGGTGATGGCACTGGCGGAGACGACGGGGACCACGGCGGCAGCGGAGGTGACCACGGCAGCGGCGGTGAGGAGGATGATACCCCCCGCATTTATACGACACTGAAAACCCAGCAGCTTACCAAGGCAGAGCTGCCCGACAGCAAGCTGACCTTTGTGGCCTATCCCCTGGGTAAGGGCGATCTGCATATCCGTGTCCGGCTGAAAAATGAGACCAATTCCGGAAACGGATTGCTGCTTACTTCTCAGAATAACCAGGACTACGAGGCACAGCTGGATTTCAACGCAGATAACCTCTTTGTGCTGTCTCTTTATGATGGGGAGACCTTTCTGGGACTTGTTCAGTACCGGGTGGGCTATTACGCGAATCTTGCGGACGATACCCACCCGACGGTGGGGGACTATCCACCCTCCATCGTTACCAATCTGGACGGGGCCAGCCTGGACATGAGCTCCCAAACCTTCCCCTTGACGGTGATTGCCCGTGCCAATGCAGAGCTGGGAGCCGGTGTGATCTATTCCAATCAAATTCGGGTCACGCTGGACGGCAAAACCGTGGAAAAGAGCTACGGCGATTCTCAACCCACCTACGAGTTGTATTTCGATCCCCCTCAGTTGGGCGATGAAGAAACCCACATCGTCCGGGTGCTGGCCTGGGATGGTAACGGAAACTCCACCATGAAGGTCTACACCGTCACCTATCACCAGATCAGTGAGGGCGACCCGGCAGGCTCGGTGGATGTGGTGCTGGATGCGACCACCATCGGCCTGGGCATTCTGGATACCGGTACGCTGGACATCGTGGAGGGCGAAACGGCGGCATCCGTGCTGCTGCGCTTCCTGCAGGAGTGCGGTTATGAGCCGGATTACCAGGGGTCCGCCACTATGAACTTCTATCTGCGCCGGATTAGCCGGGGCGACATTGCCTACCGTGCCAATGTCCCGGAGCATCTTTGGGAGCTGATCCTGCGGGACGGCATCACCACCAATGACAACTATGACCGGGACAGCATCGGGGAGTTTGACTATACCCAAGGCTCGGGCTGGATGTACTCCATCAACGGCACCCTGTATGAGGGTACCGGCATGAGCGGTTACAAGGTTCGCAACGGCATTACCATTTATGTGCGCTTCACCCTGTCCTACGGCAAGGACATCGGCGGCTACGATTCCACCGGAGGCGGCTACGGTTCACTGAGCAGCTACTGCGGCCTATGGATCAACGGCGGCTACCAAGCCCTGGGCCACGACTTCGTGGAGACGGACCGTTTGGAACCCACCGAAACAGAGGATGGTTACATCCACTATCGCTGCTCCAAGTGCCATGAGGAGAAAACAGATATTCTCCCGGCCACCGGCGGTACGGAGCCAATAGAGCCTGCCCCTACGGAGCCGGTCCCCACCCCACGGAACCGACGCCCACGGAACTCAGCGACCCGGTCGTTACGGACCCCACCGAACCAAGTCCCTCGGACCCCAGTGACCCTACGCCCACAGAGCCAACTTCCGAATAGGACCGGCTGATGCGGCGGAGGATGGGAAACGCTCTAACGGGACACGGGAACGGTAAAGTTTTCCTTTGTAGAAGGGCGTTGAAACGAACGATGGAGGATACTGCATGAAAAGAGCAACACGAATATTAGCGGCACTTCTTTGTGTGCTGCTTCTGCTCCCAACGGTGGTCTTTGCGGAAGCGCAGCCTTCTTTGGAAAAACAGATCGCACAGAGTGCGGAGGGAATGTCCGCTCTGGGCGGCAAGAAGGGTGAATTGCTGAAAGACCGGGAACTGTTTCCTGCAGGCGATTCCGTCTGCGATTGGCTGGCCATAGCTATGGCACTGTCCGGCACAAGGGAGAGCTATTCCGACTATTTAGCGGAACTGAAAACCCATGTGGAGGACGCATACGCCAAAAACGGATGCCTGGACCGCAACAAGGCCACGGAATACCACCGGATTTCTTTAACGGTGCTGGCACTGGGGGGCAACCCCACCAACTTCGGCACGAAGCCCGACGGCTCGGCCATTGACCTGATCGCAGAGGGTACTTACAACTATGCCCGTGATCCGGGCGCTCAGGGCTTAAATGGCTGGATATGGGCGCTGCTGACCTTGGATGCCGGGGACACAGAGGTCCCGGCAGACGCCCTGTATTCCAGGGAGGACATGGTAAATGCCATTTCCGTTGCTCAGGAGCCGGACGGCGGCTTCGGCCTGATCCCCGGAAAATCGGATGTGGACATCACCGCTATGGCGGTGCAGGCCCTAGCTCCCTATCGGAACCAGATGGAGACCGAGATCGACGCAGCACTTTCCTATCTTTCCGGCCAGCTGACGGACACCTGCGGGTATATCGCCTACGGCGATGAAAACGCGGAAAGCACCGCCCAGGTCATCCTGGCCCTGTGTGCGCTGGGCATTGACCCGGAGACGGATAGCCGGTTTGTCAAGGGCGAGCACACCCTGCTGACCGAGCTTTCCCAGTTCCGGGAAGCGGACGGCACCTACCGCCATGTGCTGGAGGGCGCCGGCGACGGCCTGGCAACGGCCCAATCCGTCCTGGCCTTAGTGGCTGTGCAGCGTGTGCGGTCCGGGCAGCCGTGGGTGCTGCATTTTGACGGCACTCAAGCGCCCCGTGAGGCATCCGGTACAAATGGAATCATCTGCGCCGTGATCGGTGCGGTAGTCGTAATCGCCGCCGGTGCGATCTACATCATCGGCAGAAAGAGGAAAAAAGTATGAATAAGCTGACAGATCAAATTCAGGCAGAGGTCAACAAGGTCGTTTTGGGCAAGGAGGACATCGTCCGCAAGGTGCTGCTGGCCATCCTGGCACAGGGCCATGTGCTGCTGGAGGATGTCCCCGGCGTAGGCAAGACGACGCTGGCCAAGGCATTTTCCAAAACGCTAGGTCTGGACTCCAAGCGTGTCCAGTTCACCTCCGACACCCTGCCATCGGATATTATCGGGTTTTCCGTATTCGATAAGGCAGACGGCAAGCTGAAATATCAGTCCGGAGCCATTATGACCAATCTGCTGCTGGCGGACGAGATCAACCGTACCTCCAGCAAGACCCAATCCGCTCTGCTGGAGGCTATGGAGGAGTTGCAGGTCACCGTGGACGGCGTGACCCGGCCCCTGCCGAAGCCCTTTATCGTGCTGGCAACGGAAAACCCGGTGGGTTCTGCGGGTACGCAGATGCTGCCCGCATCCCAGCTGGACCGTTTCATGCTCCAACTGAGCATGGGCTATCCCAATCGGGCCAGCACGGCGGCACTGCTGAAGGATCGCCATCATGTGGACCCGCTCTCTGCCTGCCAGACAGTGACTTCCCCTGCCGAGCTGGAAAAGCTCATTGCAGAGGTCAGCAATATCCATGTGGCAGACCGAATTTATGACTATATTGCAGAGATGGTGGATCTGACCCGCTCCAACGCCTATGTGACCCTGGGTGTCAGTCCCCGTGGCGCTTTGGCTGTGACCCGTGCGGCCAAGGCCAACGCCTACTTAGAGGGCCGGGACTATGTGATCCCTGACGATGTGTGCGCTGTGTTCCCGGATGTGTGTGTCCACCGTCTGATCCTCAACTCCAAGGCGCGGCTCCAGGACTATACAGCGGCACTGATCCTGCAAAATGTACTTACCTCCGTCCAGAAGCCGGATGTCCGGGAATTTTCCAGCAAATGAGAAAAACGATCTTAGGCAGCGCCCTGTGTTATCTGATCCTGCTGCTGGCGTTGGCGGCGCTGCTTCTTACAAGCGGCTCCTTCTGGGCGCTGGCCGGACTCTGCTTGCTGCTCCTGCTGCCCCTGGCCTCCTGGGCGGTCAATTTCTATGTCCGCAGGCACCTGCAGGCGGACATTCTGACCCCGGCCACAGCGGCAAAACGCACGGCAGTCAGCTGTCGGGTGCGTATCCGCAACGGAGCGTTTCTGCCCGTAATGCGCTATGGCTGTCAGGTCTCTGTCCACAATGATCTCACTGAGGAAGATCAGACAGTGACGCTGACCGGCAGCATCGGAGCCAAGGGCGAAAGCAGCCAAACCATCCTGCTGCAAAGCAGCTTCTGCGGCAGAGTGTATGTGCAGATCAGCCGGTTTACCCTGCTGGACTATCTGGGCCTGCTTCCCATGAAGGCCCTCGTGAAAGCGGATGCCCGTCTGACCATCCTCCCGGACCTGTATCCAATGGAGGCGGACATGACCGCCCGACCGGCCTATGCCGACGACGGTGCTTCCAATCGACGGGGTGAGGACCGCAGCGAGGTGTACCAGCTCCGGGAGTATCGCCCCGGCGATGACATCCGGCAAATTCACTGGAAGCTGTCCTCCAAGTTAGATGAGCTGATTCTGAAAGAGGCCAGCCAGCCGGAGAGCCGTTCCCTTTTGGTATTCTGGGATAAGCGCCCCGGCGGTAACCCCCAGCAGATGGACGCACTGGCGGAGGTCGTGTCCTCCGCAGGCATGGCACTGCTGCAAAGCGGTGTACCCTATACCCTGTGCTGGACGGACCGGGACGATCTGCAGGTCCAGGACATTTCAGAGGAAAACCAGCTTTTGCAGGCTATCCCGGCTCTGGTAAAGACCAGGGGCAGCGCTGAGTGCCGCCTGCCCAAAACTGACGGTTACAGCCGAATTCTCTGTTTCGGCACAGCGCCGGAAGAACAGCTGCTCACGGACGGACGGGTGCATTTCATCCTCTGTACCGAAGAACAGTACCCCGGTGCGACCACCTTTGCCCCGCAGAATTATTCCGAGGCCATGCAGCGACTGGAGGTTTAACCCATCATGCGAAAAAATGAAAACGGACTCCAGTGGATTGTCACCGAAACGGCACAGAAAAAGCTGCACTTTCCCTGGGGCGCTTGGGTGGTCTGTGCCGTTCTGGCGGTGGGCTTCTGCTTGCTTTTAACCGCTGCATTTCCCTCTGTTCCCTACCCATGGTGGGCCATGACAGCAGCTGCGATTTTGGTGCAGGCGGCGTTGCTGATAGTATACCAAACCAGAATCGGGAACTGGCTCGTTCCAGCGGGCATCGGCGTGTTGCTCCTTCTGAGCTTGGCACTGAACAAGTTTGTCCTACCCGGTTTTGGAACACTGGCAAATGATTTCCTGACCCTGCTGACGAAAAAGACCGGGAAGATATACCTGGACCTTGCGGCAGCGGATGCCCAATTTCTGCCTCTGGCGGTAACGGTTCTGCTACTGGCGGTGTCGCTGCTTCTCAGCCGCAGCGCATGGAGCGGACGGATGCTGCTGGCCTTGCCGATTCTGCTGCCCTGCTATGCAGCCCTGTTGCTGGGCTTGTTTCCCATAGGCATCGGCGGTGGGCTGCTGATTATTGGCACGGTGCTGCTGATGGTGCAGCACACGGCAGAGGGAGAAGCCCTTGCAGGCGTTCCGGCGCAGCTGATCTTGCCGGTCCTGTGTGCAGCGCTGTGTCTGCTGATTGGCCTGTCCTGCCAAGACAAGCTGAATACAGACATGGTCGAGACGATGCAAACCCAGCTTCACCAGCGGCACTACGACAGCGATACCAATTCCATGCCGGAAGGAAACCTCAAGAACTTACCCGCCTGGAATAAAAGCGACACCCCGGCGCTGGAAGTCACAATGGAGCAGCCGGAAAAGGTGTATCTGCGTGGGCAGGTCTACGACACCTACACCGGCACCGGCTGGAAAGCAGCCGATACCGAAGAAACCGCCCAATATGAGGACCTTTTCTATTGGCTCCATGAGGCGGGTTTCTACGGCCAGAGTCAAATTGCACTGGCGGATGGCTATACGGAGACGGCCACACCGCTGTCCATGACTATACGAAATCTCTCCGCCTGTTCCGCCCACGGCTACTACCCCTACGCCGTCTACGGCAGCGAAACGCTGGCAGCGGACCGCATCGGGGACACGAATCTGCCCCAGGCAGAGAGCCTGTATTATCTGAAAGGCAGCGTCCCGGACTGGTATCAGATCCAGCGGAACCTCTCCACAGCCCAGGGCCGGGAAAACATCGAGACCTATCTATCCAAGGAGCAGGCCTATGCCGACTATCTCCGTGCCGTGGACCTGCAAATGACCCAGGACAGCTGGGCCGTCCTCCAGCGGCAATTGAAGCTGGACACCCAGACCCGGACCATCAGCGACATCCGCACCATCATCTTTGACTATCTACGGGAATCCATGACCTACGATGAGACTGCCCGGACCATGAACGGCAGCGGCGACTTCCTGCAATATACGCTGGAGCGCAGCGGACACGGCTACAGCGTCCATTACGCCACGGCAGCGGTGCTGATGCTGCGCTACATGGGCGTTCCGGCTCGCTATGTGGAGGGGTATTACCTCTCGGCAGAGGATGCCGCCCGCTACAAGGCCGGTGAGACCATTACCCTGACGGAAGAAAACGCCCACGCCTGGGCGGAATACTATGTCAGCGGTGTCGGCTTTGTGCCGTTCGAGGTGACTCCCGGCTACATAGACGACGAGGAACTGTCCCTGGGCGGCGACAGCCCGGATGAGAATACCTATGAGAACAACACCCAGCAATTTGTAGAGGTGGAGCAGCCAGAGGAGGTCAACGAGCACAAGCAGGACCGATTTACCTTCTCACTGAATGCCCACTACCTACTGCTTCTTCCCTTGCTGCTGATCTTGCTGCTGGCCGGGTGCATTTTCCATCGCCGCAGGGTGTTTCGGAAGAAGATGGCCGCTATCGACGCCGCAAACGACCGGGAGGCCATTGCCATGCGCTATGGCTATGCCGTTTGCCTGCTGCGCCACAGTACGGTGCAGTTCCCGGAGGATGCTGCGGAGGCCGCAGAACTGAATCAAAAGGCGCTGTTCAGCACCCAGGAGATGACCCCGGAGCAGCGCAAGCAGGTTGACTCATTTGCCGTGGGTGTACTGGATGCCTGCAAGGGCAGCTGGACAACCTGGGAGAAAATACGGTACCGGCTATGGAACTGCCTGTATTGAAAACAAGGAGGAAGGAAAATGCACAAAAGAGTAATGGCTCTGCTGCTGAGTCTGGTGCTTCTGCTCTCTGCCGCCATGCCGGTCACGGCGATGGCCGCAGAGAAAGAGTACGCCGGCAGCTTCGTGTTTGTTGCCATGAACGCCAACAGCACCATCGTGGAGCCAACCCGTATCCAGTATAAGTCTGGGCAAACCATTCAACAGGCGCTGGCTGATTCAGATATTGAATTTGTTGGCCTGGAGCAGGGATTCATCTATGAGATCAACGGCGTTTCCGCCAATTACCTGCTCTATTATGACAAGGGCGGCTACAAGCTGGATGCTCCGGCTTCTTCCATCAAGGCCCTGTGCGTCCATGTATCTTCGACTTACTCGGACGAGGCATTTCAGCTGATCCTCCAGATGGCGGATTACCTGGACATGACCAACCATGTGCAGAATTATCCGGCAGCGGCCAATGCCTACGCAGCGGCGCTGAAGGGCCTGCGGACGGCAACTGCCGACTCGGCGGGACCTCTGCTGAAAAACCTAAAGGCCGCCATTGCCGAGTATGCGGCCCTTCTGGACGGGACCAAATACACCGTCTCCGCCACAGCGACCCAAAACGGCAGCGCGGTGGAGGCTCCGGTCCTCTCCCTTACAGATGTCTATGGCAATGTTACCACCGGCACCGGCAGCGTCCAAGTCATCGCCGGCGACTATAAGTTCTGTGTGTCCGACGGCGGATATAACCGCACAGAGGGAACGCTGACGGTCTCCGCCGACGCCCAGGTCTCTGCGACCCTGCCCTACGGCGAGTGGTTCGGCAATATCCGGCTGCTGGATGTCGATCAAGAACCCTACCGCGCTGCACAAAACCGCGCGAACCACACGGCGCAGTATTGGATCGAGGATACAGCCAATGCTCTGAGCAGCGTGTACCTGAATGTTGTGATGGGCAATGTTCCGAATACCAAGACCACCAAGCTCCGCACCATTTATACCGGCACCAACGGCAAGGATATGTCGGGCACATCCCGCAGCTGGAACAGCACAGCCACATCCCTTACTTATCTGCTGACCTCTGGCATGGAGGGCAAGACCTTCGCGCTGGAAGCACAGTATACAGGCTCGGACGGCTACACGCAGATTCAGTCCTACGATGTCACCGTGACCCGTGTGCCCACGCTGAAGGCTCTGGCAGCCACGGCGGAGGGGACCAAGCTGCCCCTGGAGTTTGCGCCCAACACCCGGGAGTACAGCCTAAAAACCGTGTCCTCCACTGTGGATATTGACGCCGCACCATTTGGTGAGGATTATACCGTCACCGGAACCGGGGCGGTGCAGCTGACCGGAGACACGCAGGATCACATGATTCAGGTAGCAGCGCCCAACGGGGAGCAGAGCACCTATACCCTCCACATTCAGAAGGTAGCTTCCGTACCGGTGACGCTGGCTGTGCCTTCCGGAACAACGGTGCAGGTGATCAATGGAGCAGGCTCCGAGATTGCCCCGGTGGACGGGATCTATCACCTGGTCCCCGGCGAGAGCTATACCTGCATCGCCACGAAGAACACCTGGTATCATACGCAGATCACCTTCACGGCCTCCAGCGGACTGAATGTGTCCGTCCCGGAGCCTGTCACCACCGACTGGCTGACCGATCTGGCATTCTACAACGGCACCTATGCTTCCAGCCGGATCGCCTACGCCGCCGACAAGACCTTCACGGCGGCAGACCACACCTACAACTATACGGTGTCCGACTGCAACAGCTCCGTTGCCATGCAGGCCACGGCAACCGGAACCGTGACGGCGCTGTATCGGACCCAAAGCACCGTGCCGGAGATTCATAATCTCGCACGGATGGAGACGATCACAACGCCTGTCAGCAAAACGGGACTTGCTCAGAGCCTGACCTACGCCGTGGCCAAGGCCGGTTACGGCCAGACGGTGACGATCCGCATTTCCAAGACAGAAAACGGCACTACCTACTATCAGGACTACGATATTCAGCTGCTGCGGCAGCTGCACCTGTCCAGCCTGACTATTGCCACAAAGGATGAGACACTGCCCTTTGTAACTCCAAAGGGCGCAACGGCCCGCTTTGATCGAGATACCACGGATTATTATGTTAAGGTAGACCGGGAGGCCGCCGCTCTCTACCTCTCCGGCACCTATCCCAACAGCAGCACAGACACCGCCTGCTGCGGCGGGTACTATGCCAAGGTCAACGGCGTACGCTATGATACGCTGGCCGGCGCGGAAGCGGTCCTGGACACAGACCTTTATAATGAGGATATTTCGGTACAGGTCTGCCACGCAGATACCGGCAGCATTGAGCTGACCTATACCGTCCATGTTCAGAAAAGTGACCCCATCCAACTGACCATCCAAACGACCCCGGCGGATGCCACGGTGTTCCTGACCAACGATCTGAACGGCAAGCGCATCGTGGAGAAAAACGGCACCTACAGCCTGACCCCCGGTGCCAGCTATTCCTACACTACCACCTGCGCCGGGTACATCGGTCAAACGGTGGAGCACTATACCGCCCCCGACAAGGACGGTACACTGACCATTACGCTAAAGAAGGCTCCAGCCAACGACAAGCTCATCAATTTCGATTCTGCGTGGCCCCACTTACGCCAAAACAATGAGAATAACGGTGTGGTGGACTACAAGACGCCGGTCTACGCCAAGGATGCCGAGCTGTACTGGGCTACCTCCATTGGATCCGGCTACGATGTGAACGCCTGCGGCTGCCCCATTTTGGTGGACGGTGCCATCTACACCTACTCCGGCTCCCGCATTTACAAGGTGGATGCTATCTCCGGCGAAATTCTCATTGATAAGCCCATGGATCACAACTCCAGCTTCGCCATCAACCCGCCCACCTACGCCAACGGCATGATTTTCGTGGGCCTGTCTGACGGCACGATCCAGGCGTTCGACGCCAATACCCTGGACTCCCTGTGGATCTATCGGGACTCCATAGGCGGTCAGCCCAACAGCTCTATTGTCTATCACGATGGCTACATCTACACCGGTTTTTGGGTGGGCGAGATCAACGAGGCCCACTATGTGTGCCTGAGCGCCACCGACGAGGACCCCACGCAGACGATGGAAGAAAAGCTCCCCACTTGGTACTACACCAGCAAGGGCGGCTTCTATTGGGCCGGTGCCTATGTGTGCGACGACTTCCTGCTGATCGGCACGGATGACGGCGCTTCCGGCTACACCACCGGCAAGCCCAGTCTGCTGTCCTTTAACCCCAAGACCGGCGAACTGCTGTCCTCCTACAAGATGAATGTGACCGGCGACATCCGCAGCTCTATCACCCATTACAACGGCAAGTATTACTTCACCAGCAAGGGCGGCTACTTCTACGAGGCCACTGTGGACGAAAAGGGTACCATTGAGGATGTCCGCACCTTGAAGCTCTACAACTATGCGGACGATCCCGCCAATCCCGCCATGTCCACCTGCACACCCACCATTTACAATGGGCGGGCCTATATCGGCATCTCCGGCACGGCACAGTTCGGCGCATACAGTGGCCATAACCTTACGGTCATCGACATCCCCAACTGGGAGATCGCCTATACGGTACGCACCCACGGCTATCCCCAGACCAGCGGTGTTCTGACCACGGCCTATATGGAGGAGACAGGCTGCGTCTATGTGTACTTCTTCGATAACTTCACCCCCGGCAAGCTCCGGGTGCTGGAGGACAAGCCCGGCCAAACCGAGGTGTCTCTGAAGACCATGGAGACCTACACGGCCAGCGGCCAGACGGAGACCTATACGACGCCCTACAACATCTTCACGCCCAGCGGCGCACAGGCCCAGTATGCCATTTGCAGCCCCATCATGGATGAGTACGGAACGATCTACTTCAAAAACGACTCCGCCTACCTGATGGCCGTGGGCAGCACCATTGAACGCATCGAGGTCACGAAGCTGCCGGACAAGACGACCTACAATGTAAAAGACACCTTCGACCCCACCGGTATGCAGGTAACGGCCTACTACGCCAACGGCATGACCCGCGATGTGACAAAGTATGTCACCTGGTCCGATAAGCCGCTGAAGGCCAGTGATACCGACTTCCAGATCACCTTCCCCTACGCCATGTACCAAAACCGAGAAAACAGCGACACCCTGGAGATGGAATACGGCGTCCATTGTGACAAGCCCATGACCACCCTGACCCTGACCATTGCAGATCAGAGTGCAGTCAAATATGGAGATGTAAATGCAGATGGCATCATTGATGTCTCCGATGCCATGCTGATCTGCCAAATCTATCTGGGCAATGTTACCCCGACAGATACGCAGAAAAAAGCCGCCGATGTAAACGGCGACGGCACCATGGATGTCTCCGACGCCATGATGGTCTGCCAGTATTACCTGGGCAACATTACAAAGTTCCCGGTGGAACAATAAATCATAGTGGTACACGGAAATAACCCGGATATGAAATGACCTCCCCAGCTTGCCCACCGTGCGCATTGTACGGTGGGTAAGCCGCACTGACGGCAAAAAAACATTTCTGCAAGGAGAAGACGCCTATGAAAAAGCATTCCATTGCGCTGCTGCTCCTGCTGGTGCTGCTGACCGGCTGCGGCGCAAAGACAGAGGAGGCACCATGGCAGACCGCCTACCGTGAAACGGGTAAATATCTACAAGAGCAAGATACGCTTTCCGCAGGCTCTGTTGGCGGCGAGTGGGCGGTGATCGGCCTGAGCCGTGCCGGACTTCTCAGTGATGAGACTGCGCAGAGCTATGAGCAGACGGTAGAGGACTATGTCAAGCAAGCAGGTTCCGTGCGGCTGCACCAAGCGAAATCCACTGAGAACTCCCGCACCATCTTGGGCCTGACGGCTGCCGGATATAATGCCGCCAACATGGCGGGCGTTGATCTGACGGCGCGTCCCCGCTGGACGGCCTGTGCGCCTTTGCCTGCGAGGGCGGCGGCTTCCGTCACAGCGATGAGGTATGGCTACCGAGCAGGGCTTCTACGCACTGGCTGCCTGCGACCGCTTCCGGCAGGGCCAGACACGCCTGTTCGACATGACGGATATTGAGGTGAAGTGATATGCGGCGATCCAAACCTCTGTGCACATTGCTTCTGGCACTGCTCCTGCTGACCTGTGCCGGAGGGAAAACCGGCTCCTGTAGAGCCACAGGACAGCGATGTGGATGCGGACACAAAGTATACCTGCATCATATCCATCTCTTGCGAGACGATCTTGGACAATATTGATAAGTGCGTTGAGAGCAAGAAAGCCCTTGTGCCGGAGGACGGTATCATCCTTCCAGCCACAGAGGTAACGTTCAGCGACGGCGAAAGTGTCTACGATGTACTGCAGCGTGTCTGCAAGGCAAATAAGATACACATGGAGTCCAGCTTTACGCCGGTGTATAACAGTGCCTATATCGAGGGTATTCACAATCTGTACGAGTTCGATGTAGGGAAGCTCTCCGGCTGAATGTATGCCGTCAACGGATGGTTTCCTAACTACGGCTGCTCCCGCTACCAACTGAATAACGGCGATGTGGTGGAGTGGTGCTATACCTGCGATCTGGGAGAAGATCTCGGCAGTGGTATGGGAGGATAATGGAGGCACCAGAATATAGAGAACGCTGATATAGGAAGCGGAGTTCCCGGAACACTTTGGCCTCTGGAGATATTCGAGAGGCCGCCTAACCATGCGACCAGACAACACAACAAAACGGACAAAAAGCCAAGGATGGCCCTTTGCGGCCATCCTTGGCTTTTTGTCCGCTTTTCATTATGCGGATACCAATTTCATTGCCGTGCCCCACCGTTTCTGCCGTTTGCGAGTTCTTCACAAATGACGAAACGGAGGGAATAAAAGGTCCCGTCAAGATTTATGCGCAAAATTGTTTGCAGGCTCCGGCGGAGTGAAGTCAGCCGGCAACGGAGGCGTCGTCCATGACCGCCTCCAAGTGCTTCATGTTCATGTATTTCTTGTTGCCCCACTGGGTGCCCGC
>OLSA01000580.1_pt1 | contig 32116 bp, 30 predicted proteins | sample 1672731 | NCBI WGS metagenome assembly OLSA01 (sample SAMEA3136718, study PRJEB25190) | human gut metagenome | biome: human gut; feature: human-associated habitat; material: faeces | place: Austria | collected 2013
ACCGCGCTGCCTGCGGCAGATGAAGCGGTGCTCTGAGCAGGAAGAAACAAGGAGCATTGCGAGCGCCCCAAGCGAGCAAGGCGACTATGTTTCTGACCGAAAGGCGTTGGTTCGAGTCCAACAGGGGGAGCCATCTCAGAAGCCTTGAGCCTCAACGGGTTCAGGGCTTTTTCATTTTTTAAAACAGTTTGAAATTTCAGTGTGTCTAACGTTTTGTCTAACATCTGTCTAACACTTTTTAGTTCTTTAATATGAATATCTTTCTCTATTTTTATATATTGGTATTACTTTTGATTGCGATATGATTACTTTGGCGAATAAAAGTTGATTTTCTGAATTTTTAATACTCTTGATATTGATGTTAATTTCTACTCTTGTATTACTGTTCGCGAGCTTCATCTGCCTTCTGTGCAAGCTCGCCTTCTATGTTGATAAATACTGAAATCCCTCAATTAGTTTCTGAATAGCAAACTGAGCAATAACAGTGACGAGCATACCTAAGGATTGTGGGTGTACTTTGTGATTGTCATTTGATAGCGAGAACTATAATTGCAACTGCTAATAAGGAATTTCGTAAAACAGCAAAACCGGAGCCGGCACACATATTTACTTACCGATCTGCACATTCGATTCAGGCTGCCTTCTTCGATATAATAGTTGCAGAATATCAAAGGAGAAACGGCGGATGAAGCCAAACTATTATCTAACGATTGATACGGCAGAACGGAGGCTTATCATCGGGGGCTTGAATAACCTGCAGAGTAGGTTTATTGCAGCTGGACAGTTTACCGATGTTGTTGATGAACTACTACTCAAATTTGTAAACGCCAAGGTAGAAAAATTCAGGGCGTTTATACGGGATGACAGGAGATAACGATAATGACAAAATAAGAAAAGATGGGATGTATATACCGTCAGGCGGTGCCTTTTTACTCCGCTTTGTTGAACTTTGTAAAAAGTCCTCGTTAGGGACACCATAAGACCCGTTCATAGAAAAAGATTTGTTAATCAAATGCGGTTTGTCAAAAATTATGATAAAAGCGTGTATGTTTCGACACTTTGAATTGAAAAAACTAAATTTTTGCGCTATAATAAATAAAGCTGTTTGTGCTATATATTTGCCATCTAAAAGCGCCTAAAAGGAAAATTTAAAATGGTTAGATACAATAAGCCGTGGAAAATCCTAATTGATAGAGTATGACGAATGAGTATAAAGTCCGATTTATCGGACACGGATTTTGTTATAATTAGGATGGGTGTAGAAAAATGGAGCTTATAAATAACACCACAAAGACTCTAAAATGAGGAGTTATCGCTCGATGAAAACCTTACACTGCATACCGAGCAGGAAAACCTGAAAAAGCAAATAGAAAAGCAGGAAAAGCAGGCACGGGCTGAGAAACAGCCGAAAAAGAAATTTGAATTGGTTCAGAAAGTAAATAAATTAAAAAAGGAGGTTGAGAGTATATGAATTCTACTCAGATAGAAACCTTTGCTGTCAATGCAGTTAAAGACAGCATTTTGATGTCTGATTATCTGGCCCCTTATATAAATGATAACGATAAAGAACCTTCTTGGGATGGTGCGGTCTATATCTATAAAGACAAAAAATGCACGAAAGACAATCTCAAAGGACGTTTACCTGTTCAGGTTAAAGGAAAAGTGTGCAACGATTTATCAAAAGAGGAAATATCCTATTCAATGAGCGTTGCTGATTTGAATAATTATCTTGATGATGGCGGAGCTATTCTTTTCGTTGTCTATATAGGAAATAGCGGTTTATGTAAAAAGATATACTACATAGAATTGCCACCTATAAAGTTGAGGGTTGAACTGGGTTTAGCAAAGGGACAAAAGACAAAAACGCTTAAATTAAAGGAATTTCCAACTGACAATAATAAAAAAGCATCTATATTTCTGAACTGTTATGAAAATTGCAGAAGACAAGCCAGCTTCTCCAGTGCGACACTGCTTACTTTAGATGAACTTCAAGAACAGGGCGTTTTGGAGGGAATAACAGTTCCTATTTCGACAATAGGTACAGAAGACCCTAAGCTTGCTTTACTTAATTCCGAAGTATATGTGTATGTAAATATAAAAGGCAGTTCAATACCGCAACCTTTGGAGCTTATACCAACGAATATGCACACTCAGGAAACGGAGTCGGCTAATATTTCTATTGGCGATAAACAGTTTTATTCTTCGTTAAGCAGAATTAAAAACGCAAAGCAAACGAAGTGTGTTTTTGGTGAAAGTTTTTCCATAGCATTTTCAGGAAACGATGCTCCTTGTAAAATCAATTACAAAAACTCAGACAATGTTAGAGTTATGGCTAAGGATTTGGACTTTATAATCACCTATATAGAAGAAGGATATTTCTCACTCAATGGACATCAAATGAAATTCGATTACGATAATGCAGATTTATCAAATTTTGATATAGAGGAGCAAAAAAAGAATCTTCAAAGTGCAAAGGATATTGTTCGTTTATTGGATATGCTCGGATGTGCAAAGGACATTAACATAAATGACTTGTCAAAGAGTGATTGGGTTAATTTAGATAGACTTATTAGAGGGCTGATATATAAAGAGCCTATAGTAATTAAGTCTGAAAACTTTTCACCGGTTCAAGCTTTTAATGTTGGTAAGCTTAGATTTGCTGTTTGCCTAACACCTGATAAAAAAGAAACGGACACTTATTATCTTTCGGATTTTTTCAAGACAGAAATGCCTGCTTGCATAGAATTGGAATCAGGTGAAACCGTTTCTATATCACAGTACTTTATCCTTAAAAAGAACGATTTGAATAGTTTGGATAATATCAGGTTTGAAGTTTTGTTGCCATCATTTCAAAAAGCACAGCGCCACTGTGAGTCAATAAATCGGGCAAACTGGTTTTTCTTAGAATTACTCTCTGCATACGATGAAAGTCAAAATCAGCACCTGCTTGAAGCAGCAAAAGAGTTCTCAATATGGCTGTGTGACTTTTCTGAAGAAGAATTGCCTTATGCCGTAAAAGAACTTAATAGGCTGCAAGTAATAAAGAGAATGAGAGATTTTACCATTGAAGAAGTTAGAACGGTATATTCCATCATCGAAGATAGTACATCAACAGACCTTGTGCGTGTAGGAGCGTATTTGTTATTAGACCAGCAACCGCTGGCTGAAATACATTTCGAACGATTAGATGATGCACAAAAGGAAGAATTTAAGACATATCCAATATATCATTTTTGGAAAACGGAGGACAAACCTAATGGATAAACTGAGAATGCAGACAGCGAACAAGGCTGATGAAAATTTTAGAAAGCTGGCGGCGATGTTCCCCAACGCCGTGACGGAAACGATCAACGAAAACGGCGAGGTCGTCCGGGCGATCGACAAGGATGTGCTGATGCAGGAGATTTCCTGCACCGTAGTGGATGGCAATGAGGAACGCTATCAGTTCACTTGGCCTGACAAGAAGAAGTCCGTTCTTCTTGCCAACGCCCCAATTAATAAGACGCTGCGCCCCTGCCGTGAGGAAAGCGTGGACTTTGATACCACCGAAAACCTCTATATTGAGGGCGACAACCTCGAAGTGTTGAAGCTGTTGCAGGAAACCTATCTCGGCAAAGTCAAGATGATTTACATAGATATAAAAACACCGAGATTGATACAATTTAATTATTCCTCTGCCGATTTTGCCGCTTGAGGGGTAAGTTGTCGTTTGAGGGGTAAGTTGTGGAAGTCGGGGCGTCCCGGCTGTTTTTATCGGTAGAAATGTTCATACATCGCCGGTATAATAGACGGCGAAAAAATTGAGTTTTTCGGAGGACATGTGTATGCGAGCACCTTTTCAAATATTAGCCATTCCGTATAGAGTGACGCCGGAATTGCAGTTTTGTGTGTTTCACCGTGCGGATATAGACCAGTACCAGTTTGTCGCTGGTGGTGGCGAAAATGATGAAAAACCTGTTGATGCAGCAATTCGTGAGATTTGTGAAGAGACATCAATCAACACAGATAGCGTAATACAACTCACGTCGATGGCTTATGTTCCCGCAAATGTGATAGCCCAAAGACATCGAAAACTCTGGCCAGAAGACACTTTTGTGATCCCGGAATATGCATTCGCTTTTGAGTGCAAAAAGGATGTTGTGCTTTCAGATGAGCATTCAGGAATTGAATGGTTGAGCTATGATGATGCGATGCAACGGCTGACATGGGATTCAAATAAAACGGCTCTGTATGAACTGAACTGCCGCCTTCAATCTATGGACCAAAATGCGAGGTAACCGCCATGAAGCAAATCACAAACAAGGAATACGAAGAGTGGCAGAAATACAAAGCGGAGAAAGCGAAGGACCACATCCTGCTGCCGGATGCCGTCCGGTTCATCTGCGAGGCCAACGGCTATGACGCAGAAAAGATCGGTCAGCACTTCCTTGAGATTCTGCCGAAAATCACAGAACAAGGAGACGGTTTAAAACTATGAGTCTTTTTGAATTCTCTGACATTTCCAGAAGTGAAGAAACCATTCAGCAAACATGGGCGGATTTTCGTTCAGCTTTAGCCACAGGTGTTTTTTCATACAACGAGCTTGATGCTGCAAAAGCAAACACTACATTCTTAAAGGTTTTTGATGATCTATTTTCACACTGTCATCCTTTTTTTGATGTATCAGCAGAAAGCATATTAGCCTGCCCCACGACTCTAATGAGAGCAGGAAGACTTCGTCCCGCTGATCCCGATCCAACGTATAGCAGATTTATACCAAACAAGGACTATATAACGAAGCACAATCGGTTTAGCCCTCCGGGAGTAGAATGGTTGTATTTGGCCATAGGCGATCCGTGCGTTGCTGAGACTTGCGCCTTAAAAGAATGTCGAGCTGTAGCAGGTGAACTGTTCGGCTTGTGTCAGTTCAAACTTAACGAGGATTATTCAGAAAAAATGCTTGTTGACCTCACGATAGCAGAAGATGTTCTATATGAAGATCTAAACAGGCAACTTGAGAATTCAGCCGATGAAATTCGTAACCGTGAAGTAAAGAAGGCTGTAGACGGCATTATGCGTAAAGGATATGCCAAAACGCCAGATGTCAGCGATATTAAGGAGAAGTTTACACGGTGGGCAGCTTATACTTATGCAAGGCTGCTATCAAAACAGATTTTTGTTTCTGTGGAAACTGAAGACAAAGAACTCATGTATTCGCCTTTCCAGTGCATGGCCCAATACTTTTTATCTCTTGGATATGCGGGTATCATTTATTCGAGCACAGTATTCTCAGAAGGGAAAAATGTTGTTCTGTTCAATAAAGATGCTGCTACCCCTATGGGCAAGATAAAAAAGATCAATGTATAACAAAAACGCCTCCGAGCCGATGTGGTTCAGAGGCGTTGTTGCGTCTATGGGCTTATGCCTTGATCTCGGTGTCATCCTTGAAGGTCACCCGGATGTCGTTCTTGCTGTGAACGGCGATGTAATCCACCATCGCCAGCCAGTCTGTTTTCCGGAACTCCGTCAGCGGCTCCCGGCTCCGCAGTTCCTTCAGATAGGATTCGATCTGGTGCTTTCGTGCCATGCACTCGGCAATCAGGTCGGTGACCTCGGTGTGTCTGGCATTGGCTTTATCGAACCGAGACACCAGACCGTCGTACCGTTTCTGGTATTCAGCTTGATCGAGAGCAACGTGAGCGTTTTCTTTGATGCAATCCTCGATGAGCTCGGCAGCGATGTTGATTTCAGCTTCCAGATCCGAAAGCTCACTCTCAAGTGCCGTGGTGTCGAGGCTTCTTGAAAGGACCTGATCGTATATGGCTATAAACTGTTCCTTCTGGTCGATCACCTGATTGGCGGCCCGGAGGAACAGTTCTTTTATTTCATCCTCGGTGAGCGTCGAAGTGGCGCATTTCTCTCCGTCGAATTTGTGGTTGCACTGCCAGATGACCTTGCGGTAGGCATCGTTGCTGTGCCAGACCTTCGGCCCGTACCAGCTGCCGCAGTCGCCGCACTTGACCTTGCTGGAAAAGATGCTGACCGAGCTCTTGCGGTTCCGGCCCTTTTTGCGGGTTGCCATCAAGGTCTGCACCATCTCGAAGGTCTCTGGATCGATAATGGCCTCATGATTATCCTTGACATAGTACTGCGGGATTTCGCCCTCATTGGCCTTTTTCTTCTTGGTCAGGAAGTCGACTGTGAAGGTCTTCTGTAACAGCGCATCGCCCTTGTACTTCTCGTTTGTGAGGATGCTTTTGATGTTGCTGGGGTTCCAGTGGTCCTTGCCGCCGGGTGAAGGAATGCCTTCTTCGGTCAGCGTCCGGGCAATCTGGAACGGCGACTGACCTTGCAGGAACATTCCATAGATGCGTTTGACCAGCTTGGCCTGTTCCGGGTTCACCACGAGGTTGTGGTCAGGCCCCATGTCGTAGCCCAGAAACCGATTGAACGGGACTGTGACCTTGCCGTCTGCAAAACGCTTCCGCTGGCCCCATGTGCAGTTCTCGGAAATGGATCTGGACTCTTCCTGTGCCAGCGAGGACATGATCGTGAGCAGCAGCTCGCCCTTGCCATCGAAGGTCCAGATGTTTTCTTTCTCAAAATAGCACTCCACGTTGTGTTCCTTCAGGGAGCGGATGGTGGTAAGGCTGTCAACCGTGTTTCTGGCAAAACGGCTGACCGACTTTGTGATGATCAGGTCGATCTTCCCGGCGAGGGCGTCGGCCACCATGCTTTTGAAGCCCTCACGCTTTTTGGTGTTCGTCCCGGTGATGCCCTCGTCGGTATAGACACCGGCGAACTCCCAATCGTCCCGTCCTTGGATGTAGTTGGTGTAGTAATCGACCTGCGCTTCATAGCTGGTCAGCTGTTCTTCGTTGTCTGTGCTGACACGAGCGTAGGCCGCCACACGTCGCTTCTTGGTGCTGTTGATCGGTGCCGCCGTGAAGCGTGACAGCGTCGCCGGTATTGTGGTTACGGATTTGGCCATTTCTTTTCGCTCCTTATTTTCTTGATTCTCTCACTCATTGCCTCCCTGCGCTCGTCTGTCCAAGCGGCCTTCATGGATTCTCTGGCTTTTTCTCGCCGTTCCTCGGTCCAAGGAGTGCCGTGCCGCTTATCCAAGAAGTCTCTTGATTCGGTGTGGCCGTCCCGGAAATGGAATGTAACCGTGTGGTCGAGGATCGTGGCTTTTTCAATCTGTGCATCCATCGCAGCCTCGTCGAACTCGCCAAGGCCGAGGACGTCGGTCACCAGCCGCTTCATGGTCTCGTCCCGGATGCCGAGATTGTGGCACTGATCCTTCGGGCCGGTACAGTACCAAGACCGTGTCGGAGTGCCGTCCTTGCGCTTTCCGGATTGGCAACGGTAATTAGCACCGCAACAGCCGCACTTGATGAAGCCGGTGAACTCGTAGAACAGGTGCTTGTTGGGATTGGTATCCTTTCGCTTGTGTCGTTCTCCCCAGAGCATTCTGCGCTCGTCTGTCCACCAGTCGGTTTTGGCGGTTGACTGCCATTTGGCGGTGACCTCGTGGCCGTCGTAGAAGCGAAAGGTCAAGGTGTCGTCTCCGATGACGATGACCTCCTTGACCTGCTGGCTGAAAGCGTCCTCGTCAAACTCAGCAAGGCCCAGCACCTCGGCAGTGGTGTTCTGGAGCATCTTCTCCGGTATGTTTTTTGAGGGGCAAGCCGACGCACCTTTCTGGCTTTTTGTCTGGCAGGTCCAGATGTAATAAACCTCACCGGCGGTGTTTCGCTTTCCGCTGTGGCGATAGTGATTGCCGCAGCAGCCGCAGGTGATCTTGGTGGAGAAGGCTGAGAGCTTCAGCGACTTGTTTCCGAAGGGGCCAAGATCCCGTCTGCGTTTGAACTCGGCCTGTACCGCTTGCCATTCGTCCATCGGGATAATTGCCTCGTGAGTGTCTTCGACAAAATACTGTGGCATCTCGCCGTAATTCTTCCTACGGTGCTTGGTAATCGGGTCTTCACAGTATTCCTTCTGGAAGAGCATGTTCCCTGTGTAGGTGATGTTCGTCAAGATAACCTTTACATTGGAATCCACCCACGGCTTTCCTTGCCGGGTATAAATGCCTCGGTCCATCAGGGCTCTGCCGATCTCAATTCGGGATGCACCTTTCATATACTCTGCATACATCCAGCGGATGATCTCAGCTTCCTCCGGTATGATGACCAGCTTATCGTCTTGCCACTCATATCCGAAAATACTGAACTTGCCGCTAGGAATGCCCTGCTTGAACCGCTTGATCGTACCCCACTTGACGTTCTCCGAAATGCTGCGGCTTTCTTCCTGTGCAAAGGAAGCGAGGATGGAAAGCATCAGCTCTCCGTCGCCGCTCAAGGAATTGATTTTTTCCTTCTCGAAGCGAACCTCAATGCCGAGCTCCTTCAGGTGCCGGACCGTGTTTAGAAGGTCCACGGTGTTCCTCGCAAATCGCTGGATCGACTTGGTGAGGATTATGTCGATGTTTCCGGCTTCACACTCAGCCAGTATGTGGTTGAACTCATCACGCTTTTTGGTGCCGGTGCCGGAGATCCCGTAATCCGCAAAAACGCCAGCGTATTCCCATTCTGGGTTCTTCTGAATCAGTGCGCTGTAGTAGCTCACCTGTGCAGAAAGCGAGTGCTGCATCCGCTCGGATTCCATCGACACTCTGGCGTGTGTCCAGATTTTCCAAGCTGCTTGGCGATGCCATTGCTTCTATCATTGAAGTCAAAGATGAGAGTGACATTGACAGCTTCTTAGGCGGCGGTCGGGTCAGCTTTCTGTCAAACGAAATCAAAGGACTGGACGACTTTGAACTGATATGCTTCTTAGTCGTGCGATGAGGTGAGAGTATGCTCGGACTTCCCAAGTCAACTGAAATGAGCAAGCAGCTTCCGAAGAAGGCTGTCTATGCGAAGTTCCAAATGAACACGGCGGCAAAGGAGAAAATCGACGCCGATATATCGAGGATCACCATTGTCAACGAGATCACACCGGCGAAAATCAACATTCCCGCCGGAGAGGAAGTCAGGAGCTTCTTTGTTCTGCTTGTGTCGCTGAAGAAAAAGGACTTCGATGAAAGAACCATTGTCACGCTGTCAAAGCTCATTCCGCAGAACATCCTGTTTGTGCTTGAATTTGAGGGGCAAAGCAAGCTGGCAATCTACCACACGAAGCTGATGCAGACGGATTGGAAGCCCACCGAAAGCTGTACCATTGAACTGCGGGGCTTGAACCTCGATAAAGTATGGGAAAACATCATTAGAAGTTTGGAGTTAGGAGTTTGGAATGAGGAGTTATCGCTCGATGAAAACCTTACACTGCATACCGAGCAGGAAAACCTGAAAAAGCAAATAGAAAAGCTGGAAAAGCAGGCACGGGCTGAAAAACAGCCGAAAAAGAAGTTTGAGCTTGTGCAGCAGATAAAGAAGCTCAAGGAAGAATTGATATAGACGAAGGGAGTTCCTGATATGTCAAGTGAGCAATATCAACGGACGGTAAATAGCCTTGATAAAGAAATTGCAGACCTCGAAAAGAAAAAGGCGGCAAAGGACAAAGAAGTGGCTACGCTCCAAGGCAAGATTAACACCTTGAAGAAAAGCATAAACAGCCATACCTCCGCTTCCACACTCAACAATAAAATGAGGCAGATTGCTACTCACGAATCCGACCAAGCAAAAAAGAGTCAAGACAGCGCCGAACTCGGAAAGAAGATTGCCGAAAAGCGCAAGAAGCGTGCTGAAGCCTATTTGAAACTCCAAAAGGAGCAGCAAAACGAGCAAAAGAAACAGGATAAAGCTAATCGGCAGATTCAGGCATCCTATGAAGCTCGGATAAAAGAACTTCAGCAGCAACTTTCAAGGCCGGTAGTTAGAACAGCTGATCATCCAATGGTAACTGATGAAGAATATGATGTGTTCGTGTCACACGCATTCGAAGATAAGGGGTCCTTTGTTGACGAGTTTGTAGAGGCGTTACGAAGTCAGGGACTCAAAGTCTGGTACGACACTGACAAGCTCAAATGGGGCGACTCAACGCGTGAAAAAATCGATAGAGGATTGGCAAAATCAAAATACGGCGTTGTTATTCTCTCGCCTAACTACATTGTCGAACATAAATACTGGACAAAAGCAGAGCTGAACGGACTTTTTCAAGTTGAAACCGTCAACGGAAAAACTATTCTTCCAATATGGCACAAGCTGACGAAAAAACAGGTCGTTGAGTACAGCCCGATTATAGCAGACCGAAAGGCTATGACTACTGCTTCAATGACTCCCGAAGAAATAGCCGCAGAACTAAAAGAATTATTTGCACCTGACGATACGGAGGAAGAAGAGAATGGATAAATTGAGAATGCAAACAGCGAACAAGGCGGATGAAAATTTTAGAAAGCTGGCGGCGATGTTCCCCAATGCCGTGACGGAAACGATCAACGAAAACGGCGAGGTCGTCCGGGCAATCGACAAGGATGTGCTGATGCAGGAGATTTCCTGCACCGTGGTAGACGGCAACGAGGAACGCTATCAGTTCACTTGGCTGACAAGAAGAAGTCCGTTCTTCTTGCTAATGCGCCGATAAACAAAACTCTCCGTTCGTGCAGAGAGGAAAGCGTTGATTTTGATAATACCGAAAATCTATATATCGAGGGCGATATTCTTGAAGTGTTGAAACTCTTGCAGGAAACTTATCTCGGCAAGATTAAAATGATTTACATTGACCCTCCGTATAATACGGGACACGATTTTGTTTATGAAGATGATTTTGCAATGAATGTAAATGATTTTCTTCTCATCAACGGAGAATATGATGAGGTAGGAAATAGATTATTTGCCAATTCAGAGAGTAGTGGTCGCTTTCATACCGATTGGCTTAATATGATATACCCTCGCTTGAAAATCGCTAAAGATTTACTAACTTCTGATGGTGCTATTTTTATTAGTATAGATGATAATGAACTGGAAAATCTCACAAAGATTTGTAACGAAATTTTTGGTGAGTCTAATTTTGTCGGGTGTATATGTAGAGCTACCGGCACAACCACTGGTCAAGATGCTAATAAAATTGGTAGTTCTTGTGATTATTGTCTTGTGTATTCCAAATCAAATGAATTTATTCTTAATGGATTAGATATGGATGAAAAAGACCTTAAGCGTTTTAATGAAGTTGATGAAAAAGGTCGTTATTCAACTTTGCAACTTAGAAAAACTGGAAATGCTGACACAAAAGAAGAAAGACCAAATATGTTTTTCCAAGTAACTGCCCCTGATGGTAGCAAGGTTTATCCTTTCGGTCCAACTGGGTATTTAAGTCGTTGGCGTGTTTCACGTGATTCTTATGCGAAATTAGTGGAAGATAATATGATTGTTTGGAAAAAGTCGGATTCTTTTGAACCGGTAACTACCGAAGGATATGAAAAATCTCCGTGGACTCCTAAAAAAAGAGCTTCGCCAAAGGTCGTTTTATTGCCTTTGAGAAACTCAACTTGATTATTATTTACTTCCTTTAACTTTTCCTTACACTTGTGTAAGTCTTTCCGTAAACTGACCCATATATTGCCTTTCCGTTGGTTTCTCAGCTTTTTATATATCTACCCTACCATCTTCCATCTTTTCTCTTTCTTATATTTTCGCCTCTTTTTGACATTAATTATTCCTCCTTTTGACCATATTTTGATCCCTTAAAATGTTTTTTTAAGAAGAGTCATCAGCTAAACATACTAATATATTAAAACTTTTCTTGAATATTCATCAACCTGTGGTTGAAAAATAACAAAAAAGCTACTAATTTTCACACAAAAGTTGTTTCAAAATGTTGAAACAGCATGCTTTTTGTGGTATATTAAAATATATATATTTTCTATTTAAGATGTTTTGAATAGAATATTCTACGAAATTATAATAAACGAGGAAAGTTATGTGCATTGATTTTGAAGAAGAGTTTAAAGACATGCTTTTAAATTTTGATGATTGCAGTGATGATAGTACAGATGACGATGCGAAGGATTCAATTTCTCTTAGACCTTGTTTTGTTGATATTGTATTATGTATAGATGTAACTTCCGGAATGGGAATTGTTTTAAGCAGGGTAAAGAAGTTTGCACTTGATTTCTATGATGATGTTATAACAAATGCACGCAAAAGGCATAAAGACATTAAACAACTACGCGTTAAAGTTATAGCATTTAGAGACTATTATTGGGATGGTCCACATGCTATGGAAGAATCTAAATTCTTTATTCTTCCTAAGAAAAAGAGAGAATTTAATGACTTTGTATCTTTACTTGAAGCCAAGGGTGGCGGAGATGAGCCTGAAAATGCACTGGAGGCAATTGCTCTTGCAATGAATTCTGATTGGGTGATTCCTATAAATGCATATGAAATTGCACGAAATATAATTGTGGTATTTACTGATGCATCAGCTCATCCTCTTGAAAAATCTGCTGAAGTTATTTCCGAATATTATCCTATAGATATGCTTGGAAACTACATAGAGTTAGTTGATGCTTGGCAGGGTTCAGCTGCACTTGGCGGATATGACAAAAGTGAAGAATATATAATGAACCCATATGCTAAAAGGATGATCGTTTATGCACCTTGCGGTGCAGAGCCATGGGATGACTTGGAGGAAGACTTGGAAATGATGATTATGAATGACATTAAAGACTTAACATCCGAAAAATTTTTAAGCGATATTAATTCGGCAATTATAGAGAGAATCTAAATGAAAAGTTTTAAAGAAAAAATAAAGTTAAAAGAAATTATTGTTGATGCAGAAAAGGGAAATGCAGAAAGTCAAGCATATTTAGCATGCTCTTACTTTGAGGGTAAGTTCGGGAAAAAAAACAACAGAAAAGCATGTTATTGGGCACAGCTTTATCATCAAAGTGATAGCATTTGTATTCAATATGATGACTATATCCACTATATTCTTGGAAAATTTAAATTTGAGGGAAAATATTTAGATTACGATTTAGATGGTGCGCGTCAGTTGCTTGAGAAGAGTTACTCAAATGGATTAATTAAAGCAGGGTTATATCTATGTGAATTTGTATATCCCAAGTATTCTTCATCTTTGAATTATGGCGAAAAAAGACTGAAGATGTTAAACGATATTTCCCAAAATTCAAATATCAAAGTTTCAAATTATGCTAAGTTCTTACTTCAAAATTGTTATTCAACAACGATTTAATAAATCTTGACAGTTGCATTGAGTGATGATTGTAAATATTAAGGAAATCATGATATCAGATTATAAACAACAAAAACCACAACTTTTATTTTGTAATGATATAGAATTAGGACATAGGAGCTAAGCAAGTTCATACGCAAGGCTTTTATAAATAAAGTAAAAAATGGGCATAGCCCGGAAAGAGGTATAAACCATGGCAGACGAATTCAAAATTGAAGGTTTTGATGATGTAGAGGAACAAGTTGTTGCTTCTGATGAAAAACAGGAGGCATTAGGTACATTAGATGTTTATGCAGATATCGTTTATTGTATTGACCTTACTGCAAGTATGAGACCTATCATACAAAAGGTAAAAGAAACAGCACGCACATTACATCAAGATTTGCAGAATGTGATGCAGGAAAAATATCAGAGATCTATTAGACAGTTAAGAATTAAAGTCATTGGATTCCGTGATTTATACTGTGACGGAGACTATGCACTTGAGACATCTAGATTTTTCTATCTCCCTGATGAATCAAGTGAGTTTGAGAGTTTTGTAAATAATCTCGAAGCAAAGGGTGGCGGAGATATTCCCGAAAATTCTCTTGAAGCTTTGGCTATGGCTATGCAGTCTGATTGGTGCACAACATTAGATTCATCAATCAGAAAGAGACATGTTATAGTTCTCTTTACAGATGCTTCCGCTCATCCGCTTGAAAAAGCTGCTTCTTATGCAGGAAGTAATTATCCTGAAAATATGCCTAAGTCATATCAGGAACTTGTTGATTGGTGGAGTGGACAGGGAGCTCTTGGTAGTGGTGGCTCAAGTGTTGAAATGGATCAGGTTGCAAAACGACTTGCTCTTTATGCACCTGAAGGAAGTGAGCCGTGGACAGATCTTGCAGACGATTTTGATAATAGTCTTACAAGTTACATAGAACCTGATAATGGTGGTAAGGATATTACAACAGAAGGTTTGCTTAAAATGTTAGGCGAAACAATGGCAGGATAAGAGGGATAAAAATGGCTGATGAATTTAGAATTGAAGGTTTAGATGATGATTATTCTTCTGACCAAACTCCTTTAGGCACTTTGGATGTTTATGCTGATATTGTGTATTGTATTGATTTAACTTCAAGTATGAAGCCGATTATTGACAAGGTTAAATCAACGGCTCTTACGTTACATAAAGATTTGCAGGATGTAATGAGAAACAACTATCAGCGCTCGATAAAACAATTAAGAATCAAAGTTATTGGATTTAGAGATGCATATTGTGATGGAAGTAAGTCGTTTGAAGTTTCTGACTTTTTCTATCTTCCAAACGAAGCATCTGAATTCAAGAGTTTTGTGGATAGACTCCAAGCAAAAGGTGGCGGAGATATTCCTGAAAATTCTCTTGAAGCTTTAGCAATGGCTATGCAGTCTGATTGGTGCACAACTATTGACAGTACGATAAGAAAGAGACATATTATTGTTCTTTTTACGGATGCTTCTGCTCATAATTTAGAGAAATCTAACGATGGTATTGATAGTAACTACCCAAAGAACATGCCGAAAACTTACAGTGAACTAATTGACTGGTGGTGTGGACAAGGTGCACTCGGCAGTGGACATGCTGTTAATATGGACCAGATAGCAAAACGTCTTGCACTTTTTGCTCCTGAAAGCAGTGAACCTTGGGCTAACATTGCGGATGATTTCGATTCTTGCTTAACAAACAATATTGCTCCTGATAACGGTGGTAGAGATATTACAACCGATAAACTCTTGAAAATGTTAGGAGAAACAATGGTTTAATGCAATTTGCGATTATCCGATTTAAACATAAATTCGGATAATCGCATTTTTTAAATGTAAAATGAGGTGATTTAGTTGAATTTTAATTTTTCCGTAGATATGTCAAAAAAAATAAAACGAGAAAACGGAATGGGTGAAGATGCACCTCCAGTATCAAAAGAAGGAATTTTGATAGTTTGTGATGGTACAGGTGCAACAGGACAAAGTAAACATGAATATAACGGCATTGAATATACTTCTGCATATTTGGGGTCAAGAAAGACTTCAGAATTAGTTGGAAATTTTCTCTTTGATAACTATGAGAAAATAATTGACACTATAAAATCACCGACCGAACTCAAAAGCTTAATTACAGAACTTGGAAATAAAGTGCGAAACGGACTATGTGCTTTTGTAGATGAGAATAATTTTAAGTTGACTGTTAGAGGTAGGAGTTTTAGATTATTACCCACTACTTTAGCAGCTGCAATTTATAAAATATATGATGACCATATTGATATTGTCGCATTAAGTGCCGGAGACTCAAGAGTGCTTATGTGGGAGCCTAATGATGGTTTACATCAATTATCATTAGATGACGTTGATAGTGGATATGATGCTTTTTCTGATGTGAGCAACACAAATAACTGTATATCTGCCGACAATAACTTTAAGATAAATTATGTTGTGCATACTATATCATCAACAAAATGTATTTTATTTGCGACATCTGATGGTTTTACAGACCCAATTAAACCTTTTGACCAAGAACGCTATATGATTCAGTGGTTGGGAAATTGCGATTGTGTACTTGATAAAGATAAAAGTAATTTGACAGAATTTATAGCCAATTCTTTAGATAATGATAGAGCTGGTTTTACGGGAAAAGATGATTGTAGTATTGCTGGTGTAATTATAGGTTATGAGTCAGATAAAGAATTAAAAGATTCTTTACGAAATCGTTTTAACTATGTAGCTAACACCTTTTCGGTTCCTTATCGTGACTTAGACAGAAAATGTAAAGAAGCAATGGATGAATATAACAGTGTTGGTGGAGAAAAAAGAAGATATGTTGAACAAATTAATGCAAGAATAAGAGCAAAGCTAGATGAAAGTGTATCACTACTGTTGCCTGCTAATTATGCTCGAAACCAAATTGTATATGATTTTTTGGCATCACAAGCTTGCATAAATTCGGAAATTCGCAAACTTAATGTCGAATATGAAGAAAAGTTGAAAAAAGCACAGGAAAAGTTGGAACAGGTAAATAAAGATGTGAGAGAATCTTTTATAGTATTTCTTAAACATTATTGCTTTGTTGCTGCAAGAAATGGTAATAATAGTGGATTACCTCCTGAAATAGTTTGGCATTTGGATAATCATGTTAAATCAAGTCTGAATAAAAAAAATGTTTACGATGCATACAATAGTGTTCTTCGTAAGTTTAAATCTTTGCCCGAATTAAACTTTAATAACAATTCAGTCTTTAGTGTTGAACAGGTTACTTCTCTTTGCAATGAAATAGTAAATGTTTCTAATGAAATTGCAAGACTCAATAATGCAGTGGAAGAATCTGACAGAATAATTAATAACTTCTTCTCACTCGATAATGTGAAGATAATAGAAATGTTTGAAATGCATAAAAGAAATAATTTCGTAGAATTCGATAGATATATTGAGAGTTTAAAACCGAGCAGAGGTATTTTTGAAAATATTTTCAAAGGCAAAGAAGACGATGCTGATTATCAGCAACTTCGATGTAGTAAAAATGAGTTTGACAATATTTACAACAAAGCTAAAAGAGCTCAAATGGATTTAGATTCCATAAAAATTACTGATAGTGAAAGATTACAGCGTTATAAAACAGTTGTAAGAAACAATATCAATGAACTTGTAAATGCAATAATGAACAATGAGACTGTTTTTGCTTATTTTGCAGGAGAAGAAAAGGCGGCTTTTGATGCAAAAATTATAGCAAGTGAACAGACCTCAGAGAAAGCGAAATCTTTGATTGAACTTAAGAATGAGTTGTGGCGAAAATATAAACCGGCATATGAGATGTTTGCGATTGCGGAAAAAGATTATGTTATTGTGCCAAAGAAAAGCGAGGGGTAAATAATGAGCAAAGTAATAAACGGATACAAGTTTGATGAAACGCAAAGTCATAAAAGTGGCGGTGCTACTTGGTGGGAAGCTGATAAAGGTAACACAAAATATTTTTTAAAATGTTTTGATGCGCCTAAACGTCCTTCGGATAGAGTTAGTGAAGCTGTTCGCAAACAAAAGAATGAGGCTTGTGATAATTTTTCTAAAGAAAGAAAAAAGGTTTTAGCTACTCTTAGAACACTAGTAGGAAGTGGTATAGTAGCACCAGTTGAATTTTTTGAGCATGACAGAAAATTCTACCAATCAACGGAATGGAAAGTACCCGTTGGTAAAAGTTTGCTTGAAATAAGTCGCTTTGATAATACATCTAAAGAATTTCTTCTTAAAACAGCTACGCAAAATCTAAAAATATTACATAACAAAGGGATAGTTCATTTGGATATTAAACCGGATAATTTACCCGTTTCCGTTAATAAAACAAATGGTAAGAATGTTTGCGCTCTTATTGATTTTGATTCTTCTTATTTTATTGGCAATTTGCCTGCTCCTGAATTAACAGCGGCAACATTTCCTTATGTTAGCCCCGAATTTGCTGCCTACCTTACTAATAATTCCAAATACGGCGGGATGAAGGCTATCACAGGAAAAAATGATGTATATGCATTAGCTATTGTTTTCCATGAATATTGGACTGGTCGTAAATTTATCTACAATGGTTCAGAAGATAAGAGCAATGGCAGATATATGTATCAGGCGGTTGATGCCGATGAAGAAATCCATGTAGCAAATGGTGTACCAGATTGGTTAGAGCGTTTATTACAATGGATGATTAAACGAAATCCAAATGAAAGACCTACGATGGACGAAGTGTTGGAGTGTTTGAAAGACCATTCAAAAATTCCAGGAATTCATGACAATGAAGACGAGGAAGAGGATAGGTTAGAAAAAGAAAGAAAAGCTCGAGAAGAACAAAAGCGTAGAGAAGAGGAAAAACGCTTTAAAGAGCAGAAAGAAAGAGAACTTCTTGAACAACAGAAACGTCAAGAAGAACAGAAAAAAAGTTTTTTTGATCATCGCTTCAAAGCAATGGGGTCAGGATATGAAAAAGGTCCCAATTTCCCTGCAGATGCACAGTCTTTTGAAAGGCTTCCAAATGGTAACATTAAGATTTTATATCGAGATGGTTCAAAAATGGTATACAATCAGATTGTGGCTGTAAAGAAAGGGTTAATAACCAAAAACTAAAAACTATCATTCCCCCAAGAATACGGTGTATTCTTGGGGTGATGGAGTAAAAAAAGAAAACACATCTTTTATTATAATTGAATATATAATTTATATGTTGTGTGGAGGGATATATATGAGTTCTTTTTGGATATGTTCGGAATGTGGCAGTGCAAATATATATCCTGAAAATCAATTTTGTGAAGTTTGTAATAAGGAGATTGATGAAGAGGAAAAAAATAGGGCAATCGTAATATTACGAGCTGATAGATATGAAGATAAAAAAGAGAGCTTGTTTCAAAAACATGAAAAAGATAAAGCTTCTAACTTATATATATACGATAATAACATATACACAAAGACTATTTATCTTTCTAATACATATAAGGTAATCGATGAGAAAAATTGGATTGTTGGTAATAAGGCATTTGATTTAACGAATAATAAATATGTTTCTTTAAGACATTTTCGTGTTGATGAGGGAGATGAAACAATAAAACGGAGAATTAGAAATAGATTTAAAGTTTTGGCTCCGCTACAACATCAGGCTATATCTCAAACATTTGAACTATTTATGGAACCAACACATATTTGGATAGCCGAGGAATTTATCGACTGTGTTAGTCTTGATGATTTAATTCAAACAGTAGGTATTGTCAAATATGAAGATGCTCTTATTATTTCAATACAAATTTCGGAACTATTAAAGCTTTTGCATGAAAATAATTTTATTCACGGAAATCTTAATCCTAAAAACATTAAAATAACAGCAGACAATAAAATATTTGTTACGGGATTATTTATACCTTTTTCAAAATCACTATTTGCTAATTTTGAAAACTATTGTGTGAGTCCAGAACAAATTAAATTTGAAAATGATGCTCCTTCTTCTGATATATATTCTGTTGGAGCTTTATTATATAAAATGATAAACGGTAGATATCCGAATCAAAAGGGAAACGAAACTCTTGCATTTTGTAAAAACGCAATGTGTGGTATCAATATAGATTTACCGATTGGTTTGGAGCAAATTGTACTTCATGCACTTGAATTTTGTGCTGAAGACAGGTATGAAACTGTTGAAGAACTGTTAGATGATTTAAAAAACTTATATAGTGATAAAATGAAAACATTTAGTTTTAGTACAAATGACAAACTTAAAAAGGTTGATATTAAGGAGTGCAGCAAAAAGAAAAATATATTAAATAGATTATTCAAAAAATAATAGGTGCAAGATATATGGAATTGTATTGGAGTTGTTCGGAATGTGGTTCCGCAAACCCATATCCGGGTTCGCAGGAATGTGAAGTGTGTGGTAAACATATTGAAGAAATAGAAATTGAAAAAGTTCTTCAGAGAAAAAAAGAAATAGAAAATCGTATTGAACAGGAAAAAATAGAAGAAAGAAAGAAAATAGAACTTGCCGAAAATGAAAGAAAAAAAGAAGAAAAAAGAAGAAAAATTGTAAAGCGAAACAAAACAAAGAAATTTGTGTTAGCTGCAACAAGTGTCCTTGTTCTTATTGCAATAATTATTTTCTTTTCGTTTATTCAATCTGCTATGAAATATTCAGAAGCAGAAGTCCTTATGGAAAATAGAAATTATCCCGCTGCAATTGAAATTTATGAGAGTTTGTATGATTACAAAGATTCAAAAATACTAATTGAAGAATGCAAAGAAAAACAAAAAGAAGTAAACTATCAAGAAGCTATAAAATCATTTAATGATGGAAATTATGAATTTGCTAGAGATTTTTTTGCTCTTTTAGGTGATTATAAGGATTGTAAGGATTACATAGGAAAATGTGACATTGAAGCACTCAAAGAGTCAAATAAAAATGATATTGTGGTTTTAGGAGAATATAAAGGTACTACTATTGATTGGGTTGTTTTAGAAAAGAACCCCACCGATGTATTACTCGTTTCAAAATATTACATAGACTCTAAAATAGCAAATGAGAAACCTTACGGAAAATATGGAAAATACACTTGCTGGAGTGGTAGTACTCTCAGAACGTGGCTAAATAATACTTTTGTGAAAGAAGCTTTTTCGCCATCTGTATCAGAAGCTTTAATATGTAATAGGCTTCAAACAAATGAGTATGATGTGGCAAATTATGATGGTTGGAATGATGAAGAGATTACAGTTTCGACAGAGGACAGAGTGTATATACCTTCAATTAGTGATATTGAAAAGTATAATATTAAACCAACATCACTTATGAACGATTCCAACAATAAGCTGGTTACAGGTTGGCTGCGAGATCGAGGACATGGAATTGCTTTTCAGGTTTCATTTGAAGAAGATGGTACTTATGGAAGCGAGTGGCATTTTTATTCTAGTTACGGCATTAGACCTATAATTCGTGTTTCTTTAAATGGAGAAACAGAAATTCATAATGAAAGTTACAATGAAGTTGGTGGATAGCGGAAGAGTATTTAGGAATCGGAATTTCAGTGATTATTGCATTGGTGATAGTTGTTAATACAATAGTTATGAGTTCAGCTGGAGGCGTTACTGCTGGATGGGTATTCTTTATAATTCTCGCTGTTGCTTCAGTAGTTTTATCTGGTTTCTGTTATATGTTTTTTAATGATGATTTATCGATTGGTTTTACTAACATTATTCCGTCAGGATTAATAGGGGCTTTTGCGATTGCATGCACAGTTAGTGACCTTTGGGTAGAAGTGGTAGTGGACACATTTAAGGAGAGTTTCCTTGTAACACTTTTTGCCGGACTAATTAGTCTTATAATTTTTGCAGTAATTGCTATTATTGCAGTTGCAATTATTATAGCTGTAACTCAAGTTTTAACAGCATTTTTGCAAACTGTGATTGATGATATAAAAGGTGGCTTAGCAGGTTTGCTGATTTCTGCTATAGCAGCATTTTTGTATTTGACTTTAGTTGAATCCTCTGGACTGAGTATAGTTTTAGGACGATAAAAATATAAGGAGGAGATAATTTGGAAGGATTTTGGACTTGTTCTGATTGTGGTTCAGCAAATCTGTATCCGGATATTAAAGAATGTGAAGTATGCGGGAAGCAGATTGACGATTATGAAATTAAACAAGCAGAAAAACATTTTAGGGAGGCATTAAAAACACAAGAACAGATTAAGCGAAATGAAGAAAGGGAAGAACGATTACGCAAACAACAAGAGCTTGAAAAGAAAAGAAAAACTGAGTTTGAACGAAAACAAAAAGAAAAACAGAAAAGGCTTCAAGAAAAAATTCAAAAGAAGGAAAAAAATATTAAAAAATGCATAGAGACTGAAAGGCTTTTCTTCAAAGGCTTTACTAAAAGTTTGAAAATACTAAAAAATTGTATCGTTTGTTTACTTGTTTTGAGCATATTTGTAGTTGGAATTTCTGTTGTTAGACAGGAAAGTTCAGAAGTTATTATTAACGAGATTGAAAATATTGTCGATTCAACAATTCTTGAATTTAAAGAAAGTCATTACAATATTAGTAAAAAAGGTAACGAAACATTTAAGCCTTTTAAAAATATTGAAAAGCAATATAAATACATAGCAGAACACTTTGAAGAGTCAGAAAACATAAATAACTTAATGGAAATATTAGGATGGTGAAATTTATGGATTTTAGTAAATTGGAAATTTTATCAGTTTTAGAGATTTTAGCAATACTCGCAAACGGAATCTCGATTTTAACTGGTTTAATTCTTTCATTAACTGTTTTGGTGAAAAGCATAATGGCAAAAAGAAACAATATGAGAATTAGTTCGGAGAATTTTTCTGCACACGAAAAGTTATTTCTTTTATTGAAAAGCTGTGGCCGCTGTGCCTTTATCTTTCAATTTTTAGCTTGGCTAATGTTTTCATCAAAACAAACAGGATTTATTCAGTTACCCGTGCTAACATACAGTTTTGCATTATCATGGGCTGTATTATGTATTGTTAATTTCATATTTGGTATAATAAGCAGATTCTTTAATGGCAAAGAAACAAACAATATTATGATAGGCAGAAAGACAACTTGGATGATGTTTTATTCTATATTATATTTTGTAGTAACATTTTTAATTTTTTGAGGTGATGATATGGCAAAAGTATATTTTATTAAAGCGTTTTGTGGAAACACTCATAAACCTTTCTATATGCGATATGATTATGCCGCAGATGATTGTTGGGTTAGAACATATGGAGTCAAAGAGTTAACATTGTCAGATGCTACATCCTTAACAAGTGGAACATCAGACTTTGATATTTCTAATTCAAGAATAGGACCGCAATATAAATGCCCATGGTGCGGAAATAAGAGGTTTTGGAAACATACTTCAGGGCATAATGCATGTGATAATATTACTTGTTGGGATGGGAAAAAAAATGATGTTACATGTGGAAGTTGTGGTACGAATTGCACTTTAGGTGGTGGCCCCGTGACTACGCTTAGTGGAACAAGTGGTAATGGTCAGTAATATGTTGAAACTAAAGATAAATGAGAATCTGATTAATGACATTCAGGTCGGTCTTTTAGAAGGTAAGGATACGATAAAGTTAAAGAATAAATCATACGCTGATGATATTATGCTTACATACAAGATTTGCTTAAGTAGAAATCCCGAAATTGTTAATGTTGATTATGGAAAAATAGGCGTTATATCGGGAGTGGGAAATGATTATTTGAAGACTAATCCAAAAGTAGTTTGGGATGGTGTCAAAGGTCGAAACTATATTTTTACATTTGAAGATTCGATAAGATTAGGCAAATATGCTGAGAAAATATCAAATGAGTTGCTTCTTTCAAAAAAAGATGATATGAAGAAAGCAGTTGCTATATATGATTATTTAACAAAAACTGTTACATATGCAGAAACAGGAAATGCTCATGATGCATGGGGAGCATTGATTGATAAAAAAGCAGTTTGCGAGGGAATATCATATGCTTTTTGTTTGCTTGCCAAAAAATGTGGTCTTAATTCGACGGTAGTGTCGGGTATGTTAAAAGGTCAGCCTCATGCTTGGAATATGGTGTCTGTTGATGGTTTTCCATATCACGTGGATATAACATCAAATTTAGATTCAAAAAACAATAATGCAAGCAATTATGATTATATTTTTTTTGAAAGATTCTGATTTAAAAGAATACGAATGGAATAGAAATGTTTATCCTGTATGTAGTAGCCAACATCATAACTATTTCATTATGTCACATTCTTATGCTACAAATGAGACTGAAGCTATTAATATTATTTCAAGACAACTTAATAAACACAGAATAGTATATTTTAGATGTTCTAATGATGTAATTCTTAATGAAGTTTTAGTACAAGGATTGTTTATAAGAGCTTGTGAGAAAACAAATAGCAGTTTTTCTTCACTAACTATTTTAATTAATCCGAAATTAAACACTGCACAAATTTTTTACAAATAGAAAGGATATTAAATATGTATATTGTAGATTTTTTTAAAAACTTATTTAAAAAGAATAATATTGGAACAGTTATATGGATGATTCTCAATGTTATCATTATTTGTTTGGTATTTGTGTTTTTTTCAGGTGCAACAACAGCTGGTGATGTAGTTATTTCTATCTTTGTAGGATTGTTGGCATATGTATCATCGGTTGCTATAGCGCTATCTCCTGTTGGTGAAACAATAATGAGGTGGCAAAATGGATGCCATAAAGTAGAAGATTCAGTTATTCTTGCCAGAATACAGCCGATTTTTGAAGAAGTATATGCGAGTGCAAAAAAGAAAAATCCGGAATTACCTGAAGATATAAAATTGTATATGAGTGAAGAAAAGACGCCAAATGCATTTGCAATGGGAAGACACACGGTTTGTTTTACAAAAGGTTTACTTTCGCTGAGTGATTCGGATATTAGAGGTATTTTGGGGCATGAATTTGGACATCTCGCTCACAAAGATACTGATACAATTTTAGTTATGACAATAGGCAATTTGATAGTTTCGATTATTTTTGCAGTATGGAGATTATTCTTCAATATATTTGCAAGAATTACTAACATAATAATGGGCATAGTTAGTCATAGTTGGGGAGCTTTAATTGCAGGTGCTATAACAAGAATATTTATTGATTTTCTTCTTGTCGCATGTATGACACTTTGGACAAAACTTGGTGTTGTAATTTGCATGGCTTCATCAAGAGCGAACGAATATCTTGCAGATAAATATTCTTTCGAATTAGGATATGGCTATGATTTATGTAATGCTTTAAGAAGATTAGATGGCTCGTCTCATTCAAAAGGATTATGGGCTGCGTTGAGTTCATCACACCCAGCAACAATTGAGAGATTAAACAAATTGAATCAACTGATTCGAGGAGAAGTATATTAAAGGAGATAAAAAATGGACAATTTATTTTTTTTGGAAGTAAAATGTAGCAAAACAAGAAATACATTTTATGCTAGATTTGATTATGCAGCTGATGATATTTGGGCACTTACTTATGGAGTGAAAAATTTACCTACTGGGGAGAAGGTCTCATCAGGCAGTTCGCAACAAGACATATCCAATATGAGAACAGGACCTCAATATAAATGTCCGTATTGTGGCAGTACAAGTTTTGTCAAATGTGGTTCTTGTGGCAAACTAACATGTTATGATGGTAGCGGTCATTTTGATTGTGCTCATTGTCCAAACAGTGGAACTGTATCGGGGCACATTGAAAAAATTGATGTATCTAATTCAGGAAGAGGTCAATAAGATTTAGCATAAAGGAATGAAAGGCAGGGATATTTATGGGACGATTTCTTTCGGTTGGTGAAACGATTACGGTTTCAGCACTTAATGAACATATGGATTTCTTTATTACGGAAGTTCTTGGCGTTGGAGGGAGTTGTATTGCATATAAGGTTAAATATTATGAAAATGAAAATATACCTCATATAGGTATTTTAAAGGAGTATTGTCCTGCCTTTTTAGAAAATGAAAATTTTGAAAGAATCGGAAACAAACTGAAAGTTTCTGAAAATCTTGAGGATAAGTTTTCAGAGGGATTATGTGAGTTTAAAAGAACATATAAATCTATTAATGAATATTTATCTAATAACCTTTCTGCAGCGAATTATCATACAGTACAAATTGGTCTGTATGAAGGTAATAATACTGCATATACATTAACATCCTGTGATTATGGTATGAGTTACGACAAGATTGACAACGAAAGTTTGTTGTCAATCTGTAAAACTATGCTTTCTGTAGCAAAGGCGGTTGAACTATACCATAATGCAGGATTTTTACATTTAGATATTAAACCTAAAAATATATTGGTTCTTAATGATGTTGCGGACTTAATCAAACTGTTTGATTTTGATAGTCTTACCTCTATAGATAAGTTAAAAAGAAAAGAAATATATGGTGTTCCTGTCCCGGAAGACTATTATGTTCCCGAACTCGAAAACTTTGATATACGTAATATCGGTGTTGAAACGGATGTTTTTGAAATAGGAGCAATGCTATTTTCCAAAGTGTTTAAAAGAGCTCCTGAAGTATCAGATATGTCATACGATTCAAAATACGATATAGATAGAAATGAATTGTTCGTCGGCATTTCCCCACAAGCAAAAAAAGAGTTTGTAGAATTATTAAGGAAGACTATACAAATATCGAAAAGAAGCAGATATAAAACAACAAAAGATTTAGAAACAAAACTTGAAAGAATAATATCGCTTATCAGTGAAGAAAAACCATATTTGCTTGATTTGCCTAAATGGCAACCATCCAAAAATTGCGTAGGAAGAAAGAATGAAATAAAAGAAATTAAAAGAAGACTCGATGAAGATGGTTATGTTTTTGTAAAGGGTATTGGTGGACTCGGAAAATCTGAAATTGCTAAATTATTTGCCGAAAACTACAAGAATGAATATCACACAGTTCAGTTTTGCAAATTTTCAGATAGTCTTAAATCAGTCGTTGCAACAATGCCTGTAAGTGGTATAGATGAACAAAATTATGGCAATGCTGAAGAATTAATAAAAGAAAAAAATAAGGTTTTACATTTAGCTGATGATAAAACATTAATTATTGTTGATAACTTTAATGTTACCTATGATTACTTTTTGCGTGACTTTTTACCATCAGATAATAAAAGTTTTAAAGTCATTTTTACAACACGATGTTCAATGGCAGCTGAATATTATGAATCTAAAACTTACGCTTTACCAAAGCTTTCATTGGATAATTGTAAAGAGCTGTTTTTTGCTCATGTTTCAAAAAACACGAATGAGTATGAAGAAAAAGCAGAAGAATTAATAAAATTTGTAGACTATAATACGCTTATTATTGTGTTAATGGCAATTGCTATCAGAAAATCCGGCATTACATTACATGAAATGCTTTCATGTCTTGAAGAACAAAAAATAGAAAGCATTGAAGAAGAAGTTTTCCACGAGTATGATTTTTCATCGGATGAGGTAAGGGCATATAACAAAATATATGCTCATTTGACAACCATTTTCAGCATTTTGGGATTGTCAGATATACAAAAAGAAATATTGAAAAATGCAACCCTTATTTCACAGGATGGAATAGGTTTAAATGATTTTGTCAAAGAATGCAATTCTAATAGCATCAATCAAATTACGGTCGATGATGTCGTCGCTTTAGGATGGCTTAACAAAGATTCAAATGACATTATTTCAATGCATCCAATAGTTTCTGATATGTTTTCATCAAATGAAGAATTGGATAAAAAAGAAAGTTATTATAATTTTGCCGAGTATTTGGAAGATTATTGTAACCCTGATTATTGTCATTTTTCTGTTATTCTTAATAAGCTTGCTTGTGCAAAGCATTTGTATAGAAGATATAAATTTGAAACAAAGTCAAAGGAGCTGACAATTAGTGTCAAATTAGGTCGAATGTACAAGTGTATTTATCAACCTAAAGATGCAAAAGAATATCTCAAGAGAGCCCTAAGTATTGCTAATGACCTATCTCCGGATACTGAACTTACATATCAGGGAGAAACCATTAATTTTAAGGGCTCCTATCGCAACGTGTTCATAACGTATATTTATAGTTTTTTGGGAGAAATTGAAAAGGATTTTGGATTAAAAAACAGAGCTATTGAATACTATAAAAAATGTATTAATGAAGGAAAAAAACTTGAAAACAGGTTTTATGCAGTTGTTATAGAATCAATGATTGCTATTGGAGAATGCTATAGCGAAAATAACAACAATAATGAAGCGTATGATTCCTATTTAGAGGCTTTAAACTATGCAAAGAAATTTAAACTGTATGAGTATATTTCTGAAATTTCTAACTGTTTAGTTGATGTTTGTAAAAGATTAGACCTGAAAAATAAAGAAAGTCTTTATGAAAAGGTCGCAAACAAATATGGCGTTTTTGCAGATGACATAGAAGAAATGCTGGGAATAAGTGCATTTTCATCCACAATAGAAACAGGTGATTTCGAAGGTGGATTAAACGCATACGAAAACGTTTTGGCACATCAAAGAGAAGAATTAGGTGAAGAATCACCAATGTATAAAGACCTGAAAAAGAATCTATGGTTTTTTTATGCTGTAAACAGTCAAAAAGAGCAGGCGATGCATCTTTTGAATGAAGACCTTGACTTTATATCAAAAACATCAGGGGAAATTTCAATTGATATGGCCAACCAGTTATCTTCTGCTGCAAGTATTATGATTAGATTCTTGGATTTCGATGCTATAAAAAAGTTTGCAACTAGAGCAATTGAGATTTGTGAAAAACTTGGAGATTTAAATGCATATGCTTATGTTGAAGCGAATCTTGCTTTGGCTCATTCCTTGTTAGTTCAGGGGAAAGGAATAGAAGCAAAAAAGTATATTGATAAGATAGATTTTTCTGCATATTCAGGAAATGAATTTTTATCAGACTTAGTTGAGAGTGCTGGTTTGGTATTATATGAACTTAGCGAGTTTGATTTAGTCGAAAATATGTGTATTGAACTGTTGCATAAAAATAATGTTGATTATATCGCGAAGTTCCAAGCAGCCATTCTTTTGTCATTAGTGAATGAACAAAAGGGACAACTGGAGGATGCAGAAAACTATGCCGAACAGGCAAAAAATTATATTGATTTTGTAAAAACAGAACATATTAAAAATGAGTGGCTTGTACAATATTATCGCTCAATGGCAAAAATTCAATATAGAAAAGGTTGCTATGAGCAAGGAATTAATATTCTCAATGAATGTATTGAGCTGTTTAGTAATAGTGAGGATAGACCATTTGCTTTATATGCTGTTATTCTTGAACGTGGTCTGTATTACTTTTTCAGTGGCAACTTAATGAAATCAGAAGAAGATTATAAGATGTGTGAAGCCATCTTAAAAGAAAACAACTTTCCTGAAAGTGCGTTTGTTGTATTATATAATAATATCTCCGTTAATTATCAAAGTATAGGTGATTTTGAGAGAGCAAAAAAATATTTAGTAAAAATGTGTTCAATAAATAAAAGGTTTGTTGACCCGAAAACATACTTTGAATCCGTTGTTTGCAATAATATCGGATGGAATGAGTATAATTTAGGAGATAATGATAAAGCTCTTGATTTATTAAAAAAAGCTATTCATACTTTTGAAAAACTTGGAGTTAATAGCACATATGATTATTATAGCTCGAAGAACAACCTTGCTATTGTTCTTATGGCTATAGGTCAGTATATAGAGGTTTATAGACTATATAGTGAGATTCGTGCTACATATAATAGCGAAATTGATAATACAGGTGAAATTGCAATTAAGTCTAACTTTGGCATAGTGTGGGCGCTGTTAAAGACAAACAGAGCCCAAGAGGCCTATGATTTCTCGTGCGAAGAACTAGATAGATTTGAAACTTGGTTCGGTAAAACATCGCCCATAAGAATTAAAGCAGTTCTTCAAATGGGCGGCTTGTTTAGAGAATTTGGTTATTCGGATTGTTATGATTTCTTTTTTCTTGCAGACGAGTTAATGGATGAATCAGGTGATTTTAAATCGTTGAACAATGCCAAATTACTTAATTACATAGGCTTATATTTTACGGATGAAAAAAAAGAACATGGTCTTGCAAAACATAAATTTGAAGAATCAAAGCAGCTTTTCGAAGAACTCAATGCCACTGATGATGAGATGTATCCTATTGTAGTTAAAAATATTGAATATGTTAAAGATTTAATTATGGATGAGCTTATAGCAGAAATGGCAAAGAGTATTCTTGATGAAACACAGGAGGATTAGAGATGAAAGATGGTTATACAGGTATTATGACCGAAAAAATTAATGACTGGGGGCTTGATAAAATATATGAAATGGAAGATGACATATATGGACTTGAAAATAGGGTTCCGGAAATTATTGATTATTTAAAAGATATTCACTTTTCAATGCCGTTAGGTTTAGCATTGAGAAGATATATTTGTGAACAGTATAGTAATGGCTTTGACACAGAAAAGCAATGTTATAGTTTTACTTTGCCTGAGAAGGTCATTTTTACAAAAGACCACACAAGCGAGGATTATAATATAGAAACTGATGATATTGCAGAGTATATAGATATATTTAACTATATAAATGCAAAGTTTAATACTGATGCAAATGGTAATCTCACTATAGATATACCAAAAGCTGAAATTAGGAGACAACTTCGTGCAACAACCGGATGCATCAGAAAGAAAATGTTTGATTTGAGCTTTGCATTACATATGGATAGTGAATATACATCTAAGTTTTTAGCAGATGTGTTGGCAGAGCAGACTTATAATTACAGAGAACCGAAGGAAATAATCGCATTATTCTGTCAATCAAATGAAGATTTTAATAGTTATCAAAAGTATGATGAACTATGTCACTTGTTTGATGTTAAATCTAAAGATATAGTAAAAACAAAAGAAAAAAAAGAGAATTATACATCTTTTGCGAGAAGCACGGTAACACAAGAAATAAAAACAGAAGAAATGCTAATGGAGTTTCTTTTAGCTAACATATCAAATTTTTATAGCTACTCAGAAACTGCATATAATGAGTTTGTTTCTTTGTATGTTAAGGCAAGTTCATCTTTGTTGTCTTCTGAGAAGAAAACGGAACTTGAAGGGAAAACAATAGAAGAACGAATTACCATAATAAAGGAACAAATAAAAAATGACAATCTAATTAATCCGGAGCAGTTAGCAAAGGAAATGCTTGCGTGTATTCCTAGAGCTACCACTGAAAGAATCAAGGGCGGCAAGAAAATTGTAAGTAACGATTTCATTAATATTTATAATGGCGAAGGCGGACAAGAGGGCAAAAAAATTAAAACTACTGAACTGCCCAAAAGAATCACTATGAATCTTCCTGTCAGTGATAGGCTTTGGGACTTGCTTAGAAGAGAAAAGCCAGTTGACAGAAAAGATTTGGTGTTTATGAAATTCTATGTCTTTTCTTTGTATTTGCAGGAGAAAGAGGAATATTCTGCTGATGATTATTTTGTTTTCTTGGATGAGTGCAATGACCTCCTTGTAAGATGTGGTATGTCAAGACTTTATCCCGGCAATAGGTTCGAGAATTTGATTATGCTTTCTCTTCTTGCTTCCAACCCATTTGAGATGTTTGAGAATATTATTGAATTTTCTTTTATGAATGAGCCTAAACCTGATGCCGAAGAATAACAATTTCTCCATTTCTCTTCTTTCATTGTGATAGTATAAACGCAACGAAAGAAGAGGTGCTTTATGGACAGCAAAATATTACATAATATGAAAGACATACCGTTTAATGATAGAGAATCTTTTAATAATGCTATTCTGCTTTTGTCAATGGTTAAAAGTGAGTATTACTATATCGTAGGTTTTTCAAGACCAAAAAATCAAATAGAAATCGGTTTTGATTTTGATGATAAGACATATGGAAGGCTTTCAGAAACTGTTACAATGGATTTTAGCGGTAATCTTAATAGTATTGTACTATCTACGAAATTGTGTAATACTTTTTTTGAAGGAAAGAGCATAATACCTTTTAATCATAAGGATAACTTTGAAATCGATAATGGCTTTATATATTTTAAAAAGTTATATGAAAAAGATGCTGTGATTCCTATAAGTATGGATAAATTAAACACAATTATTCTTTCAATTAAGGCGGATATTTGGGAGTTTTACTTGCAAAGTTTTTCTTATATATTGAAGAAACATAGGAGAAATTAATGAATATAAAAGAAAGTATATATTTAAAAATGTTGGATTGCTATTCCGTGCCGCCTCCTGAGAGTGGAGGTATTTTGGGAATAAAAAATAGTGTTGTTTGCGAGTATTATCACGATAGCAGTAGTAGAATTGTTGAAAGAGCTTTATATGTACTTGATGTAGATACACTTAATCTGAAAATTGACGTATGGCAAAAGTCAGGGATAGAGTTTGCTGGAATAATTCATAGCCACATGCTTGGACAAAATACTTTATCATCAGGAGATATAGAGTACATAAAACAAGTTTTTAATAACATTCCTGAATGTGTAGATGAATTATATTTTCCTATAATAATTCCCAAAGATAAGCGAGTAATTTCTTTTTTTGCTAAAAGAAGTGAAAAGGATGTAATCATCCGACAGGATGAAATACATATTATTAAATAAGGAAAGGTGGTGCAAATATGAAGGAAACAAAGAAAACTCAGGTGAAACTTCCTTGCGGCAAACTTTGTGGTCATAACTGTGCAGATGGTTGTGCTTACTGGAACCCCGGTAAGAAAGATAGTAATGGCAGACAGTATTGCAATTGGTATGGACATTACTATTATCCACATGAGAGACAAGGTTGCTTGTCTTACAAATAAAATATACATAAAAAAGACGAAGGTAACGAATTGAACTGCCCCAAAATATACAGACAGCACAAAAAAGACTCCCTATGACACAATG
>OLSA01000597.1_pt1 | contig 31741 bp, 26 predicted proteins | sample 1672731 | NCBI WGS metagenome assembly OLSA01 (sample SAMEA3136718, study PRJEB25190) | human gut metagenome | biome: human gut; feature: human-associated habitat; material: faeces | place: Austria | collected 2013
CAGCCCACCGAGGAAACCGCGCAGATGGAGCAGCAGACCGAACCGTCTGAAACAGACAACGGCCAGACCGACGAGAGCAGCCCCGACCCCGGCGAGGATGTAACCGAAGCCACCCCGGAAACGGCAGAAGAGCAGCCCGCTGAAGAAGAAATCTCTGCTGCCGTTGTCGGCGCGGAACTGTACACTGACTTGCCCGATACACCCATTGGTTCCTACATCGGCAGCGAGGGTTTGCCGGTTGCCACTGGTGAAACTAAAATCGGTATTTCCGAGTGGCCCGAAAGCCAACTGGAAGAAACCAGCGACAGCTATCTGACCGCCGCTGCACTGGACAATGACGGTCTTACCATGGCAGCGCCCCTGTTGGACGGCGCAGACTATGCCATTGTTCCCATTATGGCGCAGGTCGAATATCCCGCAGACGGCAGCAGCACCGACATGATCCTGCCGGATGGCGTGACCTTGCTGGACTTTTACGGCGAACCCGTCGCTGATGCCGATGCCTTGCTGCACAATAGCTACCATGAAACCTCTGCCGCCGTCATGGGCGTATATGTACAGGCCGCTGCCGATTTTAACGCACAGCTTGTCTACACCGGCTCGGACGGCAGCACGCAGACTAAAACGCTGTATGTCACCATTGACCGTGAACACACGGTGGCATCTCCGTTTGCTGATGCCGGTATTGCTGCCTACGGCGAACGCCCTATCCCCGACGTAACAAGTGGCAAGATCACCAAGGTTGCCAAGGTCAACGGCACTTGGCTGATCTGGTTCAACGGCGAACCCGCCTACTGCTGCACCCCCGGCGCAGACGGCCAGCCCAAGAACTGTCCAACGTACACTTATGTCAATACTTCTATGGTTGGCGCAGACCAGTATGTACCCGGCGACCACTATGGCAACCAGTACAGAATCTGGGGCGGTTTGACCCAGCTTTCGCTCGGTATGCAGGAGCTCCCTCCGGTTGCACTCTCCGCAGAAGCGCCGAGTTTGCTGGATTCCTGCCGCACGATCTATACAGATGCGCAGATGCAGATTATCGAGAATTACCCCGACAGCACCGCCGCTAAAATTCTTATGGGATCCGCACAGGCGCTGTTGGAGGGCACAGACGCCTACGCATCCGCCCGTGGCTACTACACCTATATCTATCAGCCAGGCCGCGCGGGCTGGCAGACTGTGGCTGTGATTGGCCCCGAAATCTCCGATGACGAACCGAATCCCAAACCCATCGTGCAGGAAATTTACGCCAACTGGGAAGCCCCTGCGCAGACCGCAAGCGGCAGCTTTGATTTTGACTACGGCATCATCACCGACAAGGTGCAGCTTAAAACCAATGAAAAGGTGGACGGCGCGACCATCGAGATTGAACCCATCACCAAAAGCGGTACTATTGACGGCGGCACATGGAATATTTCTCCCGCAGATAAACAGACCGTTACCACTTCTGGCCACACCAACGATGACAATTTCCAAAACAATGGCGGTGCTGCATCTGCAAGTTGGACGCTGCACTACTCCGTAAGCAAAACCACCGACAGCCGCAGCGGGCGAGTAGGCCCCTACACCACGCAGGATGAAGCCGATGCAGCCGCCGACAGCGCCCGCGATGCTGCGATTGCCGAGTTGCAGGGCGAGGCTCAGCGCATGGTGGACAATGCGGTTGCATCTGCAAAGGCAGAACTGGCGAACGTCAAATTCCGCTATGAGGAAGTGGGTGTTCCTTACGGTTTTGCAATGTATTGGGGCAGCAACGGCAGCAACCAGACTATTTCTGTACCGGCCAATTCCAACAATGCCTATCTGATGAAAAACGATGAATGGTCCTTGCAGGTCAACATCAAGAAAACCGACAGTGAAACCGGCAATCAGATTGCTGCCGACGCGCAATATGAGATTTTCCAGTGGGATACTGTAACAGGCAAATACCAGCCCACCGGCGGTTACAACACTTACAGTGTGCAGCGCCAAGGCGATGGCACTTATGCGGTCATCAACAGTGCAGCCTATGTGACCACGGATTCCATGCGGCATACCCTTTACTACACCCAGCGTAATACGGGCAAGTTTATCATCGTGGAAAGCAAAGCGCCCACAGGCTATTTTGGCGATTGGACAGACATCAATCATCCCGGCATGGCCAACACTCCGCTGGGCAAGCGCGGTTACTATATCGAAATCACCGAGGACAGCGACAATTCTGTAATCTGGCTGGACAACGCTGACTATAATGCCGATATTGCCGCTACCGACAAAGGCGGCACCAAACTTGTCACCAGTACAGGCGTAGAAACCACCGTTACCATCTACGACACTGCCAAGGATCCCCGTCGTACTTATAACACCGACAATAGCGGCAAGGCGGCCAATGAGGACAGCTACACAATCACGCCCTCAGACGGCGTTATGAAAAATGACCGCACCTTGGGCGAAATCAGCATCTCCAAGGTTGACCTTGATGCCGTGCGGTATGTGGGCGGCAGCACCGCCCACGGCACAGCCCTTGCCAGCGGGCAAGCTCACGGCGATGCCGCGCTGGACGGCGCGGTGTACGACCTTTACGCCGCCGAAGATATTACGCACCCCGATGGCGTGACCGGCGTAGTGGACTACTCCAAAATCGTGGATGCAGACGGCAATCCCATCTGGCACACCACAATCCGCGACAACAGCGGGCAGTGGGTGTCTGATTATTTACCCGTTCTGAAAAAAGACCACCTTGTAGCCAGCGCTAAAATCGAGAATGGCTGGCTGTGCTTCAGCAATTTGTACCTCGGCAAGTATTATGTCGTAGAGCGCTCCACCGGCGTGGTTATCCCGCTGCGTGACGGCGCTCTTGCAGTTTCCGGCACCTATCCCACCGTGGACAGCCGCACCAAGGCAGCCACCGGGCAGACCGCCGCGCTTGCCAAGAACGGCAGCGGGCAGTACACGGATTGGGTGTACAAGAACCAGTTTTCTACAGTCTCTAAAGGTAAAGCGTTGGATGGCTCTTGGACTTACGATGCCTATTACCTGTCCTTTGCAGACGGCTATCTTGTCGATGAGCATAACTACTACATCACGCCTGCCTATTCTGATGAGGGTTGGTATGTAGAAAAGACCACCTTTGCCGACAATCGACAGGCAGCCGGTGAACAGATCGACAAGACCAGCTATAGCGCCAATTACCACATCCATGCGGATAACGCTTTGGTCGAAAGCCAAGACCAAGTAGCAAAAGGCAATGTGGAAATCAGTAAAATCGTATCCTCCAGCGGTCAAAGCAATGGACTGGAACTGGAGGGCGCGGGCTTTACATTCTTCCTTGTGTCCGACCTGTCCAAACTGAAGCAGTTTGAGCAGACCCGCAGCGGCAGCTACACCCTGCAAAGCATTTTGGATGCCTACATTGATAAGACCTACGATAACGAGCATCCGAAGTGGGATTTTTCTGCGGAAACGCAGGCCATCGCAAAGACCTATGAGGTCAACGCTGACGAAATTGCCGCGTACAACAAAACGCTGACTGCCGCAGGAGAAAACAAGAACGGTAAGGGCGATGGCTGGCAGCCCACCGGCAGCGCCAACGAATACCAGCTTGCCGAAATCTTCAGCAATGACACCGGGAATATTCGTGTGCAGGGCTTGCCCTATGGCACTTATCTGGTCGTGGAAACCACCGTACCGCACGACCTGTTCCAAGCTGAGCCTTTTATTGTCACCGTTGACCCCGAACAGGATAACAACCCGTGGGGCGCTATGGCCACCCCCAAGGACAGCGTAATGACAGGCTCTGACAGTTATCAGAAATTTACGGTACTGGACGAGGAAATCGAAGTTTATCTCCGCATCACCAAAGTTGACGAGGAAACCGGCAAACCGGTACTGCTGCCCGACACCGCTTTCCAAATCTACTGGCTGGACGAGCAGGGGCATTACCGTTATGACAGCAACGGCAACCCGAAACTCGTCACGATGACCGATACCGTCAACGGCCATCTGACAAAAGATGTAGACACTTTCTACACCAACAGCGAGGGCATCTTAACGCTGCCTGAAAAATTGCCGCTGGGTAAATATCGCATTGTGGAAGTCACCGGCCCGAACGGATTCTACAACGAATGGCTGGATTCTGCCGGGTACGAAAACGGGGTCCTTGCCGATGATGCCGATGGCAGCTACTATGTGGATTTTGAAATCACCACAGACCGCATTTATGCAGCCACCGGCGACAAAAACGAGAACGGCATGGATACCCTTGTGATTGGTGAAAACTACTCTAACCATGAGACGCTGGGCAAATTGACGATCCGCAAAACAGGCGAGATCTTAGCTGGCTGGAAAACAGAAGTTGGCGCACTTGACCCGTGGATGACCGGAGAGGCCGAGGACGGCAATTTTGTGTATGAAACCCGCCCGCTGGCCGGTGCGGAATACACCATCACCGCCGCCGAGGATATTTATACGCAGGATCGGCAGACCGACAATTATGGCAACCGCACGCTCTGGTATGCCAAGGGCGATGTAGTCGCCGTAGTCACCACCGGCGACGGCAGCGCAGACATTGCCGCCTTTGCCCCTGCCAGCACCAAGGCCACCTACGATTTCCTGTCCGTAATCCATGACGGCACGATTGGCGAAGTCAGTGTGACCCTGCCGCTGGGCAGCTACCACATTGAGGAAACCAAGCCGCCTTACGGCTATATCGGCACCACTGAAAGCTATGATGTCACCTTTGCATGGGATAACGAACTGAACGATGTGGTTATGGCCACGAGCATTGCCAAGGTTGACGGCGCTGCATCTTCCCAGAGTTTTGAGGTCGTGCGCAGCAAGGATGCCAACGCAGATTTCACCGAGCAGCAGACCTTAAAATTTCACAATGACCGTGAAAAGGCCAAAGTCGGCGTATACAAGGTTGACTCCGAAACCGGCAATTACCTTGCCAGTGCAGTGTTCAACCTGTACACGGCTGATGATATTTACAGCGCAGATGGCAAACTGCTGTTTGCAGCGGGCGAACTGGTCGCCACCAGCCCCGAAACTGGCGCAGACGGCTACACCTATTTTGACTGCGATATTCCTATTCGCGGCGAGTATTACGGCAGCAGCATCCGCAAGGACGCCACCACCAACAGCGGTAATTACATCGTCAAGGAACTCCGCGCCCCTCTCGGCTATTACGTCAACGAGGAGCCGATGGAAGTCACTTTCACCTATGATGGACAAGCTATTATGGTGCTGGATAACACCTGTGCCAACAAGCCTACGGAAATGTGGGTAAGCAAACGTGACCTTACCAACGATGAGGAACTGCCCGGCGCCACCCTTGCTATCAAGGACATGGACGGCAATACCGTAACCACATGGGTGTCCACCGATGAGCCGCATCGCGTGACCGGGCTGCATTTCGGTGAATCTTACACACTGACGGAGATCCGCGCCGCTGATGGGTACGCACTGGCCAATGATATTACTTTCCGCCTGATTCAGAAATCCGATGAGGACGGCAATCATCTGGAGGAGTGCGAAGTTTACTATCTGACCACCAAGAACATTTTGTTCTGGAAGTGGGATGATTGGAAACTGCTGGACGATGCGACCGTTATTATGCAGGATGATATTACCAAGGTGCAGATTTCCAAGAAAGACCTTACCACCAATGAAGAACTTCCCGGCGCGGAACTTATCATTACCGATGAAAAAGGCAGCGAAATTGACCGCTGGATTTCTACCGATGCACCGCACTACATGGAGAAGCTGCCCGCTGGCAAGTATACCTTGACCGAGGTGACTGCCCCGGACGGTTATGCCATTGCGGAGCGCATGGAGTTTGAGGTGCTGCCCAACGGTGAGGTGCAGACCTTTGAAATGTTTGATGATACCATCAAGGTAAAAATTTCCAAGGTAGACATCACCACCAACGAAGAACTTCCCGGCGCAGAACTGGTTATCAAGGACAAGGACGGCACCGAGATTGACCGTTGGATTTCCACAAACGGACTACATTATGTGGAAAAGATGCCAGCAGGAGATTATACACTGACGGAAATCACCGCACCCAACGGCTACAAGGTTGCAGAAAGTATCGACTTTACCGTTCTGCCCACCGGCGAGATTCAGACCGTGGTAATGAAAGATGCTCGCGAGGACACCCCGACACCTACCCCCGACAACACGCCGACCCCGAACCATACCCCGCAGCCAACGCCGAACACGACCCCAGCGCCCGCTGCACCCACTGCACCCCCCACGCCGCTGCTGACGATTCCTAAGACCGGCGATAATTCTTCGCTGGGGTTGCTGCTGGCGATTGCGGGAATCTCTCTTGTAGGGTTGGCAATTTTGATCTATAAGAGTGCCCGCAGCAAGGAATTGGCTCCCCGCACCGATGAGGATAATGACACCGAGGAATAAGCAAAAATGAAGTACACTTATCAGACGGACGGTCCACGCGGACCGCCCGCTTTTTATTGGAGAAAAAACATGAAACATATTTTAAGTTGCAGTTTCGGAAAAGACAGTATCGCCACCGCGCTGCTGGCCTTGCAGCATGGTGAACCGCTGGACGAACTTGTGTATTGCGAGGTCATGTTCAGCGAGGAAATATCCGGCGAGCTGCCCGAACACAACCGATTTATCCACGAAACGGCAATCCCGTATTTTGAACAGCGCGGCATCCCAACACGGGTTTTGCGCTCCGAAAAGACCTATCTATCCTGCTTTTACCATGTTGTCACACGAGGAAAAACCAAGGGGATGCTTTCGGGATTCCCTCTGAGTGGGCGCTGTACAATTCAGCGGGATTGCAAGCTGCCGCCGATCAAGGCATATCAGAAGGCATTGCCCCCGGACACGGTGCAGTACATCGGCATCGCCGCAGATGAACCCAAGCGACTGGCACGATTAAAGCCCGGTCAGATTTCTTTGCTGGACAAGTACCATGTGGCCGAACCAGAAGCGAGGTCTATGTGCGCAGCTGAGGGGCTGCTGTCCCCGCTGTATGACTTCACTAAACGCGGGGGTTGTTGGTTTTGCCCGAACGCATCAATCAGCGAACTGCGGCATCTCTACAGATACCACCCCGAACTCTGGCAGCTTTTGCTTGAATTACAGGACGTGCCGAATAAACCCACCGAACGTTTTAGTTGGCGGCGAACTTTTCGTGAGATAGACGAACGCTTTCGGCAGGAGGGCGAACAACTAAGTTTTTATGAGGAACGGTGAACAATGGACGAACAGAAAAGACTCCGCGCGTGGGTGTACGCGCGTATTCCCGGTGACTATGACGGCACAATGAACAGCTATAAAGTTTGCTCAATGCAGGCTCTGCATGACGGCTGTGATATTGTCGGTGGAAGCATTGACGAGCGCGGCGGCTGGCTGCTGCGCCCCGGCTACCGCGATATGATGCAGCAGATTAAGGGTGGAAAAGTTGACCGCGTTTATATCTGCCGTATGCGGCAGATCAGCGGCAAGGAGCGCCACTTGTACTCCTTTTTCAAGCGGCTCATGCAGCGCGGTGTACAGGTCACGGCTACCGAGTACAGCCTGCGTGACCGGGTTAATATGTTTCGGCTGGCTCATCGTGTCGAACGCTATGCTACCCGAAAGGGGTTGCAGCTGCCGTGGTGATTTTCAGCAGGCGGCGTACTGTGCCTATGGCACAGTACGAGCAAGCACGGCAATGTGATATCACATCGCCCACTTGTTAGGGGAATACCCCTAAAACCCCTGCATCGGATGGTGAATTATGAAAGCAAGAACCTATAAAAAACTCCTACGGCTCAATCAAGACGAGCAGGAACGACTGCGGTATTTAAGTAAAAGCACAGGGCTAAATCAAGAGCAAGTGCTGCGCAAAGTGTTGATGGACGCTCCACTTCTGGAGCGTCCGACAGCCGACTACATAAAAATGTCACGCCAAATTGCAGCCCTTGGCAACAATCTAAACCAGCTTGCCCACATTGCCAACGCCAGCGGAAAAGTAAGTAATACCGACTTGCTGACTGCAAAACAAATCATGGAGCAAATATGGAGGTACATTAAGGGAGGTGGGGTCCAATAGCTTATACAAAAATCAAAGCAGTAAAGCATCATCTGCAACGATGTCTGGATTATACCAGCAATCCAAACAAAACTGAAAAATTTGCTGATGATGATTTAAGGCGGCTCTTATCCTATACGCAGGACCAAGATAAGACAGAGCATCAACTGTATGTGACAGGCTTTCATTGTGACCCGGAGACAGCCTGTATGAGCATGGAATTAACCAAACGATTGTGGGAGCAACCCACGGATAAGGGAGTTTTGGCCTACCACATCATACAAAGTTTCAGCCCCGGTGAAGCCACGCCCGACCAAGTACACGAGATTGGCTGTGAATTTGCACAGCGGTTTCTTGCGGATCGGTTTGAGTGTACGGTCAGCACCCATTTGGACAAAGGCCACCTGCACAATCATATAGTCGTCAATTCGGTATCCTATGCGGACGGAAAAATGTTCCGCAACAACTTTGACACCTACTACCACGGAATCCGACAGGTATCGGATGAACTTTGCAGAGAGAATCGGCTGTCCGTCATCGAAACGGACGGCAAGGGAAAATCTTATGACGAATGGTTGAGCGGGCAAACCGGCAAGCCTACCATTCGTGGTATGGTACGCAAAGATGTGGAACAGGCTATTGCTGCCGCCGACAGCTTTGATGGCCTTATCACGGAATTGCAGAACATGGGCTACACGGTCAAATACGGCCCGCGTGTGGAACACATGGCTGTGCGCCATAAAGACGCCCAGCGAAATATCCGCATTGACCGGCTCGACCCGCGCTTTTCCGAGACAGCGCTGCGGGAGTATTACCGCCAACTGCACCGTATGCCCACCGAAATGCAGCAGGAATACCGGCAGGAATACGCCCCGGCAAAACCGAAATGGCAGCCCACTGTGCGGCGAGCGCGGTATCGCGGCAAGCTGCCGCGCCGGTATCCGAAGGTATCCGGCTTTATGGCTTGCTACTATCACTACTGCGCCCTGCTGCGGAAAGCCTACCACGGCAAGGCAACAAAGCGCTGCTACTTTTTGCTGCGTGAGGATTTTCTGCTGTTCAGCCGATACCAGCAGCAGACAAAATTCCTATGGGAAAACCATATTGAAACTATGGATGAACTGCTGGCCTACAAGGAAAATGCAGAAGTCCAAATCCAACAGCTTGCCCGCCAGCGCAAAGTTCTGTATCGCCAAAAACGTGAGCCGGAATGTGCCGCGCGGGAAGAAAAAATCAAATCACTGACCCAGCAAATGAAAGCCCTGCGCCATGAGGTTTACATCTGTTCCGACATCGAAACAGATGCCGCCGAGGTGCAGGAAAAACTACGGCAAGCAGAAATTGCCGCACAGGAAGAACGAAATGAGGTGAAACAGGATGAACAACGGAGGCGAAGCAGCCGATCAGATGGTGCGGGAAGCCTTACAGGTTACCGAAGTAGCCATTAAGCTGTCTGCGCTGGGTATTAAAAATGCACTGGCCTTATCGCTGGCCTACGCCAAGGAAAATCCTAAAGTGAAAGGCAAAACCAGCCTTGACCGTCTGCTGCGGGAGGGCAAAGAATTGAAAATTATTGCCCTGCAAAGCAAAGACGTGGGACAGTTTAAGGAATTGGCCAAGCAGTACGGCGTTTTATTCGCGGTCATCAAGGATAAGGCACAGAACGAAAAAGTTGACGTCATGTTCAAAGCTGAAGATGTCGCCAAACTGAACCGCATCTATGAGCAGTTGGGATATGCCATTCCCAAGGTCACTACGGCAGACCGAAAAAAAGACCCAACCCGCCGTCAATCCGACAGCAACTCCTTGACGCGCGGGAAGAATCCTTTGGATATTGACCCGCGCCCATCTGTACGGGCCACAATTATGGCACTGAAAAATGCAGCGCGGAAGGCAGAACAGGTGCAGGAAAAAGTGCAGGATATTACTGCGAAGGAGGAACGATAAATGTACGAACAGCGATTGCCCATCGAGGAGTGGAAATTCCAAAAGCAAAAGGAACGCAATGACACTATTGCCGCGCAGAAAAAAGTATTGCAGGAAGTTGTGCAGGATGGCCAGCGCCTTGCCGACTATCTGTACGGCAGGGGGCGGCTTGGTAGTCATATCACATCCGGCAATGCAGCACTTGTGCTGCAAACCCTGCCGCAAGCGCGGGCCGTATTGACCGCCAAAGACTGGGATAAATTCGGGCGGCGCGTAAACAAAGGGGCAAAAGGCATCCCGCAGCTTGTGCGCGTCAATGGTTATTATAATGTCGGCTCAATTTTCGATGTGTCCATGACCTACGGCAATAAGCCGTATCCGATTCCTGAAATTAAGCCAGAGCAGATGGACAAGGCCATCAAGGAACTGGAGCGCCTTTCCCCGGTCAACATCATATTTCAAAATGAGGGCGTTGTCGGGTACGATGCCGAGCAACACGCGATTGTGTTCCCAACGGCCATGCCGCAGCGTGAAGTGCTGGCACGACTGCCCGCCGAAATCGTCATTGCAACCGCAGAGCAGCACACGCCGGGTATCTCCCAAGCGCCTTATCTGCGAAAAACAGCAATGGCCGTTTCGGTGGAGTTTTGCGGGCGGCTTTCCCTGCCGATGCCCGATACCGCTGCCGCTGTTTTGGACGGGATGGATACCCACATTCCACCCGGCGAGGAACGCAAAACACTGGAAGAAATTCGGGAACTGTCTGTGACTATTGGAGACACTGTAGAAAAGGGACTTGGCCTGCAGCGCGGCCAGAGCGCACCGCAGCGGGATGAGGCTCGTTAATCCATGCGTCCGAATAAAGACCACCGCACAGAAATCATTCTGTATGGACTGTTGCTGATACCGCTGCTGTTTGCTGCCGCAGCGCTGGCACAGGCAACTGAACAGGCACAGGGGCTGGCAGAAATCACCGCAGTGTTGTCCGAAATTCTGCACACCCCATCCATGCTGCGCTGGTGCGCCAGCACTCCAAAATTTCTGCTGGCGGTGCTGGTGCTTTATCCGTTGGCCGTCTACTGCTATATGCTCGACCAAGCAGACCGCCACCCCGGCGCGGAACATGGTACGGCCAAGTGGGGCAGCGCCCACAGACTAAACATCAAGTACCGCAATACCAAAGACCCCAAAGAAAATTACATTTTGACCGAGAATGTACGCTTCAGCACCGACAGCCACGCGCATAAACATAATCTCAACATTATCGTAATCGGCGGATCTGGCAGCGGCAAGACACGCTTTTATGTGAAGCCCAACGCGCTGCAACTGATTGGCTCTTATCTTTTTCTGGACCCCAAAGGGGAGTTGACACGCACCCTCGGCAGAATCATGGAAACGAAAGGTATCAGCGTGACAGTGCTTGACCTTGTGCATTTTCAAGGCCATTACAATCCGATGGCCTATCTCGAAACCGATGAGGACGCCATCAAGCTGGCGTTCGCCATTGTCAACAACACCAAACCCAAGGATGCCCCCAGCGGCGGTGATAAGTTTTGGGATGATTCTTCTGTGCTGCTGATCTCCGCACTGATTCTCTATCTCATGTACGAAGCCCCTGCCAGTGAGCAGAATTTTTCCACATTGATGTATATGATTCTGAATTGCCAAGTCAGCGAAAATGAAATGGTCGAGAACCCCTTGATGATGCTGTTTGGAGAACTGGAGCGCCGCGACCCGCAGCACCCCGCTGTCCTGCAATTCAAGTCTTTTATGTTGGGTGCGAAAAAGACGCTGCAATCCATCTTGATTTCGGCAGCGGCAAACTTGTACATGTTCAACTCCCGCAAGTTTGCAGAAATGACTTCGCGCGATGAAATGTTCCTGCCGCGTATGGGGCTGGAGCAGCGGGCATTATTTATTGTTTTGCCCGACAATGATACAACTTTTAATTTCATTGCAACGATGCTCTACACGCAGCTTTTTGACCAGCTTTTTCGTTTGGCAGATTCCACGCCGGAATACAACGGTGCGCTGCCGGTTCATGTGCGGCTGATGATGGATGAATTTGCAAATGTTGCACTACCGAAGAATTTCAAGAATATTCTTGCTGTTTGCAGAAGTAGAAATATCAGCTGCGACATTGTTTTGCAGAACATTGCCCAGCTAAAAAGCCTGTTCAAAGACGATTGGGAAGGCATAATCGGAAACTGTGACACCCTGCTTTACCTCGGCGGCAACGAGTACGGTACCTACGAATATCTTTCCAAAATTCTCGGCAAGGAAACCGAACGCACCAAAAGCCAAAGCATTGGCAAAGGCAGCCGAGGCAGCAGCAGCGACAGCCTGCAAACCGCTGGCCGTGAACTGTGTATGCCGGATGAAATCCGCCGTATACGTGACGATGAGTGCCTACTGCTGATGCGCAGCGAGGACCCGGTCATCGACAAAAAGTATAATCTGCTTCATCACCCGAATGTAAAATATACGCCCGATGCAGGAGGTGAGTCTTATGTAATGCCGCCCGACTATATGGGCGACGCCGCTACTATTACAATGGACGCTGTTGCTGCCGCGACAGCGCCCGAAATCACCGAAGAAATGTACGAACAGCTCGACTACTTAGAAAAACACCCGGAGGAAAATTATTATGAAAATGAAGAAAACTTCTCTCAATACGACCAAGGTGACTGACCGCAAAATCAAGCGCCTTTATCTTGTGGCGGCGACGGTGGTTGCCGCTGCTTTTGTTATGGCCATGCCTGCGTTTGCAGATGATCCGCTGACGACCATCAACAATCTGAGCGACTTTGTGTTCAGCGCCATCAAAGCCATTGGTGCGATCCTGCTGGGGTTCGGCATCGTGCAAATCGGCCTTGCCCTCAAAGGCCACGATGCCAGCCAGCGGGCGCAAGGTTTTATGACCTTTTTCGGCGGTGTGGTCATTTACTTTGCAAAGGATATTCTTGATATGATTCTGTAAGCGATGCCGTATCGTTGACTTTTATGCTAAATAAGCGTATAATGTTTAGCATAAAAGTCAATTCAAGAGAAGGTGTGTGCTATGGATTCTACAACGAAGATTATAGAGTTGGCTTCCCAAAATAATGGCATCGTAACTGCTGCTATGATTTCTTCTGCCGGAATATCACGCGGAAGTTTGAAATATTTGGCCGATACAGGCCGATTAGATCAGGTCTCCCGTGGGGTATATACCCTGCCGGAAGTTTGGGAGGATGAATTTGTATCCATTCAAGAACGATATAAGCGTGGTGTATTTGCATTGGATACCGCACTGTTTCTGCATGATTTGACTGACAGGACACCACACAAGTTTCACATGGCATTTCCCTATGGATATAATACATCCAGTCCAAAAGCAGCGGGGATTTTATGCTCTTGCAAGAAAGAGCCTTATTACAGTCTTGGAATCGCGCTGGTTGACACCCCTGCCGGAAATACAGTCCGGGCCTACAATGCAGAAAAAACCCTATGTGAAATTCTAAAGCCCATCAGCCACACGGATATTCAGATCATTACAGATGCATTCAAACGGTACGCTGGCCGTAAAGACAAGAACATTCCTTTGCTTTCGGAATATGCTCATCAACTACGCGTAGAAAAACGGTTGCGTCCTTATTTGGAGGTACTACTATGAAAAACGCTATGCAGCTGAAAGCGATTATGAAAAAGCTGGCGAAAGAAAACCAGATTTCCGCACAGCTTGTTCTGCAAAATTATATGCTGGAACGATTCTTGGAGCGGGTATCATTATCCCCGTATCGGGATAATTACATTATCAAAGGTGGCTTTTTAATTTCCTCTATGGTGGGGCTGAACTCCAGAGCGACAATGGATATGGATGCTACCATAAAGGGTTATCCAGTTACGCAGGATACCGTCCAAAAAATGATAGAGAAGATTCTCACCGTTCCTGTTGACGATGACATCACATTTACATTCAAAAGCATTGGTGAAATCCGGGAGGGTGATGAATATACTGGATACCGCGTAGCTTTGACAGCCGATTTTCCGCCTATGGCAGTTCCCTTAAAGCTGGACATTACTACTGGCGATAAAATCACACCACGCGAAATTCAATATGACTACAAGTTGATGCTGGAAGATCGTCATATTCAAGTTATGGCATACAATTTGGCCACCATTCTGGCGGAAAAGCTGGAGACTGTAATATCTCGCAGTGACCAGAATACCCGGCCAAGAGATTATTATGATGTCTATATCCTTACCAAACTGCAAGCAGAAAATATAGACTTTCCCGCTTTAGGGGCGGCACTGATGGCTACAGCCAGTAAGCGAGGCTCTGATTCGATTTTGCAAGATTATAGAGCGATTGTGGAAGCGGTGCGAAACAGCGAGATTATGCGTAGGCAATGGGATAATTACCGAAAAGATTTCGACTACGCTTCCACCATCAGCTTTGATGAAGTGTGTGATGCAGTTGCTTCTACAATGGACACCCTAATAACAAACAATTTTTTTAATTAAGCTATGCAGTCGGCAGACTTTCTGTCGGCTGTTTTCTTTTATCTGAAAGTGGGTGAAAACTTGAATCAAAACTGGATCGTTGAGAATCTAAACAATGCGTTCAGCACATGGAATGGAAAGCTGGGCGAGTTATGGGGGCTGGTGACAACCGGCCCCCAAACTTTTAAGGGCGGCGCAGTGTGGAGCGTGATGCAGACACTGCACAATGGTATGGTTGGCATTGGCTATGCACTGGTCGTGCTGTTCTTTGCTATATCGCTATGCAAAAACACAATGAATTTTCACGAGTTAAAACGCCCCGAAGCTGCTATCCACTACTTTCTCCGCTTTGTGGCGGCAAAGGCGCTTGTGGGATACGGCATGGACATTATGCTGAATGTGTTTTCCATCTGTAACGGCATCGTCACAGATATGGCCGACAGCATGGGCGGTATCTCAGAAGCTATGGTGTCGCTGCCCGCAGAAATGCAGACCGCTATCGAAAATGTGGGATTTCTCGCCAGCATACCGCTATGGCTCGTAACGATTCTCGGCAGCTTGTTCATTACGGTGCTTTCCTTTGTAATGATTCTTACCGTGTATGGTCGCTTCTTCCGTTTGTATATGTACACAGCGCTGGCTCCGCTGCCGCTGGCGGCTTTTGCGGGGGAAAGCACACAATCCGTGGGCATATCATTTTTGAAAAGTTATGTCGGCGTGTGCTTAGAGGGTGCGGTCATTGTGCTGGCCTGCGTGATTTACTTGGCGTTTGTCAGTACGCCAACAGTAGCCAGCGGCGAGGCGACCACTATTGTGTGGAGCTACCTTGCCGAAACCGTGTTCAATATGCTCGTACTTGTGGGGCTAATAAAAGGCTCTGACCGAATTATCCATGAAATGATGGGGTTGTAATATGCAAATTCCGATAAATAAAGAAATCCGCCATTACCAAGAGGAAATCTTTTTGGGGCTGAATCTGCGGCAGATGATTTGCTCTGGCGCGGCCATTGCCGTGGCAGTTGCGGTTTATTTGGGGCTGACCCCGCTGCTGGGGCATGAAACGGCGGGCTGGGTCTGCATTGTGGCCGCTGCGCCGATTGCAGCAACAGGATTTTTTACTTATGACTGTCTGACCTTTGAAAAATTTCTGCTTGTTGTAATAGACAGCACAGTTATCAGAAACGATTGGCGGCTATGGAAAACTGAAAACAAACACATAAAGAAGAAAAGCAGAAAGAAAGGTGATAGACATTGAGGTTAAGTGAGTACGCATCTACGCGAAAAACACGCGGCAGCTATAAAATGCCGCGTTCGGTGCAGCAAAGTATCCCGATTGACAGAATCTATGCAGACGGTGTTTGGCAATCGGGAAATGTGTTCAGCATGATGTGGCAAATCAGCGACATCAATTACGCCATGCAGAGTGACGCGGCCAAGCAGAATATTTTAACGCAGCTTGGTACGGTCTACGCGGGCATCCCCGCCGACTGCTGGATGCAAGTCTGCATCGTTAGCCAGCGCATGGATGAAAAAGCCTTTGCCCGCGATGTGCTGTACCACCGCGAGAACGATGGCTTTGATTCCCTCCGCGCCGAACGCAACCGCCAAATCAAGGCCAACGCCCGCGAAAACGGAAATGTGGTGCAGCATAAGTACATCATCGTGTCCACGAACAAACCCGGCGTAAAAGAGGCCCGCGAACGCTTTGTACAGGTACAGGGGCATCTTTTGTCCGCGTTTTCCGCGCTGGAGTGTAGCGTCACGCCGCTGGACAACCGCGCACGGCTGGAGGTGCTGCACAAGTTTTTTCGCATTTCCGAGGAGGGGCGTTTTAACTTCGACTTTGATAATTGCGCCAAACTGGGGCAGGACTTCCGCGATTCTATCGCCCCGGACTGCATCCGCTTTTGCAAAAAGCATATTGAAATCGAGGATTTTTATGCCAAGTGCATGACGATTAGCGAGTACCCGCAGCAGCTTGATGATAAGTTTATCTCCGCACTGCTTCAGCAAGTGCCATACATTGTGTTATCAATCGACATTGAGCCGGTGGAGACGGAAGATGCCTTTAAGGAAATTGACAATGCCCAGATGAAAACCGATGCCGAGAAAGTCCGTTTCAATAAGAAATCCGTGGAAAATCTGGACTTCACTTCCTCCGTACCGCAGCGGACGCAGGAGCAGGACCGCATCATTGCCAACATCCGCAAAGAAATGACGGAGAACGACCAGCAAATGTTTTTGAGCCTGCTCACCGTCACTTACTTTGCTGACACACTGGAAGATCTCGCGCTGGAAACCGATGCACTGAAAACCACGGCGGCAAACTATAACTGCCGATTCACCGAGTTGTATTTTCAGCAGGAACGCGCCTTTGACACGGCCATGCCTTACGGCTTGCGCCGCATCGAGAGTGTGCGCACGATGCTGACAAAATCGCTGACAGCACTTGTACCGTTCAATACCCAAGAAATTCTCACACCGGGCGGCATTTGTTACGGCAGAAACGCCGTGACCGGCAATCTCATCATCGGGCTGCGCACTAGCCTTGTCAACGGCAATGCGATGGTTGTCGCCACCTCTGGCGGCGGTAAATCCATGTTTGTTAAGCTGGAAATTTTGATGCTGTATCTGCGCTTCACAAAAGCACGTTTCTATGTCGTAGATCCCGAAAATGAGTACGCGCCGCTTGTGCAGGAATTGGGCGGCGAGGTTGTGAATATCTCGGTGGACAGCGCTACGCACTTTAATCCGCTGGACTTCAAATACGATAAGGCAACGAAAATTCCTCCCCATGTTGCCAAGGCAGAATTTGTGTTAAGCCTGTGTGAGCAGATAATGGGCAAGGAGCATATTCTGGCCGGTGATAAAAGTCTGATTGACGATGCTCTTGAAAACATCTACAAACCCTTGATGGAATCCCACTATACCGTGCCATGCCCGACTATCAAGGACTTGTGGATGGCACTGAACAATCAGCGCGATAAACGGTCAAAGGAAATCGCGCTTGCATTGCGGATTTTCGCCACCGGCAGTATGCAAGCGTTCGCCCAGCCCACCAACGTGGACATGAGCAACCGCCTTATCTGCTTCAACATCCAGAGCTTGGGGGAACAGCTAAAGCCAGTTGCCATGCTGTCCATGCTGGAGTACATCAACACCGCCGTTATGAGCAACGAACGCAACGACCCCAAGGCCGCCACATGGGTATACTTTGATGAAATCTATCTGCTGCTGCGCGATTCTTTGAGCGCCAATTTCCTGTACACAAGTTGGAAGCGATTCAGAAAGTACAACGCCTACGCCACCGGCATCACGCAAAATGTGCAGGACTGCCTTACCAATGACACCGCCTATGCCATGCTGGCAAACTCCGAATTTGTGGTCATGCTGCGCCAAACCAAGGATATTGACAGCGTGGTGGAGTTGTACGGCCTTTCTGAGCCGCAACGGAAATATCTACTGCTGGCCCAGCCCGGTGAGGGCATTATCAAAATGGGCAACAGCCTTATCCCATTCAACAACCCACAGCCCAAGGATACTAAGACATATAAGTTGCTTACTACAAAGCCCGGTGAAATGGAGGGAATCCTATGAGTGAAAATGAAATCCGCGTGCTGTATGTGCAGCCCGGTAAATACCCGGAGGAACGCACAATTCCCAACACATACGAAGCACGACAGAAACTTGTAGGCGAAGATCTAACCGTTTGCCATCCGTGGCGGGATAACTCTTGCATTATCAGCAATGACGCCGCGCAGGACCTTGATTTGCCGCCAAACCGTCTTTATGGGTATGATGGCTGCATTGCCGGGTCTTTCATTGTTTGTGGGGATAGTGATGACGGCCTTATCAGTCTGACCGATGAACAGATGGCCTATTATGAAAAGCTCTACCACCACCCAATCGCCTTTCTCCCTATGGTACACAGCTTCCTGCCGATGAAATGCACCCCCGAACAGTATGAGCAATTCAAGCGTGACGGCAATAAGCTGAAGATCAAGCCCATCGACCACGGGGAGCGCTAACACCATGATTTTAATTAAACAAAAAGCGGGCTGCCGCCCGCCTTAGTGTATCTTGCCACAAGATTACACTGCCAATCTTGTGAAGTCCAGTAAGAACTCTTTTGGCTGATATATAGCCGACATATATTAAGATTTACTGCAAACAAGTCATTTGATAGAGTCTACTCGCTCAGCTTTGAAACTCCAATTTACAGGGTGTACACACGGCACAATTTGTTCTTCGTGCCTATTTGCCCCCATAAACTGTATGGCTCCATTGATTTCAAAAAACAAATCATACTTTTCGTTGAAATCATTAACGCATGAAAAAACCAATTGGATTTTTTCGATTTTTCTAACTGCAAATTTTTCTACTACGTTTTGGTTTACAAAAAGATTGAAATTCAAATCTTCCGTCGGATTAAGGTTGAACGATGAATCGTGCAAACCAAGAGGAATCCAATCTTTCTTTAATTCATCTGGCTGAGACGAGACGCTCATTAATTGACAACCATGTATGCCACAGTGTCCTGTATTTATAAAGTTGATTTCGATACATTGGCGTTCTTCGTTAGCATTGCTTTCTGTTTCTGAATTCACATAGTGTAGTTTTCCTTTGAAATCAACTTTACACGCGATGTCATTATAATCGAAATTATGTAATTTCACCCAATCAATAAGAATAACGGGATTATGTTCCTCTTTGTATCTTGCATCTTCAAGCCCAGCAACTCGATCGCTTAGAGCGTTAGCTTTATCTGTTTGCTTAATTGCTACCCATCCCAATACGAGCGCACCAAATGCCGATATGTAATCCCCTAAAAATCCTAAAATATCAGCAGCCTCGAAATGGGTTCTTATTATGACTTTACAATCTCCAATCCAATATGGGAACTGAACGATGAACAAACAAGCAACAAATACCACGGCACCTATGGCTAAACAAATAATGGTTTCCCCGATGCGTGTCTTAAATAAATTCAATATGCAGTCCTTTAATTTTCTTAAATAATTCATTGAAAATATTCCTTACCCTAAATTAGAATTTTTCTTATTATAGCATATATTTTATTATATGAGGATATTAAATGGAGCCAAATGTAAAATATAACATCAAAAAAATCATAAGGAAAACACTTATACGGGCCAATACGCAACCCCAACGCGCCGCCGAGCAGCGGCAGGAATTGCCTGAAGCATACGCACAAACCAAAGTGCAACAGGGCATTTCTGACACTGCCGCCCACGCAAGCAACACTACCCAAGCCGCCGCCCGCATGAGCTACCGCAAGTTTCGTGCAATGCAGGAGAAGCGGAAAAATCTCACCTTGCAGGGCAACGCCCAATCTGCATCAAAACCGACTGAAAAAGAGAAAGTCACTGTTCCCACGCAGACCGAGCGCAGGGAAATGTTCAAAAAGCAGCGTTTCCGGCAAAAGGCCATCGCAGCCAAAACACCAGCGCCGCAAGCCCCTGTGCCGTCATCGGCCACACCGGCACCGCCGCCCTGCCGAGTCCAAATGCAGCAGCGCTTAAAGCGGCAGCACCTGACCCGCGAGGCTGTGCGCCGCTATCTGCAAAAGCAGACGACTGCCACAGCGGCGGGCAATACCGCTCCCATCGTTACCCACGCACCCAAACTGCCCACAATCAGCAATAAACAAGCCGCGGTTGAAGCAATCAGCCGTGGCGTTCATTATATCGCAGCCAAAATCAAAGCCCTGCTCTCCCAAACTGTGCGGCGCGCCGCGCAATCCCTGCTGACCTTGTTGGGTGCGGGCTGTGTGGTGCTGGTGTTGGCAATGGTCATTGGTGCGGCGGCTGCGGTCATCGGCTCACCTATGGGCATCCTGTTTGCAGATGAGTCGGGCGACCCCGACAGCATCCCCATTGCCGAAATCGTAGCCGACACCAACGCCGACTTCGGCGCGGTCATCAATGACATCGTATCTGCCCACCCGGAGTGCAGCGAAACTACCATCACCTACGACTACGAGGACGGCCACACATGGGCAGGCTACTGGCCGGAGGTGCTGGCCGTGTTCGCGGTGCATACCAACCTCAATTCTGACAGCGATGTTGTCGTTATCAACGCCGCCCAAAAACAGCGCATCCAAGACACCTTTTGGGCGATGCACAACATCACCTACGAAGTCGAGAAAGTAGATGTCACCCCCGAACCAACCGAGGATGACCCCGACCCGGAGCAGCAAACCGAGTACATCCTGCATATTACCGTCAGCAGCAAAACTGTGGACGAACTGGCCGAGCTGTACAATTTCACCCAAGACCAAAACGATATATTGCACGAACTTCTCTCCGATGAAATGCGCCCCAGCCTGTTGGCACTTTGCGGCGGGACTTCTGTTGCAGATGGCGAGTTATGCTGGCCGCTGCCCGGCCACACCTATATTTCCTGCAATTTTGGTGACGACGACGCTTACGGCAACTCCGGCCATCGCGGTACGGACATTCCCGCGCCGGAGGGTACGCCGATCCTCGCCGCCCACAGCGGCACGGTCATTATCTCCGGCTGGAACAACAGCTACGGCAACCAAGTTTTGCTGGACAACGGCGCGGGCCTGTCCACGCGGTACGCCCACATGACGCAAACTGCCGTTACCGCAGGGGCAACGGTAACGGCAGGGCAGGTTATAGGGTATGTAGGCAATACCGGCGACAGCACAGGTTTCCACCTGCATTTTGAGGTGATGCAGAATGGTGTGCGCGTGAATCCGATGAGCTTATTTTAATTGTTTGCGAAATACCATTTTTATTTCGACCTTTTGTTTGGCGGATATTACGAAGAACTCCTCAACCACAACCTTTTTTGGCTTTTTGTAGCCCTTCCGCAGTGGCTTCTACAACGATCAATTCCCGCTCATCCATTGAGTTAAGCATTCTATCAATGTGCTGGCGACAATCACTTTCGCTGTTGTGTCTATCGGGGTAAAAAAACTGGTCTACAGAAATATCCAGCAGGGTGATGATTTGGTAAAAAGTATTAAGGCTCGGATGCTGCCCTCTGTTTTCAAAATACATAATTGAGCGCGGTGTTCGGTTTACAAGCTGTGCAAGGTATTCTTGCGTCCAACCTTTGGCTTCCCTTTTTCGCTTGATTTCTTGACCTAATGCATGAAAGTCAAGTCGTCTTTCGTCTTGGTACATTCTCATATCACCCACATATTATTTTACATTTCGGGTTTGAGTCTGAGAACGAAAAGAAATTTTATATTAAGGTAGTATTTTATTGTCCCCTTTTGATGGAAAAGCTGTTTTATCACCCTTGCCTTCCAACTTACGCTACTCTATAATGGAGTAGCAAGGTAAAATGGAGGTGCGAGCATGAAAATCTTCATTATAGAGGATGAACCGGCAATCCGCGAGGAACTTGTTCAGCTTCTTCAAAAGTACGGCTACCAATGCGACAGCAGCGATGATTTTCACCACATTGTGCAAGCTGCTCTTTCATCAGGGGCTAACTTGATTCTCTTAGACATCAATCTGCCCTATCAGGATGGCTTCCAAGTATGCAGAGAAATCCGACAGAAATCCAATCTTCCTATCATTGTACTTACCAGCAGAAACAGCGATTTTGACGAGTTGATGAGCTTGAACATCGGCGCAGATGATTATATTGCAAAGCCGTACAATGCACAGATTCTTTTGGCGCGAATCCAAAAACTTCTGGCTCGGACCTATGAAGTACAGGACAACATCGTTCTCACGCACAAAGGCTTGACCTTAAATTTGCTCAAGGCGGAAATCAGCTATCAAGGGAACAAAAAATCACTTACCAAAAATGAACTTGGGATTTTGCGCCTGCTTATGGTGAATAAGGGCAACATTATTCCCCGTGACGCTATTATTGATGAACTCTGGCAGAGTGAACAATTTATAGACGAAAACACATTGAATGTCAACATCGTTCGGTTACGGAAAGCACTGACCGAAATCGGTCTGCCGGACTATCTGGAAACGAAACGTGGTTTAGGGTATTGCGTATGAAGTTATCCGAGTATCTGCTTGACCGTATCTTTTCCCTGATTTGTATGCTGGTGGCTGCACTCGTGCTGCTTGCGCTCCTCTGGCTGATTGAAACACCTGCTGTGTTTATTCTGTTTGCCGAGGTGATTTTACTTGCAGCGTACAGTACAGCGCTGCTGTATGACTTTTTTCGCAAGCAGAGTTTTTATAATCTGCTTCAAAAAATGACAGAGCAGCTGGACATAAAAACACTGTTAGGCGAGTTAATGGTACCGCCTCATTTTTTAGAGGGGCAGATTTTGGTGGACGTTCTGCGGTGCTGCAACAAATATCAGAACGACCAGCTTGCCTGTGCAGAACAGGAGAACCGTGAATATCGGGAATACCTTGATTCATGGGTGCATGAAATCAAAACGCCTATCACCTCTGCCCGGCTGATCGTTGAAAATGAAAAGAATCCCACCACACTGCGAATTGACGATGAACTGCGGAAAATTGATGCTTATGTGGAGCAGGTGCTATATTACGCCCGCAGTACCGATGTGGAAAAGGACTTTAAGGTGGAGAAAACCACCTTGCAGGCATTGGTGTACGCTGCGCTAAAAACGTACTCAAAGCCGTTGATTCAGGTCGGTGGGAAGCCGGTTCTAAAGGAACTGGATATTCCCGTGGCCGCAGACAGCAAGAGCTGCACCTTTGTGATCGGACAGATTCTGTCCAACGCTATCAAGTATCGGAAAGATAATTTACAAGTTGAATTTTCAGCCAGAGCAGAGAAAAACACGGTATCTCTTTTCATTTCCGATAATGGCATTGGTATTTCTGCTGCTGACTTGCCGCGCGTGTTCGACAAAGGCTTTACCGGTGAAAACGGCCGCCGTTATTCCAAATCAACCGGCATTGGTTTGTACTTGAGCCAAAGGCTATGTCGAAAAATGAATATCTCACTTTCTATTTCCAGCGTTCCGGGGCAGGGAACGACTGTGACGCTGGTTTTTCCTACGGAAAGCTATTTGCAGGCGGCGGGGCTGTAAAGCCTCGCTTTTTTCAACCTTACATTTTGGTAATACAAATGTAATCTAATTTAATGGCATCGGAAAATTCCTTGTGGTAGAGTAAAAGCACAAAAGCAAAGCGCTTTTGAGAAAGGAGCCTGACCTATGGGCGATACGATCTTACGGGTGGATGACATCCAAAAATTTTACGGTAACAAAGGCAACCTGACAAAAGCTATCGACCACATTTCTTTTTCTGTTCGCAAAGGAGAATTTCTCGGCATCATGGGTGCTTCCGGCTCCGGCAAAACCACCTTGCTGAACTGCATTTCCACGATTGATACCGTCACCAGCGGTCATATCTATGTAGAGGGAAAGGACATCACAGCGCTCCATGGGGCGCAGCTTGCAGACTTTCGCGGGAAAAAGCTGGGATTTATTTTTCAGAATTTCAATCTTCTGGACACCTTGACCGCCTATGAAAATATCTCTCTGGCCCTTTCCATCGCAGGTGCCAAACCCAGTGAAATAGAGCAGCGTATTCCACAGATTGCCCAAGCGCTGAACATTCAGGATGTATTGGGTAAATATCCCTATCAGATGTCTGGCGGTCAGCAGCAGAGAGTAGCTGCTGCAAGAGCGATGGTGACAAATCCCGCCATCGTACTAGCAGATGAGCCGACCGGCGCACTGGATTCCAATTCTTCCCGAATGTTGTTGACAATGTTGACTGAATTGAACGAGCGGCTTTCAGCAACGATTCTCATGGTAACGCATGACGCTTTTTCTGCCAGCTATTGCAATCGCATTTTGTTTATCAAAGATGGGCAGGTGTTCAACGAACTGCATCGTGGGACGGATACGCGCAAAGAATTTTTTACAAAAATTCTGGAAGTAGTTTCCGTCTTGGGAGGTGAACAGAGTGAACACATGTAAGCTGATTTTCCGAAATGTGTGCAAGAACATTCGTGACTATCTGATTTACTTTCTTACGCTGACCCTTTCGGTCAGTTTGTTCTATGCGTTCAATTCCATTTCTGACCAGCCGGCTTTTTCCAATATGGGCATGACCGGCACGCTCTTATATCGTCAGCTCGGCATTATGCTTTCTACGCTTTCCACTATGATTGCGGTTGTTCTGGCTTTCCTAATTCTTTATGCCAATCAGTTTTTATTGAAACGTCGCAAAAAAGAATTAGGCGTGTATATGATGCTCGGCATGAAAAAAGGGCGTATTTCCCGGTTGTTTGCAGGCGAAACGCTTTGTGTTGGCATCATTGCGCTGGGCACAGGATTGCTTTTGGGCTTTTTCTTTTCGCAAGGTTTTTCTTTAATTGCATTGCGGCTTTTTGCAATCAATCTTGAAAAGTTTCGGATCGTGTTTTCAGTCGTAGCGCTTCGCCAGACCGTGTTGTGTTTCACAATCATCTTTTTTATTGTCATGCTTTTCAATATTCGGTCTGTCACCAATGTTAAATTGATTGACCTATTTACGGACGGCAGAAAAAACGAAAGTATGCAGACTGAAAACCGTATCTTGCCGGTTTGTCTGTTCCTGCTCTCGCTGCTTTGCATCGGAATTTCTGCCGCGCTGTTCAACAAAAACGGGATTCTGCCATCGCATGAAAATAATCTGTTCCAGTTGGCAGCGGCGGCATTGGTCGCGGGAACTTTTCTGCTGTTCTACTCGCTGTCAGCCGTTTTCATGCAAGTAGCAAGTGCAAGGAAACGCTTTTACCTGAAAGGTCTGAATACGTTCCTTGTCCGTCAGATTGGCAGTAAAATCCGAACCAATTATCTTGTGGTAACGGTTGTATGCGGATTGCTGACCATCACGATCTGCGCCGTGTCGATTGGCGCAAGCACAGCGCTTGCTATGAACAAAATGTCTCGATCTGCAACGCCCTATGATTTGAACGTGCTTTCCAATGTTTCTGTTGATGGGGACAGCGATATTGCTGCCTACCTCGCTGCACACGATATTACCATAAGCAACTACGCCAAAGTCACAGAGCAAATCAGTGTTTACGAGGCCGATATGACCTACTCTGAACTATTTGAAGGACAGAAAGTCAAATTTTGGCCGATTGATGAAAAAGTTCCTGACAGCAAGGTTTCTGTAATCTCCATTTCGGACTTGAATCGTGCCTTAGCCATGCAGAACAAAGCACCCATCACGCTGAACGATGGCCAATACCTGTTGAACTGCAACTACAATGGAACGTATCGGTATGTTGCTGCTGCATTGCAGAGCCACCCGGAAATCACGGTTGGCGGGGCGACTTTACAGCGTGCAGAAGATAAAGTTTTGCAGGAAACATACATTATGACGTCGGTTGGCAACAATGACCGCGGCACCTTGATCGTTCCCGATTCCGTCACCGCATCTCTTGAAAAAGATGTAAATGCGCTTTTGGTGCAATATAAACCCGATGCAGATTCCAATGAAGTTCTGCAAAAGATGATTCCGATTGGGTTGGATAGTACACACGGCTATCGGTATGCCGAAAAGAACATGATGTATGAGACGTTCTACGGCCTTGATGCCTTGGTGAGCTTCCTTTGCTGCTATATCGGGTTGGTCTTTTTGCTGATTTGCGCCGCACTTCTGGCGTTAAAACAGCTTACCGAAACGACCGACAATGTGTATCGTTATGGCTTGCTGCAAAAGCTGGGTGCAGGACACAGACAAATCAATCATACGCTTTTTGTGCAGACAGTCGTGTTCTTTGCCATTCCGCTAGTCGTCGCTGGCGTGTATTCTGCTTTCCTGATTGGCAAAGCAATGGCTGTGGTGGAAGAATTTATGAATATCCATATCGCAACCAATATCGGACTGACAATCGTTCTTTTTCTGCTTGTCTACGGAAGTTATTTCTTTGCAACGTATCTTTCCTGTAAACGTATTGTCACAGAACAGCGAGAATTGGAGGTCTAAACTATGTTGCCCGAAAATGTAAACTGGAATGCCGTATTGCAAAGCATCACAGACACATGGTTTCCTTTAATTGGCATGGTCGCCGCAATTATTTTAGTTGCCATAATCGTCCATGTAGCACAAAAGAATAAAAAGTAAAAACACCTGCCGCACGACGGCAAAAGAAAAAAAGCCGTCGTACAGCAGTTATATTAGGATGTCTATAAAAAACGACGGCTTGATTCAAAGCCGCCGTTTTTTTATAGACTACCGCAAAATGGAGTAGCCATTTTATAGAGACACAGCGGCCTATGGGGAACCTTGCTGTGCCTATTTCATATTTTTGTGATAGCCAAGAAATTCACCAACTAAAAAAAGCAATTCTTCTAATCAGGTAGCCCTTACCCTCGTAGGTACAATATTTCAGTATAATACAGGTCATCCTATTTCGTGTACCCACATGGCGTTACGCTATGTGGGTACATTTTTTTGTTTATACACTTCTAAGCGTCCTATATATCTGTCTCGCGCCCCTCCAAAATTTTGAGCCTTTTTAATGAAACTCGAAATTTTGGAGGTAACAATGGCAAAGAAAAACAATGCCAATAAATATTGGATTTACGGTGAGGACGCCGCACTGGCCGCGCAGTTTACCGCATATTTAGGTAAGGTGCTGAAGAATCGCCGGTCAACCTATATCCGCCATCTGAATAAGATTCAAGCCAAGGAATATTCCTACGAGGATATGGCCGAAACCATTGAACAGGTCGATTCCATCCGGGAGGAATCCTTGGAATCCACCGTAGAATCCAAGCTGATGTGGGAAGCCATCAAACCCTATCTGCACAAGCTCTCCCCGAAAGAATGTGAGGTTATGATCTGCCTGTACATTGACCGACTTTCGATTTCCGATACGGCGGCCAAACTGAAAATCAAACCCGATACCGTAAGCACACACAAGCACAACGCAATCAATAAAATCCGCAAGGAAATGGAGGAACACTGATGGGCGCATATAGAGAACTGCTGACACAGGCGAAGAAAAAGGCAACCACCCTGCCATCGAAAAGCTGTACGAGCGCTACTACACGCTGCTGCGCAGTTACAGTTTTGTAAATGACCGATTCGACGAAGACCTGTTTCAAGTGCAAGTCATTGAATTTCTGATTGCGGTTTCCAAGTTCCGTATGTAAGCCGCAAAAAAATAATTTCAATTTTTCCCTCAAGGTTTTTCTTCTTGCAGAGTATATAAGTTATAGAGGGTGCTGAAAAGCCCCTCTCCCCTTGAGAGAACCTTGAAAACAGAACAACCAGACCATTGACTACATAAATTCGACCTTGCCGCAACCCACGGAGCGACGGCAAGCACGCTCTAAGGCCTGCGTGACGGTTTAGCTATGATAGGATATTCCTATTGCTATAAACGCGCTCACAGGCGCTCAGAGGGACAGCGTGGAGCACTGCCTATGCGATGAAAGGGTCGATCATCATGATACGCACCGTTGCGATACCCTCAAGGAATCGGCGGTACTTCCAACAATGTGGAACAGGAAGCGGGCGCTGCTCCAGCAGCCGGGCCAATGGTCTGCCCCTATATCCGGGAAGTAGTGTCGAATAGGATATAAATTTGATTTCAGATTATGGCGGTCACTTGTTTTCCACAAGTGGCCGCTATGCTTGTGGAATCAAATCCGCAATTATTATGAGAGGAGTTGACGACTATGGGAGAGCCGATTGGAAAACGAGAAATTTTCCGCAAATATCCCGATGTGGTGGACGTACCGCAGCTGTGCGAGATGCTGGGCGGTTCGCGGCCCGTGAGTAAGAAAACGGCATATCGTATGCTGAATGCAGGGAAAATCAAGGCGTTTCGCATTGGGCGCAGTTACCGCATCCCCAAGGTGAATGTAATCCGATTTTTGCAGAAAGAAACACCCGCAGATTGCAACACTGTCAATGCGGCAATCGACAGTGTGGAATAAGAGGTACATATCCGCTATCATATAGGTGTTGCCAATACCGTTGGATAGCCGGAAAGGAGCAACGCAATGAAAACGAAAGTTACAGGCTATCTTACGCAAAAACACGGATTCTATTATGTGGTTCTGAATCTGCCCACGGATGAAAAAGGAAAACGAAACCGCAAAACGCTGAGTACGGGGTTGTCCACCGACCGCAATGCAACTAAGGCCAAGGCGCTGCTCCAGACGATGATTCGCGCGGCCAGCGCCGGAGAAGAAGTGCATGGTGTAAAAGAGCGCGTCGCCGCAGCCGCCACAGAAGATACCGAGGAAAGTTGGAATACACCACATCCCAATATGCTGTTCTCCAATTATCTTGAATTTTGGTTGCAATGGAAACGCAAAAGTTGGGAAGAGGTCACTTACTCCGGCTATTGCCAAAATGTCAGATCGTGGATTGCGCCGTATTTTTCCGCACGGAAAGTACGCTTGAATGAAATCACGGTGCTGGATATTGAGATGTTCTACACCCATGAAATCAACAAGCGTGGAGTAAGTGGGAACACGGTTCTCCATTACCATGCCAACATCCGCAAGGCTTTGTCGGACGCAGTAAAACTCAAACTGATTCCCTATAACCCTGCTGCCGAAGTGGAGCGCCCCAAAAAAGACAACTTTGTTGCCAGCTATTATTCAGCGGATGAATTGATGGAAGTGCTGCCTATTTTTGCAAATACCAAAATGGAACTTCCTGTCATGCTTGCTGCGTTCTATGGATTGCGCCGCAGCGAGGTAATCGGTCTGCAATGGTCGGCCATCGACTTTGAACGGAAAATCGTCACGATTTCACGCACCTTTGAACGCATCAATGTGGATGGCAAAATGGTGGACGTTTCCAAGTGCCGGACGAAAAACAAGTCCAGCTTCCGCAGTTTGCCGCTGATTCCCGCAGTTGAACAAGCTTTACTGAAAGCCCAAAAACGCCAGCGCCAGCAAATGAAACTTTGCGGCAACAGCTATTGCAAGGAATATAAGGACTATATCTGCGTTGATGATATGGGGCACCTTGTGACCCCGGACTATGTGACACGGGTTTTCCGCGAAATGCTCTTGAAGAATGGTTTTCGCCCGATTCGCTACCATGACCTCCGCCACTCCTGCGCCAGTCTGCTCATCAAGAACAAAGTCACGATGAAAGAGGTACAGATGTGGCTGGGGCATTCCAGCTTTTCCACCACGGCCAATATTTACGCCCACATTGACGTGGACAGCAAGATGGAAGCCGCGAATATGATTGCCAGCAAAATCAACCTTGGCGAACTTCCCGAAAAGAAGAAATCTCCCAAACGAAAAATCGCTTAGGAGAAAAACTCCGTTGGGCGAACTTGTCCGCCAAAACCAACGGAAAATAAATCCGTTTTGTCTGCCATTTGGGGTAAAAGTGGCAGACAAAATGGCAGACAAGCCTGAATCTTGTCTGCCACACAAAAAATACCTAAGCCGCTAAAAGGCTTAGGTATAAGGAATGCCGGTGATGGGGGTCGAACCCATACGGTGTCACCACCAACGGATTTTGAGTCCGTCTCGTCTGCCAATTCCAACACACCGGCTCATATGTTGCTTGTATAGTATACTACAGGCCTGGCAAAAAATCAAGATTTATTTTGCGTTGATTTTTACGCCTCAAATACGCTCAAAATCCACCCTTGACATTCCCCACATTATTGGGCTCAGCTTTTTTTTCGGCGGTGTTTTCCCTTATCACGCCGGTATTTTTCCAGGCAATCGGTGCGGCAAAGGTCAGCGTGGCAATCTCTGTTATGCGGGAAATCATCTGCCTGATCCCCATTTTCTGGCTGTTGTCCCGTTTGGGGCTGGGGTGGACCTGGTGGGCTTTCCCGCTTTCCGAAACCATCTCCGGTGAGTTTGGTCTGGTTTTGTATCTGCGCCAGATCCACCGCTGGCCGGATGTGTAAAAAGTCAGGCTGCTGAAAAAGAATTTTGCGCGGCGGCGAAACCCCCTTGACATCCCGGTATTAATATTGCATAATGAAACCAGCAAAAGGGAGTAGCGGACGCGCAGCGCCTGCAAGTTACGTCAAGACGGCTGACAGCCCGTAATTTGTATGAAATAACGCAAGACTTTTGCCGAGCATGGGTGTAGTACCCCTGCGCGGCGGAAGTCTTTTTCTTTTTGCTGTTTGCATTAAGATTGCATTAAAACAAGGAGGGCTATGGATGCAAGAACTGTTTGGAAATCTATGGAACCTGCAATGGCAGCAGGTGGTTATGTGGGGGATCGGCGGCCTGTTGATCTGGCTGGCGATCAAAAAGGAGATGGAGCCATCCCTGCTGCTGCCAATGGGCTTTGGGGCCATTCTCGTCAACCTGCCGCTGTCCGGTGCTGTTACCCAGGTGCTGTCCACCGGCACCGAGGTCGGCCCGCTGGATGTGCTGTTTGATGCTGGCATTGCCAACGAACTGTTCCCGTTGCTGCTGTTTGTGGGCATTGGTGCAATGATTGATTTTACACCGCTGCTTTCCAACCCCAAGCTGATGATTTTTGGGGCGGCGGCGCAGTTTGGCATCTTTTTCACGCTGGGGGCTGCGACTTTGATGGGCTTTGAACTCAAAGATGCCGCCTCCATTGCCGTGATCGGTGCGGCGGACGGGCCGACCTCCATCTTTGTGGCGAACTTTCTGGAATCCAACTATCTGGGGGCCATTATTGTGGCGGCGTATTCTTACATGGCGCTGGTGCCCATCATCCAGCCGCCGGTCATCCGGCTTGTGACGACCAAAAAAGAGCGCCTGATCCGCATGCCATATGCCGAAAAGCAAGTCAGCAAAACGGCAAAAATCCTGTTCCCCATCATTATTACCATGGTGGCTGGGCTGTTTGTGCCGCGCAGTGTGGCGCTGGTTGGCTTTTTGATGTTCGGCAACCTCATCCGGGAATGTGGTGTGCTGGACAGCCTGTCCGAAACCGCACAAAAGGTACTGGCAAACCTCATTACCCTGCTGCTGGGGCTGACGGTGGCGTCCAAAATGCAGGCAGAGTATTTTTTGAATCGGCAGACCCTGATGATTCTGGCGCTGGGGCTGGTGGCCTTTGTGTTCGATACCATCGGCGGCGTGTTGGTGGCCAAGGTATATAACCTGTTTGCCAAACAAAAAATCAACCCCATGATCGGTGCAGCGGGCATTTCGGCATTCCCGATGTCGGCCCGTGTGGTGAACAAGATGGGCCTGCAGGAAGACAATCAGAACTTTTTGCTGATGCACGCCGTTGGGGTGAATGTATCCGGTCAGATCGCGTCCGTGATTGCGGGCGGTATGATTCTGACATTGTTTGCCTAAGGTGTATCTGAAAACAAAGGCAATACCGCATAATTCTAAGTGCCGATACGGCGAGCGAGGTACGGCAGCTG
>OLSA01000607.1_pt1 | contig 31465 bp, 9 predicted proteins | sample 1672731 | NCBI WGS metagenome assembly OLSA01 (sample SAMEA3136718, study PRJEB25190) | human gut metagenome | biome: human gut; feature: human-associated habitat; material: faeces | place: Austria | collected 2013
CCCGGTATTGAACTTTCCTGCTTTTACCAGGCGACAGAGATCCATATTCTGGGATTTTTTATTGATGAACATTCGGAAGTGTTAAATGAAGGACTGAAACATCTGGTGGATATCCGCACCAGGCGGAATGAGGTGATGTTAAAGCGGTTCCAGGATGACGGATTCCAGTTTACGCTGGAGGATCTGACCGGCGGCAATCCGGATACGGTCATTACCAGGGCGCATTTTGCCAGAGTTCTAGTGGATAAGGGATATGCTCCGAATATGGGTAAGGCCTTTGACAAGTATCTGCAGTATGGAGGCAAATACTGCATGCGAAAGGAAGTGGTCACTCCGGAGCAGGCCATGAAACTGTTGACCTCGTCCGGCGCATGGCCATGTCTGGCACACCCGATGCAGTACCATCTGGGCTATGACCAGATCCGGGTGTTAGTTGGCTCTTTAAAAGAGCAGGGACTGCGTGGACTGGAAGTCTACCATTCATCCCAGAATCCGTACCAGAGCTCCAAGCTGCGGGAGATTGCGCGGGAATTCGGTCTGCTGCCATCCGGCGGTTCCGATTTCCATGGAAGCAATAAGCCGGATATCGATATCGGCGTCGGACGCGGAGGACTGCGGATCTCTTATGCATTATTGAAAGATATTAAGGAGGATTATTATGGAAGAACTGTATCGAATGATTGAGGAGACCATTAAGGCCACAGGATATAACGGAGATATCGATGGACAGGATATCTATGAAGATATCTGCGACCAGATTGAAGACAAAGAACCGGGTTCTTATCTGCTGATGTCCAAGAAAACGGATGATGTGTTTTTTGAATATCAGGTCGATGTGATGGAAGATCAGTTTAATCTTGGATATGTGGATATCCACGAGGGCGGCAAAGTTTATCACGCTGATTTTGACTGAGTAGACAGGGATACATGCAGGGGGAGTGGACCGCAGATGTGCGTCCGCATGCCCCTGCATGTCCACTGACTCCGAGCCTTTAACCAGGTTTATTCAACTCCATTCTATGTTTCTACACGATGTTTCTACACGGTGCTTCTGCAATCTCTTCCCAGGCTTTCTCTATCTCGCCTTCCGCCGCATGGAACGTTCCCTGCGCCATCAGATTGCTTCCGCCGCCCCGTCCATTTAGCGCGGCATTTAATTTCCTGCTAAGCTCCCTCATATCTGCTTCTGCTGATCCCAGCGCATATTTCCATTCCTCATTTTCTCCGGAACAGACCAGAACTACTTTTCCTTTTTTCTGCTCGTACAGCATGGTGCAATACTGTCTCAGCTGAACCGGGGAAAGGTTATCTTCTTTTACAAAAAGCCATTCTTCACTGTCCGGCCTTGTCTGAACCAGAGTCTGGAAAAGCCGTTGGTACAGCTGGTTGATCACTGCATCCTTGGCCTGGCTGTCATTTTTCAGCTTCTCAACGCTTTCTGTCAGACGGTCCGGTTTCGCGGAAAGCAGGACGGAAATGGCAGTTGTGGTCTTCTGCTTCCTCTCGTAATCCAGCATGGCTTTTCTTCCGCAGAGCATGGAGATGCGGACGCCGCCTTTGTAGTTGATCATGCCTAAAATCTTGATCAGACCGATCTCTCCGGCCTGTTTCACATGGGTTCCACAGCAGGCGCAGACATCAGCCCCACAGACCTCCACGATCCGCACCTGACCGGTTAGTTCCTTTTTGCTTCGGTATTCCAGTTTTTCTAACTCTTCAGAAGTCGGATAGGTGATCCGGATCGGGCCGTTAGCATAAACTACCTCATTGGCTTCCCGCTCTAACGCCTCCACCTGCTCCATGGTCAGAGGACCGTTGAAATCCACGGTGATCTCGTCCTCGCCCATGTGGAAGCCTACGTTGTCATAACCATAATGACGATGAAGAAGGCCGGAGAAAAGATGTTCCCCGGAATGATTCTGCATATGGTCATACCGCCTCTGCCAGTCGATCTCACCAGTCACAGTTCCGCCTGCGGTCAGCGGTGCCTCTGTCTCATGCACCACATGACCATCCTTCTCATGCACCTCCAGGACCTTCACCCCGCCTAACATACCAATGTCATACGGCTGACCACCGCCTTCCGGATAAAATGCGGTCTGATCCAGGATCACCTGATAGCGGCCTTTTTTGCCCGGCTCGCAGGAAAGTACCTGGGCGGTAAATGTCTTCTGATAAGGATCTTCATAATATAATTTTTCCATGATTGCTGTTTTCTCCATTTCATACTGCTGTATAACTGTCAGAATAGCACACGAAAATTATTTTGACAACCCGCAAAAAGAGGCGTCTCCGCCCCGGTTCCCCGGTTTGAAAACGCCTCTTCTCTTTGTTTGATCGAATCAGAGCCATATGGCTTTATTCTATCTCTTTATGCAGTTTTCTGTCCCAGATATCTTGGAATGGAAGGAATCCATGCTCCGTCCGCTCCTACGAAATATCCGTCTGGTGTATACTCGTTGCAGTACATGGAACCCTGTGGTCTGCCTTCCTGGTATACAGGATTCAGATAGTACCAGATTCCATTGATCAGGATCCAGCCCATATGCATGGAGCCTTCACCCGGAATCAGGTAGTACCACTGATTGTTGTACAGCAGCCAGCCGGTATGCATGTAACCGTCTTCATTCATGTACCACCACTTCTGACCAACCTTCACCCACATGCTCTTTGCGAATCCATCATCCATCTTGAACATCCAGTTTCCGTCCGCAGTCTGAATCCATCTGCCCTTCAAGCCGGCCTCCGGATCATGCTTGCGATCCTTCTCCTCCCGTGCTACCGGGAATCCGATGTAAGTATTGTAACCACCCGCATCGGTGATGTGATAATGATTGGTTGCAAAATAGCCTATATTGCCATCCCGGTCTTCATAAGTGAAGCCGTGACGGATGTAGGTATCATCGCCCATACCGCCTTCGAGATAGAAATCGGTTCCGCTCATCCATAAATGCCAGGTGTTGGTTCCGCTTTCGGTAGAGATCCTCAGTTCATGCTGATTGCCAGCTCCTAAGTATCCCTCTTCTTCTCCGGTGATTCCATTTTCATGGAACTTGTATGCTGCGTCTTTTTCATCTTCCACCGGGCCGCCAAGAATGAATGTGTCATCTCCGCTGCCTGTGGTGATGGTAGTCGGCGCCATGGTCGTTACGATGTCGATCAGGTTATTGCCGCCTGGAACGATGGCTTCGACAGTACCAGGAGCCAGGTTGAACCAGATCTCAGCGTCATTGGTTCCGCCCTGAAGTCTGATCCGGTCTCCGAAGAAACGGATGATCTCGTCAGCTTCTGTAGTCGTCATCTTGAAGCTTCCAGGTGTTGTTACATGGATCTGCTGGTTATCCTTTGAGGACTCCATGGTCAGATCAACCGATGGCTGATCCAGAGTCTCATCGGTATCCTCTTCACCGGTATCCTTCTTCTCTGCAGTTTCCACATCCAGTTCTCCGATCTTATCCGTTACACGGACAATGATATGGTCCGCACCCTTTAAGATGGTTTTTGGAGATGCGATGATTCCACTTACTTCGATGGTTCCACCCGGTGTCTCAATCGATACTTCCTTACCAGCAGTCAGCTGCTCGGTTACTTTCATGCCCTTCTGATTTCTGATGGCGATGCTCTCAGCCACTTCACCGGCGATCTCATCTACATCCGTTGTCAGATCTGCATGTTCTGCCTTCACATGAAGCTTCTCTGCTTTCAGAACCGCGTCTTCATTGGTCAGATCACCATTCACGGTCAGATCCGCATCTTTTCCGATGTCCGTGTTCTCCAGTTTCAGAGAACCGTCATTGTCCAGATACATGTTTTCTGCCTTGAATCCACCATTTTCTGCCTTGGTTCTTACAGATTTCTCAGCAGAACCAATATTGCCGGAGGTATTCATGCGGACAGTTTCTGCAGTTGCGTTGCATGCAGTTGCCACATTCAGACCGTTGAGGATGTCATACTGGGAAGTGATCTCGATCAGCTGGTCTGCAGTCCAGGTACCCAGATAAAGGATACTTTCTGCGATCACCTTGATGAAATCATCTGTCTTCATATTGACGATGCCTGCTGCTGCCAAAGACTCAACAACGATGTTTCCTGCCTGTGTCAGGTCGATTCCACCGGTTCTGGATACCAGTCTGCCAAATACGGACTGGACGTCATTGTTGATGACGATATCCTTCTCCGCTTCCATATAGAGTCTGCCATTCTCGGCTGCTTCTATATTCTTCGCCTCTAACTTACCGCCTGTGGTCACATTCACATTCTGACCCTGGGTATCTTCCAGAACCAGATCACGACTGGTTTCCACTGTTACATCGTCTTTATCACTCTTGGCAGTGATCGTGGTCTTGCCAGGCTCAGTGCTGGTCTCCTGAATATTGATCAGACCGCCAGCTTCTGCCTCTACGCGGTCACCAGTTTTCAGCATCAATGCCTCTTCCCTGGTTCCAAGATCACCTGCTGCTTTCAGGTGGATATTGGCCGCCTCAATAGTTCCTGCACTCAGATCACCACTGGTTGTCACATCTGCGTTTCCGCCAGCTGTCAGTTTTGCGTAATCGGTAAGAAGCTCATCGATCACCATCTCACCTGCAGCCTCTGCCTCTACGCGGTCTGCCCGTAACAGTTCTGCATGGAGGTCTTTGCTGGTTGCCACTTTCAGAAGCTCGCCAGCCACTGCCTTTAAGCTGTCAGCAATGATTTCTGCGATTTCCAGGGTTCCTGCTGCTGTCATGTCTGCCGTCTTCGCTGTCAGTTCTGCGATTGTAAGGTTTCCAGCAGTCTCGACCATTCCTGCACCGTTTTCTGCCTTCATGCTTCCAATCTCAGTATCCTGTGCAGTCTTTAAGGAAATGTTTCCGTTTGCACTGAACAGGCTGTCAATCACTGTCAATCCACTTTCCTGATTGATCTCATTTGCATAAATATCATGTTCTGCAGAAATGGTGATCTTCTTACCGCCTGCATCGATATCCAGGTACTGATCCTTAGAACCTTCCTCAGACTCATCTGCTTTCGCTCCGATGGAATCTGCTTTCAAGTTCAGGCCCTTGGACTTAATGGTACCATTTAAGGAACCACTGCTCGTCACATATGCCATTCCATCAATATCCAGATCGATCATTCCGGCAGTCAGTTCATCGATTGCAGTATCTCTTGCAGATTTCAGATGGATCTCTCCATCCTCAGATCCGCTTACCAGATGTCCTACCTTCCAGGTTCCTTCTTCCGGTTTCTGTGTCCGGACATCCTCTAACCACATGTTACCTGCTGCATCAGCCTTAAGCTGACCTTCTGTTTCCAGAACCAGCCATTTGTCTGCGGTTCCTAAGTTTCCTGTGCCATCAGCTGTCTCGCCGGTTGCGTTTAAGGTGATGTCTTTACCGGCCAGATTGGTCTGACTGGTCTCCTCTGCCTTTAAACCATTCAGAAGATTACCGCCCACTGCGTTGATCGTGATGTTCTTCCGGTTTTCTTCCTTTCCAGCCTCTACTCGACCAAGGATCAGATCGCCATCCGATGTAATATCCACATCGCCATCAGCAGTGATGTCGGTTCTTCCTTCTGCTTTCAGCTTCTCAGCAGTGAAATCACCGTGGATCTGGTAATTCATGGTTCCATGCTCTGTAGACAGGTTCTCTGCCACAGTCGTTCTGTCTGCGGTGAAGATGATATTGCCTTTTGCAGAAGTCAGATCAGCCACCTGTAAGGTACCCGTTGTTCCAATATCATGGAGATACATATTACCGTCTGCTTTCACAGTCAGCGTATTGTCTGCTTCCATAAGTGGATTGAACACCAGGTTTGTGGTCACATTCCGTTTTGCAGCTCCGATGGAGCTTCCACTTTCCAGAACGATGGTCTGTGCTTTTACATTGGCCTTCTTATTCTCTTCCTCATCCAGTCCATTGACCATGGAGCCGGTTGTCTTGATCTTCACTGCGCCATTCTCCGCTTCTACATGTTTCAGCTTCAGAATGTTGCTGTTATCCTGGATAAATGCTCCATTCTCCGTGGATGCATTCAGCTCCAGCTCGGTAGCTCCGTCCTCGTTTGCGGTTCCTTTCACCTTCAGAGGCTGTTCATCTGCCGCGATCTGGCCTGCGGTGATGTCTAACTTCTTCGTGGTGACATGAACGCTGTCCTCATCATCCAGATGATCCGCATACAAGGTTCCTGTTGCATGGACGTTAATGCTTTCCGGTGCCTCCAGACGTTTCACGATGATATCACCTGTGATACCAGCCGTGATGGTAGTTGCTGCCTGGGCATTGATGCGTTCTGCTGTCAGATCTGTGATTGCAAGACTGCCTGCAGTAGTGACTGTTACATCACCATTTTCTGCTTTCAGGCTGTCGATCACGGTATCCTGAGCTGTTGTCAAAGTCACATTGCCATTCTCGCTTGCTACCGTTCCAATATCTGTCTTTCCGCTTTCTGCATCGACTTCATTTACATAAATGTCATTCTTTGCAGAAATGTTCAGCTTCTCGCCATGTACATTGATCTCTGTAGCATTCTGGGCATTTCCTACGCTGCCTTCTGCTGTCAGATTCAATCCCTTTGCGTCGATCTTGCCATTTACAGAAGTGCTGCTGGTAATGTCCGCCTTGCCGTCAAAGAGCAGATCTGCATACTCCGCATTCAGCTCACTCATGTCGGTATCCTTCGGTGCGTGCAGATAAATGGATTTCGATGCAGTAACACTCAGTTTTCCATCTGCCTCTGCGGTGATCCGTTTCTCAGCTGTTCCAAGATTACCGCTTCCCTCTGCTGCGCCTGCCTTTGCCGTTAAGGTGATATTCTGTCCTCTCAAATTGGTCTGATCTGCTTCTGTGCTTTCCAGTCCACTTAAGAGGTTTCCGTTGTTGATTGTAAGTGTGATGTCCTTGCGGTCACCTACACTTCCAGCTTCCACATGACCGATGGTTAAATTGCCATCTACGTTACCGGTAATCTTACCAGTTGCATAGATATTCACCATCTTGCCAGCCTTTAAGTTGTTCATGGAGTAATCTCCATTTACCCGGCTGGTGATGCTTCCATTTTCTGCCTTGATGGTCTCAATAGCAGTGCTGCGCTCCGCACGGAAGGAAATATCGCCATTTGCGGAACTCATCTCGGTGATTGGAAGAATTCCTTCGGTTCCGATGTCGTGAAGATTGATGTTGCCGTTAGCCTTTACGATCAGCGCATTATTTGCTGAAGGCAGGTTATTGTCTACGATCAGGTTGGTGGTCAACGCCTTCTCGTCTGTTCCAACCGTATCTGCTTCCAGAACAATGTTCTTGGCAGTTACATTGGCAGCCGTGTCCGTTTCACCCAGACCATTTACCATCGCTCCGGTCGTCTTGATCTTCACATCATTGCTATCAGAAGAAACTTTCTTCAGTTTCAGAGTCTTGCTGCTGTCCTGGATATATACGCCTGTCTTGGCTTTCGCCTGCAGCTCCAGTTCTGTCTGGTTTCCAGCTTCTGCGTAACCTTTTACTCGTAAGTAATTGGTGTTTTCCGCGATCTGTTTTGCTGTGATATCCAGTTTTTTGGTTGTTACATGTACTTCGTTCGCTGCGATTGCTCCTGCGGTCATCTTATCAGTTGCCGTAAACTGAATGCTTTCCGGAGCGGTCAGATGGTTCACTGTTGTGCTGCCAATGGACTTCATCCAGATATTCTTTGCTGCATCTGCATCCAGTGTATCTGCCTTCACCTTCAATGCACGGTCTGCGGTTCCGATATTGCCATTCACTGCAGTCAATTTCAGATTTCTGCCTGTCACTTCCGGCTCATCTCCAACTGCGGTTCCAGTCAGACTGTTTGCCTTGATCTGGATATCTTCTTTTGCTTTGATATCCACGAGAGCTAAATAGCCGCTCTTTTCCGTGTTGTCTAAGAAAATGCTTCCTTTTGCTGCAGATGCAGTCATAGAAGATACCTTCGTCTTCAACGGCTGAACTTTCATTCCGATGTTGCCATTGATGCTGGTGATTTCTGCATTTGCTGCAGTCACAGCAGCCATTCCTGCTGCACTGGTCTTTCCACTGATACTTCCGGCTGCCTTAAAGACGATCTTATCAACTGCCTGCAGCTGTCCTAACATCACATTTCCGGTGAGATCTGTCAGATACAGACTTCCGCGATCCGCTACTGCATTCAGTGTACCGCTTCCAACCTCCACATCCATCGCTTTTGCAGAACTTCCGATACTTCCTGCAGTTGCATGAAGGGTAATATTGTCTGCAGTGATCGCCGCACTGCCGCCCTCTGCACAGTTTACCATACCTGCTGCTGTCAGAGAAACCTTTCCTTCGTTCTTGGTGCTTCTGATATTCTTCACATTAGCTGTGCCCAGCTCTGTTGCGTAGATATCACCGGCAGAGATCATCTCTATGTTACCGGAAATCTCTGTTCTCAGGTTCTGCTCCTTCGTTCCGATCGCACTGCTCTTTAAGATTCGAAGAGCGGCTGCCTTGATGTTCGTCTCGGAGGTAACTGCCTTCACTACATGATCTGCACGGATCTCTACGACACTGTCAGAAATAATAGAGCCAATACCCAGATCTCGTTCCTTCGCTGCCAGATAGATTGATCCAGTGTTTAGATCTGTTGTAGACAACCCTCTTTCTCCGACGGATACACGAATCGGTGTTGCAGCTGTTCCAAAGCTTTTGGTTACCTGGAGTTTCATGCCAGCTGCTCTCAGATCAATATTCTGAGAACCTTCTCTTGTCACGGTATCTGCTGTCAGAGTCAGATCAGTGCCCGCCACGGTCGTTCCTGTCAGGTTAACCTCAGTTCCCGGTGCAAGGATCTTGACATCATTTTCAGCAGTGATCGTATTCAGATTGTAAGTTCCAAGATTGTTGTATTCAAACTCAACCGTCTTACCCTCTGTCATTCCAGTAACATCCTGCTCTTTTTCAACGGTTGTAACCGTTACACCTACATACTGACTGGATGTCTCATCGTAAGAAATATAATCATACTGCTTAAGCACCTGACCCGCCTTCACAACTTCATATTTCTTCGTATTCTTGTTATAACGGATCTCATCGTACTGATTCTCATCTGTGCTTCCTGGTGCCGGTTTGTAAAGCAGAGTTACCTCATCATCTACAAGCCAGTAGTTCTTTGAAATCTCCTCTGTGTAGGTGCCATCTTCTAACTTCTTCAGATACTGGATTCCATTCGTGCTTCCCAGAGTGATTGTCTGCTCTGTGCCGCCGATCTTCACTTTCACCTGACCAGTTGGGTTTCCATCTGCATCCTTCAGATACTCTGCAGGCTGATCCAGTTTTTGATAGGTTACCTGATCATCCGCAACGGTTGTTACCAGATAGTACTCAAAGCCTTCCGTATCATAACGCTCTTCTACGTGTTTTCCGGCTGCGACCTGATACTGGTTCATACATGCAGAATCCGTATAATACCGGGTCTTCCACTCACCACTTGCTGCATCCAGTTCTGTTTTCTCATATAAGGTATCAGTGATCTGTGTTTCTGTCTTACTGCTGGTTACCACAATATTTAATGCGGTAGAAACAGATTCTGTCGTTGTATACTTATATGCTCCAGTCACCGGATCTTCAACCAGTACGCCTACTACCAATTTTGGCAGATCAAGTGCCAGGCGGATCTTTTTGCCCTTGATGGACTGAATCAGAGCCCGGTCCACATTGCTGATCTTCGCTGCCTCTGCATCTGCCAGTGCCTTCGCCTGTGCAGAGGTCGTTCCCTGAACCTCCACATAACGTTTCAGTCCTGCCTGGAGATAGACATTACCAGCTGCATCTACGATCAGTTCCGGACGTTTCAGGTTGTTGTTGTTATCTTTTGCCACAAACAGATTGACATGAAGCGGTCTTCCGTCCGTTCCTACATTATCTGCATTCTGGATATTTAACTTCGATACATCCAGCTTCGCATTTTCTCCAAAGTATACGTTTCCCTTCGTTCCGTTGAACAGAATATTTAAGATCGCCGTATAGTAAGAGAACAGACCATCAAAGGTAACATCTTTTCCAGTATTCGTTGTAATGGTAACTTCCGGCTGAGTCATGTTATCAACCACGTCCTCCATCACAAATTTCGAATAATCACTGCAGAGAATGGTATATGCGCAACTTTCAGGATCATACTCTGCTAAAAGATCAATGTTCTTTAAGATCAAATTCTTAGCCGAGTTGTTGGTAATATTCAATTTGGTGATCACGTTGTTACTGTGAACCTTCACATTTCCACTTACCTTGCCATATGCGGATTCGATTTTTAAGCTTCCGTTGGCCTTGGAGCTGAAGGTTTTGATCTTGACATCATTACCGGTTGTCTCATAAGTCACATCTTTATTGGCGATGTTTCCATGTTCATCAATGATAATGTCCACAGCTGCGTTGCTTCCATAATAAATATCACCATTTAAGATCACATTGTTTGTCGAACTGTAAGAACCTTTTTCATATTTCTCTGTCTCACTCTGAAGGATCTTTTCTACTACAATCTCCTCTACCCAGGTGATCACCTTTACGATCGTCTTTGTGATCCATTTCACGATCTTATTCAGTGGCCATGGAAGTTTCTTACAGATCTTTTCAGAAACTTTTTCGATTACATTCTTTGTCTTTGTAACCGTCTTTTTTATAAATTCGGTTACTGTGACTGCCTTATACTCTGCTTTCTTTGTATAGGATACTTCGCTCTCGCTCTTCGTTGCTGCTCCAATCGCGATGTCTCTTGCGTTCATTGAAGAGCTGCTGTCCTTGATCTCTACATTGCCATAGATTCTGGTGTTGTTGGTTGCTGTTGAAATAACAGAACCGGTTCCACCTGCAGTATATCCATAGCTGTAAGCATTTGTATAAATATCATTGGTTGAAATCGCGTACAGGGTTAATCTTTCACCTGCATGCAGCTTCACGCCAGTTCCTGTAACCGTTGCATATGCAGTGACATCGACGGTTGCATTTGGCCTAGATTGGGTATTGATCACAGATCCAGTCTCCGAATATGCAGAAGCATATGCGTAGATTCTCTTGATCAGTGCCTGGATATCCAGATTCTTCGCCGCTGACACTTCTGTGTACGATCCAAGATCGATCTTGGAATTGATCTTCATCGTATTCTTAACATCTGTGGAAATTGAACTGAGACCGTCTACGGTGAACTTGATTTTTCCATAAACTCTAGCTTCCGTATTGGTTTCTGTTCCAATCGTTGTGTCTCCGGTCCTTGCATTAACGGACGCATGATTACCAGAAGATCCGCCGATGAATTCCACAATTGCGTTAGCATTTGTAACTGCCTCTGCCTTAACATTTGTTCCTGCTGCCACTCCACCTGCACCGCCGTATGCAGTTAAGTTGGAGGTAATGTCCTTCACTGATGCGTGGATAACGATATTACCCTGCTGTGCAATGATCGTAGATGGAGATATTCTCACTCGTACATCATCTGTCACTGTCTGAATCGCTCTGGCAACACCTTTGGCAATGATTGCTCCGGCGATCGCAGTTGCATAACCCTTATAAGAGTTATCAGATTCTGCTATGATCACGATTGCATTATCATCCAGATTGTTGTCCGTCGCTGTCAGTTTACTTCCGCTTCCTACCTCTGCATAAGTCTGATTGGATACAGTCGTATTATCGCTGACATCATTTGCTGATCCACCAAGGGCTCCTGAGGATGCCGTTGCGGTCGTGTCCTTCTTGATCGCTGTTCCTGCTTTGATCAGAATGTTCTGTGCCGTAACAGTACTTCCATTCACGCCTGCAGTCGTCTTGTTGATAATCTCCGTTGTGATCTTTGTCAGACCACCAGATGCAAAACCTGCTACGCTATATCCGGTTGCTTTTCCGCCAACCTGATGCTCATCCTGTGCCAATACAGAAACGGTTCCCGTTGCGTCTATCTTGCTGTTGCCTGCAATATTGGCTGTTGTTGTAGTGTCCTCTGTCATGGACAGGCTCTGTGCGGTTCCAGCTACCAGAAGTCCGCCTGCGGTTCCTTTGGCTGTTCCGTTTAAAGTTCCGTCATAATCTGCCAGAACGGAGACGTTTCTTGCTGCTGTGATGGTTGTTTTGGTGATCTGGGCAATGGTCTTGAAGGTGTTGTTGATCTTCACCACGACACCACCAACTGCCGCGCCACCAGCTGCCGCTAAGCCTGCTCCATTACCGGTTAAGCTTCCGTTGGCTTTGCTGAGTACCAGGGCATCCTCTGTCAATGTTAGATTTGCGTTGGATACTCCTGCGGTTGCACTGCCGTCTACGGTGATTTCCGAAGATGCACCAGAACCACTTACCAGGCCACCGGCTGCTCCTGCATATGCATTGGATTCCAGATTACCAGCCTTGTTATAAGAGTTATTATCATTGACATTGAACAATGCACGCACTCTTATATTTTTAGCCTGAATCTGGCCGCCTGTAACAGATGCTAACACAACCGGTTTTACTGTCAGTCTGGCAATCGCCGCCTGAACAGATCCACCTAATGCTGCTGATAAACCATACGCATTTGCTGTTGCAGTTAAAATACTGTGGGCCAGAATATCGTAAGTACCCTTTGATGCTGTCACATTGGCTCCACTTGCTACTTTTGTTGTATTTCCTACCTCTACAAGTGCAAGAGTCACAGATCCTGTTGCTCCATAACCTACACCTGCTGCTGTGGTGGTTGCTGTAGAAGTAATATTCTGATATGCATTCAGTTTCACATTGCCATTGGCAGATGCCAAACTGCTGCTATTAAGTGCTTCTACGATGGTTGTCCCAGTCACTTTTAATCTGGCTGCTGCCATTCCAGCGGATGCCCATCCACCAGCATAACCGTCTGCTGTCGGATTCACAGTGATGATTAACTGTGCTGATGCGTTAACTCCAGACGTTCCATTTACGGAACCGGTGCTTCCGATCAGAACTTTCGTTGTTCCAGTCACATCCATGTAAGCCACGGCTGCGCCCAGTCCAATGAATCCTGCAGAACCTGCTACCGCTTTAAAAGCACTGCTGGTAATCTGGTTCTCTGCGTTGATGGTTACGGTACCACCTGCGTTGATGGTTCCGTTGATCTCCACCTGAACCGTGCCATTTAAGATTGCGATAGCCACCGCACCGCCTGCTGCCAAACCACCTGCAGATACAGAACCTACATATGCGGTTACTGCGGTTGTTTCTGCTGCATTGATCTTGGCGTTGCCTGTTAAGGTGATCACAGTTCCAGAACCGATTCTCGCCGTTGTTGCATTGGCAGTTTCTTCTGTGAAGTAACCTGTGATATCCAGTTTCAGGTTTTCTTTAGTTAAACTGCTGGCATTTATCAGGGCACCATCGATACTCTTCTGGCTATTGGAACTTACATTGTTGCCGTTTTTTCCAGTCATTGCCGTCTTTGCATCATCACTCTGCTTGCTGCCAACCAGAATTACCAGTACACTGCCGGATACAGCGCCGACACCGCCGGAACCTGCTGCTACATAAGAAGTAATGTTCCGTACAGAGTTTGCTGTTAGATTCAGGTTCGCTGCTGTAATTCTGCCGTTTGTTCCAATCTCTGCCAGAACGGTATTCTTGAAGATCAGAACCGCTGCTGCACCGCCCACGGCTGTTCCACCGCCGGATACGGTACCTGCTGTCATGTTAATGGTTGCAATATCTTCTGCCAGAACGGTTAAATCACCGCTCAGATTGATGGTTGCGTTGTTGCCGATTCCTGCGGTTGTATCTGCGTTTGCAATGATCAGGATCAGAGATCCGCCCACTGCGGTGCTTCCGCCAGTTGCTGCTGCCACCACACCGGTGATGGTTTCTTTGGACTGTGCATTCACATTCAGAGAACCTGCTTTGATGGATGTGCCATCCATCACTTCCGCCTTGGTATGGCTCTTGAAGATGATGCTTGCTCCTGCTCCGCCCACTGCGGTAATTCCCGCTGCGACAGATGCCGCTCCAGAAGTAATGTACTGCCGGTTGATGGCTTTTACATTGACTGCTGCTTTATCTGCCTCAATAGTTCCGCCAAGCTGGCTGGTTACGGTATTCTCTGTGTAGAGAACGGATGCACTTCCTGCGCCGCCTGCCAGACCGCCTGCTAAGCTGGTTGTCAACAAGAATACATTGTTATCGCTGATTGCCAAAACGTCAACTCCGCCTGGTGCATAAACCGTACCATTTAAGATGGCCTCTACGGTCTTCTTTAAATGAGTTACTACGATGGTTCCAGTTGCCCCTGCGATACCGACTGCCGCACCACCGGCTGCCGTGTCAACCTCCGTGGAATCCATGGCGATGACTTTCACGCTGGATGCGGATGTCTTCTGTTCCCGGTTTGCTTTTACCTTCTGGTTGATCTGCGCGCCCTGTTCTGCTTTTGCCCGTACTTCAGTTTTAGAAACCACTGTTGTAGAAGCAATTGCGCCTGCTGCTCCAGTACCTGCAGAACCAGAAGCAGTGATTGCCATCAGATTGTTGGTATTAAATGCTCCGATGAGAACGCCGTACTGATTCGCTTTCTTGCGGTTTCTCTTCCGGTTACCATCATTGCCATCTAACTCGCCGGTATAGAAAGCAATACCTGTCGTTCCATAAGCATCTAACTGAGCCAATTTTCCAACCAATGCCTGAACCTTATTGCTTGCTTTCACAACCGCTACACCTGCTGCGCCGCTGACAGATACTCCAGTTGCGCTGATGGCGGTATTTGCAGATCCTGCAATCACATACAGGTTCTGGTTATCTTCTGCCCAGATTGCGATACTGCCGTTTGCAGTCAGAATGGTGGCTACAGTATTGGCCTTCACCTCTGCTGTAGTCTCATTCTTTATGACAATCGTAGAAACTGCTCCATTCACAGCACCTGTTGGTGTTGCACCAACTGCTGCACCGGCACTGACTACGACTACCACATAAGCTTCATCACTGATTGCCTTGATGATGATATTTCTTCCGCTGGTTAACTGTGCGCCTTCATCTACATAGGCGCTGGTCATCTTCTGGAAGGTAATGGTGTCGTTGGAGATGCCTGCACTGACTGCTCCGCTGGCAGATACATTACCAACCACATCCTGAATGGAAGTGGTATCCACTGCGATCACCAGGATATCACCATTGTTCTTTGTTGTAACTTTTGCCTTCTGTCCGATCCATGCTTTGGTCTCGCTGCCAAATGTCAGTACATTGACAGAACCAACTACCGATACGGCTCCGCTTGCTGCTCCGCTGACTACAAAACTACGGATCTTCTGAGAAGATTTCGCACCTACTAACACGCCAGACTGAGCAGATTCGTTGGATTTGGAAGATACATAATCGGTATTCGTATTCTGATCATTTAACTTCTTATAATTACTATCTACCTTAGAAGTTGTTGTGCCGTCTACAAAGTTTACATTTCCTTTGTTTGCATTGGCAGTAACGGTTGCACCACCGCCAACGTAAGCATGTGTCTTGTTAGAGAAAATGATCACGTTGGTCGCCACACCCAGGCTTGCTGCACCGGATGCGCTGACGTTGCCGTTCACAACCAGGATATCCTGATTGCTCTCTGCAAGAACGATCACGTTGCCTTCTGCTTCTACGTTTGCGTTTGGCGCAATGTACGCATATGCCTTTTCGCCAGCCTTCAATACGGTAATCGTACCTGTGACTGCTACTGCACCGCTGCCATTGCCGCCGATTGCGGAAAATGCAGGAACATTCAGAATATTCTTTGCATAAACTTCAACGCTGCCTTTGTCTGCCTTTACCGTACCGCCGATTCTTGCCTCTGCGGTTCCGTTCAGGATCGCAAGGTTCAGGGAAATACCGATAGATACGGTTCCGCTTCCACCTGCTGCACCTGCGACAGAGTTCAGTTTTGTCTGATCCTGTGCACTAACCGTTACGTTTCCATCCGTTGCAGTGGTTTTACCGCCATCACCAATACCTGCATAAGTCTTGTCTTCTACATTTGCACTGGTGAAGTAGCCGCTGATCAAATTCTTATTGTCTGTTGCAAGTCCACTGATGGTTCCGTTTGCTTCTGTGACGTACTGATTGCCCTGCTCTGCATTGACCTTCTGTCCATATCCAAGATTTACTGCCGCCTGGCCACGCTCAGATGCTTCCTTACTTGCCTTGTCAGAGGAATTGCCGCCTCCATTGGTTTCTGCCTTGTTTGCATCAGGATCGGTCGTTCCTGCTCCGATGGAAAGTACAAGAATACTTCCGTTGATACTTGCAGTTCCTGACGCACTTGCCATAACAGCTGCCGCCTGGATATCACGGTCCGCTATCGCCTGAACCAGAATGGATTTTGCTGTTACTGTGTTGTAATTGCCAATCATTGCAGTTACCGTATTGCGGTAAACTGCCACTTCAATAGCCGCTCCCACTGCTGCAGCTCCACCAGCAGTTACATTACCGGTATTCAGGTTCAAATCTGTTGTGTCTGTTGCTTTTACTGTAACAGAACCTTTCGCTGCGCTAAGACTGCTTCCATTTCCGGAGGTTCCATCTTCTACCTTCGCCTGAGTGGTCACATTCATGACCAGAACTGCGAAAGAGCCATTCACTGCTGCCGTTCCACCTGCGCCGCCTCCAAGGACAGTCATGATCACTTTTTCCTTAGAGTCTGCGTAGACAGTAATATTTCCATTGGCTGCAGTTAAAGTTGTTCCTGGACGAACAATCGCAAATGTTTTGCCTTTAAATACAATGGTTCCTACGGATGCACCGACTGCCGCTGTTCCGGCAGCCTGGAAAGCTGTTGCGGAAAGTTCCAGTAATTCGTTGGATTCTGCTTTGACGGTAATCGCATTCGCTGTTAAATTTCCACCAACGCTTGCCGTCGTTGTGTCCTGAAGGACGATAACCGATACAGATCCGCCTACACCGGCTGTTCCGCCTACTGCTGCACCAACAACATTTGCATAAATCTGATTGTCAGAGTGCGCCAGAACCACGATCTCATTCTCTGCTTTTACCTGTGCTCCATCGCCAATTCTTGCGGTTGTTTCTTTGATTCCCGTATAGACTACAACTGCACCGGAGACACCGGCTGTTCCACCGCCTGAAGCCGCACCACCCGAGACACTCTCTACGGTGTCGTTGGATGCGATGACATGAACGCTGGACTGCTGATGTGCACCTGTCCGGCTTCCCTGGTTGATCTTCGCATTATCATTGATCACTGCCTGGGATCTTGCCTTTTCTACTACGGTTACGGTTGCAATACCGACACCTGCAGTAGAACCGCCAGAACCGGTGACTGCGATCGTGTGAAGGTTGGTCGTATTAAATGCGCCAATGATCACACCATTGATCGTCATCTGGTCATGCTTACCATTCTTATAAGTTACATTGCCGCTGGTTCCAGAGGTAACTGCCAGTTTTCCGAAATTGCCGGTCACTGGCTTTTTGCCAAGCGCATTGATCTCTGCGCCTTTGCCAGCCTCTGCCCATGCTCTGTGGGTATCGGTCACTACGATGATACCTGCGCCCACGCCTGCGGTTCCAAGGCTGATTGCTGCAGAGCCTGCTCCGGAGAGGATCAGCTGCTCTGCCTCTGCGGTTACCTGAACGCTGCCGTCTGCCTGGATCTTGGTTCCTGCTGCGTCTGCATAATTGTTATTGCTGTCTGGTGTGCCGATCAGTGCAAATACGTTCTGCTTTGCCACGATGACTGCTACAGAACCATTGACTGCTGCGCTGCCGCTGGATACGCCAACACCGATCACCAGATCGATCAGCTTGTCATTACTCTTTGCAGACACGATCACATTGCCGTTATTGCTGGTTGTGATCTGAGTTCCTTTACCGATTCCTGCGTATACCGTTCCCTGATATACGATGGTATCGATAGAGGCACCGACTGCCGCACTGCCGTTACTGATTCCCAGGTTTCCAACGATATCGATGATATCGGTACTTCCCAGGGCGATGACTTCCACGTCACCGTTGGCATCGATAACTGCGTTATCACCAATAGCTGCTTTTACGGTATCTCCAACCACAACTACTGCTGCAGAACCGGCTACTGCTGCGCTTGCATTGCTTACGCCGCCGCTGATCACAACATTGATAAATTTCTTATCGGATGCTGCTGTTACTGTTACGTTATTTCCATAGACGGTTACATGGTTACCAATCTGTGCTTTCGTGCTTCCGCTGGCGATCACATCTGCATTAGCAAGACCTACTGCTGCTCCACTGGTAGAAGCTGCTACTCCACCTGCTAATACGACTGTAACCATATCGTCTTCTGCGGAGACTGTCACATCACCACGGCTGTTTGTAGCGCCAACCATAGCGTAATCGCCAATCTTCGCCTCTACTTCATTATCAATTACTACAACTGCGATAGAGCCGGATACTGCTGCGCTCCTTCCACCACCTAAACCGATCACAAACAGATAAGAATCTTCTTTCGAATTTGCGCTTACTGTCAGACCGCCTGGTGCAAGGATGACTGCATATGTACCTTCTGTTCCATCTGCAATGAGTGCTTTTACTTTCTTTAAGAATACATCCACCTGTACAGAACCGCCAACACCGGCTTTGCCTGTGCTGACTGCTGCTCCGCCGGACAGGATCACGATCTTCGTCGTGCTGTCTGCGGTCACATCCATGGTGTTTGCTTTGTAAGTACCGGTTCCTGCGATCGCCTGGGTGCTTCCCTTGATCACATTGACCGATGGGCTCACTGCCACAGCCACACCGCTGTTTGTTCCGGTAGCTGCTGCTCCATTTACAACAACTGCTACGATGGTTTCTTTGCTATCTGCATCTACGTGGATCTTCTTGCCTGCGGTGATGGTCGCACCATTGCCGGTCTGCGCCAGGATCTCGTTATTGACAACCAGAACGCTGACGGATGCGCCGATTCCATGTCCACCGGATTTTGCCAGTCCGCCTACGATGCCTGTGTAACCGATCTTAGATGCTGCCTTGACCGTTACATTGCCGTTTGGCACACTGATAACGACTGCATCACCTACTTTTGCGATTGCTTTGTTGTCATTGATGAAGATATTGACAACGCCTTCACCTGCTGCCTGTGTTCCACTGGTGCTTCCTGTCTTTGTTGAAGATACGGAAGCTGCTACCAGAACGGATACAAGGTTTAAGTCGCCATCAGCGCTGATGAGTACGTTTCCGTTACCACTAACGGTAACATTTGTTTTATCTCCCAGTTCTGCACGGACATCGGTATCATTCACAATTGTATTGACACCAATGCCAGCACTCTTAGAACCGCCATATGCCACAGAACCTGCGATGGTTACTGCATTGACCTTGGATGCTGCAGTTACGGTCAGGCCATTAGTCAGAACCAGAACTACATTCTTTCCAACCAGGGCTTCTACGGTATCCTGTGCCACTAATACGGTAAAGGAGCCTGCACCTGTAAAGCTTGTTGCGGTATCTGCTATGGAACCACCAACTGCTTCCAGATAGTAGTTCTTATTAGCCAGCAGATTCCATAAGTTCAATGCCACATCTGCCAGATCACTGACCTTGATCTCTTCTTCACTCTGAGTATTCTCTGTCGTGTTGATCTTAATCTTGCCATCTTTGATCTGTGTTGCACCTGTTGTGATCACACCGTTGATCTCGATGTTCTTGATTCCATCTGCTGCATTAATCTTTACTTCCTGTTTCTGTGCATTGACTGTCAGACTCTTTGCTGTGATCTGTGCCTGATCCCCAATCTCTGCCTTTGTCTGGTCATATGCGTAGATCATGGCAAATGCTGCACCAACGCCTGCGCCGCTGGAACTTCCTGCTGTTCCGGAAGCTGCTCCACCTGCAGTCGTTCCTGCTGTCTGGCCTGCACCGGTTCCTGCCGCATTGTTCTGCTCATCGAACTTGCTGCTGGTCAGTGTTGCGCCCCATGCCCGTGCCGCTAATTTGCTCTGCTCCGTTGCTTCAACCTTTACATCACCGTTCGCATAAATAATCACTGCGTTCGGACCAATCAGTGCATTGGTCTGCGCGTTGGACACGATCAGAGCCACTGCGCCTGCCACTGCTGTGCCGCCTTTTTCAGAGCCATTTGCTGCTCCGGCGATGGCCTGTGCGCCAAGCTTGGTCAGATACTCCGGATCTGTGTTATGCTTTGTGACTGCCTGAATGGTCACATTGCCAACCCTTGTATCATTTGTTCCAAGATTCTTCATCACTGCCGCATAGGTCTTACTGTTGTTGACTACAACTGCAACTCCCAGTGCGATGGAGGTCTTCTTAGAAACGGCTGCTCCGGTTGCTAAGGTTTCAAAATTATCAAGGTTCTCTGCCTTAATGGTTACATTGTTCGCTTTGGTTACCTGACCAGTTACTTCTGCACTTACCTTATGGGACACGATAGAAGTTCCAACTGCAGCCGCTACGGATACATTGGTCTGCTTCTCGGTCTTTGTGCCAGTCGGGTTCGTACCAGCAGTTGCCTCTGTCTTTGCCTGATCTGCGCTGGCAGCTCCTTTAGTACCGGTGGTGCCGGTAGAGCCGGTGTTGGCAGAATTTTCAGAAGTCTTAACATCTGCTGCATTCAGAACCTTGGAAGAAAGGCTGGTGCCTTCTTTGGTTGCTTCTGGCTTGGTATTCTTATTATTGGTGTTTTCAGTGGTATTGCTCTTACCCAGTTGTTCATCAACTTTCTGATTTACCTGGCTGGTTGTACCTTCGGAAGAACCGGTAGAACCGCTTCCGCCCGCTCCGGTCGTATCCTTCTTAAATGCTTTGCCACTGAGAATATCACTGATGGTTGTGTTGTACTTATCTTTGTATCTCTGGAGATCCAGTCCGGATGCGGTCGCGTAAGCGCTTGCCAGATCCTTCGGCTGTGCCTTCGCAGTGACTGAGAAATTGCCGCCTACAGAAGCGGTTCCTGCCATCAGGGCTTTCACTTCTTCTGCTACCAGGTTCACTGCTACAGACGCGCCGACTGCCACGTTGCTGGCTTCTGCTTCACCTTCAGAGATCACATTGGTAACGGATGTGCTTTCCGCATGGAGACTGAAGTCCCTACCTGTTGTTACGTTGGAAGATTCAGATGCCTCTGCGTGTGCCCGGTTGGTGATCAGGGCAGCTGCCACTGCTGCATCTAAGGATGCGTACTTGTCCTTCTCATCCTGATTCGTCTTAACCAGAACAAAGGTCTTGGCGTAACCTGTATCATCCGCTGTTAAGGTAAAGGTCACTTTATCATTACCAGGTATCTGATATTCTGTTGGTACTTTTGTAATGGTGATGGTGTATTCCTTATCCTTTGTTACAGAGTCAAGGATTACCTGACCATTCTCATCCGTTGTCTTTGTTTCTGTCTTTCCGTTTACTGTGATGGTGACGGTTGCATCCTTCACTGCCTCGCCGTCAGAATTCTTGACTGTGATCTTGATCTTGCCATCTTCTGCCGGTTCTTCGTATGCGTCATTTCCTGCAACTGCCTTGGTCTCTACATCACTGATCACGATACCTTCAATCTGAAGGTTTCCATCTGTCTTAATGGTTCCATTGACAACTGCATCTGCCTTTGCATCTGCGATGGTCAGTGCGAAGGAAGCTCCGACTCCCACGCTCTTCTTGGAGCTGCCGCTGGTTCCTGTACCGGAAGTACCGGTTCCTGCAGAGGTTCCTGTTCCTGTGGAGGTACTGCTTCCGGCGCCTGCCAGATCTGCGCTTGCACCTGCTCTGGTTACTACCTTCTGGTTCACCTTTGCGGTTACTTCACTGAGCTGAGCTGCATTCGTTGCAGTTAAGGTTCCATTCTGTGTCGCTGCATATTCTGTGTCAAAGATATTGATCGCTACGGCGCCTGCCACACCAACGTTGGATGCACCTGCACCGGAGATACTGATGACCTGGATATCATTGACTCTGTCGTTCTCCCCGTCTTTTCCCATTCCTGCTTTTACCAGGAAATAACCGGTCTTATGGGTTCCGCTCTGCTCTGCCTTGTTGATCAGATCGCCAACCAGGATTGCTACGCTGACACCGACACCAGTGGTACTTAATGTGGAAGAAGCGTTAGCGGTTACTTTTGCTGCATTTGCTGCATTTGCTAATACTTCCAGTTTTCCACTGGATATGGTCTTGCCGGTCACGACTGCTTTCGTCTCATCGCCCCAGATATCCACTGCGATGGCTGCCGCTACCGTAACCTTGCCTTCTGTCGTCTCTGCCTTCTGCGGGGACCTGGAAGGAGTCTCACCGATACCGTCCGTACCGGAACCGACCTTCTTGCCACTTGCTAATGCCTTGTTGACAAGTGCGTCCGGACTGGACTTGGACGACTGCGAGTCACTGTCTTCGGTGCTTCCAGAACTGCCTTCATCGTCCTTCGGTGCCGCTGCACCATTTGCTCCTGCGATGCTGACGGTCTCTGTGGAGTTACCGCTTTCTGCCTTGACGCTGATGTTGCGTGATTTGGAAATTCCACGCTCCATATATGCGTACTGATGAAGGTTACCTGCTGCTACGGTGATCGCTCCACCGACTGCAACCTTGCTTCCAGCTGCACTTGCATTAGCAGTGGTTCTTCTCTTTCTGTCAGATCTTGCATAGACCGTCATATCGCCGGTCAGTGCAAGCATGTTACTTGTGTTCGCTGCTGCCTTTGCTCTTGTCGTTCCGTTTACGATATTGACTGCGATCACCGGTGCAACTGCCTTGCCGCCTGCTACACCTGCGATGGCTTCCACGTTAACCTCGCCCTCGGATGTTGCCTTGATCGTAACAGAACCGATCTCCTGATTTGTAGTTCCGGTGATTGTTACATCACTTCCCAGATCTGCGGTGGTGGTATAATTTCCGACACCAACTGCAATTCCGGAGCCTACACCAACATTTGAAGAATATGTATTGTTCTCATCCTTTTCTCTTCCTGCTGTTGTATGGCTGTCATTTTTACTAGTTGCTTCTATATTAATGTTGTTTGTACCACCATTGCCTTTGATCGTGATCTTCGCTCCATCAATATAAGCTGTTGTTACATCATTGACTACGTTCACAGAAATCGCTCCGCCAAATCCGAACTCACCGGAGTTAAAGCCTGCTGCTGAGCTGACGTCTGATCTGTTGTCATACTTCTTTGTAGCTGTTTTTGTTTCTCCACCTTCTGTGGTCGTTGTCGTTACTTCATATCCACCGGTCGTAGCCTTCACATCAACTCCGCTGGCTTCGATCGTTGCGTTTTTGATATACGCAGTATTTTCGTTCTTGATCACATTGACGCCGATACCGACACCGGCTGAAACCTTAGTACCTGTCGAACCTGTATCCGTTGTGTTTGCCTTCATCAGAATCAGCTGTTTCAGACCCTCTAAGTCCTCACTGCCTACCTTCTTGGATAAGGTAATGTACATGGTGTACACATAATAATTGGTAGAATCAATTGTTTTCTCTTCTTTCGTTTTTGCGACTGTTACATCCTTTGGTGTAAATCCCAGACTTACTGGAACCTTAAACACCAGTTTATAACGGCCTTCGGATAAATTCTGATTTCCATTTGAATTACCCTTCTCATTCTGTGTAGCGCCATTCTGGAAAGAGATCATTCCACTCTTATCATCCAGATAATTCTGGTCATATGGATGAATGGCATCAACTACTAGATCAGAATTTCCATACAATTTTGTTAAGGAAACCTTTGCCGGAAGTGTTGTGGTCTTATCTTCTGTTACGATTGCTACCACTACTTCGTTATCATTTGCTTCCCGATCTAAATCTGCAGGGATCGTAGATGCATCCGCTACAGTTGTATTATTGGAAACTGCATTTGCCAGAACCTGAACTTTTCCATTTGTACTAATTGTTCCTGTTGTTGTAATAGAAGCTTCATTTCTGGAATTTACAACCATGACTGCAAATGCTCCAACGAACTGATTTTTCGTTCTGTTGGTTTTGGATAAGGTCACTGTTCCTGTATAGCCTTTTCCTTTCACCACTTTGATCACCTGGGAATCCGGAGCCGCATATCCTATAGGAACAAGAATGGATAAGGTGTAAGAGCCTTCTGCAAACTGTTCACTGGTATAAGTTTTGCTTGTTAATGTTGCTGCGCGGTCAACTCCGCTGGTTCCTTCATTCGGTGTGATCTTAACGGTTACTTTGTTAAGATCTGAATTATCAATACCTTGAAATGTTAACTGGATCTTGTTGGCAATCTCTGCTTCTGCGCTTTCAAACAGATCACCGATTCCTGATGTCTCTTCGCTGTCATCTGCTGATTCCAGAGAACTGTCAACCTTCTGCTCCACCTCGTCTCTCTTAAATAAATCTTTGACCTTGGTTTTCACGCTGTCTGTCAGCTTGGACTTTAATTCCAGCTGTTCGATGGACTGACTTACAGTATCAAGGATACTGCTGATGCTGCTGCTCTTATCACCGGAGCTGCTCTCATCGTCTGACTTTTTCGTCGATGTCACGGTTGTTCCATTGATTCCATACTGCTGGGATTTTACTGTCACATCTTCGTTTGCCTGAACAGAAACGGTTCCACCAATATTTGCTTTGGTATCATAGTTTACAATAGATACACCTGCAAATGCTCCGCTTCGATTGTCATTGGCTGCTTTGCCGATGGCATTTGTGGTCGCCTGTGCATTGCTCTCTGCAGAAACCAGGAGTCCTTTTTTGGAATTGATGGTTCCGCTTCCTGTAATGGAGGCTTCGGTACTTCCGCTGATCACGGAAACGCCAACTGCCACGTTGCCTGCCTTCGCCTGAGCATCTGCCTTGGACTCGATCACTGATTTTGCTAACAGTTTGATTCCATTTTTTGTAGATGTCAGGTCGCTGTTCTTCACCAGAACCATGGAAGAGGCGCTGGCTACGTTCACTGCCACACCGATTCCTACGCCCTGGGTGCTCATCTTCAGTTCATTGACTGACTCCAGATCGATGGTATCTGCCGTAAGGGTACTTGCATCGATCTCGATGATCGTCTCGATATTCTTAACGCTTGCAATATAGCTTCCTAAATCGCTGACTTTGCTATCAACCTTAGCCCAGATACCTGTGTCTGCTGCTGTTGTACCATCTGTTGTTGTCGCTGCGTCCGTGTTGGATGTCACTGCATTAGTCGCCTTGATGACGATCTGCGAATCACCGTCATCATCCTTTTCTGCCGTGATCGTCATATTTTTGATGCCAACATAATTGCAATCCGACTCATAAACCTTCTTGACCACATTCAGGAACACATCTCCTGCTGTTGTCGATCCGGTATCCTGTGCTGTGATCTGCAGCTCCTTGACATTCAATGTCACATTGGTGTTTGGCTGAAGGACTACCTGCTTTGCTAAAAGCTCCACGATTGCCTTCGCCAGATTCAACACATAATTCTTTGTTGTATCCAGCTGGTCATTAAAACTGATCTTATCCTTTGCCTGGATTTTAACCTTTGTAATATTGCCATTGGTATATGTCTTTTTGTATTGGCTATTGTTTACATACACCTCTAACTGCTGCTGGTCATTGACCGATATCTTGACATTATCCACATTCGAAATATCAATTTCGGTTGTCGTGTTGTCCGTTTCGTCTGCAGTCAGCCCTGTCGATGTTACAACCGGGGCTGCCACTGGCGCTGCTGCTGCCACTGCTTGCAGAACTGGTGCTGCTGTTACTGCTCCTGTTGTTCCTTCTGCTGTCGTACTGTTTTCTCCGGTCTTGTCCGATCCTGTCTCTGCTTTGCCAGCTTCAACTGTTGTTCCGGTCTGACCCGTTTCTGCAGTAGTGTCCGACTTCTGTGAAATTCCCGTAGTTTCTGTTGTCCCTGGGGTTTCTGCTGTTCCAGAAGTCTCTGTACTTCCCGGAGTCACCGTATTTCCCGGTATTTCCGTACTTCCCGTACTTCCTGGTGTTTCTGTACTTCCTGGAGTTTCTGTATTTCCTGTATTCTCCGTATTTCCCGGTGTTTCCGTACTTCCGGTGTTCTCCGTATTTCCCGGTGTTTCCGTACTTCCTGTATTTCCCGTATTTCCCGGTGTTTCTGTACTTCCTGGTGTCTCCGTATTACCCGGTGTCTCCGTACTTCCTGTATTTTCCGTACTTCCCGGTGTCTCCGTACCTCCCGGTGTTTCTGTATTTCCTGGAGTCTCCGTACTTCCCGGTGTTTCCGTGTTTCCTGTGTTTCCTGTGTTTTCCGTATTCTCCAGTGTTCCTGTACTTCCTGATTCCTGCGTGCTTCCCGGATTCTCTGACGTTCCCGAAGTCACTGCACTACTCGTGTTCTCCGTATTCCCCGGTGTTTCTGTCCCGGAATTCTGGTCTTTCTTTTCCTCGCCGCCCCCGGAATCATCTTCTTTTTCCGTGTCTTTGCCGGTATCTTCCGAGTCCTGGCTCTGATCCTGTCCTTCATCCTAGTACGCTCCGGGTGGACTCGCAGCTTCTTCTGCGTAAACCACGGAGGTTCCGACCATGGACAGGCACAATGCCAGAATCAGCAGGATACCTCTTGCCCTTGTCTTCACAAGCCCTTCCTCCTTTCTTTCGCGACTGTTTTTCCTTTGTTTTCTCTTCATGTCCATTCCTCCCAAACCTGAAAGTCAATTATGAAATCAAACGTCTTACGTCAAATGTCGCTATTGGCATAATTTTATTATACTTTCCCTTTTATTTTTCGACAATAGTCTTGGAACGAATTACCTGCTAAGAGGAACGAATAATCATTTTTCCTTTTTTACACCATGCATCTCTGTCAGACAATCCTTCATCTCCTTGTATTTCTTTACCGGAATCGGGATTTTACTGCCATCTAGCATCACCACTTCATACCGTTGGATCAGGGAAATGTAATTCCGGTTGATCACATAACTGCGGTGCACCGGCACCAGTTCCTTCCCACAGATCTGCTGAAATTCCGTCATATTAAGCCTGCCGCAGATCTCCGAACCATCCACCGTGTAGATCCTGCAATTTCGTCCCTCTGCTGCCGCGTACACGATGTCCTCGTTATGTAAAAAATGCACCACGTCTTTTTCATCGATCACCGTAAGTTGTCTGGTGTCCTCCAGCGCATGAATATGGTTCATCAGATACCTCTGTGCCATTTCCCCTATGGTATTCACGAACTTTTCACCTTTTTTTACTTTTAGTTCTCCAATGGGGTTCGACACATGAAGCTGCTTGATCTTTAGGTCTCCTTCCACCATTTCCCAGGTAAATGTACACCTCTGCTGGGCCTGAAGAAAGTATTCCACGGTTTCGTCCGTAGTCACCAGATATCTTCCGGCTATAGTACAGGCAGTCCCTGCATTCTGCGCCACCACATACTCCTGCGAAACAAGATGACATGGTTTTAACTCTTTTTTTACAGCGGTCAGATCCTCGATAAAGGCATCCTTTCCCATGGTAAACTCACTCTGCAGGGCCCCTATCCATACGACATCTTCATCACACAAGCTGATGATATAGTCGATATCCAGCTGCCAGTATCTTGTCAGACATTCCTGCGTCAGGCGTATTACCTCGTCAATGTTTTTTTTCGTCATGCGATTAATCCCCCTTCTCTGCAACCATCATATTTTTTATGTTCTGAGATCTAGTATACATTTGATTTTATATTTTACCAAATATAAAATCAAATGTATACTACTCACTCGGGTAGTTTTTTAATATTTTTCGTGTTTTTCTTTTATTTTCTTAAGTTTGCAGTTCTTTTCATAAATTCATTGAATTTTCCGATTATTTGTGTTAACCTTTCTTTAAAGGATACAATTTATAATATGATCCGCTTTTTAAGAAAGGAACCGGCCTATGAAACATCCATTTGATACCTCTAAGAATTTTTTCACGAAAATAGCTGCCCATAAAAAGAAAATCGCGGTTTTATTGATCGCAGTCATGATATTGCCATATCTGACACAGACATTTCTGGAACGCCAGGAACAAAAGCGTGAAGAAAAGGCAGTCGAGGAAGCAGCTCAAAAGGTCGTCAATCTCCAAAATGAAGCTTTGGACCGTTTTTCTGATTATGTGACCCAGAGCGATTATGACAACGGGCTGAAGGAAATCAATGGCCTTATCCAGATGGACGGTTCCAATCCGCAGTATTTTTTAAAAAGAGCCGGTCTGTATGTGCTTCTGGATCAGAGAGACCTTGCGTTAGATGATCTTAATACAACGCTTGCCCTGTCCCCTGACCTTTATGATGCGCTTCAGCTCCGCTCCCAGATCTATGATGAAAAGGGTGAATATGAATCTGCCATTGCTGATTACCAGAAGATGTATGAACTGGACTCCACCCAGAAGGATGTGCTGATGTATATCGCAGACTGCTACCAGCAGCTGCCAGATTATGAGAAAGCCATCGAGGCTTATGACACCGCAGCCAGGGAATTGCCGGAGTACGCCAGCGCAATCGCCTACGCAAGAGGAGTGTGTTACTACTCAACTGAGGAGTTTGATAAGGCCGTGACGGATTTTCTGGACTACTATTCCACCGATCCGGATGACGGAGAACTGAATTTCCTCATCGGCTCCTGCTACATGAACTTAGAAAAAGAGGCAGATGCCAAGCCTTATCTCTTAAAGGCGCTTAACGGAACCTCCTATCTCCCGGAAACGAATTTCTATCTGGGCAGTATTTCCATGGACGAGGAGGACTATGAAGCAGCCATTCCTTACTTCACTGCCGCCATTGAAGGAGATTGCTTTACCGATTTTTCCTCCTATAACCGGGGAGTCTGCTATCTCCACACAGATCAGGCGGAAGAAGCTGTCTCTGACTTTCAATATGCTGTAGAACACACCACAGATCCACAGCTTTTATCGGACTCACAGAATATTTTAGATCAGATCACACCAAAATCCTGATTTTCCTGGAAACTCTGGCAAGCCGGCCTACATAAGATGGAGTGTAAACAAAATCTTCCTGGAGGTTTTACCATGAGTGATGTAGCAGCAACAAACTGTGGTTGCGGATGTGAATGTTCTAACGGAAATGGAAACGGCTGCGGATGCAACCTGATCTTCCTGATCCTGATCCTCTGCTGCTGTGGAGGCGGCAATGGATTTGGATGTTGTGAACATAATAGCTGCGGATGCGGCAACGGATACAATGATATCATCTGGATCATTCTTCTGTTATGCTGCTGTAACAACGGCAACGGCTTCTGCTGCTAGACAGCAGAAGCACCCACGGGGAGTCCTCATGAGGAGGGCTCCCTTTGTTTTCTCTGTTCGTCTCGTTTTATCTGTTCGTCCCGTTTTCCCCGGTTTTCTTCCCCACACCGGTAACAACCGCCATCGTCCGGTCCTGGTTTTCTCCCGCACCGGCACTCTCTGGTCCCACACTTCTCACAATCCTCATCAATCTCATAAACCGCATTTCCATCTATCACAAGGCGAAATGACATACGCTTTCTCCCATTATTTTCTTATACCTTATCTTATGAATCTGCCTCGTGGGAGTGCAAAGTGCTGTTTTCCCGCATAATTTTTTCTCTTTTCTCATACTGTTAAGCAAAGTATTGTAAGAAGGTATCCCATGCCAGAAGATCCCACCATCAAATTAACGGATTTTGACTGTATCGTAGGCGACCACCATCTCCAGATGCTGAAAGCCGCCCTTCCTTATCTCCAGGTTTCCCAACAGAGATTTCTTTCCTTTAGCATCAAATTCCAGGAGCTGCAGCATACCATGTCCCTGCTGCACAATGAGGACAACGCCGCCCTGGGGATCTGCTCTCTTCCAGAGGAGGCTCCTCATTCTACGTTAGATATGCTGGAAGCCATCAAGCCTTATGGAAGCACCGATGAGCAGAGCTTCATTGACCTGATCTGCAACTTTATCCGGGGCAGCCGCATCGGAGCACAATATCAGGAAATGACTGCCATCCCCCAGCCGCAGACAACCACCTCCAGCCGCCAGCCAGCCTTTTCCCGTATTCCCTGGGAACAACTAAAAAATCTGCTGTCCAAAGAACAGCAGAACCAGTTAGAGAACGCCATGTTAATGATGCAGGCAATTCACGAATTTTCCTGATTTTATAATTTTCCGTAATTTTATATATTTTTCCATTTATTTGTCAAAAAACATCCATTCCATTTTTTGCACAGAAGGAGGCTTCCAATGAATCCAAATCAACCAAAAAACTGGAAAGACGATCCCAGGCTCCGCACCATGAACCCGGAGAAGGTGGCATTTCTCGACCACCTGGCCTGTGAGATCCAGAAAACGCCCAAAGACCAGCTGATGAACCGTTTTCTCTCCCTGACCCTGGAGGCGAAAGAAGCCGGAATGGTCTTTACTGACCAGGAGACAGATCTGATGGCAGGAATTCTGGTGGGTTATATGTCTCCCACTGACCGGGGAAAGCTGAAATTATTCCGCATGATGTCAAAAAAACTGGCTCCCAGCCGGGGTTTTTAATCCCCCGGCATGAAAGCCAGCTAAACAGTACTTATCTTACTTCTGTACAATATTGATGATCTTACCTGGAACGTAGATCTCTTTTACGATGGTTCCGGTCAGCTTATCAGCGATTGCTTCTTTACCTGCTGCAATGGCGCTGTCTTTGTCGATATCAGCAGCAACGCATACAACGGCTTTTGTCTTACCGTTGATCTGGACTGCGATCTCGATCTCGTCCTCTTTCATTGCTTCCTCATCGCACTCTGGCCACTGGGAATGGAATACGCTGTCTGTTCCGCCTAACTCCTGCCATAATTCTTCACCGATATGTGGTGCGAATGGTGCTAACAGGATGGTGAAGGTACGCAGGGTCTCTTTGTCGATTCCGCCCTCTTTCTTCGCCAGGTCGATCAGCTTGTTGTTGTACTCCATGAAGCCGGAAACAACGGTATTTAAGCTGAACTGGTTGAAACGCTGCTCGATGTCGTATACCAGTTTATGACGCAGACGGATCATTTCCTTGGTTGGCTCAATCTCTTTGTCCTTGCTGTCCTGAACCAGGTTCCAGAAACGGTTCAGGAAACGGCTGACGCCCTCGATGCCTCTGTCATCCCACTCAGCGTCTAACTCTGGCGGTCCAACAAACAGCTCGTACATTCTCAGGGAATCACAGCCGTAGTCACGTACCAGATCATCCGGGGAAACAACATTACCCTTGGACTTACTCATCTTGATACCGTTCTTACCGGTGATCATACCCTGGTTGAACAGTTTGTGGAATGGTTCATCAAAGTCGATTACTCCGATGTCACATAAGAATTTTGTGTAGAATCTTGAATATAACAGATGCAATACAGCATGTTCTACTCCACCGATATACATATCTACTGGTAAGTATTTGTCTGCTTTCTCCCTGGATACTAATTCTTCATTATTCTTATTATCGATGTATCTTAAGAAATACCATGAAGATCCTGCCCACTGAGGCATTGTGTTTGTCTCACGTTTCGCATCCTTACCACATACAGGACACTTACAGTTTACCCACTCTTCGATGTCTGCTAATGGAGATTCTCCTGTTCCTGTTGGTTCGTACTTCTCAACTTCTGGTAATGTCAATGGTAATTCTTCTTCTGGT
>OLSA01000611.1_pt1 | contig 31403 bp, 26 predicted proteins | sample 1672731 | NCBI WGS metagenome assembly OLSA01 (sample SAMEA3136718, study PRJEB25190) | human gut metagenome | biome: human gut; feature: human-associated habitat; material: faeces | place: Austria | collected 2013
CGTTTTGTGGAGATGTACTCAAGAGGCTGAAGAGGTGCCCCTGCTAAGGGTATAGAGTGGGAAACTGCTGCGAGGGTTCAAATCCCTCCTACTCCGCCATAATAAAAATTAAGTCCATTAAGGACTTTTTATTATATAATAAGAAGGTGATTTATATGTTTAAGGAAGAACTATCTTTAGTACCACATTTACCTGGATGTTACCTTATGAAGAATAAAGATAACATTGTTATTTATGTGGGAAAAAGTAAGAACTTAAAAAATAGATTATCTTCTTATTTTCAAAGAGAACATACTGGTAAGACAATGATGCTAGTTAGAGAGATAGACCACTTTGAATATATAGTAGTAGACAATGAAGCAGAAGCACTAATACTAGAATGTAACTTAATAAAGAAAAACAGACCAAAATTCAATGTATTATTAAAAGACGACAAGACATACCCATATCTAAAGATAGACATAAAATCAGACTACCCAACAGTAACATTCACAAGGAGAGTAGTAAATGACGGAGCAAAATATTTTGGACCATATGCAAATCCAGGAGCAGCAAAAGAAATGATAGACTTTATAAAACAAAGATATAAAATTCGTCAATGTAGAACCCTAAAACCTAGAACTAGACCATGCTTGAACTACCATATAGGTAGATGTTTAGCACCGTGTATGGGATATGTTACAAAAGAAGAATATAAAGAACAAATAAATGAAATAATTGATTTATTAGATGGAAAAACCGAAAAAATTATAAAAGAATTAACAGAGCAAATGCAAATTGCATCACAAAAAATGGATTACGAAAAAGCAGCAACTTTGCGTGATAGAATACAAGCAATTGAAAGAATATCTACAAAGCAAAAAGTTTCTAATATATCTGAAAATAATATAGATGTTATAGGAATTGCAAAAAATGATTTAGAAGTTTGTGTAGAGATATTTTTTGTAAGAGGAAGCAAAATGGTTGGTAGAGAGTATTATTTCTTCCAAGATTTAGTTGATATGTCAGACAGCGAGATTTTATCAGGGTTTATAAAACAATATTATATGGATAATCCTAATTTACCAAATAAAATTATGATGAGATATGAGCCAGAAGATAAAGAAACGATAGAAGAATGGCTTTCTAATATTGCAAATCATAAGGTAGAAATAAAAACTCCGCAAAAAGGAGAAAAACTACGTTTTGTGGAAATGGCAGAAAATAATGCAGAAGTTACTTTAAAAAATAAATTTGAAGATAAAAATAGTCTATTGTTAGAATTAAAAGATGTATTAAAGATGGATAAAATACCAAGAAAAATTGAATGTTATGATATATCTAATATTTCTGGAACAAATATGGTTGCAGGAATGTGTGTAATGCAGAATGGTATTATAAAGAAGAATTTATCTAGAAGATTTAAGATAAAAACGGTTTATGGTCAAGATGATCCAAGATGTATGGAAGAAGTAATAGAAAGAAGATTAAAACATTCATTAAATGGAAAGAGTAGTGGCTTTGGAAATTTACCAGATGTAATATTTGTAGATGGGGGTATCACGCAAATTAGAGCTGCAAGAAGAGTAATTGATAAACTAAATGTAGATATAAAAATTTTTGGAATGGTAAAAAATGATAAACATAGAACCAGAGCTTTAATGGATGAAGATAGAAATGAAATAGAGATATCAGAGGAATTATTAAATTTGATTACAAAATTCCAAGATACAGTTCATGATACTGCAATTTCTTATCATAAAAAATTACGTGAGAAAGAAATGACTGAATCGGCTTTAGATAAGATTTCTGGAATAGGTGAGGTAAAGCGAAATTTATTATTAAAAAGATTTAAAACTGTTAGTAATATTAAAAATGCATCACCTGAAGAATTAATGACAGTAAAAGGAATAAATAGAGAATTAGCAATAAAAATAAAACAAGAATTACAATAATATAATAATAACTGCTTTCGTGAAGTATAGAGAGCAGTTTTTTTGTTAGACAAAATAGGGAAAAAATGGTATGATAATTATGTTTACAAGATGTTGAAAGGAGAAAGAATTATGAAAAGAGAGCGGTTAGGGTTTAAATTTGATGAGGGATTAATAGTAAAATCCCCAGAAACAGGGATCGCAGCAAAAGTGGAACTACAAAAAGACGGAACAGCTGTAGCTAGTCTTATGAAATGGACTGAAGAAATGGAATTGGAAATGCAAGCTAAGGAAGAAGAGGAAATCCCATCTAAAAAGAAAATAATAGCAGGAATGCTACTTTTTTATTTGGGACTAACAGGACTATTCATTTGTTTTTCAGGTGTTGTAGTTGGAATTATGTCAGGGGTGTTCTTTACTGCGACAACAGCATTTGAATTGTGGTGTTTATTGCCACAGGTTATTAATGCTTTTAAGCATAAAGAAGAAGCTCAGTATGCATACATATATAGAAAATTATATGCTTGCTATAATGCAGGACAAGAAATAAATAAAGAGAATATAAAAAATATATCAGTTAACCCAACTTATGAGTTTGGAAATAGGATTAATATTATAAATATTAGGAAGATTACTCTGGGAATTATTTTAACAGGTGTTATATTAATGACACGATATGTTAATATGATTATTATGATCCTAATTGATGTAGGAATATTAATAATTTATGTATGTTCTGCAAAAAATGAAAAGTTGTTAGAAAAATTGACTAAGATAAACGAGTTATTAGTGTATAGAAAGCCAACAGAAGAACAGATAGATATTGTTTTATTTGGTTTTCGGTACTTAAAAAAATGTGAAGAAACTTCAGATTTAATGAAGTGGTTCTACTGGCATTAATCTTTTCAAAGAATCTGCTTGATTAAACAAGCAATGAAAAAACAGTCATAAACCTAGATTAGGTATGGCTGTTTTTTCAAATTTGATAAAATTATAAATCTAAAAAGAAATCAAAAATACTCATTGTAATTAAATTATACAAAAAGGGATTTAAGGATCGTCCCCAAATCCCGCAATCTCGAAAGGGAAAAAAGAACGTCCCAAAATCCCTCAAATCTATAACAATATTCCAGCTTCTAGAGCTATTTTTATCATTTTTGTTAATCCTTGTTCACGTTCTTCTGGTGTTGCTTGTTTATTTATAAATTGTGAGTCTACAACTGTCATTAAACAAGCAGCTTTTTTATTTAAAAGTTTTGCATTGTAGAATAATGCAAATGCTTCCATTTCTGCTGCTATAGGATTTATATTTTTGGGAATTCTATTAAAGAATTTTTTAGGGTTTGTCATATAAAAATCTACAGCGTCTGTACAAACAGTATTTCCTTCTGTTACTTTTATATCAGAAATGTCAGCGACTTGTTTTATTATAGAATTAAGTTCTTTATTGCTAGAGCAAAGATGACAATCTTCATTATTAAAAGTAAGAGCATAATTACCTTCTGTATAAACATCATCTGCAAGTACAACATCAAATAAATCTAATTCTTTAATATATCCTCCGCAAGAACCAATTCTTATAATATTTTCTACATCATAAAATTTATATAATTCATATGAATAAATTCCAACACTTGGCATACCCATACCATGTGCCATAACAGAAATTCTTTTTCCTTTATATAAACCTGTATATGCTAACATATTTCTAACAGAATTAACTAATTTGGCATCTTCTAAAAAATTTTCTGCTATATATTTTGCACGTAAAGGATCTCCAGGCATAATAACAGTTTTTGCAAAGTCGCCAATTTCAGCTTCATTATGTGGTGTCATATATAAACCTCCTAAAATTAAATTTTATATTAGTATATCATATTATTAAAAAGTTATAATCTTGTGATATATAAATGTAACATAAAAGTAATATTATGGAAATATACAAATTAATGCAAAAAATGTATAATATTTGTAGAAAAAGCGAAAAAAGGAGAGATAAATATGTGGACATGTTTATATTTAAGCCATATAGTAGTAATCATAATGATTATAATAGCTATTTTAGGAATTATATATGGAATAAGTCAAAAAAAGATTAAAGTTTATCAAGTTATTGTTATATTCTTATTTTGTGTAATTTCAATGGCATTGGTTACAGGTGTAACATCAATGCAATGTATAGATGATTTAAATAGTGAAATAGACTATGTTACAGAAACTAGCAAAACTGATTATTGGACATATGATTCTACAGAAATGTCAATGGTAGATAGTTATACAGCTGGTTATACAAAATTAGTTGATTTAAAAACAGGAAATTTAGTAGCAGTTAAAGATGATGCTATTTCAACAGGAAAAGACATAATTGATTTAAGTAATAAAGAAGAAGCAGATGCTGCTTATCAGGAAATCGATATTCAAGAAGAATTAAATGCTACAGATGATTATTTAATTACTTTAGATTCAAAAGAATTTATAAAAGCAACAGATGATATTTACTATGTAACATATAATTATACATATACAAACTCAGAAGATGCAACTGAAGAAAAAGGAAAAGTATATTATATTGTAAATAGTGATAATCAAATGAAAACAATTGTTATGACAAGTATTAATAACGAAGACAAAGAAGTAGAATTTGAAGAAAGAGTATTAGAAATCATTAATACAATGGATTTATAAAAGGAGGTAAATTTCATGGTAATAGCATTAAATTTTGTTTTTGATATAATAGTAGCAATTTTAGTGTATGAATATTTTAAAAGAGATAAGAAAATTGAGGCTTTTGCTGCAGCTGTTATTATAAAGGTAGCATATTTCTTATCATCAACAGTAATTATGGGACAATTTAATTTTATAGGTTTCATAATTTATATATTAGTAATGATTTGTGTTGCTAGATTGTATATTATAATAGTGCAAGAAATATATAAGACAGAGCTACATCCAGTATTATTTATATTTGTTACAGCACTAATTGGAGCATTAATAATGTCATTAATAGGAGAAATCTTATACACAGTATTATTTAAATTAATAACATTATTTGCAGCTACTTTCCAATATACATTAGATAAAATTTCTTAAATACTTGAATGATAAAAATTAGTATGATAGAATGAAGAAAATTAATTAAGAATATGAGAGATTAAAAAAAAACCGATTTTGGCGATTTTTTAATCTCTCTTTTGTTTTTTAGAAAGGGGTTAATATATATGAATACTAAGTATATTTTTGTAACAGGAGGAGTTGTTTCTGGACTTGGAAAAGGTATAACAGCAGCATCATTAGGTAGGCTTTTGAAAAATAGAGGATATAAAGTAACTATCCAAAAATTTGATCCATATTTAAATGTAGATCCGGGAACAATGAGTCCATATGAACATGGAGAAGTATTTGTTACAGATGATGGAGCAGAAACAGATTTGGATTTAGGACATTATGAAAGATTTATAGATGAAAATTTAACTAAAGATTCTAGTATTACAATGGGAAAAATTTATTTAGAAGTATTAGAAAAAGAAAGAGAAGGAGAATATTTGGGAAAGACAGTACAAGTTATCCCACATGTAACAAATAAAATAAAGGAAAAAATATATAGTTTCGAAAATACAGATACTGATATAGTAATTACAGAAATAGGAGGAACTGTTGGAGATATAGAGGGGCTTTCTATAATAGAAGCAATAAGACAAGTGGGCTTAGAAAAAAATCCAGAAGATGTGCTATATATTCATGTTACACTACTTCCATATATAAGTGGCTCTAACGAGATAAAATCAAAACCAACTCAACATTCGGTTAAAGAATTACAATCTTATGGAATAAAACCGAACATATTAGTATGCAGAAGTGAAATAGATATACCAGATTCTATAAGAGAAAAACTAGCGTTGTTCTGTAATGTAAGAAAAGAAAATGTAATCCAAAATAAAACAGTAAAATGTTTATATGAAGTACCACTTATGCTAGAAAGAGAAGGATTAGGAAGGGCTGTTTGCAACCAACTAAGATTAGATAACTATATTCCAGACAATTCTGAATGGCAAGAAATGATAAATAAGATAGAAAATATAAAAGATAAAACAGTAAAAATTGCAATTGTAGGAAAATATACTAAATTAGAAGATTCATATATATCAGTAATAGAAAGTTTAACACATGCAGGTTATGCAAATAATGTAAAAGTAAAAGTAGATTTAATAGATTCAGAAAAATTAAATAAAGATAATGTAGAAGAAAAATTAAAAGGATATGACGGAATTGTAGTTCCGGGAGGATTTGGAAATAGAGGAATAGAAGGAATGATAACAGCAATTGAATATGTTAGAGAAAACAATATTCCATTTTTAGGAATTTGTTTGGGAATGCAGATGGCAGTTGTAGAATTTGCAAGAAATGTATTAAAGTTAGAAGATGTGAATTCAGAAGAGTTTAATGAAAATGCTAAAAATAAAGTTATACATATAATGGATGAACAAAAGGAAGTTAAGAAAAAAGGTGGAACAATGAGACTTGGTGCATATCCTTGTTTATTAAAGGAAAATACTAAAGTAAAAGAATTATATGAGAAAGAAAATATTTTCGAAAGACATAGACATCGCTTTGAGTATAACAATGAATATAAAGAAATGCTAGAAAATGCAGGCTTAATATGTTCTGGAATTTCACCAAATGGAGAATTAGTAGAAATAGTAGAATATAAAAAACATCCATTTTTTATTGGTGTTCAATTCCATCCAGAACTAAAATCAAGACCAAATAGACCAGCACCAGTATTTGTCGGACTAATAAAAGCAGCAAAAGAAATTGATTAGAAGACGTTCCTGTTTGGAAAATGAGGTAAAGTAAAAGAAAATAAGATAAAGGCTAGAGCAAATTCTAGTCTTTATTAAATATAAAAATTGGTTATAAAAAAGTGAGATTATTAATAAAATTAATAATGAAAACTTGCTTAAAAACAGAAATGTGAATTTTATGTGAAAATTAGCAAACATACTTGACAAGTGCTAAAAAAAGGTATAAATTATTAGCAGTCACAAAGAAAGAGTGCTAATAATCATATATAGGAGGTAATGTGTAATGATAAAACCATTAGCAGACAGAGTATTATTAAAAATGGAAGAAGAAGAGGAAAAAACAAAAAGCGGAATTATTTTATCAACATCAGCAAAGGAAAAACCACAAACTGCAAAAGTTATAGAGGTTGGTCCTGGCGAAAAAATTGATGGTAAATTAGAAGAGATGTATGTAAAAAAAGGAGATAGAGTAATAATAAACACATACTCAGGCTCAGATGTTAAATATGAAGGCGAAGAATATAAGATTGTAAGACAATCAGATATTCTAGCTGTTGTAGAATAATAGAAAAGAAAGGTTGGTAATTTACTATGGCAAAGGAAATTAAATTTGGTGAAGATGCAAGAAAATCATTATTAAATGGTGTAAATAAATTAGCAGATACAGTAAAGGTTACATTAGGACCAAAAGGAAGAAATGTAGTTCTAGATAAAGGATTTGGTTCTCCATTAATAACAAATGATGGTGTAACAATAGCGAAAGAAATAGAATTAGATGACGCTTTCGAAAATATGGGAGCAAAACTTGTAAAAGAAGTTTCTACAAAAACAAATGATGTTGCAGGAGATGGAACAACTACAGCAACTGTTTTAGCACAAGCTATGGTAAAAGAAGGTGTTAAGAATGTTGCAGCTGGTGGAGATCCAATGGCAATAAAAAGAGGTATGGATAAAGCAACAGCAAAAGCTGTAGAAGAAATAAAGAAAATAAGTGTTGCAGTAAGTGGAAAAGATGATATTGCAAGAGTTGCAAGCGTATCATCAGATAATGAAGAAGTAGGAAACCTAATTGCAGAAGCAATGGAAAAAGTATCTAATGATGGTGTTATAACAATAGAAGAATCAAAAACATCTGATACAGCAGTTAATGTAGTAGAAGGTATGCAATTTGATAAAGGATATATATCTCCATATATGGTAACAGATACAGAAAAAATGGAAGCTGTTTTAGATAATCCATATATTTTAATTACAGATAAGAAAATAAGTAATATCCAAGAAATATTACCATTATTAGAAAATTTAATGCAACAATCTGCAAAATTAGTTATTATCTGTGATGATATGGAAAATGAAGCATTATCTACATTAGTACTTAATAAATTAAGAGGTGTATTAAATGTAGTTGCTGTTAAAGCTCCTGGATATGGTGATAGAAGAAAAGAAATGTTACAAGATATAGCTATCTTAACAGGTGGAGAAGTTATAACAGGTGATTTAGGATTAGAATTAAAAGATACAAGAATTGATCAATTAGGAAGAGCAAAACAGGTTAAAGTTCAAAAAGAAAATACAATAATTGTTGATGGAATGGGAGATAAACAGCAAATAGCAGATAGAATTGGACAATTAAAAGCTCAAATAAATGAAGAAAAGAGCGATTTTGATAGAGAAAAGCTACAAGAAAGATTAGCTAAAATTGCTGGTGGTGTAGCTGTAATAGAAGTTGGAGCTGCAACAGAAATAGAAATGAAAGATAAAAAACTAAGAATAGAAGATGCCTTATCTGCAACTAAAGCAGCAGTTGAAGAAGGTATTGTTGCAGGTGGTGGAACAACATATGTAGATATTATTCCAGAAGTTAGCAAATTTGTTGATACATTAGAAGGAGACGAAAAATTAGGAGCTTCAATAGTTCTTAAAGCATTAGAAGAACCAGCAAAACAAATAGCTAGAAATGCAGGCTTAGAACCAGCAGTTATAGTAGAAGAAGTTAAAAAATCAGCTAAAGGTGTTGGATTTAATGCAAGAGCTGAAAAATATGAAGATATGAAAAAAGCAGGTGTAGTTGATCCAACTAAAGTTACAAGAAGTGCTTTACAAAATGCTGAAAGTATAGCTTCTATGATATTAACAACAGAAAGCCTAGTAGCAGATAAAAAAGAAGAAAAATGTAACTGTGGTGGAGGAGCAAATACAGGAATGCCAGACATGGGAGGAATGTATTAATAAAAAAAGTGAAAAGGGATTTTGGGGACGTTCCTTAAATCCCTTTTTTAGGCTAAAAATAGCCAAATAATTGAAAAAAGTTACATTAGGTTGGATTATTTCTAAATAACATGTGTTCGAGTAGGCTAGGAACTTCTAGTCTGCTCGAACCAGTTATTGGCATAAAGGAGAGGTCGCACAAAACAAAACAGGCTGAGGAGAATTTCTCAGCCTGTTTTGTTTCGTATTTAAACTAGCAACATCCGTTTCTTCTATTTCCACCACATAAGCAGAATATTATAATTAATAGTATTATCCATGTGCAGCAATCATCTCCAAAACCGAAACCACATCCACAGCCTCTATTTTCTGGCATATCAATCCCTCCTTTCAAATTGCATAAGTATAACTGTTAAAAAATATTAAAACAGCAAGCTTGTTAGCAACCGCATGGGTCACATGGTGTGTCACATCCACATCCAGAATTTCTACTATTTCCACAACCGCAGAAAAGTATTAAGAAAAGAATGATGAACCATAATAAATCATTATTACAACACATAAATATTACCTCCCTTTTCTTTTAACCTTAAGTTTTTCCTTAGTATGATATATCTTATTCGGAATATATCTATTGTGTTACTAAAAAAATAATGATATAATTTCTGGCAGAATGGTAGTGTATATAGGAAAAGGAGAAAAAATATATGGGTAATATTGTTTTATTAGATGAATTAACAATAAATAAAATAGCAGCAGGTGAAGTTATAGAAAGACCAGCATCTGTAGTAAAAGAAATGGTAGAAAACTCAATAGATGCAGGAGCAACATCTATAACTGTAGAAATAAAAAATGGAGGAATATCTTTTATACGAATAACAGATAATGGTAAAGGCATTGCAAAAGACGATACAGAGATTGCTTTCGAAAGACATGCAACAAGCAAAATAAGACAAGCAAGTGATATAGAGACAATTCACTCTATGGGGTTTAGAGGTGAAGCATTAGCAAGTATTGCAGCTGTTGCAAATGTAGAACTAATAACAAAGACAGCAAATGATGAAATAGGAACAAGACTAGTAGTAGAAGCAGGAAAAGTATTAGAACACGAAGAAATTGGATGTAAAACAGGAACATCAATAACAGTAAGAAATTTATTCTTTAATACACCAGTTAGATATAAATTTTTAAAGAAAGATTTTACAGAATCAGGTTATATAGAAGATGCTATTACAAGACTTGCATTAGTAAATCCAAACATTGCATTCAAACTAATTAATACAGGAAAAACTATTATACAAACAGCTGGAAATGGAGATATCCAAGCAGTTATATATGGTATATACGGTAAAAATATTGCGGAAAATGTGTTAAAAGTAGATTATACATACGAAGATATACATATTTCAGGTGTTATAGGAAAACCAGAAATAGCAAGATCAAATAGGTCAAACCAATTATTCTTTGTAAACAATAGATATGTAAAAGACAAAACTTTATCAGGAGCAATAGAAAAAGGATTTAAAGGACTACTTACAATAGGAAAATATGCATTTTCGATTTTAAATATAGAAATGGATCCTTCAAAAGTAGATGTAAATGTGCATCCTGCAAAATTGGAAGTTAGATTTTCTGACGAGTCAAAAATATTTAAGTCTGTATATCATGCAGTAAATGATACACTATTAAAAAATGATTTAATAAAAAATTCAGATAGAGGAGAAGAAAAAAATAATTTAGGAACTACTTCATTATTTGGAAACAGAAGTACAATAGGAGCAGAAATTAATAATAATAGGTTTAATAGTTTATTAGAATTACAAAGAAAAATAAAAGAAGATTTAGAAAAGAGTAAGAAAGATATAAATTATAATCCATTTAAAAAGGAAGAAGAGGAAAAAGAAGAAATTAATAAGACAGAAGAAACAAAAACAATAGTTACAACTAATCCAGTAGAAGAAACTACACATGTAGAAACAGAACCAAAAGTAGAAAATACTAATAATAGTGTTAAAACAGAAGAAGTGGTAACTGAGCCTAAAGAAGATAAAAAATTAGACATAAAAGAATTAGAAGAAGCTAGTAAAGAGATAGACAAACAAATTGAAAATTTAACAAATAATAATATAAAAGAAGAAGAGAAAAAAGAAAGTTTTGACGAAATGTATTTTAAAATTTTTGGTACAAAACCACCAAAAATAGAAGATGATAATCAAAAACAAGAACCACAAGCAATTACCAAAGAAGACAATACAACTTTATTTGATAATATAGAAGATGACTATAAATATAAACAACAATATAAATTTATAGGAATAGTATTTAATACATACATTATCTTTGAGATGGATGATGAAATGTATATAATGGATCAACATGCTGCACATGAAAGAATTATGTTTGAAAAGGTAAAAAAGAATTTCTATGCAGAAGAAGAAAAAGATTCACAATTAATGATTTTGCCAGACATAATAACTTTAACACATAAAGAAATGGACATTGCTAAAGAAAATATGGAACTATTTAGAAAAGCAGGATTTATAATAGAAGAATTCGGAGACAATACTATAAAAATTTCTGGAACACCAAGTATATGTTTAGAGCTTAATACAAGAGACTTATTCTTAGAGACTTTAGATGAAATAAATTCTGTTTCTAGAACTGCAAAACAAGAAATTGAAAATAAATTTTTAGCAACAATTGCATGTAAAGCAGCTGTAAAAGCACATATGGTCTTAACAAAAGAAGAGGTAGAAAGTTTAATGGATGAATTATTAAAATTAACAAATCCATTTACTTGTCCACATGGAAGACCAACTGTTATAAAAATGTCAAAATATGAGATAGAAAGAAAATTTGAAAGAAAATAAGATGGAGGAAAAAGTGGAAGAGGCAATATCAAAAAAAGATGTTATAGTAATAGGAGGGCCAACTGCTTCAGGAAAAACAGGATTATCGATAGAACTTGCAAAAAGAATAAATGGACAAATTGTATCTGCAGATTCTATGCAAATATATAAAGATATGGATATTGGAACAGCTAAAGTTACAAAAGAAGAAATGCAGGGTGTAAAACATTATATGATTGATATTGTTTCTCCAGATAAGAGATATTCGGTTGCAGATTTCAAAGCAGATGCAGAAAATGCAATTGAAGAGATAATAAAAAATGGATATACACCTATAGTAGTAGGAGGAACAGGATTATATATAAATAGTCTAATATATAATATTAATTATCCAGAATTAGAATTTGATAAAGAATACAGAGAATTTTTAGAAGAAAAAGCTAGAACAGAAGGTTTAGAAAAATTATATGAACAAGCAGAAAAAATAGACAAAGAAGCTACTTCTAAAATTAGCCCAAATGATAGAAAGAGAATATTAAGGATATTAGAAATATATAATCAAACAGGAAAAACTAAAACAGAACTTGAAAAAATTTCAAGAGCAGAACCACCAAAATATAATTATAAAGTATTTGCAATAAATTATGATAGAAGTAAATTGTATGATAGAATAAACCTTAGAGTAGATAAAATGATAGAACAGGGACTTATTCAAGAAGTTAAAAATATAAAAGAAAAGTATAACGAATTCCCTACAGCTATGCAGGGACTAGGATATAAAGAAGTTGTCCAATACTTAGAAAATAAATGTACATATGAAGAAATGGTGGAAAAAATAAAACAAGAAAGTAGAAGATATGCTAAAAGGCAAATTACATGGTTTAAAGCAATAAAAGAACTGATTTGGTTAGATGCAGAAGATGGAATCGAAAAGAACATAGAAATTATCTTGGAGGAGATAAATTGAAAGAAAAAATAGAAGGCAAAAGAAAAACAAATAAAATAAAAATTGTTTTTATAGTTATATTAGTTGTAGCAGTGCTAATATATGCTGGGTATACAGCTTGGCAATTATTTGCACATCCAACAGATGTATTTTTGGTAGAACAGGGTTCTATTTCAGAAGAAATAAAAGCAGAAGGGTATATAATAAGAGATGAAACCAAAGTGCAAGGTAACAACTATAAAAATGGTATAGTTCAGATAAAAGCAGAAGGAGAAAAGTGTGCAAAAGACGAAAATATTTTTAGATATTATTCAACAGGAGAAGATGAACTTATACAAAAAATCCAAGAACTAGATGAAAAGATAGATGAAGCACAAAAAAGTGATACTACATCAATACTTCCTGGTGATATAAAATTATTGGATGAAGAAATAGAATTAAGATTGAAAGAAATTTCTAAAAATAATAATATTCAAAAAATTGCTGAATATAAAAAAGAGATAGAAAACTATATTACTAAAAAAACAAATATTGTTGGAGAAAATAGTAAGGCAGGTTCTTATTTAAATAATTTGATACAGGAAAGAAAGAATTTTGAGAATCAATTAAACTCTGGTAGTGAATATATAAAAGCTCCAATGAGTGGAGTAGTATCATATAAAGTAGATGGATTAGAAGATGTTTTAACACCAGATGATTTTAGTAGTTATAACAGATCTTTCTTCGAAGGTTTAAATTTAAAAACAGGTCAAACAGTTGCTACAAATACTGAATGTGGAAAAGTTGTAAATAATTATGAATGTTACATTGCGACGATTATAAAAAAAGACCAATTACATGACATAGAACAAGGAGATAAATTAAATTTACGTCTATCAAATGGAGATGAAATATCTAGCAGTGTTGAATATGTTATGGAACAAACAGATGATGATGTTTTAGTTGTTTTTAAAATAAGCAAAGATGTAGAAAAATTAATAAGTAATAGAAAGATTTCGTTTGATGTTATATTCTGGCAATATTCAGGATATAAAGTACCTAACACAGCTATTATAAAGGAAAACGATTTAGCATATGTAGTTAGAAATAGAGCAGGATATTTAACAAGAGTTCTTGTAAAAGTAGAAAAAGAAAATGATAGCTATTCAATAATAGATAACTATAGTTCTGATGAACTAAAGGAAATGGGATATAATTCATCAGAATTAAATGTTAGTACAAAAATAAATATGTATGATGAAATACAAACAATAGCAAATCCAGAAATAAAATAATATTACAACAATATTACAATAATGTTAAAAATGAATTACAAAAATAAAAAACTATTGACAATAATTAAAAAAAGTTAGATACTATATGCAAATACCAACAAAGGAGAAATATTAGGAGGTTTTTTTAATGGCAGGAGCTATAATGAACAAAGTATGGGATTTATTTGGAATGGATACAGAAAGAGACGCAGAAGAAGTAGAAGAAAAAACATATGATAACAATGATTACGATACATATGATGGATATGATGAAGAAGAAAATGATGAAATAGAAGATAGAAGAATTTTTGGAAAGAGAAACAAAGAAAAAGTTGTTTCTATGCCACAAACTCAACAAATAAAAATGGTAATTTCACAACCTACAACATTTGATCAATCAGAAGAAATATGCGAATTTTTAAAAGAGAAAAAATCAGTAATTGTAAATTTAGAATATGTAAATAAAGATGTTGCTAGAAGAATTGTAGACTTTATTAGTGGTGGAGTTTTTGCTCTAGATGGACACATTCAAAAAGTTTCAAATTCAATATTCTTAATAGCACCTTACAATTATGAAATTACAAATGAAATGGCAAGAGAAGAAATATCAAATAAATTATCAGTATCTTGGTTAAAAAATAATACAAAGAACTAAATATAAGCACGTATAATCGTGCTTATATTAAGGTTGAATAAATAAATAATAGACAAAAGGAGGCGTAGCAATATGCTTACACCATTAGATATAGAAAATAAAAAGTTCTCTAAACAAATGGTTAATGGTTACAGTGTAGAAGAGGTAGATGACTTTTTAGATGAATTAACTAAAGATTATGGAAAAGCTTATAAAGAAAGTACAGAAGCTAAAAAGACAATAGATGAATTAACACAAAGTTTAGCTCATTATAAAAATATAGAAGAAACTATACAAAGTACTTTAGTTATGGCTCAATCAACAGCAGAAGATGTAAAAAATGTAGCAAGACAACAAGCAGAACAAATCGTAAAAGATGCAAAAGGAAATGCACAAAAAGAGGCTGATGGTTTAGTACAAGAAATAAACATGAAGAAAAAAGAATTAGACGATCTAAAAAAACAATTTGATGTATATAAAGCTAAAATGGAAGCTTTATTAATATCTCAATTAGAATTATTAAAAGATATAAATAAAGAAGAAGAATAAATTTATAGCACAACTAAAGACAAGTTTTACTATTATTTGTAAAATTTGTCTTTTATTGGCTTTATTACAGAACTATTAAATGTATGTTACAATTATATTAATAATATTGACATATCTTTAATATTTAATAAAATATATGGTGTAAAGAGGTATTATGAGAATTATAGGCGGATTAGCAAGAGGAACAAAATTATATACTTTAGAGGGTTTGAATACTAGACCAACTTTGGATAAAGTTAGAGAAGCGATATTTAATATTTTACAAAATAACATAAGAGATACAGTTGTGTTAGATTTGTTCGCTGGTAGTGGAGCAGTTGGGTTAGAGAGCATAAGTAGAGGAGCAAAAAAGGCTATATTATGTGATAATAATAAACAAGCTATTCAAATTATAAATAAAAATGCTCAAAAAATGAGAGTAGAAGATAAAGTACAAATTCTGTGTATAGATTACGAAAATTTCTTAAGTAATACACAGGAAAAGTTTGATTTTATTTATATAGACCCACCATATAATACCGATTATATTAGCAATAGTATTAAGTTAATAAATGATAGAAATTTATTAGCAGAAGAGGGAATTATTATTGCAGAAACAGATGAAGAAGAACGAGTAAAAGACGAAATTGATAAATTGAAAACAAGTATAAATATTTATGATACTAGAAAATATGGTAGAGCAAGGTTAATATTTATGCGAAAGGAGTAGACAAATGGAGATTTTCACATTATTAGAGACCCTAGAGGAAATACTAGAACAAAGTAAGAAACTTCCATTTACAGATAAAGCAGTTGTTGATAAGGAAGCTATATTAGAAGTTATAAAAGAAATAAGACTAAAACTTCCAGACGAATTAAAACAAGCAAAATGGATTAAAGAAGAGAGACAAAGAATATTAACTGAAGCTCAAAAAGAAGCGAATGACATTGTAAAAGAGGCAGAAACAAGAATTATTTCTATGATTGATGAACATGAAATTACTAAAAAAGCATATGAACAAAAAGCACAAATAATAGAAACTGCAAATGAAATGTCAAGGGAGATATCACAAGGAACAAAAGAATATGCTGATAATGTCTTAGGAAGTATTCAAACAGCATTAGAAGATGCATTAAAAGTTATACAAAATAATAGAAAAGAATTAAAATAAATTGGAAGTCAGAGGTCGGTATGTATTTTTTTACTAGATGATACAGACATCTGACCTTTTTTTGTATATATTTGTATATAGTAGAAATCGGAGGGAATGTAATGGCAAAAGCAAGAAGAGCAAAAAGTACTAGAAGAACATCAACTAGCAGAACTAATTCTAGAGGTACTACAAGAACAAGAAAGAAGAAAAATAATATAGATAAAAATTTAGTAGTTGTTGTAATGATAATAACAAGTTTATTACTTTGTGTCTTAATATATGCACAGTCAGGATGGATTGGTGAACATTTAAGCCCTGTGCTTGGAGGTATAATGGGATGGATAAAATATATTATACCTGTTGGAACATTAGCAATGGCGATTAAGATTGCTGTTGATGACAAAGAATATTTAAGCAAAAAAATTGTAAATTATATTATATTTTTAGTGTGTATTGCAGCAACTATGGTAATCGTAGAAATAAACAAAGGAACTTTATCAATAAATCTTGATTTTTCTACTTTTTTAGAAGAAGCTTATGACTTAGGAACACAAAATGTTGCAGGTGGAGTTATTGGAGCTATAATTGCAATGCCAGTATGTAAATTACTAGGAACAATCGGAGGAATTATACTATTAGTAGGAATTGCACTAATCACATTAATTAATTTATTTGAAATAAAACCAGCAGAAATAATTAGAGACTTCTTCGAAAGAATGAAAGAAAGAAGAGAGTATGAAGACGATGATGAAGATGATGAGGACGAAGAAGAGCTAGAAGACCAAAAAAGTGTATTAATAGAAAAGAAGAAAGATAAAGTAAAGAATAAGAAAAATAAGAAGGAAAAAGCAGAAGAGAAGGAAGAAAAAGAAGAAATTCCAATAGAAGAGCAAATAACAATTAATTTAAATGAAACAGAACCAAAGAAGAAAAAATTAAATCATGGTAAGGAAGAAAGTAATACAGGAACAAAAGAAAATAAACCAAATCAAATAGAAGCAAATTTATTTAAACAAGAACAAGAAAAGAAAGAAGAAAAGACAAAAGAGGTATTAGTATTAGAACATGGCTTAACAGAAGAAGAAGAAAACTATGAATTCCCACCAATCGAATTACTTAGTGAAGGCGAAGGAAGAGTATTTAAAGGTGGAAAAAAGGCATTAACAGATACTGCGGCAAAACTACAAAAAACTTTATATAGTTTTGGGGTATCTGCGAAAGTAGAAAATGTTTCTGTTGGACCTGCTATAACAAGATATGAAGTAAAACCAGCAGAAGGTGTCAGAGTAAACAAAATTGCAAATCTTGCAGATGATATTGCATTAAGTTTAGCAGCAGAGAGCATAAGAATAGAAGCTCCAATTCCTGGTAAACAAGCTGTTGGAATAGAAATTCCAAATAAGGAAAATGAAGTAGTACATTTAAGGGATATTATAGAAACAGAAGAATTTGTAAATCATAAATCAAAACTAGCATTAGCATTAGGAAAGAATGTTGGTGGAGAGGCTGTTATTGCAGATGTTGCAAAAATGCCACATGTTTTAATAGCTGGAAGTACAGGTTCTGGAAAGAGTGTTTGTATAAATACATTAATTACAAGTATATTGTATAAAGCAAAACCAAATGAAGTAAAACTATTAATGGTAGACCCTAAAGTTGTTGAATTATCTGTATATAATGGAATTCCGCATTTACTAATTCCAGTAGTAACAGATCCAAAAAAGGCTGCAGGAGCTTTAGCATGGGCTGTTCAAGAGATGGTAAATAGATATAGTCTTTTTGCAAACAAAGGTGTAAGAGACATAAAAGGATATAATGCAGCAATAGAAAAAGAAGGAGGAACAGGTAAACTACCACAAATAGTAATAATAATAGATGAGCTTGCAGATTTAATGATGGTTGCAGCAAAAGATGTAGAAGATGCAATTTGTAGATTAGCACAAATGGCAAGAGCTGCAGGAATGCATTTAGTAATAGCAACTCAAAGACCATCTGTTGATGTTATTACAGGTATAATAAAAGCAAATATTCCATCAAGAATAGCATTTGCTGTTTCATCACAAGTGGACTCTAGAACAATATTAGATTCAGTAGGTGCAGAGAAATTATTAGGTAAAGGAGATATGCTATTTTATCCATCTGGTGCATCAAAACCAACAAGAGTTCAAGGATCATTTGTATCTGATGGGGAAGTTGAGAAAATAGTAGATTTCTTGAAATTTAATGGTGGAGAAGCTAAATATAATGAAGATATTATTGAAAGTATAGAAAAAGCGAATAGTACCGAACAAGAACTTGACAGAATGGAAGAGGAGGATGACACAGATCCATTATTAATGGAAGCAATAGACACTGTTGTAGAAACCGGACAAGCTTCAACATCTTTTATTCAAAGAAGATTTAAGGTTGGATATGCAAGAGCTGGTAGAATAATTGACCAAATGGAAGAAAGAGGAATCATTTCTGGATACCAAGGAAGTAAACCAAGAGAGGTTTTAATTACAAAAGAAAGATTAGACGAATTAAAAATGGGAACTACTCCAGATGAAAATACGTAGAAAGGTGGAAAAATATGCCAAAAGAAAAAATTTTTTCTAAGCTAAAATATAAAGATTATAATAATTTGTTAGAGCAGGTTTTAGAGAAAAAAGATTTTTCTAGTACTGGTAAAAACTTGATATTAAGTGTTTTATATAAAATGGAAACAAATTATAATGATTATAAAACAGTTAAAAGAGATATTACAGCTAAAGAAGAGATTTTAACTGATTTTATAAATCTTGTAAAAGAATATTGTAATAGTTTAATTGTTATAAAACCAGAAAGTAAAAGAAGTTCATTGCTAAGTAATACTGAATCTAAATATATTGCAAATTTAGATAAAAAAGAATTAGAGGTATTTCCAAATGAAAAATATATTTTAGAAGGTCTTTATAGTTTATATAATAATAATGCCATGGTAAATGATAAGTATGGCATACTAAAAGACGCTATTATGGAAATTTTTATACATGGAAATTCTAGCAATAATATTGAACTTTTAAGAGATTTTAATGGGTTTGCATGGTATGTTGCAAAAAATGAATTTGAAGATACATATGCCAACTTGATTTTTCAGGATATTAGAATAATTGCAGGAAATGATTTGTTAAAAGATTGGGTATATAACAAGGACAATGATAAAGATTATATAGAAGAACTAAAAAAAGAATTAAACAGAAGATATGATAAAGAAATGGCAGAGCCTTTATTTAACCAGTTAATAATAACTATCCTAAAGATATATTATGAAAGACATCCTGAAACAAAAAAAGAATTAAAGGCAAAGGAAGAAGAACCACAAGATATCAGAAGATATATTGAAGAAATATCTAAGGATAAGAAAAAAATATTAAAAAAGGTAGAAAATTTAGATAGAATTATAAATGATTCAGAAAAATTAGAAGAAGAATTAGTAGCAAGAAAAGAAGCTGGTGAGAGCTTAAAAGATAAGCTACAGTTAAAAGAACTTTTAATTGCCGAAAGACAAAATTGTATGAATAAAATAATGGCATATAATAAGAATATAGATCCAAGACAATTGCTAAAGAAAACTAAAAAAAGTACAACTACAAAAGTACAACTTCTAGATTATCAAGAGATTGCCGAAAGTAGAACTACAGCTTTAGAAGAATTAGTTAATTTGCAGAAAATGTTTTTAAAGGGATACAAAATATTAGCCGAAAAATTAGTAGGAAAAAAAGATGTATTAGAGTTGCTTTATGAATTTAGATATTACAATTTGATTCCAATTACTTCTGAAGAATTATTAAAAGATAATGAAGAATTAAAAGAAGATATAGATAATATGAGAATGTTTTTAATAGATAAAGCAATGGAAGAAAAAATTATAAATTCAGTTAATTCTAATAAATATATAAACAATGAAATTTTAAAAAATATATTTTCTTTAAGAATAATTAATTTGGAAAATGCAGAAGTGAATGTTCAAAAAATTCCAGAGGGAATAAGGGTGAATTATTTAGATGGAGATGTCGAAGAAACTTCAAAAGACATTATTATTTCAAAAGACATAGGAAAGTATAAAATAAAGGAAAAGAAAAAAATAAAAATATTTTCATAAGGAGGAAAAGCATGAAAATAACTTTTTTAGGTGCTACTAAAACTGTAACAGGTTCTAATTTTTTAGTAGAAGGTGCAGGAAAAAAATTCTTAGTTGATTGTGGTTTATTTCAAGGTAAAGCAACAGAAGAGTTAGAAAATGAAGAGCCATTCGAATTTGATATTAATAGTATAGATTTTATGTTATTAACACATGCACATATTGATCACTCAGGAAGAATACCAAAATTATATAAAGAAGGATATAGAAACGATATTATTGCAACAAAAGCTACTTGTGACTTATGCTCTATAATGTTACCTGATAGTGGTCACATACAAGAAATGGAAATTACCTGGCAAAATAAAAAAAGAATAAGAAAAGGCGAAGAGGAATTAGAGCCTCTTTATACCGCAGAGGAAGCAGCAAGATCATTAGAATTATTTAAGCCTGTAAAATATGATGAAATAATAGAAATAGATGAAAATATACACATAAGATTTAATGATGCTGGTCATATGCTTGGTTCTTCAACAATTGAAGTATGGATAAATGAAAATGGCAAAGAAGAAAAAGTTGTATTTTCTGGGGATTTAGGAAACAATGATATTCCATTATTAAGTGAACCTACAATGATAGAAGACACAGATTATTTAGTTATGGAATCAACATATGGTAGTAGATTACATATGAGAAATGATGATAAAGCAGAATTATTCTTAGACATAGTTTCTGAAACTTTAGAACAAGGTGGAACAGTTGTTATACCATCATTTGCAGTTGGTAGAACTCAAGAAATATTGTTTGAAATAAATAAGTTAAAAGACAAAAGAGATGATGAAGAATTTAGGAAAAAATATGAAGAATTAATGAGAGTGCCAGTATATGTAGATAGTCCGCTTGCAATATCTGCAACAGAAGTATTTGAAGAAAATATGGACTTGTTTGACGAAGAAACAAAAGCATATATTCAAAAAGGAAATAATCCATTAGAGTTCCCAGGGTTAAAATTTACACGTACAGTAGAAGAATCAAAAGCTTTAAATGAAAGTGATGAATCATGTATTATAATTTCTGCTAGTGGAATGTGTGATGTGGGTAGAATAAAACATCATTTAAAACATAATATTTGGAATCCTAAAAATACTATTTTATTTGTAGGGTATCAAGCTCCAGGTACATTAGGATATAGTATTGTTAATGGAGCTAAAAAGATAAAACTATTTGGTGAGGAAGTTGCGGTAAATGCAAGAATAGAATATATAGAAGGATATTCTGGACACGCAGACCAAGAAGGTTTACTAAACTTTATATATTCATTCTTAAAGAAACCAAAACATATCTTCTTATTACATGGAGAACCAGAAGGACAAGAGGTATTAAAAAATAAAATATTAGAGACTACAAATTTACCAGTTTCTATTCCAAGTTTTGGAGAAACATATGAGCTTACAGATACAGATGTAAGACTAATAGGAAGATATAGGAGACCAGAAAAAGAATATAATAAATTTACAAAACTTGCAATTATAGACAGATTAAATGCATTAAAAGAGAAAATTAATGATATGGAAGATATAGTAAATGATGAATTAACAGATCAAGATATACAAGAGGGAAGATTAGATAGTCTAAGTGAGAAAATTAAGGACTTACAAAGACAAATTAATAGAATTGTTAATAAATAAAGGAGAATACAAATGAAAAGAAAATACTTAAATGATGCTTTCATAGGAAATAGAAAAATGATTGCTAGTGTATCAGAAAAAGGAGAGCTATTAAGATTAAGCTATCCAACAGCAGATTATAGGCAGTTTATAGATTATTATGAAACTGGTGTAAAAATAAATGATTCTGCGCTAATTAGACTTCATGATGATATAAATAATGTATATAACCAATACTATTCTACAGATACAAATGTATTAAACACGGAAATAGAAAATACATATTTTAAACTTAATATGAAACAAGAAGATTTTATTCCAATGAAAAAGGATGTAGTAATAAGAAGATATACATTTACAAATTATAATAAAATAGATTTGAATGTTAAATTTTTAATAGATTCAAAATTGTTTTCAAATTTAAATAATATGGTTGGAGCTAGAATATGTGACAATGCTATGATTCAATATAGTCATGATTTCGCTATGACAACATTTTCTAACATGCCAATATACAGTTATCAATTAAACAATGTAGAAGAAAGCATTTCTTCTGGAGTAATCGGAGATAAAGATTATATTGCAATGTCTAATCATTCTGCAATAGCTTATGATATTGGAGTATTAAGACCAGGAGAAACCAAAGAGTTTAATGTATACATATATATAAATAAAAATTATAAAGTTGATGTATTAGATGATTTAATAAAAGAAATAGACCAAATTAAACAATATGATACATTAAAATTAATGATGGATACTAAAGCATATTGGCGCAAGTATGTAAAAAAACATGATTTGATTAAATTAAAAGATTATGATGAATTATATACTGCCAAAATACAGAAAATCTTAAGAAGAACTATTTTATTATTTCCATTGCTAGTTAATGAGGAAACAGGAGGAATAATTGCTGCATTAGAAGTTGACGAGGAAAAAGATTTATGTGGTAGATATGCATATTGTTGGCCAAGAGATGCTGTTACTATTTCCCAAGCATTAGATATGGTAGGCATGTATAAAGATGCAGATAATTTCTATAATATTTTCTTAAGGAAAACCCAAAGCCAAAACGGAATGTGGGAACAACGTTTTTATACAGATGGAAGACTTGCTCCTTGTTGGGGATACCAAATAGATGAAACAGGAAGTGTAGTGGCAGGATTATACCAACACTTTAAAATAAAAGAATTTAGACTTAAAGAAAGAGATATAAATTTATTAAAAGATAATTTAACTATGTGTGAAAATGCAATTGAGTTCTTAAAAAAATATATGGATCACTTGCTAAGCAGAGGCGAAGAAAAAGAAGCTGAAATAGATACTAAGTACAGCTATTTAGATAGAAGCCAGATATATAAACATGTAAGTTATGATTTGTGGGAAATGAATGAAGGAGTTCATTTATATTCATTATCAGCAATCTATGCTGCATTTGGAGCAATGGAGTTAATATATAAGGAATTACAAAAAGATAGTAAAAAATTTAGATTACCAGAAGATTTTAATGAATTAGCAGAATATAAAGAATTAATCAAAAATTATATCTTAGAGAATTTATGTGATAAAAAACAAAACATATTACTAAGAAATACAAAAGATAACTATGTAGATATTAGCATAATGGGGGCAATTACACCATTTAATGTATTTGATCCAAACGATAAATTAATACAAAATACAGTACAAAAAATTAATTTGACACTAAGAACATATACAGGAGGATATTTAAGGTTTGAAAATGATGGTTATATGGGTGGAAAAAATCCATGGCCAATAGCAACTTTATGGATGTATATTTATTATAAAAAAATAGGAGCAACAAACGAAGCTAATGAATGTTTAAAATTTGTAATAGATACAGCTACACCTTTAGGTTTACTTGCAGAACAAATAGATAATGAACAAATGAAATCTAAGTGGGTAATTGGCTTAGGTTGGTCACATGCAATGTTTATACTATCATTAGGTTTAGAAGAATTATTGAACAAAAACTAAAGAAAAGAAATACAGTGCAAGAGTTTATAAAGAAGGGACAATATGAAAGCGAAGACAATTTTTGTGTGTAATGAATGTGGATATGAATCTGCAAAATGGATGGGAAAATGTCCTGCTTGCAATTCATGGAATACATTTTTTGAGGAAAAACTTTCTACAAAAGTAGAAAGTGGAAAAAGAGAAAAGAAAATTCAAGAAGCACCAAAGCCATTAAATAGTTTTGTTGGGCAAGATGCGCAAAGAACTTCTACAGGGTATGCAGAACTAGATAGAGTGTTAGGTGGAGGATTAGTAAAAGGATCTTTAGTATTAGTAGGTGGAGAGCCAGGTATAGGAAAATCTACTTTAATACTACAACTTTGCGACAAGGTTAAAGGAGAAGGGAAGGTTTTATATGTTTCTGGGGAGGAGTCTGCAGAACAAATAAAATTAAGAGCAGATAGATTAAATATCAAAAATGATGATATTCTGTTTTTAGGAGAGACAGATATAGATATTATCGACCAAAACATAGAAGAATTAAATCCAAAATTAGTAATAATAGATTCTATGCAAACTATGTATTCAGAAGATATATCTTCTGCTCCAGGAAGTGTAAGCCAAGTACGAGAGATAACAAGTAGAATAATGAAAATTTGTAAATCTAGAAAGATTACAACTATAATTATCGGACATGTTACAAAAGATGGTAATATAGCAGGTCCAAGAGTTTTGGAGCATATGGTAGATACAGTTCTATACATAGAAGGTGAAAGATATTTTTCTTATAGAATGATAAGAGGAGTAAAAAATAGGTTTGGTTCTACTAATGAAGTTGGAATGTTCGAGATGCAAGAAAAAGGAATGGTAGAAATAACAAATCCATCATCAATTTTAATTTCTGAAAGAGAAGATAATCCATCTGGTTCAGTTGTTGTTGCAACAGTAGAAGGAACGAGACCATTATTAGTAGAATTACAAGCGCTAGTTACTCAAAGTGTATTTGGCTTGCCAAGAAGAACTGCAAATGGAATAGATTATAACAGGTTGACATTGCTAGTAGCAGTAATGGAGAAAAAAGCAGGATTTATGTTAGGAAATCAAGACGTTTATTTAAATGTTGTAGGGGGTCTTAAGGTAAACGAGCCTGCCCTAGACTTAGGAATAATTTTAGCTACTGCATCAAGCTTTAAGAATGTAAGTATTCCTAAAGGAGTAATTGCATTAGGAGAGGTAGGTCTAACTGGAGAAGTACGTACAATTAATATGATGGAAAAAAGACTAAAAGAGGCAGAAAGATTAGGATTTAAAAAATGTATAATTCCAGAAAATAACAAAAAACTATTGAAAGAATCATATAAATTGGATATAATTGGTGTGAAAAATATTAACGAAGCCATGAAAGCGATTGGACTACGATAGTTCATAGGGTGGAAGGCAGAAAGGGTTGGTAACAAGTGAGAATCAGCAAAAAAGATGAAGTTACAGACATACTAAAGTTAATTTCACCTGGAACACCAATAAGAGAAGGACTAGATAATATTTTAAAAGCAAAAACTGGAGCATTACTAGTATTTTCTGATACTAAGGAAGTTTTAGACATAGTAGATGGTGGTTTTTTTATAGATGAAGAATATACATCATCTAAATTATATGAACTTGCTAAAATGGATGGTGCAATAGTTTTAAGTACAGACTTAAAAAGAATATTATATGCAAATGCACAGCTAATTCCATCACCAGAGATTCCAACTAAAGAAACTGGAACACGTCATAGAACAGCTGAAAGAACAGCAAAACAAACAGGAGCTTTAGTAATTAGTATTTCGCAAAGAAGAAATATAATTACTGTATTTAAAGGAAATCTAAGGTATACAATACAAGATTCGTCAACAATTTTAAATAGAACAAATCAAGCATTGCAAACATTAGAAAAATACAAAAAAGTATTCGATAGCAAATTAAATGTACTAAATGAATACGAATTTAATGATATCGTTACTTTAGATAATGTGATAAATGCAATACAAAGAGCAGAAATGGTTATGAAAATTGTAGATGAAGTACAAAGAGGAATTTCAGAATTAGGACAAGATGGTAGACTTATAAGTATGCAATTAGAGGAATTAGTTGGTGGCTTAGAACGAGAAGAACTTTTAATTATAAAAGATTATCTAGGAAAAGGAACAAATAAAACAGAAGATGAAGCATTAGAAGAAATAATTGCATTACCTTACGAAGAGCTTTTAAAAGCATCTTCAATAGCAAAAATTTTAGGGTACGAAAATTTTGATAATTATGACGAAGTGGGAGTTTATACAAGAGGATATAGGATATTAACCAAAATCCCAAGAGTACCTAATAACATAGTAGAAAATTTAGTAAAATCTTTTAAATCTTTTCAACACATTTTGGCAGCAGATATTCCAGAGCTTGACGAGGTAGAAGGAATAGGAGAAGTAAGAGCCAAAACAATAAAACAATCATTAAAGAGAATGCAAGAACAATTTGTTTTTGATAATGCTTTAATTTAAGTAGGAGGATAACGAATGAAAACAAAAAGAATAATTATGATTATAGCAATTATATTAGTAATTGTATTAATAGGATTAGTAGGTTATACAATATATCAAAAGGCGACTTTTACAAAGCAAAATCCAGTTGCAACAATGGAAATAGAAGGTATAGGTACAATGAAAATAGAATTATACCCAGATCAAGCTCCAAATACAGTAGCTAACTTTATTACTTTAGCTAATAGAGGATTTTATGATGGATTAACATTCCATAGAATAGTAAAAGACTTTATGGTACAAGGTGGAGATAAAGACGGAACAGGTTCAGGAGCTCCAACATTATCAGCCATAAAAGATGATGGTTCAACTACTGAGACTTATGCTATCAAAGGAGAATTTGTACAAAACGGATTTAATAAAAATACTTTAAGACATGAAAAGGGTGTAATATCTATGGCAAGATCAGATTATAGCCAAATGGGATTATATGAAGAAGGTTATAACTCTGCAGGATCACAGTTTTTTATAATGACAGGTGATAATGCAAGCTTAAATGGTTATTATGCAGCATTTGGAAAAGTTATTGAGGGAATGGATGTACTAGATAAATTAAATGAAACAGAAGTAACAACATCTGAAGATTCATCAGATTCAGAAGCAAGTACACCAGTTAATCCACCAGTAATAACAAGCGTAAGAGTGGATACTTTTGGAGTAGACTATGGAGCACCAGAAACAGTAACACCATTTGATTATAATTCTTATATTCAACAATTATATGGCGGAATGAGCTATTAATATAACTAAGACCGGGATTTAGGGACGTTGTGGAGTGCGGAACTTTTTTACCACAGGTGTCCCTATTTGAAAATAAATATTTTTTGAAAGATTAACTAACTAGTTTGGTTAATCTTTTCTTTTTTTCTATATAGTTATCATAATATTCTTTAGGAGTCAATCCGCCTAATGCTATGCTTATTCTTCTATTTGTATAAAAATCTATATATTCTTCTATTATTTCATCCATTTCTTCTTTATCTGCTGGAATATATCCTAATCTATATAATTTTTCTATTTTAAAAATACTGAAAAAATTTTCTGAACATGCATTATCATATGGACATCCTTTTCTAGAATTACTTCTTATTACTTTTAAGTTTGATAGCTTTTCTATATACGATTTACTTAAATATGTTACTCCTTGATCGCTATGTATTATTGCATTTTTTATACTTTTCCTTTTGTTAATTAGTACATCTATAGTTTCTTCTGCAAGTTTTGAATCACATGAGTAACTTGATTTATATGCAATAGGTATTTTTCCAAATAAATCTATTATCACATTTAAATATACCATCCCTTTTTTGGTTGGCAAGTATGTTATATCTACTGAATATTTTTTATTTGGTGCTGTTGCTTTAAAATCTTGTTTTAAATAATTTGTACATTTTGAATTCATTTCTTTATTATTATTGTTTTTCCTTTTATTTTGTCTAATTTCACATTTTAAATCTAATATTTTCATCCTTTTTCTTACAATTTTTTCATTTTGTTTAAATCCTAATTTCTTCATAGCCAAATGCATTCGTCTATATCCATATGTCTTATTGCTCATATTGAAAATATTTTTCAAAGTATTATCAAAGCCTTCATAAGCATTAATATGAGGATTTTTGAACCATTTGTAAAAATTACTTCTATCAATTTTTGCTATTTTACATAGCAAGGATATTGGAAATTTATTTATTAAATTTAAAATAGCTATTTTTTTTTATTTTTATCTTCTTCAATTAGTTTCTTCATTTCTTGATAAAAAGCTAATTGTGCTTTAAGTTCAAGGTTTTCTCTTTCAAGCTGTTTTTCATAAGCTGTTTTTGTACTTTTATTGGAAAGAGTTTTAAGAATTTTTTTATGTGTATCTTCTAAAAGACCTTTTTTAATTAATTGATCTTTCCAATTTAGAATGTAATTTTTAGAAGGTAAATTATACTTTTGAGCTAGTCGTCTACAACCTAAATTACCTTCTAAATACTCTTTAACAACTTGAAGCTTAAATTCATCAGAATATTGTTTATGTTTCCTTTCCATAAGCATCCTCCTTTAATTTATATTTTACAACAAATGGGGACACTTTTAAATGGGTGTGGTAATTTTATTCCGCTGTCCATTGTTAAAATCCCCTTTTAGGTATAAAAAATTTGCTTAATGAAAAATTTTTATCAAATAAAAAGAAAATATTTCATATAATATTATATAAGAGAGGTAATGTTATATGAAAACAATATATTTTGACCATGCAGCTACAACTGCAGTCGCACCAGAAGTAAAAGAGGCAATGGAACCATATTTTTGTGAAAATTATGGTAATGCTTCATCATTATATGAGCTTGGGTATAAATCCAAGGAAGCAATAAATATAGCAAGGGTAAATGTAGCAAAAGCAATAAATACCAAACCAAACGAGATATATTTTACCTCTTGTGGTAGCGAAAGTGATAATTTAGCAATTAAGGGTGTTGCAAGAGCACACAGACAAAATAGAAATCACATTATTACAAGCAGAATAGAGCATCCAGCAGTTTTAAATACTTGTAGGCAACTAGAAAAAGAGGGATTTAAGGTAACCTATTTAGATGTTGATAAAAATGGATTTATAGATTTAGAAGAATTAAAGAATAGTATTAATTCAAAAACTATTTTAGTATCCATTATGTTTGCAAACAACGAAGTAGGAACTATAGAACCTATAAAGGAAATTTCTAGAATTGTCCACAGTAATAATGCAATATTTCATACAGATGCAGTTCAGGCAGTAGGAAACATAAAAATAGATGTGAAAGAAATGGGGATAGATTTATTATCAATGTCTGCTCATAAGTTCTATGGGCCAAAAGGGGTAGGTGCTTTATATGTAAGAGATGGTATAGATTTTATACAATTACAAAATGGCGGACATCAAGAAAACGATAAAAGAGCAGGAACTGAAAATGTAGCAGGTATTGTTGGACTAGGTAAGGCAATTGAGATAGCTAATGACAATGTTATGCATAATAACGGAAAGTTATTAAATTTACGAAATTATTGTATAGAACAAATAAAAAATAGAATACCATATATAAGAATAAATGGTGATTTAAATAGTAGATTACCAGGGAATATAAATATTTCTTTTTTGTATGTAAATGGTAAAGATTTGGTAAAACTATTAGCGAAGAAAGGGATTTGTACTTCTAGTGGTTCTGCTTGTAGTAGTGGACTGCCACAACCATCACATGTATTGCTTGCAATGGGGCTAAGCGAAGACATCGCAAGTAGTGCATTAAGAATAACATTAGGCAAGGAAAACACAAAAGAAGATATAGATTATTTTGTAGATGAATTAGAAAAAATAGTTGTAAACCTAAGAACAGAAAGGTATTAAAAAATATATCAGAAAAAAGAGAAAGTAGTTTTGTACTTTCTCTTTTAATATATAAAAAATGGGATTCTAGGAATGTCTCCAAAATCCCGATTAATTAAATTTATTGGTCTTTTGCAATATCTTTTAATTTTTTATCTACTGCTTTTTTTTCGCCATCTTTAATAACTTCTGTAGCAGCTCCTAAGCCACTTAATGCAGCTGTTGCTTCGAAAGGAATAAATACTTTGTTAGCATCACCTTTAGCAACTTCTTCAAGAGCTTCTAAGGATTTAATTTGAATAAGTTTTTCGTCTGGATCAGCTTTTTTAATTGCTGCATAAACCATTCTTACTTCTTCTGCTTTAGCTTCGGCTACTTTTCTGATTGCTTCAGCTTCACCGGCAGCTCTTCTAATTTGAGCTTCTTTATCAGCTTCTGCCTCTAGGATAGCTGCAGCTTTTTTACCTTCAGCAAGTGTAATTGCAGATTGCCTTTCACCTTCAGATTGTAGAATTAAAGCTCTTTTATTTCTTTCTGCATTCATTTGTTTTTCCATTGCATCTCTAATATCTTCTGGTGGGTTAATATCTTTAATTTCAACTCTATCTATTTTACAACCCCATTTATCTGTTGCTTCGTCTAAGATAGATCTTAACTTTTGGTTTATTAAATCTCTTGAACTGAATGTTTCATCTAAAGACATTTTACCAACAATATCACGAATTGTTGTAATTGCTAAATATTCAATACCTTTCTTTAAAGATTGAATTTCATAAACAGCTTTTGCAGGATCTGTTATTTGGTAGAACACAACAGTATCTATTGTAATTGTAACGTTATCTTGAGTAATAACACCTTGAGGTGGTATATCCATTGTTTGTTGTTTTAAACTAACTACACTACGTACATGATCTACGAAAGGTAATATTATTGTAAGACCAGCATCTGCAACTTTATGAAATTTACCTAATCTTTCAATAACATAAACCTCAGATTGTTTAACGATTTTAATAGACATTGCTGCTAATACTATAATAATAACAAGTAGTGCTAATAAAAACCACATAAATAATTCCTCCTTAAATTACATTTATAAATATAATTATTAATAAACGATTTTAATATAGTTGTTTAAATACCAACTGTTATGATTATAACATATATTTCCATAAAAATAAAGAGGTTAACGTAAAAAAGTTAATCCTCTACAATTTCTGTTACATAAGGAAGTGCACTAATAGAACTAAATAGTTCATTCTTTTTAAAACCTTTTTTAGCATATTGACCAACTATATGAACAGTTTCACTATTTAATTCAATTTCATCTTTTTTAGGTCTTTTTATATGTTTTATATCTACATTATATTCACTAAATATATTTTCAATTTGACCTAATACTTCATTTGTATTTTTTGATATTTCAATTTCTAATTCTAAAAGGTTGAAATGATCCA
>OLSA01000620.1_pt1 | contig 31153 bp, 27 predicted proteins | sample 1672731 | NCBI WGS metagenome assembly OLSA01 (sample SAMEA3136718, study PRJEB25190) | human gut metagenome | biome: human gut; feature: human-associated habitat; material: faeces | place: Austria | collected 2013
CGTACAGATTCTTAAACATACGGCTAGCGGCGCCGGAGGCAGGTACGAATTTTACGATTTTCTTATTTTTAGCCAGATAAGCGTCCCAAGCATCCATATAAGAAGCCTGTTCCTCTTTAGATATTACCATAATACCTTTTTCTACCGAAGCGGAGGCCGCTATCTCAAGGAAAGGGAAACCTTTTACGAAGCAAGCGAGTTGCTCTTCAATCTGTTTTTCGCTGATTCCTTTGGCTTTCAGCTGTTCTAAATCGTTTGCGTTTAACATAGTATAGTATTTAATGTGAATAATCTCATCAGTAACACCACAGGGCACTTATGCGCTATGTGTATCGCAAATGTATAAAATAACCGCAAGATACATGTTGAAATTCCATAGAAAAAAGTATTTTTACAGCATGTTTTGCGGTTTGTCCTCAACCGGGCAATAAAAATGATATAACTATGGATACAATTGGATTCTTTACGTCTGAGGAAAAGAAGCTGTTCTTCTCCAAATACAGGCTCCTGTTACGAAACCTTTACTCTTTCCTCGAGAGGGAAGATATCCGAAAGATGAAGGAGCTGATGAAGCGGGTTGTCGCCCTCGATTGCTACGGCAGGGATAAGAATGGTATCAACGGTTTATTGCGAAATATTGACACGGCCTTGATCGCCACCTTGGAGATTGGCTTGAAACGCACCTCGGTCATCGCCCTCCTATTATACCGCCCGGTATTGAAGAAAGCGATCACGATAGAGGAAGTGGAGCAGAAATTCGGAGCGGACGTGACCTTGATCATCCGTCGCCTCTTGAAGACCTCCGACCTGTATGCCCGGAACACCGCCGTCAACTCGGAGAATTTCCATCATTTGCTTTTCTCGTTTGCCGAGGACGTACGTGTGATCTTGCTTATGATCGCCGACCGCCTCTGCCTCATGCGTATGGGAAAACAGATGCAAGAGGATGACCGTATCTCGGCTGGAATTTCGGCGACCCGGAAACTGCGGTTTTCGGCACTGTTTATCATGTGTTCGAGTGGCTGTTTGTCCGATTTGCGCCGATAGCTTTTGTCGGTTCGCTCGTCGGAGCTTTTATGACGCGAAAGAAATGATTTGTTTGATTTGCCCTCTGCCGATTGGCAGGGGGATTTTTCGCGTTGAAAATGCGGCGGGATGTGGTATAATCAAAGCGGGAAATTAGTAAAATTTTTAATATATATGAGAAAGAGGTATGAAAAATGAAAGTGCTCATTATCAACGGCAGCCCGAGGATAAACGGCAACACTTCGCTCGCCATCAAAGAAATGAAAAAGATTTTTGAGGCGCAGGGCGTTGAGACCGAGACGGTGCAGGTCGGCAATAAAGATGTCAGAGGCTGCATCGCCTGCAGACGGTGCGGTGAGCTCGGAAAATGCGTCTTTGATGATATTGTCAATGAGCTTGCGCCGAAGTTCCGCGAGGCTGACGGTCTTGTTGTGGCGAGTCCCGTCTATTATGCCTCCGCAAACGCGACGCTGATAGCCGTCCTCGACAGACTTTTTTACAGCACGTCTTTTGACAAGACTATGAAGGTCGGCGCAAGCGTAGTGTGTGCAAGGCGCGGCGGATGTTCCGCAACATTTGACGAGCTGAATAAGTATTTCACTATATCCAATATGCCGATAGCGTCGAGCCAGTATTGGAACTCGATCCACGGGCGCGAAAAGGGCGAGGCCGACATGGACGAAGAGGGAAAGCAGACCATGCGCACCCTCGCGCGGAATATGACTTTCCTTATGAAGAGCATCGCTCTGGGGAAAGAAAAATTCGGGCTTCCGGAGACGGAAGAACACGCATGGACGCATTTTATCAGATAAAGTTCCGATGAGGCTCCCTTTCGGGGAGCCTCTATTCTTATGCGCGGACGCACAGCCGTGGCTCCCCTGCGGACAGAAATCTGTCACCTTCGGCATATCCGCGCTTGTTTTGGATTTCGTGGGGAACGACCCCCATAGCATAATATGCCGAAAGGGTGAAAACGGACAGCCGCAAAATAAAAACAGCCGCCGTATTCAGCGTAAAAAACCGAATCGGCGGCTGTTAAATTTATATATCAGAGTGTGTCAAAAAATCCTTTGGCGAGCACATAAGCCTGCTTGCCGTCGTGCGACATATATGTCGAGTGCCCCGCGCCCTTGATTATCGCGATGCGGCTGTTTGGGATCTTTCTGTATATATACGCCGTATCGGAGAGCCACATGATATCATGCTCGCCCGCAACGATATAGGTCGGCGCGGTTATCTCGCCGAGCATTTCGGCTGTGATATCCGGCAAGGTGAGCATCATATCATTGAGCTTATCGTGGTGGAACATATTGTTGAATTTCACGCCGATGATAAAATACGGCTTCATCGTCTTGGGACTCGTGTTCGCGCCGCAGGATATTATCGCGCCGGGGATATCCGGGTATCTCGCAGCGAGCGTCAGCGCAATTATGCCGCCGTCGCTGTGTCCCATGATATATGGCTTTCTGAGCTTCATCGCGGCGATGAACTGCGCGGTGTCGTCCGCCATGGATTCATAGTCTATCGTGCCCGGGTCGCTGCTCTGTCCGTGGCAGCGGCTCTCAATCACATAGACTGTGTAGTCGTTGGCGAGATAGCTTGCCGCCTCGGCGAGCGACTTCGCGCTGCCGCCGTTTCCGTGGATTAAGACAAGGGGCTGCTCGCCGCTGCCGTAAACGACATAGTGCATCCTGACATTTTTGAGCTGAACAAAGTCGTCGCGCACCGGCTCCTGCGGCGCGGGAAGCGACGAGGTGTCGAGCGTGATAAGATTATATTTTTTCGAGTCGATGCGGTTCTTTATTCTGTATGTGCCGAACCCGGCGGCGACCGCCAGCGCTATGCATCCGACGGTTATCGCGGCGATTTTAAGACCCTTTTTCGATGATTTTTTCATTTCTTTTTCTCCTGCCTGCGGCGTTTTCTGTATGCTATTTCGCGGGATATCTCCTGACCGAGAACATAGAATCTGGTACTCTTAAATTTATCTTCGGCGCGCTCTAACTTGCGCTGCTGCGGCGTGATATTGCGCAGGGTCACTTCATGCATATTGCCGTCGTCGAGCACGAACGCCTGAGTTAAACATATGCCGCCCTTGCCGAGCAGCTGAGCGCGGACATAGCAGCCGATGTTCTGCGACGCGGCGATGAGATCGATTTTTTCGCCCTCAGCGATTATTTTGCCGTTTGATATCCACTGCACGCGGTTATAATTTTTGCCCTCGATGCTTATGCTCTGCTCATCTTCATTCACGGTTATGCGCGTGACGGTCGGATATTCGCCCTCGCCGACAAAATCTTTGCCGAGCTCATATACAGCGCGCCTGCCGACAGAGAAGAATGTGCCGTTCTCCATGCCGCGGCGGACGGTCTGCTCCGTCCTGTCCGGCAGAACAAAATCCATGAAGCTCGTGTCGATATCGGAGAGCACATGGGCGTCGCTGTTCGCGAAGCCCCAGACATTTCTGCCGCTCGGTATGACCGCCGAAAGCAGTTCGTCCCAGAGTATGCGGTCGGCGCAGGTAACGGTATCGATGCGGTTGAACGCCTCGATGCCGAGGCACGACGGATATTTTTTTAATATATCGGCGAACAGCTCAATATTCTTTTTCTCGTGCGCGTGATTCACATTGACATAGGATTCGAGCCAGTCGCCGGGGTGGTTTATGACGGAGAGTCCGCCGCTCTCGGCGACGCCCTTGACAGGCCCTTCAAAGTCGTTTTCGTGCCCGACGAGTCCCTGACCGTATTCGGTGAAAAAGCCGTTGACATGGGCTTTTGTGAACACGGCGGTGTTTATCTCGATTCCGTATCTTAAATCGGTCATGCCGCGCCCGCGGTTTTTGTATGTGCCGTCGAGTATCGCGCCGTACTCCTCGTCGCTGAGCCATGTCGGCTTTTTTATAATGGAGCTGACTGAGAGCACGGGGATGCGGCGGGGCTTCTGATTCCAGCCGTGGTTCACGACCCCGTGGTCGGTCATGGCGAGAATGTCAAAGCCCGCGTCGTAATATGCCTTTATCATGTCCGAAAAATCGACCTGCGCGTCGCTCGCGGTCGAGTGCGTGTGCAGATTGGTTTTGTAATGATGCCAGCTGTCCCAGTCAACGCCGGCATAGGGGTTTATTATCTTGAATTTTCTCAAAGTGAGCACCTCTTGAAAACAAATTTATCCGCTCTTATATTACAGAAATTTAATCTTTTTGTCAACGCACACTATTGCTTATATCGGCGGCGGAGGTTATAATAATATCAACGAGAAATCGGGAGGAGATACGAATGAAAGCTTTTATGGACAAGGATTTTCTGCTTGAGAGCGACACCGTGCGCGAGCTTTTCGCCGCGGCTAACGAGATGCCTATATTCGACTGGCACTGTCACCTGTCGCCCAAGGAAATATATGAAAACCGTGCGCCCGAGGATATAGCATGGCTCTGGCTCGCGGGCGATCACTACAAGTGGCGCGCGATGCGCTCCTGCGGCGTTGAGGAAAAATACATCACGGGCGACGCCTCCCCGCGCGAAAAATTCATGGCGTGGGCGAAGATAATGCCGTATCTTCTCGGCAACCCGCTCTATCACTGGACTCACCTCGAGCTTCAGAGATATTTTGACATATATGAGCCGCTGAGCGAAAAGACGGCGGAGGATATCTGGAACCGCGCGAACGCGAAGATAGCGGCGGGCGGATTCACCCCGCGCGAGCTTATTGAAAACTCGAATGTCGTGTGCCTCTGCACGACCGACGACGCGGCGGACAGTCTCGAATATCACAAGCTCATCGCCGAGGACAAGAGCTTCAAATGCCGCGTTATCCCGGCGTTCAGACCCGACAAGGCGCTCGGCATCGAACTGCCCGGCTACCGCGACTGGGTGAAGGCTCTTGAAAAGGCTTCGGGCGAAAAAGTCGACAGCTACGAAAAGCTTACCGAAGTGCTCCTGAGCCGAATCGAACTGTTTGAAAAAATGGGCTGCCGTGCGAGCGACCACGCATTCACCCGCGTGCCCTATAAGCGCGCAGATGCGGCGGAGCTCGACAGAGTGTTCAAAAAGGCTCTCGACGGCGAGGAGCTGAGCGAATGTGAAGTTGACGAATATAAGACCGAGCTTATGCGCTTCTTTGCAAAAGAATACGCGCGCCGCGGCTGGGGCATGGAGATACACATCGGCGCAACGCGCAACAACAATTCGCGTATGTTCAAATCTCTCGGCCCGGACAGCGGCTTTGACTCGATAGCCGACCACGAGGTTGCGGACAATCTTTCGCGCCTGCTCGACTCCCTCGATGTTGAAGATCTTCTCCCAAAGACCATACTCTTCACGCTCAACCCCAAGGACAACTATGTTCTCGGCGCGATGCTCGGCAACTTCCAGAATTCGCAGGCGGCATCGAAGATTCAGTTCGGCTCGGCGTGGTGGTTCAACGACAACATTGACGGCATGCGCGAGCAGATGAAAGCGCTCGCGAACACCGGCGTGCTTTCTAAATTCGTCGGCATGGTGACGGATTCGCGCTCGTTCCTGTCCTATCCGCGCCACGAATATTTCCGCCGCATACTCTGTGATCTTATCGGCAGCATGGTCGAGCGCGGACTCTATCCTGCTGATATGGATACGCTCAAGAAGATAGTCTGCGACATCTCGTTCAACAACGCGAAGGAATATTTTGGCATATGAAAGTAAAGCGCGGGTTACTTTACACCGCCTCGCATGAGTGGGTCGATTTCATGCCCGACGGCACGGCGAGGGTCGGGATATCCGACTTCGTGCCGCAAAAGCGCGGGAAAATATCTTTTCTCAATCTCTGCGACGAGGGCGAATATTATCAGTCCGGCGAGGTCATCGGCGACGCTGAGGCGTTCAAGGGCGTTTGGGATATCTCCGCGCCGATAAGCGGAACTGTGCTGAAAATAAACGATGATTTGCTCGACGACCCGCAGAGTATAAACAGCGACCCATACGGCTCATGGCTCGCCGAGTTCGGTGATGCCGAGCGAGGGGCTAAGCTCATGACGGCGCAGGAATACTGCAAATATCTCGGGAAAGAAGCCGAAATGATATAATAAAATAAAGCCGGACGGAGAAAAATCCGTTCGGCTTTTGTTTTAGCTCAATTTTTTAAATCCCGCTTCGTTGACTCGTTTGGTGACATATTCGTCCGACAGATTGTAGACCAGAGTTCCGATTTTCGCGTATTCGTCAGAATCCTCGTCTCCGCAGAGCATCGCGAAGCCCTTTCCGATATTTGCGCTGATATTGAACGCCTTTCTGACAGCGAGATAATATATCGAAAACGAAGCGCCCTCCATGACATTGTCATAGAAACCTTCGCTCAGGTCGTCGTACATGGCGTTTACCGCCTCGTTCGAGATGACAGGCGGCAGCAGACGGTGAAGAGTCAGCTGCGCGGTGAACAGCATGAGCACGCGCGCCTGATAGAGCACATTTGACGGCAGCTCCTGCGGGTCGACTCCGCCTTTTGCCTTTATGTCTATCCCGCCGAGCTTCGCTGCGTTTTCGGGCGTGAACTGCGCGAGACTCCTGCCGAGCTTGCGTGCGCGGCGGAGATTGCCGTTTGAGCGCTGGGCGTCAAGCTCCTGTACGGCGTGCAGTATATCCTGGCTGAGGTCGGTTGATTCCTCAGCCTGTTCTTTCTTTTCGTTTGACGGATGGAATACTTTGATATCCTTATCCTCTTCGGGACGCATTGCGATCCCTCCTAACTTATTTGGCGCGCTTTTTGAGCATCGTCTTGTAGTCGCTGAGCGCCTTGAAATCGGCGGCGGGCGTAGCAAAATCGCCGACGCTGACGGTGCCTTTGTTGTACATTCCGCTGAAGTCCGAGCCGCCTATTGCGAGGAGCTTGTGAGTCCTTGCGTAGTCGAGCATATCGTTCTGCTGCTCTTCGCTGCTTGACGGGCACCAGACCTCGATGCCGTCGATGCCGTATTTTACATAGCGGTCAAGCCCGGGCACGCTGTTATATTTATACGGGTGGGCGAGGACAGCTATGCCTCCCGCGCCGTGAATGGCGTCGATAACTTCTTTTACGCCGACGAACTTCGGCTCGACTATAATATTTTTCGGGCTGTCGGGGCTGAAAAGTTCGTTATATATATCGCCGTGAAAATCCTGAGTGATGCCGCATTCGACGAGTGCGTGCATAATGTGCTCCTCAAAGATTCCGGTCGAACCGGCGGCGCATTTCATGACAAGCTCGGCGGAGATAGGATAACGCTGAGCCGCCTTGAGAATCATATACTGCCCCGCTTTTTTGCGCGCGGCGTTGTTCTTGTGGCAGAGCTCCTCGAGCCTGTCCGGACTGTCGCAGAAGTAACCGAGAATATGTACCTGACGGCCGGTTTCGGCATCCGATGCGGACAGTTCTACGCCGGGGACAACGGTCACTCCGCGCCTTGCGGCGATGATCCTGCCGCGGACGGAACCCGCCTGGCAGTCATGGTCTGTGATAGAAATGGTATCGACGCCGCGTTTTTTTGCGAGCATAATAAGGTCATCAATACCCATGGAACTGTTTGATAACTTCGTGTGACAGTGTAGATCAACTGACAAAATAAATCCTCCCTTGGAAATAAGACCCGGTAATGACCAAAGCCGCATTGTCAACGAAAGTGAACCGTGTATATACGATTGCGGCGCACGGGTCTGTGCGTGTATCTAAAGCGCATAATCCCTCAATATATCTTTTATTATACTCTTTTTTGCCGCTTTCTGCAAGCGGATTTCGAGATTTTATTTTCCGATAATCATGCGCTAACCGAAAAATAACACTTAAAAAGCATCATAACAAAAAATATATAAAAATATTCCGCAGAAAACGAAATGATTTCGGGATGTAAAATTTAAGTTGCTTTGCATAGTCGGGCGGGATATGGTATAATCAACAAAGAATCGAAAGGGGGGGCGAAAGCTTGGAGCGCGTATTTATAGGCATGAGCGGCGGGGTCGACAGCTCCGTTGCCGCGGCTCTGCTCAAAGAGCGCGGATATGACACCGTGGGCGTGACCCTACGATTAAAGCCCGGCGACGGCGCGGACGGCGACATTGAGGACGCGAAAAATGTGGCGAAGGCTCTTAAAATAGAGCACTGCGTACTCGACCTGCGCGGCGAGTTCAAAGAAAAAGTCATGGACTATTTTGCCGCCGAATATCTGCGCGGAGCGACTCCGAACCCCTGCGTCGTCTGCAACAGAGAGATAAAGTTCGGCGCGATGCTCAAGTTCGCCCTCGAAAACGGCGGCGATTATGTCGCGACGGGACACTATGCCTCGCTCGACAAAAGCGGCGAACGCACAAAGCTCCTGCGCTCGAACAGCGCGAAAGATCAGAGCTATTTTCTCTGCATGCTCTCGGAGTTTCAGCTCGCTCACGCGATGTTCCCGATAGACGGGATGGAGAAGAGCGCTATACGCGCCCTTGCGGAGAAATTTTCTCTGCCGGTCGCGCAGAAAAAGGACAGCCAGGAGGTCTGTTTCATCCCCGACAACGACTATTCATCATTCATCCGCTCGCACGGATTCAAAGACATGGGCGAGGGCGATTTTCTCGACACTCAGGGCAATGTCATCGGCAGGCACAAGGGTATAATGAACTACACCGTCGGTCAGCGCAAGGGGCTCGGCGCGTTCGGCCGCCCGATGTTCGTCACGCGCATCGTGCCGGAGCAAAACGCGGTTATCCTCGGCGAGAACGGCGCGCAGTATGCAAAGGAATTTACGGTCGAGGGCATAAACGCGATAAGCGCGCAAATGAGCGGCAGCTTCGACTGCGATGTCAAGATAAGATTCAGAGCCCCTGCGGCGCCCGCGCATGTTGAATTCGACTCAAAAAATACGGCACGCGTCACATTTTCCGAGCCGCAGAGGTCGGTCACTCCCGGGCAGTTTGCGGCGTTTTATATCGGCAATGAAGTAATCGGCGGCGCCAAAATCGCAGGGGTTGAAACACAGCTAATTTTATGATATAATATAACATAAAGGGAAAATAAAGGGAGGAAAGAGGGAATATGCCGGATTCGCTCATAACGAAAAGGGCGCTCGCTTCGTCACTCAAGGAACTGATGAAGACCCAGCCTCTGACGAAGATAAGCGTCGGAGACATATGCGAAAAATGCGGGATGAACCGCAAGAGCTTTTATTATCATTTCTGCGACAAATATGATCTTGTCAACTGGATATTCGACACGGAGTTCAGCGAGATTCGCAACCGACCGGATCATATTGCGAACTTTGAAGAGATATGCGAATATTTTTATTCCGACCGCGAGTTCTACCGCAGTGCGCTTCAGATAACCGGACAGAACTCGTTCAGGGACTATTTCCGCATGCAGATTCACCCGGTGCTCGAGGAGCTTGTCGGCAATCTTTTTGACAGCGAAGAGGACACGGAATTTCTCGTGACATTCCTCGCCGACGGCATGGTCTCGACTCTCATCCGCTGGCTCAACAGCTCCGACCCGGAGCCGCCGGAGGAGATGGCGCGCAGAGTCAGGCGCACTATGGTGGTGATATCCCAGGCGATCGTCACAACATATGAGGAAGAAGAAAGAAAAGCGGCAAAAGAATAACAAAAAGCGGAGGCTGAAGCAGTCTCCGCTTTTACTTTATTTTTCAGTATATCTGCACTTGGGATAACCCGAGCACTCATAAAAATTGCCGTATTGCCCATGCCTCAGCACGAGCGGTTTCTTGCAGTACGGGCAGACGCGGTTCTCCCTTTCGGTCTGCACCTTCTGCCGATACGCCTTCACATCCTCCTTGTGCGCTCTTCGGGCTTCTTTTCCCTGTTCCTGATTTTCCTTGATATAATCATATATTTTTCTCGTATCCGCCGGGCTAAGCTTAGTTTCGTTCGCTTCCAAAAACATCTTCATCGCCCTGTTCATGGCGGGTAAGCTTGTGCAGACGACCGTATCGACTCTGTCGGATCTGTTCACATTAGACACCTTGCAGTCATCACACAGCATCAGCACAACAGAGTAGAACTCGACTTTAGCAAAATCAGAGAGCATCTTTTTGAGATATTCCACATGCTTTTTGTTCTGCATAATCGGATTGTAGAAATCATACCTGTGCCCGCCGAGGTAATACTGCCAATCCCTCTTTCGCCCATCGCCGTATATTTTAGCGTCGCTGAAAGTCTTTACTTCTACGACATAAATTCCGCTTGCGGCAATTATTATCAGGTCTATCTGGGATTTATGCTCGTCTTTTCCGTCGATAAGCACATCATGCAGAACATATGCATCTGAGAACACCACCTTGCTGTAATAGGCGGCGAGCCGTTCGCCAAAGCCGCCCTTGACAGCATTGAGGTTGGGAAGTTTTTCAATCAGACTCATTTTTTCACATTTCCGAGCAATCTTTCAAGCTCTTTAAGTTCATCGGGAGTCAGGCGGGATTTATCCATGAGCACGACATTGTTATCAAGGCGCACGAGATAGATATATCCGTCCTGTTCGCCCCATCGGTCGAAAGCCGACCAGTTGTTTTTGCCCGTGCCGAGCGGCGAAGTTATCGCCACGCCGTCATCGTCAATGACATATTCCAAAGTTCCGCCCAAAACAGCATTGTTTTTCTTTTTCATAACCTTTTGCATTACACTGAGCTGAAATTTTTTGGAAAACAAAATTATCAGCAGAAAAAGCACTGCAAAGCCGAGCAGCAGGAATCCGTTGCCGACAACACCGCGCGCGAACATCCACACGGCGAACGCCGCATATATGACACAGAGAACCGCCGAAACTGCAGAAATCACCTTGCGCCTTTTCAGATTGTTCGGCGTGTTGAGCGAAATTTCTGCGAGGATTTTCTGCTCCTTTTCGCCGGGTTCGGTCTTGTATCTTACCATGTTTTCACCCCTTATTTAAGCTTATGCACAAACAGGCCGCTGAGCAGTTTCGGCTCGAACCATGTCGATTTCGGCGGCATTATCTTGCCCGCGTCGGCTATATTCATAAGGTCGTCAACGGTCGTCGGGAACATCGAAAATGCGAGGCACATGTCGCTCTGCGCCCTGCGCTCGAGCTCCTTGAGACCGCGTATGCCGCCGACGAAGTCAATCCTCTTGTCGGTTCGCGGATCGTCTATTCCGAGCACAGGAGAGATGAGATTCTGCTGAAGTATCGAAACATCGAGCGCTGCGACCGGGTCGGACGCATCGAAAGTGCCGTCCTTTGCGGTGAGCTTGTACCACTTTCCACCGAGGTACATTCCGAAGGTGTGCTTATCCTGCGGCTTATAAGGCGACTCGGGCGCGGATTCAACGGTAAAGCTTTCGCTTATTTTTGCTATAAACTCGTCCTGAGTCAGACCGTTTAGGTCTTTTATGACTCTGTTGTAGTCCATTATCGCAAGCTCGCTCTGCGCGAACAGCACGGCGAGGAAGAAGTTGAACTCCTCATTTCCGGTATAACCGGGGTTCTGCTCTCTGCGCTTTTTGCCGACTTTGACAGCCGAGGCGGCGCGGTGATGACCGTCCGCGATATAGAGCGAATCGATGCCCGCGAAGAGAGACGAAAGTTTCTTTATCGTCTCGGGGCAGTCAATGACCCAGACCGTCTGGGCGACGTCGTCGGAGACAAAATCGTAGACAGGCTCATGCTCCGCCTGCCACGCCTTGACGATATCGCCGACCGTGGCGTTGTCTCTGTAGGTCAGGAAAATAGGTCCTGTGTTCGCGTCGCAATAATCGACATGATTTATTCTGTCCTGCTCCTTGTCGGCGCGGGTCAGCTCATGTTTCTTTATGACATTGTTCATATAGTCGTCTATCGACACGCAGCCGACGAGACCCGTCTGGCTTCTGCCGTCCATTATCTGACGGTATATGTACATGCAATCCGACTTGTCCTGCTTGCAGATGCCGTCGGTTTCGAGCTTTTTGAGATTCTCCGCCGCCTTGTTGTAGACGACTTCAGAATAGAGCTCTGTGCCGACGGGCAAATCGACCTCCGCCTTGTCGACATGGAGGAACGAATAGGGATTGCCCTTTACCATCTCGCGGGCTTCATCGCTGTTCATAACATCATAGGGAAGAGCCGCAACACGCGATGCATATTCGGGGAGCGGTCTTACTGCTTTGAAGGGTCTGAATACTGCCATAATGAGACATCCTTTCTTGAGCTTAATTACATTTTGCCCGTCTTTTTGCCGCCGAGCTTTATGCCCGAGAGCACATTGGTATCGAACGAATAGGTTATCGACTCGCGCTCGCGTTCACGCTTCATGGCGAGCGATATCATTTCGTCGATAAGTTCGGTATATTTGACCCCCAGAGGCTCCCAGAGGTAGAACGAGAGCGAGCCGGGAATCGTGTTTATCTCGTTGAGCCAAACCTTGCCGGTCGTTGCGTCAATCATAAAATCTATACGCGACACGCCGCTGCAGCCGAGTACCCTGAACGCCCTGACTGCCATCTCGCGTATCTCGTTTTCGGTCTCTTTCGGGATGTCGGCGGGGATTCTGCGCTGGGTCGACGCCATGCCCTTTGAGCCGGATTTAGAAGCGTTGCCGATATATTTATCTTCATAGCTCAGGATATCCGTCGCATTGAGCGGCTCTTCGCAGACGGAAGCGCGCGCCGAATGTCTGTCGCCGAGAACGGAGCAGTTTATTTCGCGCAGGTTCTCTATCGCGGGCTCGACAAGGACTCTGTCCGCATAGTCGAACGCGTTCGAGAGCGAATTTTTAAGTCCGTCGGTGTCATGCGCCTTGCTGATACCGATGCTCGAACCGAGGTTTATCGGCTTGACGATAACGGGATAGCTGAATTTCTTTTCGATATCCGCAATTATCTTTTCCGGGTCGGCGTCATAGTCCTCCGCATCGACGCAAACGCAGTCGAGCACGGGGATGCCGTTATCTTTAAAGACGGTCTTCATAACATATTTATCCATTCCGACCGCCGACGAGATAACGTCGCAGCCGACATACGGAAGATTGAGCATCTGGAGATAGCCCTGCAAAGTGCCGTCCTCGACATTCGTGCCGTGGACTATCGGGAACGCGACGTCGATATAATCAATAACATCCTTTGCAAAAGCCTTGTGCGGATATCTGACTATCAGCGTGCGGTCGCCGTCGTTGACGAGATTAACGCGCGTGCTCTCCGCGATAAGCGCATTGATATTTTTATAAGCCTCTATGTCGCCGATATGTTCGCCGACATACATCTCGTTGTTCTTTGTGATATAGATCGGAATAACATCGTATTTGTCTTTATCTACCGCGTGAATCGCCTGGATGGCGGAAATGACGGAAATCTCATGCTCAACGCTTCTGCCGCCGAACATGACTGCAAGCTTTATTTTCATATGAATACCCCCATTAATAATTGTCGGGAAGGTCGTTTTCGAGCAGGACGATCTTCTTTTTATCCGTTCTTATCGCGCCGACCTTTGCAAGCGCATCGCCGAGCGAGGGAGAGACGAATATACGGGATTCGTCAAAGCCCGCCTCGACAAGACCTTTATATATGCTCTTTGTCTGCCTCTCGCCTACCAAAGCCACATAGTCGCAGACTGCGGCGGCATTTCTGCCGAATTCGCAGTTGTATTCCTCCTGCTTGTCGCCAAGCTCGACCATGCCGGGCGTGACAAGAATCTTCTCGCCCTCGAAGAAACTCAAAGTCTCAAGTGCCGCTTTCGTGCCGCTCGGGTTTGAGTTATACGAGTCATCTATAAGCGTCATGCCGACGCGCTTTGATAGCTCGAGGCGGTGCGGCACGGATTCGAGGCGGCGCACCTGCGGGCGCAGCTCGGCGAGCGAGATACCCAGCTCATGCGAAACGGCTATCGCGCCGAGGATGTTCAGGCAGTTGTGGGTGCCGATGAGCTTTGTCGTGAACTCCTCTTTTTCGCCGTCGGGCGTTGTGACTTCAAAAGTAGTGCCCTTGTCGCCGACGCTGATAAGCTTTGCTTTATACTTGCTGTCGGAATTGAGTCCGTAGGTTATCGCGCCGTCGGACGCTCTTTCGGCTATATATTCATTGTCGCCGTTCAAAAACAGCATGCCGTCCTTCGGCAGTGCATCGGCGAGCTCGAACTTCGTGTTGATAACATTCTGAAGAGACTTGAAGCTCTCGAGATGCTGAGGACCTATCGAGGTTATTATGCCGTGCTTCGGGTGGACTATATCGCACAGCTCTTTGATATCGCCGACATATTTCGCGCCCATCTCGCAGATGAAGATTTCGTGCGTCGCTCTGAGCGAACCGCGCACGGTCTTGACGACGCCCATGGGAGTGTTGTAGCTCTCGGGGGTCATGAGGACATTGTATTTTGCCTTGAGAAGAGTGTTGAGATAGAACTTGACGCTCGTTTTGCCGTAGCTTCCGGTGACGCCGATAACTGTAAGATTCGGGCAGGCGGCGAGCATTTTTTTCGCGTCGTTCGTGTAATATCTGTTTATCGAAAGCTCGATGGGCTTATTAATAATATTGGCGAGGATTATGACAAACGGCGAAGCTGCGGCAACAAGGCCGACGACAAGTGCCGTTATGCGCCCGGATGCGAACACCGCGAGCAGGACGGTCATTGCAGCATAGAGCACCTCGACGGTGACGAGCATACGCCTGACTCTGGGGGTATATTTCAGCGGCTTTTTCGCTTTCTTAGGCTTATAGAACAGGCACGCGAGCAAAATGAACACTGCGCAGACTATCATGCCGGCATTCTTCCCGCAGATAACGCCGATAATCGCTCCGATAAGCGGCAGAGCGAGCGGCACTACCTTGCCGCGGTTCTTGAGCATCCAGTGCCACTGATCGTCGGCGCGGTATGAATTCAGCTGGAACATATGCATATAAAACAGCGTCGAGAGCACTGCGAACAGCCAAAACGCCGCAAAAATAAGCACTTCGGAAAATATCGTCATTTAAAAGATCAATCCTTTCGCAATACTGTCGGTCGGTCAGTCTATCTCCATGAACGAGGCGAGCACCTTGTTGAAGGTGAACTGCTGCTCGAGGAACGAATAGTGTCCGCAGTTCTTGAGGGTGACGAGTCCGGCGTCGGGCATGAGCTGCTCCATCAATTTCGCGTCGCTCAGCGGCGTTGCGTCGTCGTTCTCGCCCCATACCAGCAAAACGGGCATCTTCATATTCGGCATATATTCCACGAGATCCTCGTTGACCGTGTTGACAAGCGTTTGGCGCATAACAGGCGTTGCGCTGTTATAATCGGCAGAGCCGTGGCTGCGGCGGAACTCCTCGAGTGCGTCGGGGAACAGTGCCTTTACGGGCGCGGTTTCAAGAATCTTTCTGCCTATTTTATAGTTGCGCTGTCTTATCTTCTGCGCCGCCGTCTTTTTCGGCCTGACTCCCGCCGAATCGACCAGAATGACCTTTTCGATCTCAAACGGCAAATCGCGGCTCGCCATTTTTATGATGACCCTGCCGCCGAACGAGTGGCCGAGGAAAGTCACCTTCTTCGGCGCGAACGGCTCAAGAAATTTCAGCACGAAATCGACATAATCATCGACGCGCCAGGGCTCCTTCGGCTCGTCGGACAGCCCGAAGCCCGGCATATCGGGAGCTATGACATGATATTTTCGCGCAAGCAGCTCCGACATATTCTCAAAAAGCTCAATGTTTGAACCCCAGCCGTGCAGCAGAACCACGAGCTCGCCCGAGCCTTTATCCATATAGTTTATTTTCAGCGAATCAACAGTTGTCTGCAACAAAAACACTCCTAAAGCAGTAGTGACAGTATATGCCAGTATAATCTTCTATATTATAGCACAGCAAAGCCGAAAATTCTATCATATTTTGAGGTTTATTTTAAGCCGCAAAGCAAAACACCGCCGCCTGCAAAAGCCGCAGGCGGCGGTGCTCATATATAGAGATTGTAGGTGTTGAATTATTTGCCGAAGAATTATTTGAACAGATTGATTATTGCTCTTATAAGCGCGAGGATCAACTTAAAGGGTATCAGTAAAATATTGCCTATAACTTTAAATATTTTCAGGAACAAGGACTGTTCTTCTGTTACAGGTTTGTCTTCACCGCCCTCTGCAATCTTGGTTTCGTATTTTCCGTCTCCATCTTCGTCGGTATACACGCCCACTTTTCCGTTTCCTTCATCTCTAAGCAAAACGGAGGTAGCATCGGTAGAAACATCAACATAGACGGTCTGTTCAAGATTATTGGCTGTTATCTGCGTGTTCTTGAGATTGCTGCCGGAAACCAAAACACCTTCAGATGTCGGTTTCATTTCATAGTCATTGATATCAGAACCTTTTAGATTAACCGTATACCAAGGCAGCGTTGAAAGCGAAGAGTTGAGAGTAAGACTTATGTCGCAATCTGACGAATCGCCCTTGAATGCAACGCTACCGTTCTTATTGACGGTAACTTTATCAGCATTAGTCGCCTTTACCGTAGTCGAACAATCTTTGAGGACTAACGATGCATCGATTTCGTTGCTTCCGTCATCAGGCACAATCGTAAATTGATTTCCGTCCGGAAGATATGTTATTTCCTGTCCGGATTTGTTAATCGTTTTTTCTCCTTCTATTTTTTTACCAGTCGAATCTAAGATAGCATAGCCTGTAGCAGTATAGTTATTTATAAAATTAGAATTATAATTTTTAAGTCTTGATCTGTCAACTCCCGTTTCAGGATTTCTTATATCTATCCAGTCCAGTGCAGCATATGGCCCTGACATCTGTTTTTGTTCAACGCCATCCTTTACCCAAACGCCCTTTGGGTCGTCGCTTGTTTTTTTCATTCCATCGTAGCTCCACTTAGAATAGTCAGAGCTTATATACAAATACATCCAACTGCTTTTATTGGGGTCACAGATAGAAATCCTGTAACTATTCTCACCAGTTTCATCATGATTAGCCCTATCCACATGATAACCTATTACAGCATGTCCATATGTTTTATGTTTGCCGTTTTCTTCATCTATTTCATTAGCTAACCACCAATAATTTATTATCACTGGCAGCCCGCCGTTTTGAACTTTTTGACAATCCGTAACGATTTGTTTGAGGATCTCTCTTTCCGGCATTTTAATATATGTAAAATCCAAATCAACGGCATCGGGCAAAAACTGCGAAAGATGATAGTAATTAATAAGATTTCTTACTGTCGCGCTATTTTTGGGAGCTTTCAAATCATGTGCTACTTTAGCGCGTTTCTGCCAATAGTTAGGTGTCAACTGCCCATCTTTCATTAAGGACACAACAACACTCATTCCATAGCACGACCCACCCCAGTCTTCATTGCGCTGATTTCCAATATATTCTATAACAGTTGGTTCCATCCCGGCAACCAGAGAATAGAAGTAATTGTCATCAAGTTCGTAATACATATTCTTGTAATTGCCCCAAATGTCTGTTTTGAAAAAGTCCTCTTTCCGATTCAAGAAGCTAAGATTATTTTCGCCACTCCAAGAACCGAGCCAAGTCTTTTTGCCCCACTTTATCTCGTTGTTTTTTCCGAGCGCCGGAATGGTAATATATTTCGATACCGTCTTCGTCTCAGTATTATCTGCGCCAACAGTTATATTGATAACCTCATGGGTATCTTGGCTTACATTTTTTGCTGTAACTTTCCAGCTTTGCTGAAGTTCTTCGTTTCTTCCAATATCATTAAGGCTTATCCTCACACGCTTCATTCCGTTTGTTGTAAGATTATCACCGGGGAATGATATCTCGATCCACGGATTCTTGGCTATTCCGCTGCCTATGTTTTTGATATAAACCGTAACATCAAACGGATTGGGCGAATATTGACCGTTCTCAAGAGACAGAGTGCTGTCGCCATAGATGCTGACAAGCAGAGGTGGTCTGTTATCCTGGACAAGTTCGCTCAAGCCATAGTGCGTGGTATATGTTCTTGTCTCGCCGGCTTTGAGGACTTTCTTGTTCCATGTGATAGTTACAGCACTGTCTCCGTTTGACTCACCGGCAGCCACAGGGCAATTCCAAGGATTATTATAGACTTTACTCCAGTTGGTAAACTGAACCTTGTCCGGTTTATTTACGGTTGTACGCAAAAAAGACCCCTGAGAAACGACCTTAGGATTATCAAGGCTGTCGAATGCCTGCCAATACTGCGGAATATCGCTCCCTTCAAATTCAGTCTGCGTCGTAATTGAACCGTGACCGGGCACTCTAAAAGGAGCTTCGTCATTAGACCCGAGCATGGTATCAAGCATTATTCTTGTGCCGAAATCATGTGACTTTGTTCCTTTGTTCGTTACAACATAGCTAATTTGAACAACGTCTTTTCTGTTTGTGGAGTTGTTTTCAACTATATTTATTTGCTGGCATACTTCAATGTCTCCGTACTTAGCAACCAGAACAGCTCCATCTTTGGCGCTAAAGCTCGGAGACTCAACAAAGCCGTTATCACCATACTTATATATGTTGTCATCAACAACTATTGTAGTATAGGAAGACCAACTATCCGGCCAACCAAACAACAGTTTCTTATTGTCATCCGTAGTCAAATCCGGATTTCCTCCGGTTGTGCCTATAGAGAAATGACCATTTGACTTTTTGACATTTAATGAAAGATATTCATTATATATATTTTCTCCATTAACAGTCGTTTCGCTGGTAGCAAATACCACAATCGGTATTATCGAAAAGCTCAGAATTAACGCAAGAATCAAAGAAAGTGCTTTCAACAATCTGCGTTTTTTCATTTTAACATCTCCTTTAGTAATAGATTCTCAAATCATTTTCCACCCGTTTTGTCTTGCTTTTTAATCATCCGAATCGTGCCAATGCTAATAGCCCATTATACATCCTTCTCCCAAAATTCTTTATTTGCGCAGCGCGATGCTGTGTTAAGCTACAATACGGAGACCAACTATGAATTGGGAAGCGGTTGAGGCGTGCTCTTTCCTGTCTCCTACCGCCTACTTGCTTGAGCGAAGCGAAATAAACCCTTCCGTCGCTTCGCGATAGTTTTCCCGCGCTTTTGTAAGCTATTCTTTTACTTTTACTTTACGCCACCTTGAAATCTTACATCTTAACATCATTACATTCTTCGCAAAACTTAATCATTTCCTCAAGAGTGGATATATTTTCAAACATACCACTCTCGGCTGTAACAGCGAGTATTTCAACCGCGTCCTGATTTCCGAGTTTATATGCCTTATACACTCTGTTTATACCCAACGAGAAACGAAAACTGTCATTCCTTTCCAGGCTTATCATTATATCCGTTTTTCCCATTCCCAAAAAGCCCGCAGCCTTATCGAGATTTGAAAGACGCTCATAATAAGACCATGCCATATCCAAATCTTGGGCAATTCCGTTAGAACCATCATATAAACAATCTGCAAGCAATTTCACCAAGAATGACTCGTTTTCTGTTCCAGCATAATAATCACACGCTTTAATCATATCTCCAAGATCCAGATCTGTTTCATCTGTTTTCTCTGAGTCATTAGAAGCGGCCGGAGTATTAGCCGATTTCACTTCTTTAGTAGCAGGTTTTTCCTCCTGTTTTCTTTTTCTAAAAAGCATGTTAATTCTCCTTATTGTGAAAATCATTGCCGCAACCGGTCAGGGCTGCGGCAACTTTTACCGTCATCAGTCCTTATAAGAAAGACATCCCTGACGCTCTCTGGGATAATAGTATGAGCTGTACCAGCTGCAGTACTGTCTTCCGTTGCTGTCTCTCTTGTACGGATCCCAATAGATGCAGCCATCAGCGCAATTATGTCCGCAGAGCTTACCTTCGGGGAGCTGACAGGCATTAATTTTCTCCATATTCGTCGCCTCCTTTTCTACGGTCTGCAAGGTGTAAGACTTTTTGCAAATGGCATTGACCTTACTCCGGTTTTGTCATTGGCAATTCATTCCTTAACCTTGTGAATTTATCTTATCACATCGCAAAAAGCTTTTGTGATAATGATTCTTCGACATATATTCAGTCAATTATTTCAGGTTGTGTTCTTTTTACCTCTATTTTCCCATTGCTTTTTTCAACAGCATAAACAATCATGTCACATCCGTCTATTATCAAAGGGAAGTATGTTTTTTCAAGCCAGAGATTAACATGGTACAACTCTTTAATATACTCCATATCCGAGCCAGAAAGAGTTGTCTGTCCGGAAGGATGACTATGTAAAATCCCGCAAAACTCAATTCCTTCATCAGCCCATTTTTCAATTTGTCTGTTCAGGAATTGAGTATTCGGAGAATATTCCGCACTTTCGGTTTTCTGCTCAGAATTGTCCAGAACAAAAGCACTGATAACACCGTTCTTCATTCCAAGGATTCCGCCCTGTTCAGGAGGTGCCGGGGAAAACATTAAGGATACAGTTTCTTTGATTTGTCGTGTTATTATCATAAATGATTGTTCCTCGCCCAAATTCAGCCAGTTTAAAAACTTATATTTTATATAACTTATGTACTTCGTTGTTAATAATCAACACACTTCTGAATCTTTATCCGCAAGATCGCCGATTATGCCCGTATCAAACGCCACGAAAATCTCAATGCCGATTAATCCGAGAATCTGCCCGATTGTTTCTTGCACGAAATAATAACATCCTGTTGCCGTAATCCATAGTCTGCTAATACATACCATAGTTATAGCCGCAGCTAACCCCTCAGTCCCGGCTTCGCCAATCGGCTCCCCTGCAGGGAAGCCTATGGCAAATCGAATTTGTGTGTTTCGTGCGGCTGCGCAAATCCTGCACAGAGAATAATTCTTCTTACCACATTGCACAATAACACCATTCGGCGTTAAAGCCAATAGCACCAAATGATATTATGATAAGCTTGCGACAGTACACAAAAGAAAGGAGATTTTTTGTGAAACTGGCACAAAGAATCCGTGCCATGCGCGAGGATCACGACCTGACGCAGACGGATATAGCCAAAATACTGAACACATCGCAGACGGTCTATTCTCGGTATGAGCGCGACGAGCGGACGCTTCCGACGGAGAACCCTCGCACAATACTATAATGTGTCCGCCGACTACCTGCTCGGGCTTATAGATGAGCCGAGAAAATTGTCGCCCCGTTGATGCCGCGGCTATATTTATTGTCACCTTGGGAATACAATAGCACTTTTATATTCAAAATGGAATACACTTTGTACAACTGGTAATTTTTGAGGATAAATAACCGTCTTATTTTCTTCTATTTAATTATGTTTTTTGTCATTCTGTTTTGTTTCCCGCCCTTGAACTACATTCCGTCTCTCTGCAAGCAAATAAATCTCCGCATAATTTGTTTGATTTTTGCGTATTCTTCTATTTTTATTTATTCTATCGGGCGTAAAACATATAAATTGACTTGCGCTCTCGTTTCTGTTATTATTTAGGATAGTGTCTAATATAAAGCAAAAGCGTCAGCTCCTGTGCGATTTTCCGATTCGCAAAGGAGGCGGTCGGGCTGAAGTATATAATCGAAACTATTCGCGGCGCATGGATGCTGCTCGGATTTACGGTCGGAGGATCGTTGGTAGGGCTGCTGCTCACTATGTCGGTTTTCAGAGACATCATTGAGTCGATTTTCATCGACGGACTGACGGAGAAAGAATATCTCGACTACCTGCGGCGGACCGAGCGCAGAAAATATTCCGCGCGCAAAATGGTGCGCATGTACAAAGAGCGTCCGCGCAAATTCAGTTCGAGCATCATGACATATCGCACAGTGAGCTTCGTGTTTCTGGCGATTCACCTGATTCTCACCGCCGCTATAATAATCTGCACCTTTCTGCCGATTCATTTCGGGGCGCGGCAGGCGCTCGGGCTGATGGCGGCAAATCTGATTATAGGCGGAATACTCGAAACTTTATATAAGCGACTGTCAAGCCAAACCGCCGCCGGAGACAAACGCATCGGCGGAAGATCGGCGAGTTATACGAAAAATCTGTTCAAATAAAATGACCCTCGGCGCAGCATTTGCGTCGGGGGTCTTTATGAAATTACGGAGGATTTTACTGATGATATCTTGTGTTTTTTGAAATTACAATTTGTCCTGCGGCAATCAGCAGAATGCCGATCAGCGCAAGCGGAAGATAGAATTCCAGGCAGTTTTCCGCCGTGGCATTGTTGAGGTCATAGCAGAAAGGGAAGATCGGATGGCTGCGATAAATGAGCATTCCGCCGAGCGAGTAGATAAACAGCGTCATGAGCGTGATGGCTGTCGAATGGGTCAGGAACATCAGAAAATAGACCAATCCGAAACAGAATATGCCGCTGAGCAGCAGGCGGAGAAGCGCAAACAGCGATATCCCCGCAACCGCGTTCATGATTATATAGAACGGCGCCGCCGAAACAGCAAACAGCAGATAAAATAGAATTGCATCCGGCAGGAATCCGCGCCTGTTGTGAAGAAACAGGACTTCGCAGCCGTCCGCCTCAAAATATTCGCGCACGCCGAATATAACCCACCAGACGGATAGCACCGAAAAAACGCCCTGCGAAAACTGCGATACGAATGAGCGCAGCTCTTCCGCGTTGCCGTTTCTGCTCTGCACAATACACAGCGGCAGAGCCAGCACATAAATCGCCGCTATCGGAACGGGCATGAGGGCACCCATATTTTTGATCAGATATTTTTGTCTCTGAAGCAACAGCTTCATATTCCTTTGAGCGCGCATATGTATCCGTCCTCAACGTTCGGCTTGACGGGCGCAAAGTCCTGCGGCGCACTGCTGACAAGGCGTAGGTAGTATTTTCCGTCGCTGTCGAACTGCTTCTGCTTATAATAAGGCTCTTTGAATTTCGGCAGGTCGTCCATATCTATGATATATGTTTTGCCCTCGGCGCACGCTGCCATCTCCTCGCGCGTGCCGCTTTTTATTATCTTGCCGTCTCGCATTACCGCAACAGTCTCGCACACCGCATGGACATCTTCGACAATATGCGTCGAGATAAGAATTATTTTATCTTTCTTTATCTCGGAGATAATGCTCTGAAAGCGCAGGCGTTCCTCGGGATCGAGTCCCGCGGTCGGCTCATCAAAAATGAGAATATCCGGGTCTCCGAGCAGAGTCTGGGCTATTCCCGCGCGGCGAACCATTCCGCCGGAGAGCGCCTTGACCTTCTTTTCGGCGCAGTCGGTGAGGTTAACTAACCTGAGTGCTTTTTCAACTCCCTCGCGCGCCGACTTGTCATCGAGCCCCTTCATGTTGGCTATGAGCAGCAGCATTTCGTTCAGAGTCAGGTGCTGATACATCCCGAATTTCTGCGGCAGATAGCCGACATGGCGCGAGAAACTTTTGTCCTTTTCAACCGGCTTGCCGTTATAGAAAATGTGCTCGCCCTTGACATTATAGAGCCCTGTTATGCAGCGCATGAGCGTTGTTTTGCCCGAGCCGTTCGGTCCGAGCAGACCGTATACGCCATTCGTAAACTCAAATGACAGGCTGTCGACCGCCGCTTTCTTTCCGAATTTATAAGTAAGTCCGTCAATTTTCAACATTTTCAGTACCTCTGTTCAGATCGTCAATGAATTCGTCGGGCGTGCGTGTGTCGCTCTCGTCATACAGATATTTGTCTATCGCTTTTCTGCAATATTCGTCGCCGTACTTATCGGCCGCCGCCTCCACGCGGACATAGCGGGTGTTCATACCAATGCTTTTGTCACCCGCCGCATAGCTTGCAAATGTATCGCGCATATATTCAAAAATATAAGCCTGCAAGCCGAAATCCCCTCTGCTTTCGGGAATCTGTGACAGGAAATAGTCCATTTCTATCCCCTTCAAAGATACACCGGTGAAAACAAGCGTATCTCCATAATCGCGCATGGAAACACCATCATATAGCTGCGTTACCATTACCGTATTAAACGATCTGTCATATGTCTGCATCAGATTCGAAAACACTTTCTTTATTTCATTGACATCCATATCGACATATGTATAGACAAGGTTCGTGTCGCCTATTTTATCCTCTTTGTAGAACCCGCCGACAATTGTCAGTCCGGTGGTTTTGCCGGAGAATGTATTTTTCCCGGTGCGGTTAAGGTTTGTGAAAAACTTCTTGCGGTTTTTGATTTTTACATTGAACTGCGTCGGCTCATCGAGCGTCAAATTTCTATATCCACCTTCATCAGCACACACAACATAGCCTGCGCGGGGATAATAAGCATGCGTTCCCGGCAGAGCCGCGCCCTGTCCGTTGCTGTAGTGTGTATTTGAATATCCGTCGTAGCTGAATGTGAGCGACGAGGTCTCACCCGCCGACTCAACCTCTATCCAATCGCCGGTCTGCTTGAATTTCAGCGCCCTGCCGCTCTCATCCTTGACTTCTTTGACTTTGTATCCGTGATAGAGCGTAAAGCCGTAGATATCCAAATTGCTTGGGGACACCGAGACCTTGACCTCGGCATGAAGCACATTGCTGAGCTTCAATTCCATATCGTATGAAGTTATTTTGAACTCGGGGCAAGCATCCGGAGGGGATGTTTTATTTATAATGTAATATCGAATTTCCCCACCGACTTCTTCCGTGCTTTCTATATCTTCAATATTATCGGAATTGTTCTGAAGGACAATTGGAGCGCAGCACAGTCCAAGAGTCAAGCATGCAACGCCCAAAACAAGGAAGTGCTTACCATAACGGTTTCGTGCGAAGAAGAAAAGAAGCAACGCACAAAGCACCAATATCCACATTAAAAAAGCAAACAATCTATACGGTCTAAGCGAATAACCGTAAGCGATATTAGGTGTATAAAAAAATGACGACGGCGTCATAAAAGGAAAAACTCTTAACCATCTGTTTGCTGATATACCAGTGGAATAATATAAATCCGCGCAGAAGCCATTTACCGCAGGGCTCGAAAAGAAAGTAATAACAAGCAATACGATATATGATAAGCCTCTTTTGGCGCATGTTGCAAGTACAGCCCCGAGCAGCGTTCCAATAAACGGTATAACCACAAAAGCTATCACAACATGTGCAAGTGCATGAAATGTTGCAGCTGCTCCGTCTCCGCAAACGATACCCACCACAATAAAAAATAGCAAATTCAAAATAAAACAAGGTATCGACAAAGAAATCATAACCAGAATTCTAGCACCGATTGTTTTGACTCGCCCAAATTTTATCGCCGAACAACATTCATCAAATCCGACCGAAGAATCCATTCTGCCGAATTCATAGCTTATAAACGCAAAGAATACAAAATAGATGAGACTAACCACCAATGTAAAACACAAGCCAAAGAATATTTCTTTATATATCAGCGAATTTACAAACGAATATACACTCCATGCAAAAGTTGGCAAAAAATATATAATATATGCTATTTTCAGGACGGGATTTTTTCTGAATTCATTAAAGAAAAGTAAATATTTTGTTTTCAGCATTGGCACACCTTTTGCTTGTGCGGCATTTATCAAAGATAAATGCCGCACAAGTTCAATTAAAATATTACAGCATTTCCGACTGCTACTGTCTTATCGTACCCTCGGCTGTGCATCCATAGGCTCTCACTCCATCCGGATTGAGTACAAGCTTCCAGTAATGTTCTTCTTTGAGTTTTTTTGTCTCGGTGTCTCCGATTGAAGTTCCTCGGCTTAATTTGATTTCCGATTTAGCTCCATTAATCCAAAAGCCACCTTTCTTATATTTAGGAAGAACATGAACTACGCGCGCTGAGGTTTTATCACTTGAAGCCGTTATAATTTTCCATGAACCATACACAAGACCGCTTTCGGCAATCGTCTGCGTAGAATCCAAATGTACCGACTTCACTACCGCAAATGCCGAGCTGCTAAGCATGGCGACGAGAACCATCGCACAGAGAACAATTGATAACACTTTTTTCATAGAGCAAATCCTCATTTGTAATTTCGTATAAATTTTGTTTCAATGCATTGTCACAATCACATAATAGCATACGCCAAATTTTATTTCAAGCAAAATGTCATTGAAAGTCACATTTTGTATCTTTGAACAAATTTTTATACTGAACTTTGTATGCTTTCACAAAAAAATTATCTTGTCAATTTTTAATATTTTCAGTACCTCTGTTCAGATCGTCAATGAATTCGTCGGGCGTGCGTGTGTCGCTCTCGTCATACAGATATTTGTCTATCGCTTTTCTGCAATATTCGTCGCCGTACTTATCGGCCGCCGCCTCCACGCGGACATAGCGGGTGTTCATACCAATGCTTTTGTCACCCGCCGCATAGCTTGCAAATGTATCGCGCATATATTCAAAAATATAAGCCTGCAAGCCGAAATCCCCTCTGCTTTCGGGAATCTGTGACAGGAAATAGTCCATTTCTATCCCCTTCAAAGATACACCGGTGAAAACAAGCGTATCTCCATAATCGCGCATGGAAACACCATCATATAGCTGCGTTACCATTACCGTATTAAACGATCTGTCATATGTCTGCATCAGATTCGAAAACACTTTCTTTATTTCATTGACATCCATATCGACATATGTATAGACAAGGTTCGTGTCGCCTATTTTATCCTCTTTGTAGAACCCGCCGACAATTGTCAGTCCTGTGGTTTTGCCGGAGAATGTATTTTTCCCGGTGCGGTCAAGGTTTGTGAAAAACTTCTTGCGGTTTTTGATTTTTACATCGAACTGCGTCGGCTCATCGAGCGTCAAATATTCATATCCGTTGTCATCAGCACACACGACATAACCGGCGCGGGGATAATAAGCAAATGTTCCCGGCAGAGCCGCGCCCTGTCCGTTGCTGTAGTGTGTATTTGAATATCCGCTGTAGCTGAATGTGAGCGACGAAGTCTCACCCGCCGACTCAACCTCTATCCAATCGCCGGTCTGCTTGAATTTCAGCTCCCTGCCGCTCTCATCTTTGACTTCTTTGACTTTGTATCCGTGGTAGAGCGTAAAGCCGTAGATATCCAAATCGCTCGGGGACACCGAGACATTGACCTCGGCATGAAGCACATTGCTGAGCTTCAGCTCCATATCGTATGAAGTTATTTTGAACTCTGGGCAGGCATCCGGAGGGGTTATATTATTTCTCTCATAATAGCTGATTTCGCGACCGACACCCTCGCTGTTCATGTCATCATATATAACATCCGAATTACTTCTGAACACAAACGGGAGCAGGCACATTCCCGCCACCAAACAAACTACAGCAGAGAACAGCCGTTTCTTTTTTCCTCGTTCCTTGGAGATATAGAAAAACAAAACGGCGCAAAGAACAAGAATCCACACTGCATAGGCAAAAATTCTGTACGGTCTGAGCGAATATCCGTATGCCAAATCAGATGAAATCAGCATCGTCGAAGGGGTCATAAACGGAAACAGGCGTGTTAATACGCTCGCCGAAAAACCGGTCGCTTTATATATAGTGACACACCAATCGCCCGCCAGCGGAGTTGACAGAAGTGTAACCACCGCTATTATAATATATGCTATTCCGCGTTTCACACCATACGCCAATACCGCGCCAAACAAAACACCTACCGCAGGCAGAATCAAAAGGTTGAGCAATATATGGAGAAGTACTTGAAAAAATGCCATTCCGGCATGAGCAATAACTGTACCAACAGCTATTGTGATTATATTCAAAACCAAAATAGGAAGCGTAAGGCTTATCAGCACCAACAATTTTCCCGCCAACAGCCGTGATTTTCCCGCCTCCATTGCGCAAGCACATTCATCAAAGCCCACCGCACAATCGGAACGACAAAACTCATACGAAACAAGCGAATAGAAAACAAAATGCAAAAGACTGGCAAGCAAAATCAGCTGAACACCATCAAGAAAGAACGTCGAAGAACGCCCATCAAGCATAAAGATAAATCCATAAGCCGTCACGACGAGCGCCAAAAGTAAATATATAATATATGCGATTATAAGAACCGTGTTCTTTTTAAACTCTTTGAAAAGCAGTAATGATATTCGTTTCAAAACTTCAGCTCCTTATGAATTGCGGCATCAGAACATAAAAATCAAATGTAAACCACTTTGGCAAACACAATACGCCTGAAATGTTTTTCGGCAAGTGCATCGTCTCTGATAATTTCATATTAATTTTGTTTCAATGCATTGTCACAATCACATAATAGCATACGTCAAATTTTATTTCAAGCAAAATGTCATCGAAAGTCACATTTTGTATCTTTAAACAAATTTTTGTGCTGAACTTTGTATATTCTTACAATAAAAAAAGACCCATCAAAAGATGAGTCTCAAGAAAGGTGCAAATTGTGTTACGCACCCTGAAAACTGAACAAAGGAAGTAAGTAAGATGAACGAAAGGAAACAAAGTCAAGCCCTCGACCTATTAGTACTGCCAAGCTAAACGCGTCACCGCGCTTACACATGCAGCCTATCAACCTCTTAGTCCATGAGGGGTCTTACTAGCTTATGCTATGGGATATCTTATCTTGGAGGCGGCTTCACGCTTAGATGCTTTCAGCGTTTATCCGTTCCGCACATAGCTGCCCAGCTGTGCCACTGGCGTGACAACTGGTGCACCAGAGGTGCGTCCATCCCGGTCCTCTCGTACTAAGGACAGCACTCCTCAAATATCCTGCGCCCACGACAGATAGGGACCGAACTGTCTCACGACGTTCTGAACCCAGCTCGCGTACCACTTTAATCGGCGAACAGCCGAACCCTTGGGACCGAATTCAGCCCCAGGATGTGATGAGCCGACATCGAGGTGCCAAACCTCCCCGTCGATGTGGACTCTTGGGGGAGATCAGCCTGTTATCCCCAGGGTAGCTTTTATCCGTTGAGCGACGGCATTTCCATTCACATACCGCCGGATCACTAACTCCAACTTTCGTTACTGCTCGGACCGTCATCCTCGCAGTTAGGCTGGCTTTTGCGTTTACACTCTGAGGCACGGTTTCCGTCCGTGCTGAGCCAACCTTTGAGCGCCTCCGTTACCTTTTCGGAGGCGACCGCCCCAGTCAAACTGCCCACCTGACAATGTCCCCCGACCGGATTCACGGCCGCAGGTTAGAATCTCAGTACTCTAAGAGCGGTATCCCAAGGGTGACTCCGCATACACTGGCGTGTATGTTTCATAGTCTCCCGCCTATCCTGTACATAGAATACCAAGACCCAATATCAAGTTACAGTAAAGCTCCATGGGGTCTTTCCGTCTTGCCGCGGGTAACCGGCATCTTCACCGGTACTACAATTTCGCCGGGTGGGCAGTTGAGACAGCGTCCAGATCGTTACACCATTCGTGCGGGTCGGAACTTACCCGACAAGGAATTTCGCTACCTTAGGACCGTTATAGTTACGGCCGCCGTTTACTGGGGCTTCAATTCGGAGCTTGCACTCCTCCTCTTAACCTTCCAGCACCGGGCAGGTGTCACCCCCTATACGTCATCTTTCGATTTAGCAGAGAGCTGTGTTTTTGATAAACAGTCGCCTGGACCTATTCACTGCGGGTGCTTACGCACCGCCCCTTATCCCGAAGTTACGGGGTCAATTTGCCGAGTTCCTTAACTACCCTTCTCCCGTTGGCCTTAGAATCCTCTTCCTGACTACCTGTGTCGGTTTGCGGTACGGACGTCTCATATATACACAAAGCTTTTCTCGCCTTAATCCAAACATGCTTCCTTACTTGTTTTCAGTCCCTTACGCCCGGGGCTACCATCGCCCGGGTCATGTCCTTCATAAGTGTCCCTTTGCTTAAATATTTCGACGGCTACGGAATCTCCACCGTATGTGCATCGGCTACGCCTTTCGGCCTCACCTTAGCTCCCGGCTAACCAGAAGCGGACGAACCTTCCTTCTGAAACCTTAGTCTTTCGGCCTTTATGATTCTCACATAAATCTCGCTACTCATTCCGGCATTCTCACTTCAATGCAGTCCACCAGCGCTTTCGCTCTGACTTCACCCCGCATTCAACGCTCTCCTACCAACATCAGTTATTCTTCACAAGCTCGCTTTATCCTTATGGACAATTTGATGGCACTCCGTGCCATGGTGTCTTTCCTTGCAAGTCCATGAAGAATAACTGATATTCCCAAGCTTCGGTGTACGATTTAGCCCCGTTAAATTTTCGGCGCAGAGTCACTCGACCAGTGAGCTATTACGCACTCTTTTAATGAGTGGCTGCTTCTAAGCCAACATCCTGGTTGTCTGTGCAACTCCACATCCTTTTCCACTTAACCGTACTTTGGGACCTTAGCTGTGGGTCTGGGCTGTTTCCCTTTCGACTACGAAACTTATCTCACGCAGTCTGACTCCCGACTATCATTTTCCGGCATTTGAAGTTTGATAGGGTTCAGTAACCTCTCGGCCCCTAGCCCATTCAGTGCTCTACCTCCGGTAATGTTCAGTCGAGGCTAGCCCTAAAGCTATTTCGGAGAGAACCAGCTATATCCGGGTTCGATTGGAATTTCTCCGCTATCCACATCTCATCCCCGGGCATTTCAACGACCGTGGGTTCGGACCTCCATCAAGTTTTACCTTAACTTCATCCTGGACATGGATAGGTCACCCGGTTTCGGGTCGAATACAACTGACTAAGACGCCCTATTCAGACTTGCTTTCGCTTCGGCTCCGTTCCTTAAGAACTTAACCTCGCCAGTTACATTCACTCGCCGGACCATTCTACAAAAGGTACCACATCACACGTTGACGTGCTTTGTGTGCTTGTAAGCACAAGGTTTCAGGTTCTTTTCACTCCCCTCCCGGGGTTCTTTTCACCTTTCCTTCACAGTACTATACGCTATCGGTCACTGGGTAGTATTTAGGCTTGGAGGATGGTCCCCCCATATTCCCACCGGGTTTCACGTGTCCGGCGGTACTCTGGATTCAGCTGGCTGCTTTCAGTTTTCGCATACGAGACTCTCACTCTCTTTGGTGGACCGTCCCATGTCCTTCTGCTAACCTTCAGCATACCGTCCGCTGTCCGAACCCCGAAAGTATTACTACTCTCGGTTTGGCCTCTTCCGCGTTCGCTCGCCACTACTTGCGGAATCTCGGTTGATTTCTTTTCCTCGCCCTACTTAGATGTTTCAGTTCAGGCGGTTCCCTACATACGACTATTTTATTCACCGTATGTTGACTGAGTTCTATTCAGCCAGGTTGCCCCATTCGGAAATCCACGGGTCGATGCCTGCTTTCGGCTCACCGTGGCTTATCGTAGATCGCTACGTCCTTCGTCGGCTCCCAGTGCCAAGGCATTCCCCTTGCGCTCTTTGTAGCTTG
>OLSA01000632.1_pt1 | contig 30931 bp, 38 predicted proteins | sample 1672731 | NCBI WGS metagenome assembly OLSA01 (sample SAMEA3136718, study PRJEB25190) | human gut metagenome | biome: human gut; feature: human-associated habitat; material: faeces | place: Austria | collected 2013
TAGATTTAAGCGTAAATAAGCCATTTGTCAACCACACGATTGTAGATTAGCCGATTATGTTTTTAAGTTTATTACGTCATAGTAGTCATTGCAACAAGAAACAAACATTTTTCAGAAAAGTTTACACATGTGTTTTGAAACAATTTTCATTAAACTATCACAAACAAAAATAACTTCCTGGTTTTTCAAGAAGTTATTAATCAAAAATATTCAGCTTTTTAAACAATTGTGATAATGGATAAGGCATTGCTTCCACCATCAGATCTGCCAGTTCTTCTACAGATCTCGCATGTTCTTTCATGATCCATTTCACTGTCATATAAACAGAAGAATGACAATACATTTCCAGTATATCCTGCATTTCCTGATTTGGATATGCACCACTTTTTTCATGAATCAGATTTTTATAGAAATCAAAAATCATTTCAAAATCATGATCTGTCAGATTATTCTGATCATCATAAGAAAACGCTGCACGGAAAAATAACTGTTCCTGTTGAATGTAACGGAATTTCAAAACAAGACTCTCACGAATTGTCGTACCTTTTCCCATCTGCTTGAATGATTCATTCAAGATACGATCAAAATACCAGTTGATTAAATCATATTTATCACTGAAGCAACGATAAAACGTCTGCCTTGAAAAGTTTCCCTGTTCACAGATCTTTCGAACAGTAATATCTTCTACTGTTGCTTTTTCCATGCATTCACGCATTGCATATGCTACTTTTAATTTTGTAATGTCATTTGTTTTTTCCATAAGCTAAGCTTATTTTATCAAATTAATTTTCATTTGAGTACTGCTTCATAAACGCGCAATACGTTTCTATAACAGATTTTTTCAATTTCTTCTTCTGTATAGCCTTCTTTTTCTAATGCATCACATAGCAAGTACATCTTGGAACACTCTTCCATTTCTTTTCTTGTAGAAATACCATCAAAGTCAGAACCAAGTCCAATATTATCAATACATCCAAGATCTCTAATATGATTAATGTGCTTCACAATGTTCATAACACTGCCATTACTATCATCACTGACAAAATCTTCACAATAATTCATACCCATGACACCATCATTCTTATGCAATGCCAGTATCATTTCATCACTCATGTTTCTAGCAACCCCACAAACACTTCTCGCATTGGAATGAGAAGCAACAACTGGCTTTGTGCTCAGTGCAATCACATCCCAGAAGCCTTTATCTCCTAAATGAGAAACATCCACAATAATACCTAAACGATTACATTCTTTGACATATTCTCTTCCAAATGGTGTTAGACCATCCGTTTCATTGATATGTCTTAACATGTCACCACGATCTTCATCTTTTCCAGGTGTAAAGTTAGGGAATGCAATACCATTTTCATAGTTCCATGTTAATGTAATCATTCTTACACCAAGACGATAAAAATCTCTTAAGATACGTAAATCATTATGTACAACTGCACCTTCTTCTAACGTCAGCATTGCATTCATAAATCCATCTTTACGATTCTTTTCAATGTCATCATAACAATACACTGGACGAATGATATCTTTGTTCCCGTCAATTTCTTCATAGTATTTGTCAATTGCACGCAATGCAAATTCCATTGGATCATCTACATGTCCAAGTGGAGTAAATACCGCAAAGTTCTGTAATAAATAATTTGCCTGTTTCATGCGATTCAGATCAATATGAAGATCATTTTTTCTTAAGCTGGATGATTTTCCTTGATCCGCATCTTTCAGTAATCTTGTGATCGTATCACAATGCATATCAATATAGTACATACGTTACCTCTTTTCTTTGTTTTTAATTATTCTCTTTTTTCATTTCTTGTAAAGAAAAAATCACTCCAGATGAAGTGATCTTACTTGAAATATTTATTTTCGATTTCAATTAACTGATTGACACGTCTTTCATGTCTTCCACCTTCAAATGGTGTTTCCATGAATACTTTTACAATCTGCTTAGCTGTTTCTGGTCCAATAACTCTTGCACCAAATGTAACTACATTTGCATTGTTGTGACGTCTAGAATATTCAGCACTGTATGGTTCTGAACAAGTACAAGCACGAATACCCTTTACCTTGTTGCAGGCAAGTCCAATACCTACACCTGTTCCACAGATTGCAACACCTCTATCAACTTCTCCATTTGCAACTGCTTCTGCTACTTTTTCACCATACACAGGATAATCAACAGAATCATCTGTGTCTGTTCCGAAGTTTACAACTTCGTAGCCAAGGCTTTCCAGATACTCCTTGACTTCATTTTTCATTGCGACTGCTGAATGGTCATTTGCGATACCGATTTTCATTGTTTCTCCTCTTTTCTTTGTCTGTTCCAAATCATATATGCACCAAGTACTACTACAAATAATGAAATAAATTGTGATGTTGAGAATGGCCCAATTCCACCACGAATCAGATCTCCTCTCAAAAATTCAATCAAGAATCTTCCAACAGAATACAAGATCAGATACCATGCGCCCGTATCTTCTGGATGTTTTCCTTTTTTCAGGTTATACATCAAAAATGCAAAAATCAAAAAATCTCCTGCACTGGATAATAACTGTGTCGGAATAATTTTCTGTGTTGTATTCCAGGCAAGTGACGTTGCTGGAAATTGTATACCATACCACGCATCTGTTACAGCACCGCCACAGCATCCCGCAAAGAAACAGCCAATTCTTCCAAATCCCTGTGCTAAAGAAACACATGGCATCAATACTTGAAAATAATCCATGAACTTCCACTTTTTCCATTTGCACCAGATCAAAGCTGCAAGCAAGCCTCCTAGGATTCCTCCATATACGACCCATCCTCCAGATCCAAGTACAGATAATGGATCACTCAAGAATTGATCAAATACAGTTAAACAATATGTCAGTTTGCTAAAGGCATATCCAATAACGATGACAAATATAATAAATGAATCAATATTTTCGTAGTCCAGCTTATATTCTTTACATAGTTTTGCTGCCAGCCATGATGCTGCTAAGATACCAACCGCAATCATCACACCATATCCATGTACAGTAAGTGGACCTATGCTAAACCAGTCATTAAACATATAAATCCTCCGAGTTAATATTCTAGCATAAATTCCTCGCGGAAAGGAATTTATACATTATACATTCTTGTCATTTCGTGCATACAAAAAGGATAGCTATGCTACCCTTCCATATCTGAATCATTTGACTGTTCGTCTTCTTGTGGTTTTTCAACTGCTTCTACGTTGATTACATTGCTTTGTGCATCCTTGACAGCTCCTTCAAAGCGTTTCATAAACGCATTGAATTTACTTGCCAGAAAGAATTGGATAAACAGATCAGATGCTCCACTATAGATCAAACCACATCCAATAATGATAAATATGATGTTCTGTGTTGTTTCACCAGACAAGAAGAACATGACCACAATGCCAACAATAATAGATACAACACCTAATAATGCATATGTGAAAGAAGCATTGTATTTAATGCGTGCTGCAATCACAGCACGATGCAGTTTTACAAGTCCACTTGTCACAATCAATAGTCCAAGAACAAATGGTACAAGATTCATAATGAGATCTCTTTTCACAATGACTGCTAACCCAAATATGATTGTGATCAGTCCAACCACAAAATGATTGTTGTAGAGCGTCTCACGAATATCTGCCAGGAAATACGCGGTTAAAGAAACAATTCCATATACGATTGATGTAATTCCAACAATATACGAAATATATTTCGCACTGATATCTGGGAATATAACTAATAGTACACCTGCAACAACATATGCAAGTGCCATTAACACATCCGTCCATTTAATATGTTTCAGCATACAAATGTCCTCCTTCATTACTTATATTCTACACCACATCATTTTCAAACCAAACGTACAAATGATAAGAATTGTTTGATGAATTCACAGATTCACAATATCCTTATAAGAAACAAGAGTTACTTCATTCTCCTGCAGCCATTTCTTGACTTCTTCATTTTTTAACATTGCCACTTCTTTTTCACGATTCACAGTTAAAGAAGAATGCATTTTAAGATATGCATCCACATATCCTGGATGTGTAACAAATACATTCACAACAGAAGGGTCTGCATTCTTGACTGCTTCCTGCAGTGTCAGAAATGGATCATATTCCTTTTCCATAGAACGCATCCTGCATTGTCTGATTTTCATACCACAGAATGTACCATATTCATCCATAGGGGAAAGATTGGAATATGGAAGATGATTTCTTTCAGACACGATTTCTAACGCTTCTGAAAGATGATTTGAAGCAATTGCATGTGCTTCAAAATAATCAGGATCTTTTCCTGTCATTTCTTTAAATCTACGATACTGTGCTTCAATTTCAAGAATAGCATCATCTAATGAAATTAAATCCACACCATCTTTGAATGCAGTTCTGAATTGTGAACTTGATTTGAATTCTCCCTTTTCATTCACAAGACTTGGAATATCTTTTGGATCGCAGCAAGGAACACCTAAACAAAGATTTGTATGTTGTCCAACACAAACATCCTGATCCTTCACCATTTGAAAGCCATTTACTGCTTCTATCATATTCGGCATCAATCCAACACTTTTTACAAGCCCAGCTTCTACACTATCTCGAATTCCACGATTCACACCATCGCAATATCCAATATCATCTGCACGTATTAATAGTTTTATCATAAATATTTCATATTCCTTTTCTGATAATATATTACAATTTCAACTTCAGAAAATCATCTTTCAAAGAAAAGATTGATGTTATAATGCACCAGAGGTAACTATACTATGAAAGCTTTATTTTTAACACCAATCGAAGAAAACAAGAAACAACAATTTTTAGATACAGGAATTGAATGTATTTTCAAAGAAAAAAAATCCGTCACAAAAGAAGATTTCAAAGACATTGACATTGTTTTTGGAAATCCAGATTTAGACATGATCAAAGATACTTCTGTGCAGTGGATCCAGCTAGATTCCGCTGGTGCAAATGCATATTGCTCAATTTCTGATTCCATTGTGTTAACAAACGCAAAAGGAGCATACAACGAAGCCATCAGTGAACACATGCTTGCTTGCACACTTGCGGTATACAAAAACCTGTTTACATATGAAAAAGTTGCCCAAAAACACGAATGGACCAACCTAGGCTCTGTCCCAACAATTTCGCAACTCAAAGTATTATCCATCGGCATGGGAAATATTGGCTCTGCATACGCAAAACTCATGCATACACTAGGAGCCAGAGTATATGGTTTGACACGTACAAAACATGATTTACCAGACTATCTAGAAGACATTTATACATTCGATAAAATTGATGATGTATTAGCAGATAAAGATGTCATCGCACTCTCTCTTCCAGAAACAGAACAGACGAAGCATTTATTCAACTATGAAAGACTGCATCAAATCAAACAAGGTGCAATGATCATCAATGTTGGAAGAGGTTCTGCAATCGTCACAAAGGATCTTGTACGTATCATGAAAGAAAAGCATTTACGTGCTGCCTGCTTAGATGTTACGGAATATGAACCACTCCCTAAGAATATGGATCTTTGGAATGTTGAAAATGTATATATCACACCACATATTTCTGGTCGATTCAACGCACAGGCAAACTATGACAATGTCATTCATATTTTCCATAAAAACCTGTTACATTTCATCAACAAAGAACCATTAGAAAATATTGTTGATAAAACACAAGGATATTAAAAGACGCTATGTAACTTCATAACGTCTTTTCCTTTGCATATACATAAGCACCATATACAGGTTCATGTTGTGCAACTTCAAATGAATCCAGATATTTCTCTAGGCAAGACATAAATGCTTTGTTATGACACATACCGCCAGTAATCACAACGGGCATGTCTTCTCTAAACGAATTGATCATTTCCGCAACCTGTTTTGCCTGCTCTTCCAGTATCATTCGCACTTCTTCTAAAACTCCATCTTTATCACAAAGTGATGCACATTGCGCCACAAGCGTACGATTCACTTTCCCATCTTCCATGATTTTTCCAATCAATTCTGAAGGATCTTTTAAATCATACAAATGCATAACTTCCTGAAACAAGTGAGAAGGAGTAGCTCTATGGTCTGCCTGTTTCACAAACAATCGCAGCATTTTCCTGCCAATTGCATATCCACTGCCTTCATGACCAAGAACATATCCCCAGCCTCCTCTTCTTTCTAAACAAGAGCCTTTTCTTTTCAATGCAATACTTCCTGTTCCAAGAATCACGCAGATGCCATCTGCATCTTTAAGAGTTGATAGCATTGCCATTTCAATATCATTCAAAAGAACATATTTTCTATCTTTGCATACACTTGCCACAAGATCATGAATATGTTGTCTCATACTAGCATTTTTACCATAGCCAGCATACCCAAAAACAACAGGTGAACTCTCATCAATCAAACATTCCTGTAACGTTTTTATGATTGTCTCATCATCTGCATTCAATGGATGTGCACTGCCTGATACAACTTCCTTCACAACATTCCCATCTTCATCAAATAAAACCGCTTTTGTCTTTGTACCACCAACGTCAATACCAATGACCATCATTTATTTCTCCACAAAACGAAATTTCTGCCAAGGTCGTAAATCATCCAGAAGGAACAATTCTTCTTCACGTACATGTCCAATGACATTTGTTAAACCAGTATTTTCCATATCTGCTTTTGCTATCTGCACTTCACCTGCATAATGACCATGTAAAGAGCTTTCAACCATGACATCTCCTCTTTTTATGATAGCAGGAGCATTGAAAATCGGAAATGTTTCAGAAGCATATTTCACACGTGTCTGTGTAGAACGAATCATATTTTCATTCACATCTCCACGATTCATTTGTAATTCATCAAATATAACTTTATGGAATAATTCCGGTAATGATTCTACAGGCTCTACTTCAAAAGTAACTAAAGAAAGATCAAGTTTCTTCAAACGTCTCATTTCTTCTTCTGATGGATAACAGTTTGAAATCAGAATATCATCAATCAAACCAATTTCAATCATATGTTTGATCTGTACATCTAATGGGAGATTTCTATGCATTTCTAATGTACATAATCCTTCTTTTGCAATCCAAGGTCCAAAACAGTCTTCAGATGCACATCCGACAAATGCGGCTGTATGCAAACCATATTTTTTAAAATTCTGCGTACAGGAAATAAAATGATCCAAAGACAATCCAGTATAACGATGTGGATAAAAATTATGGCAGCCAGTTAGATGATATGTATCTGGTTCATAATCCATAATCGTATCAACCGTATGCGTATCATTAGACATATTAATTTCAATACTCAATCCTTGTGGATTATATGTCATCATAGCTTCTTCATTACCAGTAAAGCCTTGATCCAGACGAATTCCATCAGCTTCAATCTCCTGAAAGAATGAAAGATCAGAATAACTGATTCCAAGTTTACTGAATACTTTTGGAGAAACATCTAAAACAACTTCAAATCCAAGTTCATGTGCATAGCGATTCATTCGCTTGAATTCTGCTTTGATTTCTTCAGGATTTTTTGTAACAGAAAGCAGACAGGAAAAGATTCTTTTCGCGCCAAAATCAGCAGCCTGCTTTAAATAAGTATGAATATGTTCTTCTGTATCTTTTTCAGGATAAATTGATATTCCAAGTCTTCTCATAATAACACCTCTTTCAAAGAAAAACGGATCTTGTAAAGACCCGTTATGATTATGCGTCCTTTTTCTCTTCTTCTGCAAGTAATTCTGCATCCCACATCTTAAAGAATGGGTAATAAATCAAAACAGAAATAACAATCAGAACAACATTCAGAACGATAGCTCTCCAGTCTCCACCAGTAGCTAGATATGCACCAATTGGACCAGGGAGTGTCCATGGAGCATTCACAGATACTCTTGACACAAGTCCAGCAGCAGTACAAATGTATGCAACGATAGCACATACAAATGGACTGATAATAAATGGAATCATCAATGTTGGATTCAATACGATTGGAGCACCAAAGATAATTGGTTCATTAATATTGAAACATGCTGGAAGGAATGCTGTCTTGCCAAGATTCTTGGCATATGCAGATTTTGATTTAAATGCCATAAGAATTGCCAGACCAATTGTGCATCCTGCACCACCAATCCAGATAAACCATTGATAGAAAGGTTCTGGTGCAATATTTGGCATTGCATCCCCTGCTGCTAATGCAGTTGCATTTTGTTCAAGAAGAATCAGCCAGACAGGTCTAGCAAGAGATCCAACAATAGAAGCACCATGGATACCAAATACCCAGAAGAAACATGTTAAAAATACAATCAGAAGAACACTTCCAAGACTATCACTTGCTGAAACAAGTGGTTTTACAAGCATACCTACAAATCCATGCCAGTCAAAACCAGCAAAGTAAGTAATACCACCAATCAGAAGAATCACAACAGCTGTTGGAAGTAACTGTTCAAAACTTCTTGCAACTGCAGGTGGAACTGCATCAGGCATTGTGATTTTCCATCCTTTTTTATCCATGAAATTATAGATTTCAATTGCAATAATTGTAGTAACAATACCTACGAATAATCCTGCAGATCCAAGCTTTGGCATTGGAAGAACAAAGCCTGCAATACCAGCATCTTCAGCCGTAATATTGACTGGAACAATTGTTAATAAATATGCAATTTCAGATAGAATTGCACCAGACAATCCATCCAGGTCATAAGATCTTGCCAAAGAAGATCCAATTCCAAATACAGCATAGAGAGTCATGATATACATTGTCATACGATATGGTAAGACAATCTGTGCAGCATGTCCTGTCAAAAACTTATAAATACCCCAGCTTTCTGGCAGTGGTGGATTAGCTACAATCAAGAAAAACGAGCCAACAATAATAAGTGGCAACGTTGCGACAATACCATCACGGATTGCTCTTAAATGACGCTGGTTAGCCAGCTTTGTCATTGGTCCGGACAGTTTATCGTTTAATAAAGCAGTTAACTTTTCAAACATTTTATACCCCTTTCGAATGATCTCTGAATTTTGCTTCACTGCGCGCTTTCGTAAAGCCCTTTCAGAATTTAATCATATTATATACTTGCTGAAATTTCATTTCAATATATTTATATATAATTTGTAATTAAATTTCATAAGTGAAACATGACGAATTACTATACAATTAAACTATGAAAAAGAAAAATCTGATTGGTTTAGCAATCGTTGTTACTGCAATAGCTTTGTTATTAGAAACTGGCATTTTGAACTATGTAAACGAAAAAAATGCCACTATGACTTCTCAAGTATTGCTTGATCGTGTAATTTCTATTATTGACAAAAACGAAACAAGTGAAGCTCAGTTAATTAATTCATTAAAAGATGATTATATCGTTAGAGCAAAAGCTGTTTCTTACATTATTGATGCAAAACCAGAAGTAGAATACGATGTAGATGAATTACAGAAAATCGCAAAACTGATGTCTGTAGATGAAATTCATATCTTTAACGAAAAAGGTGTCGTTTACAGTGGTTCAATTCCTAAATATTATGGATATTCTTTTGATTCCGGGGAGCAAATATCCTATTTTAAAGACATGTTGAAAGACAAGAATCTTTCTATATGTCAGGATGTTACCCCAAATACATCTGAAGCTAAAGAAATGATGTACGCAATCACATGGAATGAATCTAAATCAAAAATGATCCAGGTAGGCATTTCACCAAAACGTCTTTTAAGAGAATTAAAACAAAACGAAATATCCAAAGTGGTTGCGAATATGCCAGTATACGATGGCATGGAGTTAATTGTTGCAGATCATACCACCAATGTAATTGAAGGTGCAACAGATTCAGAAAAATTAGGTATGACCTTGCATGAAATAGGTATTAATACTCCTGCATTAACTGACACTCCTTTAGACATGTATGTAACAATCAACGGAAAAAATGAAAGATGCATGTTACGTCAACACGGCTCTTTCATTGTCGCAGTAACTATTGAAAATACCTTCTATCACGAAGAAAATACCATTGCCATTATTATCGTTGGTATTTATCTTACAATCGCTTCTTGTTGTATGATTTTCCTTCTTTCTAAATTCATGAAAGAAAAGTACGAAAAAGAAAAATTACTATATACCTCCAATACTGATGAACTTACAAGTTGCTATAACAGGCATGCATATGAAACAGATATGCATCAGCTTGATCTAAATCAAGAATGGATTTATTTATCGTTAGATCTCAATGGTTTAAAACATGCCAATGATACATTAGGTCACGCAGCCGGAGATGAACTGATCAAAGCTGCTGCAGATTGTATGAAAGAAGTGTTTTACAAGTATGGCAAAGTTTATAGGGTAGGCGGAGATGAATTTGTGGTTCTTTTAAGTAAACATGTCGAAAATTTTGATGCGCTTCTGCAAACATTTGAAGCAAACGTTGATCATTGGCATGGTGAACTTGTTGAATCTATGAGCATTTCGTACGGTATTGTTTTTAACAATGAAAAGAAATGGGAAAGTGTAGAAGAAATTTCTAAAACCGCAGACGATAGAATGTATAAAAGTAAATGGCTGTATTATCAAAAAAAGGGCATTGACAGAAGCAAAGATAGAGAACACATTCAATTTCAAAACAATGACTAAAAGATCCATGTAACGGAAGTTCATTTAAGCGAATTGAAACAAAATCTTATCCAGGAGCATCTATTCGCGAAATAGTTTTAAATACAATATGTCATGCCAATTACTTTATTCATTCGAACATCAAAATTGAATTTTTCCCTGATAAGGTAAAAATCACAAGTCCTGGTGGAATATTCAACGCTTCCATGGAAGATATTATGAATGGTGTGCAAACATATCGTAATCCAAGATTGGTACTTATTTATGTTCGATAAACTTGGCATGATTGAAAATTTTGGTACAGGAATTTCTAGAACAATTGAAAGTTATAAGAATTACGACGTAAAACCTGAATTTAAAGCAACAGAAAATTTCTTTTTCGTAACTCTTCCAAATATTAACTATGCATCAAGTGGCTCTATAAATGACTATATAAATGATATTGGATTAGAAATTTTAAAGACAGTAAGCAAATTCCCTGGAATTAGTGCCCCAAAAATAACATTTCAAATCAAAAAATATGATTCTTCCATCACATTGTATAAAATCAAAAATGAAATTAGACGTAATTTAGGAAATTATATTGAACATCGGGGCTCTAATAAAGCTGGTGGATATTACTTAAAAAGCAAAAATAATTAAGTAATCGTCAAATAAATGCCATCCAGATAAAGAATAACAGGATATGTACTATAGAAGTGTTCTTAATGAACAAATAGCATATATCCTGTTCTTTTACATTTTAGTATGTTCACTTGGATTTTCTTATTAGAACTGAGCGAAATACAGCACAACTGCACACGCTAGAAACAAGAGAAGAAATGTTTTCAAGAAATCTATTCCCATGCCTCGTTTTGTATCTATAAAATATCGAGAATACGCTGTTGTTAGTGATAAAGAAAAGCTCAAAGCAAGCAGTATGCATATTTTGTTTCCATTAGAAAAATAAATTGTCAAAGCTGTAGCAAAAAATGTAACAAGCGTAATCAAAAAAGCACTTTTATAAGAAAATTTTGGAATATCATAATCAGTATCATTCCATTTCTGATTCTTTTCTAAACGATTCATTTCACTCAAACCTCCTGATGGCAGGTGTAATATTTCCTAGAATTACTTTTTCTTTTGCTCCTGTTGCACTTTTCATGTTGGAATAATGCAAATGCATTGTTTCATTGCCCAGAAGAGCAAAACAAACAGCTTCTTTTGCATCACTGCTGAAACCAAGATCTTCCTGACACATCACTTTTGCATGATGCATATAATACTGTATCAGTTCTAGAAGTAAGTGATTATGTGCACCTCCACCCGATACAATCACTTCATCAACATTTCCATTTCCTTCTAAAAATTGATGAATATTTTCAGCAATTGACCAGGCAGTAAAATGTGTTAGCGTTGCAACGATATCTTTCCCATCTTCTTTATACTTTGCAAGTATTTTTTCAACTCTTTGTTTACCAAACAATTCTCTTCCTGTACTTTTTGGTGGAGCAGCATGAATATATGGTTCCTTCTGCAGTTCTTTAAAAAGTGAATCAACAATCTTTCCACTTCGTGCTACTTCTCCATCCTTATCATATTCTTTCTGAAAAAACTGGCGCATTGCTTCATCAATCATCATATTTCCAGGACCAGTATCAAAAGCAACAACATCTTCTTCCATGCATCCTTGATCAAGGTACGTCACATTGCTGATACCACCAATATTTACGAGAACTCTACGCTTCGTATTACTTCTATATAAAAGATAATCTGCATAAGGCACAAGGGGAGCTCCTTCTCCACCAGCTGCCATATCCATAGAGCGAAAATCAGAAATCACTCTACATCCAGTGATCCATGCTATAACTGCTGCCTCTCCCAGCTGCAACGTACTGCGAACAAGTCCATTACCACTTTCAGGAATATGATAAACTGTCTGTCCATGGGAACAGATTGCATCAATATCTTCACAACGAAATGCAATTTCATCCATAAACTGTTTTGTGGATTCTCCAAACCATGTCCCAAGTTCAAAATTCAATGAACAGATATCATCTGTATGTGCACCTTCTTTATTACATGCAAACTGAATCTTTTCTTTTAATTGCTTAGGCATCTTTACTTCTTTATACGCAAGCAATTGAACATTTGTTGAAGTATAAAAGCCATCAATTGAACAATACGCAATATCCAGACCATCTAAACTTGTTCCAGACATCAGCCCTATATATTTCATTTTGCTTTCTCCATTGTATGAACAATCGCATGATGTACATTTCCATTACATTGTGCCAGATTCTTTTCTGCCATACTCTTATCGCACTTGCCTTTTCCCATCAAAATGGCGATTTTAACATTTTTACCACTTGCTTCAAAAAGCTCTTCAGCTTCTTTTGCATCACAATGCACAGCTTCCGAAATAATATTCTTTGCGCGCACAACTAGCTTCTCATTTGTTGGCTGCACATCAACCATAAGGTTTTCAAATACTTTTCCATAATGAATCATGCATCCAGTAGAAATCATATTGCAGATCATCTTTTCAGCAGTACCCGCCTTCATTCTTGTAGAACCTGTAATCACTTCAGGACCCGTAATCACTTCCACTGCCGTTTCACAATGCAAAGAAACTTCACTATCACTCACACATGAAACACTAGCCGTATATGCACCAATCGATTTGGCATAATCCAGTCCACCAATTACATAAGGTGTTCTTCCACTTGCAGCAAGACCAATTACGGAATCATTTGCATTTAAATGCAGATCTACAAGATCGTTTCTTCCCAAATCATAATCATCTTCTGCACCTTCTTTTGCCTTAAACATGGCACTTGGGCCACCCGCAATCAAGCCGACAACAAGATCACTACAAACGCCATACGTAGGAGGACATTCCGAAGCATCTAATACGCCAAGTCTTCCACTTGTTCCTGCACCGATATAAATTAAACGGCCACCCTTTTTCATTCGTTCAGACACTTTATCAATGATCTCTGCAATCTGTTCTTTCTTTTTTCCAACAGCTTCTGCTACTTTTGCATCTTCACGATTAATTTTTTCCACAATTTCTAATGAAGAACAATTGTCTATATCCATCGTATTGGCATTTCTTGTTTCTGTTTCCATTTTATCTAATTTCATAGCAATCCACCTCTTATAACTTTTCTGTCCACTTTCTCGTTTCTGCAAGATTCTTTTTATTTTCTTTCAGTTTCTTTGAAAAAAGAGAAAGATAGATCATATCACTGACAAATAAAGAACTGTCTCTACTTGCAATTGCTCCTGCTCTGACTGTATTTTCATGTACAGGAATACTGAAAACACAATCTGAGATTTTCGAAAGCGTTGTTTTTCCAAGTCGAGATACGCTGGCAACATACGCACCTTTTTCTTTCGCAATTTCAGCAGATTTCAAAACAGATTTTGTTTCTCCTGAATAGCTCACCGCAAGCAGCACATCTCCCTTTTTCAAACTGCTAAGACAGGTAATATTTACTTGTTCATCAGGCGAATAAAATGTACGAATTCCAATACGTGTAAACTTCTGATAAATATCTTCACAAACAAGTCCACTGCCACCAATTCCACAAAGATATACCGCAGAAGACGAAAGAATTTTCTCAACAAAATTCTCAACAGTCTCCTCATCGATTAGCTCTTTTGTTTTTTCCAGCGTATTCAATCGATGTGAATATGTTGCCGCAACAATATTTCTAACACTTTCTGACTGTGACAGCTCTTGTGTTAAGTCATCCACCTTTTTTTTACCTGAAACCAGCAAGTCCATTTTCAATGCTGGAAATCCACTATATCCAAGAGATCTTGAAAAACGAACGATCGTTGCTGCACTCACACCACACTTTTCCGCCAGATCTTTCACTGCACTTGTTTCTACCTCTTCTCTATGCATAAGAAAATAATCCGCAATTATTTTTTCACTTGTTGTCAATGATGCATAGACATCCTTTATTCTACTGTTTAAACTCATACCCCGTCCTTCTTGTTTTATTATATTTCATATTATGATGAATTGCAATTTCATTGTAATTGTTTTTTACGATACAGGTAAGCGAGATTTCATATACTAGGAATCACATATTTTCTAAATGAAATTACATACAATCGATATAACAATTTTATAATACATATACTTGTTTTACGAGAGATACACAAAAACAAATCGCATGCATACGCTTTGTCATTTTTTTAATCTCACTATAAAAACAAAAAACAATGACAGTTTGCATCCATTGTCATCGTTCAAAAAAAGATATAAAAAAAACAAGACATCTTGCCTTGTGAATCTGTATATATCTCAGGGAAGAATCCCTGTTGTTGTTATATTTCGCAGGACTGAAGTCCTGATTGCCTTTATATATCACTCGATGAGTTTTCTCATCGATTTGATGTTATATATCACTTGCTCCTAAGAGCAGTTTTTTGTTATATTTTCTCTCGTATATGCCTTGCAGTGATACGAGTTATTGCCTTTCAGCGAGTAAGAATATACCATTTTCAAAATCAGGAGTCAACACTTTTTTGAAAAAGTTTTTTCAACTTTAAATAAGCATTCCATTTCACCATATTTTCATCATATAATACTGCCATGAAATACTATATTTATGCACTATTCGCAATGTTAATGTGGTCCTCTTCTTTTATTGCCACAAAGATTGCCTATCAAGCTTTTTCACCAATATTATTATGTCTTTTTCGATTTTCAATTAGTTTTATTCTCTTATTGATCTATCGCTGCATAACGCGTCAACACACAAAAATCGCAAAGCAACATTTAAAAACTGTCATTTTCAGTGCAATTGGAGGAATTTCTATTTATTACACATTAGAAAATACTGCACTTTCTTTAACAAGTGCCTCTATGACTTCACTGATTGAAGCATGTTATCCCGCTTTAACAATACTTGTAGGAATTCTTGTGTATCACGAAAAGACAAGCAAACGAATGTTATCCGGTATCGCATGCAGTGTTGCAGGTGTTGTTATTCTCACTGGCTTCTCTTCTGCGTCTTCCAATATGGCAGGAAACTTACTATTAATATTTGCGGGAATCCTATGGGGATTCTACAATTACCTCGTACAGAAAATTCCACTACACTACGATTCTTTAACAATTACGTATTATCAGATGTTTTTTGGTGCCATTGGATTTCTTCCACTTCTTTTACTAGAACATCCGATGATCATCAATGTCACGCCACATATTCTCTTTTCCCTTCTTTATTTATCTGCAGGATGCTCCGTTGGCGCAATTCTTCTTTATAATCATGCGTTAAAAGGATTAAAGGCATCCCACGCTTCTGTACTAATGAATTTTATGCCTGTCTTTGGCATTCTTCTTTCCTATCTGATTCTTCATGAAAATATCACTATTACACAGATTATTGGCGGCATCATCATTTTATTTGGAGTTATTATATCCACAAGGAAAGAAAACGCTTGACTTGTGGATTCTTTCGTATATAAATATATGTATAAGCATTTGTTTAGTGTATTTATATTAGCTTAGAAAGGGAAACATGACTCAAAGAGAAAGACAAATCTTACAATGGATTGAAGAAAATCCAATGATTTCTCAAGAAGAACTTGCGCAAAAAGCAGGTATCTCTCGTTCTTCTATCGCCGTTCATATTTCTAATCTCATGAAAAAAGGATATATCGCTGGAAAAGGATATGTTCTAAGAAGTGGTTCATATGTCGTTGTCATTGGTGGTGTCAATATTGATATTGGCGGTAAATCATATAAACCACTCATTTCTGGAGATTCCAATCCAGGCCAGTCCACAACATCCTTAGGTGGTGTCGGAAGAAACATCGCACATAATATTTCATTGCTTGATACAGATGTACGCTTCTTAACCGCATTCGGAGATGATGAATACGCACAGCGCATTGAAGCAAGCTGCGCAAATCTTGGTATTGATATCTCTCATGCGAAGAAAGTTAAAAACGCTTCTACAAGTACATATATCTTCTTATCTGATCCAAGTGGAGATATGGCACTGGCAGTCAGTGATATGAGTATCTGTGAAGAAATCACACCCGGCTATCTTGCAGAAAACCAGCAAATCATCAATAACGCACAAGTCGTTGTCATTGATGCAAACATTCCTGAAAACTCCATTCAATGGCTTGCAGAACACTGCACAGCACCAATCTTTGCTGATCCAGTATCTGTTTCCAAAGCAGGAAAGCTGAAACCATATTTATCAAAAATCAATACATTAAAACCAAATAGGATCGAAGCAGAATACTTAAGTGGTGTCAAAATTACAGATCAGACATCTTTACAAAAAGCAGCCGATGTCCTGCTAAGCACAGGATTGCATAGAGTCTTTATTTCATGTGGTACAGATGGTGTATTTGGCGCAGACCATAACGATTCCATCATGTTTCCTTGTTACAAGGCAAACATGAAGAATGCTACGGGTGCGGGAGATGCATTCATGGCCGCAATTACATGGGCATATCTGGAAGGCACAAATCTTTCAGACACATGCGCCATTGCTTCTGCTGCAGCTGCAATCGCTGTAGAAGGCGCAGAAACAATCAACCCTATGATGTCGGTTGAAGCACTCAAAGAAAAAATGATACAAGAATAAAAAAAGAAAAGGAGAAAACACACATGTTAAACAAATTTTTAGATGTAAACCCAGAAGTTGCAAAAGCAGTGGCTGAAGGAAAACCAGTCGTTGCACTAGAATCCACAATCATTTCTCACGGTATGCCATACCCACAGAACGTTGAAACAGCTTTAAAAGTAGAACAGATCATTCGTGATAACGGTGCCGTTCCAGCAACAATCGCTATTATTGGCGGAAGACTCAAAGCAGGTCTAACAAAGGAAGAAATTGAATACTTCGGCAAAAAAGGACAGGCTATCACAAAAGCCAGCAGAAGAGATTTAGCAGTTATCTGTGCAGAAGGACAGGATGGTGCTACTACAGTTACAACAACAATGATCATTGCACATATGGCAGGTATTAAATTCTTCGCTACTGGCGGTATCGGTGGTGTTCATAGAGGTGCTCAGCAGACATTCGATATCTCCGCTGACCTTCAGGAATTAGCACATACACCTGTTATGGTATGCTGTGCCGGTGCAAAAGCTATCCTTGACCTTGCTTTAACACTTGAATATCTTGAAACACAGGGTGTTCCAGTACTTGGCTACCAGACAAAAGAACTTCCAGCATTCTATTCAAGACATTCTGGATTAGGAGTTGACTACCAGATGAATACACCTGAAGAATGTGCAAAGGTATATAAATCCAGTGAAGATCTCGGATTCCATTCTGGTATCTTATTAACAAACCCAATTCCTGAAGAATTCGCTATGGATGATACAATCATCAACAATGCAATTGATGAAGCAATCAAGGAAATGGATGAAAAGGGCATCAAGGGAAAAGCATGCACACCATTCTTACTTGCTAAGGTTGCTGCATTGACAGGTGGAGATTCCTTAGATTCAAATATCCATCTCGTATTCAACAATGCACAGTTAATGGCTAAGGTTGCCTGCGAATATTCAAAGATGTAATTCTATGACCTGGAGAAATCCAGGTTTTTCTTTTTGACTGTTTTGTTTTATGATATGTATATGATCCAGTTAACTGATTACTTATATAATGGCGATACGCTCATTCGTATCCTTCATAAATATAGTGCTGCTTTAGAAATGGAAGCAAAAAAGACAAATAATATTGTCGATCTAGCACATGTGTCATTTCTAAAGGAATACACTTCTTTATTAGAACACAACGATTTCTTAACGTCCCAGTCTCAAAGAATCCGTGAATTCTATAAAATTATGGCAGCAGATTATCCATTCCTTGCATTTACATTTCGTGGAAGAATCAAATCATTGATTCGGGCAGAAGAAAAATTCAATGGATATATCGTTCGTTACATTTATGAATATAAACAAAAGAATAATACATACCCTACTGCTGAACAAATCGTAGATGCAGTGTCATACTATCGAGATCTGATTGCGTATCGTATTGTGATCTGTATGCCAAAATGTCATTTACATTCAACAGATAATAAAGAAGAAATTGAATTAAATTATCTGTCTGAAATAGCGAATCGTCTTCCATATTTTATGGAACAGAATGGATTCACAAGTGAAAAACAAAGAAAATTCCGAGTTTCTTCCCCATTATTAAATGATGAAGTAAAACCATACTACAGAGATTATATTCATGCCACAAAAAAGAATGGATATCGTTCTTTACATATCTCATTCTTTGATAATTTATCCAATTCTTATGTAGAATTACAATTACGCACAAAAGAAATGGATGATTATTCAGAAATTGGTGATGCAAATCATACATTGTATGAACAAAGACAAATCAAGCAGCGTTCAGAAAGAAGTGAAGTCGAGCAAAACGAATGCATCTATTTTGATGAAGCATATCAAAGAGGCTTATCTTTACAGGAACTGGATTATTCTAAAGTCGATGTAAATATGTTTACCGCATTTGATGCATATCGTATCAATGATGGCTGTGGTCTTGTACAAGGCAGACTCATTCTTCCATATGAACACTTAAGCAGATTTCAAAATGACGTCATTGATTGACGTCATTTCTTTTACTTATCTAAGACTTCTACCTGAATGTTCTTTACGCTGTCTTCCATGAATTTACACTCATCATCTGTTAATGTAATATTGCACACATTCACCGTATCTTTTACACTATTCTCTTTTCTCATACCAACAAGCAAATTCAATGATGAAGATTCATGCAACGCCCATGCTTCTACTAGATTTGCATAGGAACAATGGTATTTTTCACATAGAGGTTTCCACGCATCAAAAGCATTTAATAATGGTTGTCTATATTGTTGTTGTCCCCAAGGAATACGAGAACGAATATCACTAGCCTGATATTTCTGTTTCAAGAAGTCAGGTCCTGTCAAGAATCCTTCCTCTAATACTCCATATACCTGAAATACAGTATTGTATTTCTCGCACACTGGAAAATAGTCTCTACCATGAAATGGTGAAAGAATAGAGAAGAATTCCTGTACAAGAGAAACATCACCATATTTTTGATATTCTTCTAAATCAGATGGCTGTGAATTAGATAATCCATATGTACGGATCTTACCTTGTTTCTTTAAATATTCTAAAGCTGATACTGTTTCAGAAACATCCCAATCCTTGCATACATAATGCACAATGATTGAATCAATCCACTCAGTATCCATTCTCAATAAAGAATCATCTACATCACGGATGATTGCATCATAGCTTGTATCATTATTTACTGTATAGCCATCTCTGCTATAGTGGAAATTTCCACCATCATTTCTCCAGTTCAAAGAACATTTTGTCTGTAAAACAAAATCATTTCTACGTGTTTTCAAAGCCTTGCCTAGAAGCATTTCACTTTCACCCGTACCATAAACAGGTGCTGTATCAATATAGTTGATACCATGTTCTTTACATACATCCAGTAATAATTCTGTATCCTTTAAAGAAGAGTTGTGATCAGTCCAAACACTTCCTCCACCAAGTCCCCAAGTACCTAAAGAAACCTGTGATACTTCAATATTTGAATTTCCTAACTTCTGATATTTCATTTTTAAACCCCTTTAGTTGAAAATATTCTATCACAAAATACTATGCATAAAATGATTGTTAAATATAATATATTTGTATTTTCAAACAACAAATAATGAGGTCAGTTTATGTTACCATTTACAAAAAGAAAATTATTTCAAACAAATCAATATTCAAAAGTATCACTAATTATTTCTGCTTTGAAAAAGAATCACATTGATTTTCAAGTCAAAGAAAACGATATCAATGCTAGATATGGTGTATTTGGTATTGATAAAGCAGCATCTACATATATCCCTAGAAAAGCAAACACTATCTACTCCATATATGTCAGAAGGAAAGATTACGATACTGCATTACTCTTGCTTCATTCATCCATAAACAATTAAGCACAACAACTTTTAATATCACTCAAAAAAAACTAACTGAAATCTCAGTTAGTTTTATAACGTAATTGTCTTTGTATCTGCTCCAGCTTTTTCTTGTTTACATGTCACAGTAACTGTAGAACCTTCTTCTGCTTTTACAATCCATGAAACTTTCTTCTTTGCTTTCGCATTTGCATATGTTGTGATGTCACCATAGAATGCACCTGTAGAAGTTGCAGAGAAACCATCTAGATTCCCAATGCTTTCTTCATTCTTGCCACTTACAGCTTCACATCCCTCAACACAGACAGTCACTGGTTTACTCACATGCAGCTGATTTGCCTCTTCCGTAAGATTTGTTGGCAGATATCCACGGTTTCCAACAACTGCAGAAACCTTATATACACCATCACTCACCTTTTCACTTGTTACTTCTTCAATCTTTAATGCCGGCAAAGATTTCGCAAAGCGAATATTGAACTTTGTATCATGTCCACATTCTTCACAAAGCATGTTTTCAGGAGGATTCTGTACAGTAAATTTCACATCAAATCCTCCAATTTCAACATTTCCAAATGTTGGATGATTAAATACTTTCCAAGGAGAATAATACTGTGGGGCATGTTCTTTCACCCATGCAAGTGTAGCATTGAAACGTTTAAACATTATTGCTGGATCTTCTGGTTTTCCATTCCAGATATGAGGAACACCCGCTTTTGATGCAACATCCCAGAATTCCATTGTATATGCTGGAACACCTTGTGATTGATAGAACCAGTCATCAAATGCACCAGAATCATAATGTTCCTGATCTGACATGAAGGAATCAAAGATATTCATCGCAACATATCCAAGTTCTTCTTCACCCATTTTCGCAATTGCTTTCATGCATGTCATATCTAATTCTGGCGCAGACTTTTCAGCTCTTGTTCCAGGAGGATATAACAACATACCGCCACTTGTATGGCCAATTGCCGCACCGCCAATATTGTTATGTGCTAAAGCAAAATCAACAAGTGCTTTGTTTTCAGGATTGCTCAATGGATATTTACCAGCACCTGGCTGTCTGGAATCTGGAAACCACCCCAATGGAAAGTTTCTATTAAAATCCAGTCCCCAGACATCTTTTTTCGTCTTAAGATTTTCATCCCCATCACATGCTTCAAAAACACCTTCTGGATAAATATCATAGAAATCACCATCTACATCACTTGGTTCTCTTAATGTCATAGAGCATTCCGTAGCAGGATCAATTTTCCAGGCACCATATGGTGTTTTGATACGCATCATACGAATCACACCATCACCGTCAAGATCCTCTTTCTGGATGCCGCCCTTTTCTTCAAGGTATGGACGTGGTGCAGAACGCAGGGAATATGGTGTTGATAAATACTTTTCTGCACCATCTGGTGTCACACGAGGAATGACATAGAACGTTTTTTCATCAAGCAGTTTAGTAACTTCATCATCTGTTCCATAATTTGTAACAAGATAGTCAATTGTATGCATTGCACACATTGTAGAAGTTACTTCCCCTGCATGAATATTACCATCAATATATAATGCAGGTTTACTGTCTGCAGATCCATTCTTCGTGTTTGTAAGTGTAACTGCATATTGATTTCTTCCTTCTTCTGTAACTAGATTTACTTCCAGTTTCACAAGATCAGGATATTCATTAGCAAAATATTCTAAATTACTTTTTACTTCATCATACTTATAGTAATGATCATATTGAAATGTTGTTTTCATATACCTGCTCTCCTATAGTACCTGGGATAAAAATTCTTTTGTACGTTCATTTTTTGGATGATTGAATACTTCATCTGGTGTACCTTCTTCTGCAATGACGCCACCATCAATGAATAGCACTCTATCACTTACTTCTTTTGCGAAACCCATTTCATGCGTAACAATGACACATGTCATACCACTTTCAGCTAAATTTTTGATAACTTCCAAAACACCTTTCACCATTTCAGGATCTAATGCACTTGTAGGTTCATCAAACAGCATCACATCAGGGTGCATAGCCATCGCTCTAACAATTGCTAAACGCTGTTTCTGACCACCTGATAATTTACGTGGGTATTCATTCGCTTTTTCTTCAAGTCCAACCTGTTTTAATAACTCTATTGCTTCTTTTTCAGCATCCGCTTTCGATACTTTCTTTTCAAGCATTGGTGTAATTGTAATATTGTTCAATACTGTTAAATGAGGGAATACATTGAATTGCTGGAAAACCATGCCAATCTTCTGTCTATGTGTATCTAGGTCAGTACTCTTTGGATCTAATTCTTGTCCTTCAAAGATAACCTTCCCACTTGTTGGTGTTTCCAGCAGGTTCAAGCATCTTAGAAATGTACTCTTTCCTCCGCCACTTGGTCCAATAATAGATACAACTTCTCCCTGATAGATTGTTTGATTAATTCCTTTTAATACTTGTAGAGAACCAAAGCTCTTCTTGAGATCGACTGTCTCGATCAATGGTTTTTTCATATCAGTCACTTTCAGCCAACCTCTTTTCTAATAATCCTGACAACCACGTTAATACAGTTGTCATAACTAAATACATACCTGAAATGATAAACAATGGCTGCCATGTTAAGTATTTATTTAAAAGTAATACTCTTGTATACATCAATTCATACATCATGAATGTACCAGCTAAGGATGTTTCCTTGATCATAGAAATATATTCACCAGCTAAAGATGGAAGAATCGCTTTCACTGCCTGTGGAAGAATAATCTTGATCATACAGTTTTTAGCACTCATACCTAAAGATCTGGCTGCTTCCATCTGGCCTGGATCAACAGATAAGATGCCACCTCTAATGATTTCAGATACGTATGCACTAGAGTTCAAGATCAATGAGATGACAACCCACTGTTCCTTTGTGATAAAGTTCAATGCCGGAAAAGCAATTGGCAGAAAGAGATACGCAATATACATCTGTACAAGTAATGGTGTACCTCTTAAAACAATAACATAGACATTTGCGATTGCACCAATGACTTTGTTTTTAGATAAATGCAGAATTGCAATCAAAGTACCAACGATTGAACCAAAGATAACCGCAATTGCTGCGTATTCAAGAGTACCAATCGCACCCTTTAAAAATATTGGATAGTAAGCACACCAGACTTCAATAATTCCCTTATTCATTTTTCCCTCTTATTCTTCATTTGGAGATACACCAGCTGCATCACATGCGGCATAGTACATATCTGTATATAAATTGGATTCGTATTTTCCACTTGTAGCTAATGAATCAATTACCTGGTTCACTGCATCAATCAAAGAAGTTTCACCTTTCTTGACTGCAACAACGTTACCAGATTCATCAGCATATTGACTTAAATCAAATTCAACACCATTCTTTTCATAAACACTGACAAACATTCCATCACTTGTTTCCGCATAGTTCTTAGCAGTTGTACTGTCTAATGCAATCGCATCAATCTTACCAGTCTGAAGTTCAAGAATTGCCTGATCCAATGTAGCGACTTTCTGTAAATCTGCATCTGGAATCTGATCTGTTACATACATTTCCTGTAAAGAGTTTGCCTGAGTGTCGATTTTCTTTCCAGAAAAATCAGCAAGTGATTTATATTCATCTGCTTTTTCAGCAGGAACAAGTAATGTATGATGTGCAGCCGCTGAAGATGACTGGTAACCATGAGAGAGTTCAAACTGTTCAGCTCTATCTGCTTTGTATCCAAAACCAGAAATACCAATGTCAACTTTTCCTGTATCAACAGCTGTTAATACTGCATTGAAATCCATTGTTTCAACCTTCAGATCTACGCCAAGACTGTTTGCGATATATTGTGCAAGCATAATATCTGATCCTTTAACATTTCCTTGATCATCCACAAATTCACTAGGTGGATAGTCAGGAGAAGTTGCCAACACAATTTGACCTTTATCAAGAATATCTTTTAGCTTCCCATCAGCTTTAGAAAGATCAACATCTGCTTTTCCTAATTCTTCATATAATTTGTCATAACCAGGTCCTGTATACCAATCACTTGTTGATGAAGAACTGTTTGTAGAAGTGGATGCACAACCTGTAGTGAGTAATAATCCTGCAGCCATAAGTCCGGCTAATACCTTATTCATATTTTTCATAAATTTTTCTCCTCTTTCTGTTTTAAATTGCTTAGATAAATTGAATCACTTTCTTTCTGCGTCGGACTTTCATAACTTTCTCCCTATAAACAAAAATCGTCACTGGATATATTCCAGAGACGACTATAAATCGCGGTACCACACTGGTTATTGATAAAAACTAATTCATCAATCACTCTTATCATTAACGCAGATATCACGTTCCTTACTATGATTTCATAAGGACTTCTCCCAGATGCGCTTCACCAACCCTTCCCTTATCGACCTCACACTCTGTATCGACTCGCTTCAAGTTTCAGATAGGTTACTCTTCTGTTCTTTGAATGTAACTAAGATTCTAAAGGCAACCCTTTTCTTTGTCAATGCTTTTTACAATTATTTTTTCTGAAAATGTTTTCATTCAATAATCATATTTGTAAATATTTCATTTCTGAATAAATCCTTGATCTTCTTGTGGAATTTCATCAGAAGTAAATCTATCAACCTTCATATGAAGATCATACTTTTCACGTAATTTCAAAATCACATTCATCATTTCTGAAGCATGATGAACATCAATTGCTTCCTGATTTTCCCAGCAGTCAATTAACAAAACTGTTTCTTCATCTTCTACAGGATAGAAATATTCATATCTTATATTCCCCTGTTCTTCTCTGATTTTCTGTACTGTTCCGCTTTCCATCATTTCCTGTGCAAACTTTCTTGCGGAACCATTTGTTCCTGAATAATAAATATTAACTGCGATCATATATGTCCTCCCATTTTTTCTACATCCATAAGTTAAAATACACTTTGAATGATATTTTTTTAAATTTGTGCATCATTTATGCATCACAAGAAAAAGAAAAACCGCTTATTTATGCGGCTTTTTCAGATAAAAGTGGAGCTGACGGGACTACCTGTTTTCCTGTTCTTTTCTCGCCTTTTCCTTTGTTCACCGCGCTATTCTGTTGTATATCTTCCCTTTGTTTTCCTTAGTTTTCTTTATATTACCATTTTGTGTATCATTTGTGCATCACGAAAAGGCACCAGGGTCACTGTTCCTGGCGTTCCTTTATGTCTTTTCTGATCAGCTGTTTCAGGTATGCATTGGTCGAGGTTCCTTCTTCGTTTATTTTCTTTAAATGATCCAGGATATCCTTGTCCAGCTTCATGTTCAGCTTGACTGTCTTGTTCGTGTAGTGCTCAGACAGCCACTTGTTTGTAGCGTCTTTCTGTGCTTCAGATACGGTCATCCACGTTCTCCTCCATCCTTATTTTATAATACTCTGGATTGCTGGTCTATTCTATCGTGAACTTCAGCGCTGGTACTTTAGTGCTGTAGCATGTGTTGATTTCTACCAGCCCTTCCAGCTTAGCTCCTGCCTGTTCAAAATCCCAGGCTCCCTTTATTGCGTTCGTCCATGTGGATGAATATGTGAAGTGCTTTATTCCGTTCTCTCTCATGATCCTAACGTATGCTTTTATTTTCTCTGAATTAAAGGCTGAATTGAAATCCGGGAATTCAGTTCCATCCTCAAAGATAGATCTGTATGCCAGATAAACTTCATAGAAGTCCAGGGATTCCCATTCGAGCATTTTGTTTCGATGCTCGTTCATCAGCATTCTTGCTGTGTCTCTTGTTTCGTCGTCTTCAGCTTCTCTGTAGGCTCTGATGATGTCTTCTTCGAGCCTGCTGTAATATTCTAATTTGCTTTCCATGTGTGTTTTTCCTTTCTCCTAGCACCCACAGTATACTGTACTACAGTGTATAGTCAAGCGAATGATTCGCGTTTTTCTGCAAACCAAAAAAAAAGCCCGGATTTCTCCGGGTTTCCGCTTATTTGCTTCTGGATTTCTTGACCTTGGCCACGACTGTGTCGCGCGTAGAGGATTTTTTCTTGTTCTTCTGCGCGTAGTAGTTGTCATAGGCGGCCTTGATTTTAGCCGGTGCGTCTTTTGGCATTGCCACCTTTGCGTCTACTGCGTCTTTTGCAAATTCCAGTAAATCCTCCCATTCTTCGGCACCATCCCACCAGTCTTTTGGGGGTATTCCCTTGTTTGTGGTGATGCATTCAACTGTCGCGCCTAGTTGCATTGGGTCATAGAAGCCCTTATCGAAAGCGTTTCGTTTGTCGTGATATGTCATGATGCCTCCTTATTTTATCCTGTGGTTATCCTTTAGTTCTGTCCATTTTTCGGTATAGCTTCCAGATGTCTTGTTTACCATCATTTTGGTTTGGCTATCCATGACTATTGCGTCTCTATTAAGGATTTCTGTGTAATAGTTTCTTCCGCTTGCCATAGCTTTCCTGATGGATTTCTGGTCTGATCCACACGCCTGTGTAACTACGGAGTACCCTTTAGAAACAGCATACATGGCTCGCGCATCAGCATACTTGAAGTTGGTATTCAGGATATGCGCAAGAGTTCCTGTCTTCTGTAGGTCACTGGTGAATTGCGTCTTCAGGTCAGTCTCATTAACAATTTTAGCATCGTCCCTGATTTTAAATCGCATAACTGCTGTGTTCTTGTCCCGATTGTAGCCATACCCAATGGATCCAGACAAGTTAGGGGTTGTATAAAGGCCCAGTCCGTGAACGGATCCGCCTGCGGCGTTATATAGATAGGCGTCATCCTTGGCCACCTTAGTAGCCACTTCAGCAGCGGAGTACGTGTCGTTCGTGTTAACAGTTCGGTAGACTTCGATTCCACTTGTCTTATCGAATGTCGCGGAATCTACCAGCTCTGGCTTGGAGTCCAATCCAGAGTTGTTAATGAACTTCTGGAAGGACGTGTTATAAGCCCAGTATGTTCCAGCGGGGCCTTTTGCTTGGGCATTAGCGATAGTCGCTTTCTGATTTATTACATCAGCTTTGCTAAATGCCGCCACTGCACCGAGCCCGCCTGTGCTTGCTTGCGCCTTAGCGGAGGCTACTGAGCCTCCGGTGGCTCTTCTTTTGACGCTTCTCTGTCCACCTGATCCCATGTTAGTCGTCTCCTTTCATTAAGTCAAGACCCCCCGTTTGAGCCTCCGTCGAGGACTGCCACTCTGCCCTCTAGGGAGGCCAGCCGGTCTCGCAGCGCGTTCTGGTCCTTCTGTAGCGTTGCTACCCGATTGTCCAGTCTGTCACTGATCTTATCTATCTGCTTTTCCAGACGTGTGATGTTGTCGGTTAGGTCATCCAGTTTTGTCAGAATAACCCCCACCTGCTGGCCATCTTTTTTACTCGCGGTAAGTCGCCCGATTAAAAATCCGGTCAATGCAACGACCAGGCTTCCCAGTGCGATGATCTGTCCTGTTTCCATAGACTGTCTCCACACTATTCCACACTGTCTTTACCGCTTTCATCATCCATCTCAGGCAGACCAGCTAGGGATGTCAGCAAGGAATACAGACCGGCAACCGCTGAAGCGCTGGCAACCATTAGCCAGTCCACGTCTTTGATCACCTGTCCTACGGTGAATAGTGATAGTGCTGTCTGTGCCATGGTCTTGACGGCTCTTGTTCCTGCTCGTTTCCACCACTCTAGATTGAATAAATTGTTCATAGGGTTCCTCCTTTTAAAATAAAAACCCGGCATTTCTGTCGGGTATATACATCAAATGACGCGCTTTACGCTTGCTGTGGCGCTCACCAGTGTTCCTGCTGCACTGACTGTCCAGCTGATCGGTACTGTGGCTCCCTGCGTGCCCTGGCGTGTCTGTACGGTGCCCTGCACTGGCAGTGTAACTGTTCCGCCTGCTGTTGCGGTAGCCGTGGCTGTTGCGACTGGCACATTTACTCCGCCTGCCTGCATCTGTACAGTGACGTCTCCAGCCGCAGTGGCTGTGAATACGAAGTTCGCAAGGATTTCAAATGTTCCGGCTTTTCGTATTTCCAGGTTACCGTTGTTGAGCCTTGCCTCCCGGTTCGTCTGGATGACTGCAGATCCTAGCGGTATCTGCTGGTTTGCGCTCAGCGCTGTCTGCGTTGTACTAACAGCTACTAGCATGGCCTGTCACCTACTGCAGAGTAGCTCCAGGACAGCCGTAGAAGTTGCCGTAGCCGTAGCCTCCATAGCATGGAGGATTTGTCACGTATCTTCCAAGGCTGCTCAGGATGTTCTGTGTCTGTGTCGCATTGGTAATTGCACCCAGTGCCTGCTGATAGTCTCTGTTGAGTTCATCGTACTTATCCTGCATCATCTGTGTCTTCAGATTGCAGCAGCACTGCTCCATCGGATGGCTCAGGTTGTTGATGCTTTCCTGTACGCCGTTGAAGCCCTGCATCATTCCCATCTGTGTCTGGTTGAATCCCTGCATGTTTGTGACTGTGTTCTGTTCGATGAGTCTTGCGTTCTCATACGCTGTGTCGCACAGTCCGCTGCTCAATCCATCCAGCTTGCTGATGATTGACTGTGTGTCAAAGCCTCGCTGCATATCAGCTGATAGATTGCCGTTACCGTTGTTGCCCCATCCTCCAAATCCGAAGATCAGGAAGAAAAGAATTAGAATAATGATTCCGTTTCCTTCCAGAAACCCGTCGTGGTCAGTCGTGTTCTTTGGCATGACTGCCGCAATGTCTGACAATGTCATATTGTCCATGTGTGCTCTCCTTTCATCTCTATTTCCAGTCTGCAGAACTGCCTACTTTAGTAGGTTCTTGAATTGCTCCGCCATCGCCTTCGCTCTCTCGAGGTCCTGCTGTGTGTACTTTCCTGAGTTCATCAGCTGGTTCAGAACCGCCTGCGGGTTCTGTCCCTGCATTGATCTCTTGAAGTCCATAAACTGCTGGAGCATGTTTCTCTGATTGTTATTTCTTAGAGGATTCATCGATGTTTCCTCCGTTCTGTTTTCTGTTCTGAATCGAGGAGATCCACTCCTGGAATTCCTTTTTTTTTGTCAGATAGATGTCTTCTGGCCTGTCTTCATGTACCTCCTGGAACTGGTACGCCTTGATGGTTCTGTAGCCGCTGGCATCTGCCTGCACGTGGTAAAAGATCGGATTGTTGCTGTCCATCAGAATGGCGGATTCGTTCGGTCTCAGGCTGTAGGCCTTTGCGCTCTCCATGCCATTGACATACTGCACCTGATTGATGGACTGAGGCTGCTGGAAGGCTGGGAATCCAAATCCTCCGGCGCCCTGTGGGTATCCTTGAAATGGTGTCATAGTGTATTTCTCCTTTACAACATCATCTTATACCCTGTGGATCCACCACTCTGTCCCTCTTTTGTGCCTCAAATGCGGAAAGTGCTAGGGGCATCAAAAGTCTCCAGTAGTAGTCGTTAAGATCCTTTACCGTTTCTTCGAACTCGTCCTTTGACATTTTTGCGTCCTGGTAGTGCCATTCGCTGTCTTGCATCTTGTTTCGCAGCTGGTACACCACGGCCTTCTGCCTCTCGCTCAGCCCCTGTTCTTCTACCAGGAAATGCACGAAGTCGGGGGGGCAGTGGTGTCTGATATCGTCTGTTTACTCTGCGGTTCATGTGTGTGTTTGCTTCTCCTATCTGGCTACTTCACGCGGATTCTCTGTCCGGCGTAGATGCGGTTAGGATCTGCGATGCCGTTCATTGCGGCCAGCTTCTGGTACGTTGTGCCGTATCTTGCTGCAATGGCGGACAGTGTGTCTCCTCTTCTGATTGAGTAGTAAACGGCTCTATTTGCGGCCATTTTCCTGTTGACGATTGCCTGGATCACTGTGTAGTTGTAGCCTGCAGCAGTCAAGCGCTTTTTACGAGCTTCACCGTTGCCCCAGGCGCCGTTGATGACTTCCTGCGCGATGACTTCGTTTGACTTTCTTGCTGGTGCTGGAGCTGGTGCAGGTGCTGGCTTTGACGCAGTTCCGCTCTTGCCGGCGTACTTGTTCCATGTGTTTACGTCACCATAGAACACGTTGCAGTCCAGGTTACCGTTGTAGCCCCTCAAACGGCCGGAGCTTGTCCACTGCCACATGCAGTAGAAAGGCCACCACTTTACTTTTGGTCGTGATCCTGCGCTGGCCATACTGTAGTTGTAGTCAGGGTTGTTGTCGCGATACTTTGCTACCCATAGGCCGTAGTCTGCTGCTGCGACTGATGACCAGTTGTGCGCGTTGACTACAGACTCGGACATGTAGATCACTGGCTTTACTCCTGAAAGCTGATATACTCTGTCGAGCCATCTCTTTGCCCATGCGACGTCGCTTGTGTTTCCGGATTCCCAGTCAAGAATAGGGATGCCCTTCCCAAAATATCCTGTAGAACGTCACATTAAATACACTAAGAAAATCAAATTAAATGCCAGAAGACAT
>OLSA01000644.1_pt1 | contig 30393 bp, 26 predicted proteins | sample 1672731 | NCBI WGS metagenome assembly OLSA01 (sample SAMEA3136718, study PRJEB25190) | human gut metagenome | biome: human gut; feature: human-associated habitat; material: faeces | place: Austria | collected 2013
CCGCTGCAAGGCCTTTGCCCCCATCCAGCCCTTCCTCTCCACCCACTATAACTACCGGGATCACCGGAAAATCCTGGTCATCGACGGCAAGGTGGCCTTCACCGGCGGCGTAAATCTGGCGGATGAGTACATCAACCGCAAGGAGCGCTTCGGCCACTGGAAGGATACCGCCATCCTCCTGCGGGGAGAGGCGGTGCAGAGCTTTACCCTGATGTTCTTACAAATGTGGAATCTGACGGAAAAGGAGCCTCGTTGGGATGAGGCTCTGCTGCCCTCGCCGCCGGTGGAGGCGGAGGGCTATGTGATGCCCTACTGCGACTGTCCACTGGACGATTATAAGGTGGGGGAGAGCGTCTATATGGACATTCTCAACCGGGCCAAGGACTATGTACATATCATGACACCCTATCTCATTCTGGACAACGAGATGGAGACGGCTTTGAAATTCGCCGCCCAGCGTGGGGTGGATGTGAAGTTGATCCTGCCGGGCATCCCGGATAAAAAGGCGGCCTATGCGCTGGCGAAATCCCACTATCAGTACCTGACGGCAGCGGGGGTGAAGCTGTACGAGTATACGCCGGGCTTTGTCCACGCCAAGATCTTTGCCAGCGACGACGTGAAGGCGGTGGTTGGTACCATCAATCTGGATTACCGGAGCCTGTACCATCACTTCGAGTGTGCGGCGTATCTCTACGGCGGCCCTACCGTGGGCGACGTGGAGCGGGATTTCCAGCGGACGCTGGAGCAGTGCCGCCGGGTGACGCCGGAAACCATCCGCCATGAGAAACTGGGTTATAAGCTGGGCGGCAGCCTTATGAAGCTGGTGGCCCCGCTGTTGTGATGCTATCGTTTCTAACGGAACGGAGACAGGTATTGCCTGTCTCCGTTCCGTTAGAATATTTTGGTATTGATTATGACAAGCTCACCAAAGAGCAGTTTGTCTCGCTGATTGAAATACTCAAGCTGTCCAAGTACTTGAAAAGCCCCATCAACCAGCGCGGGAAAACGACCATGACCCACGGCAAGGGAAAACGGAAACGAAAATAAGTAAAATCGGCACCTGCTTTTTCAGGCAGGTGCCGATTTCTGTTACCCTATAATGCGCTTGAATTTTTGGCGTAAGTGGCGTAAGTTTGGCGTAAATCCGCTTTTCCGCATTCAAAAAATCAAGCAATTTCAAGGCTTTGCGGTGTCTCTTAGTACATGCCGCCCATGCCGCCCATGTCTCCGCCGGGAGCGGGTGCTGCGGGAGGAGTGGGAATATCGCATACCAGGCTCTCGGTAGTGAGCACCATGGCGGCGATGGAGGCCGCGTTCTGGAGCGCGCTGCGGGTCACCTTGGTAGGATCGATGATGCCCTTATCCTCCATTACGCAGTATTCGTCGTTGCGCGCGTCGTAGCCGTAGCCGGTCTTGCCGGAGCGCTTGATGTTCTCGACTATCACGGAGCCCTCAAGGCCCGCGTTTGCGGCGATCTGACGTACAGGCTCCTCCAGAGCGCGGACGACGATCTTCACGCCGGTACGCTTGTCGCCTTCGTACTCGCCTTCAAGCTTCTTTACCTTGTCGATGACGTTCACAAGAGCTACGCCGCCGCCGGGGACGATGCCCTCCTCGACCGCCGCACGGGTGGCGTTCAGGGCGTCCTCTATGCGGAGCTTTATTTCCTTCATCTCAACCTCGGTAGCCGCGCCTACCGCGATGACGGCAACGCCGCCAGCCAGCTTTGCAAGGCGCTCCTGCAGCTTTTCCTTATCGTAATCGGAGGTGGTCTCCTCTATCTGAGCCTTGATGGAGCTTATGCGGGCGCGTATCTCGGAAGGATCGCCTGCGCCCTCGACGATGGTGGTGTTCTCCTTATCGACCTTGACCTGACGTGCGCGGCCCAGCATATCGATGGTGGCCTCCTTGAGAGTCATACCCAGCTCCTCGCTGATGACCTGGCCGCCGGTGAGTATGGCGATATCCTGCAGCATTGCCTTGCGCCTGTCGCCAAAGCCGGGGGCCTTTACGGCTACGCAGGTGAAGGTGCCGCGGAGCTTATTGACTACCAGAGTAGCCAGCGCTTCGCCCTCTACGTCCTCCGCGATGATGAGCAGCTTTGCGCCCTGCTGAACAACGCTCTCGAGAACCGGCAGTATATCCTGAATGTTGGATATCTTCTTATCGGTAATGAGGATATAGGGGTTGTCGAGTATTGCTTCCATCTTGTCGGTATCAGTTACCATATATGCGGAGGCATAGCCCCGGTCAAACTGCATACCTTCCACGATGTTCAGCTCTGTCTTCATGGTCTTGGACTCTTCAACGGTGATTACGCCGTCATTGCCCACCTTTTCCATAGCTTCGCTGATCAGCGCGCCAACCTTTTCATCGCCCGCGGAAATGGAGGCGACCTGAGCGATAGCCTGCTTGGAGCCTACGGGCTTGGATATTTCCTTGAGCGCGTTTACGGCCTCATCGACCGCCGCCTCGATGCCCTTCTTTACCTCCATGGGGTTTGCGCCCGCGGCTACGTTCTTCATGCCCTCGCGAATTATCGCCTGGGCAAGGAGGGTAGCGGTGGTGGTGCCGTCGCCAGCAACGTCGTTGGTCTTAATGGAAACTTCCTTTACGAGCTGTGCGCCCATATTCTCGAAGGGATCCTCCAGCTCGATCTCCTTGGCGATAGTCACGCCGTCGTTGGTGATGAGGGGGGCGCCGTACTTCTTGTCGAGCACTACATTACGGCCTTTGGGGCCGAGGGTTATCTTGACGGTATCGGCAAGGGCGTTCATTCCGGCTTCCAGAGCCCTGCGTGCCTCTTCTCCGTATTTAAGCTGCTTTGCCATAGTGTTTTTCTCCTTTTACTCTGAATTTGATATTATTCAACAACTGCAAGTATGTCGTTCTGGCGTACTATCTTATATTCCTCGCCGTCCAGCTTTACCTCGGTGCCGGCATAGTTGGAGATGACGACCTTATCGCCTACCTCAACATACATGGTCACTTCCTTGCCGTCCACTACGCCGCCGGGGCCTACCGCCACGACCTCTGATACGACGGGCTTTTCCTTTGCGCTGCCGGTAAGAATGATGCCGCTCTTGGTGGTCTCTTCCGCCTCGGTGCTCTTCAGTACCACGCGGTCAAGTAAGGGTTTGAGTTTCATAATTATAATTGCCTCCTATATGATGTTATGTTGTGCTTCTTTTCTTGTTGTTAGCACTCATTGTCGTTGAGTGCTAACTGACAATCCATAATATAATACATGCCGGATCGTATTTCAATAGTATCCCACGCATTTTCACATTTAATCCTTATTTTGTCTTTTTGCCTTTCCCGGCACCCTTACTGATGATATACTTATCTAAAAAATCACGGGGGAGCGGTATATGGCTGAATGGACAAAATGGGATAAGCGCTTCATGGAGCTTGCGGCCACCATAGGCACATGGTCCAGCTGCTATCAGGAGAACCGCCACATAGGCGCTGTCATAGTCAGGAACAAACGAATCATCACCACCGGCTACAACGGCGCACCCGCCGGGATAAAAAGCTGCTTCGAAAAGGGCGAATGCATGAGGCGCCGCTTAGGCATACCCTCCGGCACGCGGCATGAGCTGTGCTATGCCATACACGCCGAGCAAAACGCCATAATACAGGCTGCGAAGCTGGGCATATCAATAGAAGGGGCAACCATGTACTGCACCCACCAGCCCTGCGTCATCTGTGCCAAGATGATAGTAAACAGCGGCATATCAAGGGTGGTATACGGAGAGGGCTACCCGGATGAGTTTTCCTTGGAAATATTCAAAGAGGCAGGGGTGGAGCTGGTGAAATTCGACCAATAATATTTCAGGCAGTAAAGGCCAGCGGAAACGCTGGCTCAGTCTGTCAAAAAAACCCCAGGGTTGATAAGGGGCCGCAGCCCCTTATGTTTAATCCGGCTCTGACGACATGTGCGTCAGAACGGATGAAAACCCAGAGGTTTTCGTACTTTGCGGATTTTGCCGCCCGGGAGCGAATGCGAGAGGCAAAACCCGTAAAACTCAAAAAAGTGGCATTCAGCCACTTTTTTGACACTCTGGGCCAGCGGAAACGCCGGCTTTTTTTATTTGCCCGTATTGACAAACGGGGCGGTATATCGTACCATATATTTGTCCCGTGTGAGACAAAATTATCCGTTGGAGCTGACCATGACCGATATTAAAATTAGCGCCGCCGACCTCAAGGCCATACGCAGCTGTCCGCTGTTTAACGGAATGGACGACGGGGAGCTTGCAGGGCTTCTCTCCTTTGAGGGCTGCTCCATACGTGATTTTTCCGCCGGAAAAATGCTGCCTGCCGACTGTATGCTCGTTGTGCTTTCCGGCAGCGTAACAATAGAAAAGCTGGCCTCCGACGGCAGATATCTGCTCATGCGCGAGGCGGAGCCGCCGGAGGCGCTGAACGTATCCCGGGCCTTTTCGCCCGATGAGGACATAAGCAGGCTCACCGCCGGAAAGGGCTGCCGGGTGCTCTTCATGGACGGCAGCTTCGTTACCGCAGCCCTGAAACGGGGAGGCAGCTTTGCAGTCAACTTTGCGGAATTCCTGGTGGGCCGGGTGCTGTTCCTTAATAAAAAAATAGCTTCCCTCGCCGGATATTCCGCCAGCAGCAGGCTGACGATGTATATTGAGGACAACGCCTCTATGCGGGACGGCGTGATGCAGCTCACTCTCCCCTGCAGCCTTACCGACTTCGCGGAGATGCTTGGCGTAGGCCGCGCCTCCCTTTACAGAACCCTGGATGCCATGGAAGCGGAAGGAAAAATCACCCGCCGCGGACGAAATATCATAATAAAAAAATAAGTATAAAAACAAATTTATACATACTTAAAACCATCAAAAAGGAGAAACACTTATGAAAAAGCTCACCGCACTGATGATGTCCCTGCTCATGCTGCTGCTCTGCGCCGCCTGCGCCCCAAAGGAGCAGCTCACCGTAAACGTTGCCGCAATGAAGGGCCCCACCGGCATAGGCATGGCCCAGCTCAGTTCCCTTGCGGAGGAGGGCAAGACCGAGTACAATTATTCCATAACCTACGCGGGCAGCCCCGATGAAGTCACAGGCGGCCTGATATCCGGCGAGCTGGACATAGCCGCCGTGCCCGTGAATCTGGGCGCAGTACTCTTCAACAAAACTGAAGGTCAGATACTCACCGCGGCCGTCAATACCCTGGGCGTGCTGTACGTAGTGGAAAATGGTAACAGCGTACAATCCATAGCCGATCTCGCAGGCAGGAAAATATTGGCTGCCGGACAGGGCAGCACCCCCGAATATATATTAAACTATATTCTGGATAAAAACGGCCTTGCCGGCTCTGTGGAAGTTGAATATGCCGCCGAGCACGCGGAAGCTGTGACCAAACTGGCCTCAGGCGAAGCAGATATAATAGTAGTGCCTGAGCCCTTTGTGACCACAGCCCTCAGCAAGGCGGAGGGCGCCCGTATTGCGCTGGACCTCACCGCCGAGTGGGAAAAGGTATCCGACGCTCAGCTGGTTCAGGGCTGCCTCGTGGTGCGCAAGGCCTTTGCCGATGAGCACCCCGAGGCGCTGAAGGCATTTCTCAAGGAATACGCCTCCTCTGCAGAATACGCAGTCAATTCTCCCGCAGAAGCCGGCGCGCTGGTGGAAAAGTACGGCATAATGGCAAGCGCGGCTCTTGCCGAAAAGGCCATACCCAACTGCAACATAGTCTGCATAACCGGCGAGGAGATGCAGGTCATGGTGAGCGGCATGCTGAAGGTCCTGTTCGATGCCAACCCCAAGTCCGTAGGCGGCAAGCTGCCCGGGGACGATATGTTCTATCTCGGATAATACCTGATCCTCAAGGAGATACATGAAGGACTTACTGAAGCACTCCGCCGTAGCCGCCGCATGGCTGGCGCTCTGGCAAATACTGTATCTTACGCTGGGGAGGGCAATAATACTGCCCTCTCCTCTTTCGGTTGCCCGGCGCATGGCGGAGCTTATAATAACGCTGCCCTTCTGGCGGGATATCGCCGCATCTCTTATACGCATACTCATAGGCTACCTTTCGGCCCTCGTAACAGGAGTAGCTATTGGCATACTTACCGCCAAGTCAAAGGTAATGGACGCATTCCTTTCCCCCATTTCCAGAATAGTCCGGGCCACCCCTGTGGCCTCGTTTATAATGCTGCTGTTCCTGTTTCTCACCAAGGAACACATACCCATTGTGACGTCCTTTCTGATGGTCATGCCGGTAGTGTGGTCCAACGTATACGAGGGCATAACCGGAACCGACGTAAAGCTTCTGGAAATGGCAAGGGTATTCAGGCTGAGCTTTTCGGATACTCTTCGCCACGTATACCTGCCCGGCATAATGCCCTTTTTCATGGCGGCGGCCAAGGCGGGCATGGGCCTCGCGTGGAAGGCGGGGATAGCCGCAGAGGTGCTGGCCTCCCCCTCCCTCAGCATAGGCACAGAGCTTTATAACGCAAAGATATACCTTGAGACGGTAGACCTTTTCTCATGGACCGCCGTGATAATACTTATAAGCATCACCCTTGAGCGGCTGTTTGTAAGGCTTTTGAGGAGGATATATGATACGCCTTGATCACGTTTACAAGGGCTTTAACGGCAATGCGGTGCTGGAGGATATATCCCTCGCCCTGCCTGAAAAGGGCTTCTGCGCCATAACCGGCCGCTCAGGCCGGGGCAAGACTACCCTGCTGTACCTCATCGCGGGGCTTTATAAGCCCGACCGGGGTAGCATACAAAGGAACGGCGAAACGATCAGCATGGTATTCCAGGAGGACAGGCTACTGCCCTGGGAGACCGCGGCGCAGAACGCCGCCATAGCCTCCACCCGGGAAATTGCGGCTAAGCTTCTTACCGAACTTGGCCTTGGCGCCGAGCTGGATAAATACCCAAGGGAGCTTTCCGGCGGAATGAAGCGCAGGGTATCCATCGCACGGGCGTTGGCCGCCAAAGCAGACGTATACATAATGGACGAGCCGTTTAAAGGCCTTGACCCCGAAACGCGCTCCGCCGTATTCGGCGTAATACGCCGCCGCACCGAGAACGCTCTGCTCATCATGGTGACTCACGACCCCACAGACGCCGAGTGTGCCGATATGCGCATCGACCTATAAGATAAGGCCCTGAAGAGGGCCTTTCAGAGTGTCAAAAAAGTGGCTAAACGCCACTTTTTGAGTTTTCTCATTCGGTGCTTGCGCCTATGGCGCGGCCAGCACCTCATGCAGGGAAAGCCTTGCTACGCAAGCGCCTTTTGCGGATTTGCCGCACATGTCGCCAAATCCGAATAAAGCCATAAGGGGCTGCGGCCCCTTATCAACCCATGGGTTTTTCGACAGTCTCTAAGGCCCTGAAGAGGGCCTGTTTATTTGCGGTAAAGCTCGTTCAGCTCCGCCGCAGGGCGCGGCCTTACGGCTATGCGCGGCGACGGAAGGGCATAATCAAAATTGTTATTGTATCTGGGGTCGCCTCTGATGAGCGTATCCCTCACTGTATCGTAGTATCGCATCCTGTCCTGCCCGTCGGCATCCGCGACTTTCTGTATCCTGCCGTGATACTTCATTACGACGTTTGGCGCGTATATGAGGCTGTAGCCCCTCCTGTCCAGCCGCGTGCAGTACTCGGTATCAAAGCCCGTCTCGTTGAAGCTTTCGTCAAAGCAGCCCGCGTTAAAGAATAAGTCCATCGGGGTCATCATGCACACCCACGACAGGGCTGATACGGTGCGCAGTGTGCCTGTAAAGCGAAGCTTTTGCCCGCTTTCCCGGTCGTCCGGCGTTCCTGCGTATGGGCTGCCCTGCCAGCCCCCTATGCCTATTGTTATGCCGGTATATACCAGCCTTCCGTCCTGGCCGATAAGTTTGGGGCCTACCCCTCCGCAGCCGCGGCGCTCTGACTGAGACAGCATGTCGTACAGCCAGCTTATGCCCAGCGCCTCCACATTGCTGTCCATGAAAAGGCAGTTTTCCCGGTCAGCCTCCTTTGCTGCGGCGTTGAGCAGCGCCGGCATTGGCATGCCTTTGCCGCAAAACACTTTCGCCGCGCCGTTGCGCCTGAGTATGTCGTAGTATTTCAGCGTCTGTCCGTCGGTGCTACCTCCATCGGCAATTATTATTTCCACCTGCTTCTGTCCTCTGAGCGAACCGTCCATGCTGTTGAGCAGCCTCATAAGGGGAATATGTGAGTTTTTGTTGTATATAACAATTGCAGCGCTGGGCCGCCTTATTATAGCCTCTACTCTGAAGCTTCCCCTCCATTCCCCGGGAAATACCCTTATATCGTCATTTTTCCCAAGGTGGTTTTCCAGTACCTGCCGCGCCTTAGGGCCTATATCCCTCCTGTCGTGCGCCGTGTACAGAACCTGCTGTATATGGCAGGCGCTGCTGCACCTGTCTGCCAGCCTCAGATTATAGGCGTATCTGTCGCAGCCTGTGACCCCCGTCATTCCTCCGGAAGCTTCAAACAGTGCCCTGCTCACCATAACGCCGCGGCCCAGCATATCGAAGCTATACTGTGTCACCCTGTCCATGCATGGCTTGAACAGCGGATCGCACCTTTGCCCCTCCTCCAGCCTGTCTTCGTCGCAAAATATCAAATCATTGCCCTCGGTATTTTTTGCGAAGGTATACAGCGCGTCCGGGCGGAGAATATCGCCCGGCCACATATACATGATAAAGTCGAACTCGTCCGTCTTAGGGCTTTTGGAGATTATCCACCGGCTGTAGGTCTGTTCCTTTACGGAGTCCTCGGTGAGCCGTCTCAGTTTATCCCCGTCCTCTCCCGCTATGGCTACGGCTATCACGGGCATTCCGGAAAAATCCTCCCTTCGCTGTGCCGCAAGCTGCTCCTCCGTAGGGGAATTCTCAATGACATATTCATCGTATCTTTCGTCGATGCGACAGACGCCCCCGGGCTTTTGACCCAGGAGCGTCTTTGCAAAGTCGAATATGCTGTTTTTGTTGTTATCGCTCCTGCTCATATGAGGAGTCTGCCCAATTACTTGAGTCCTAATTCCTTCGCCACGTCAAGATTCTTATATGCGTACTGCCAGGGGTCGTCGTAATCGGGCGCGTCGGCATGCTGTATGCCTCGGCACGCACCCATGACGCACTTCATCATAGACTGGGCGTAGTCCCGGTACAGGTCGTTTCTGCAGTAAGCCCGGCAGTTGGCCTTGACTTCCATTTCCCGGCGTTCGTTGCGTATGCCAAGATTGTGCTCGCGCTTGACCGCGCCTATCTCCCGGGCCACGTCCATGCGCCGCTCAAAGAGCTCTATAAGCTGACGGTCTATCTCGTCTATCTGGCCGCGAAGCTCGGCTATCCTCTCCTCATGGGGTTCCATAGGCTGATCTCCTTATATCTTTTCCGGCTCTTCCACCGGCTCGTCTGCCAAAGTGACGGATTTTATCACCATATCTATCTTGGGCCTGTCCCTAAAGTCTGTGGGAACGGAGGCGATTTCGTCCACTATGTCCATTCCCTCAACCACCCTGCCGAATGCCGCGTACTGGCCGTCAAGGTGGGGCGCGTCCTGGTGCATTATGAAGAACTGGGAACCTGCGCTGTCCGGCCGCATAGAGCGCGCCATGGATATGACACCCCTCTTGTGCTTCAGGGGGTTCTTGAAGCCGTTAGATGCAAACTCGCCCTTTATACTGTAGCCCGGGCCGCCCATGCCTGTGCCGTCGGGGCAGCCGCCCTGTATCATAAAGCCGGGTATGACTCTGTGGAATATCAGGCCATTATAGAAACCCTTGTCCGCAAGGCTTACGAAGTTTTTTACTGTGTTGGGCGCGGCCTGCCTGTCCATCTCCAGCTTTATCTTACCTCCGCCTTCCATTTCGATTATTACCATTATAATATTCTCCTTTTGCTTTTTTGTATTATATCACAGGCTTAAAGCCTCATCAATGCAGCATCGTCATGGCCAGTGCGCCGTAAAGGTTGAACATCATTCCCGCAGCCATAATAAACGCCGAAATCCCCCCCGGTTCTTCTTTTTTCAGCAGCAGATACATAAGGGCCATGGGCAGCATGTCTACCGTATACCTTGCGCCGAACTGCCAGCCGCCCAGCGTCTTATGGGCGCAAAGCAGCAACAGCTCCGCGATCACGGCGATCACTATGCATAGCCGCACCCCATCAAGCTTTTTCTCGCATACGTCCTTTGCCACCCCGGCAAACCATATAAGAAACATCGGATTGGCGATGTAGAACATAAACCCATCGAATAAGGAATATTCAAGCGTCAGGCCGGCCTTCAGCGTCACGGGGCGAAGCAATAGATTATAAAGATTGGGAAGTATGTAGCTCAGGCTGAACTGTCCCTTTTCGCTCCCCGTGAATTCAGGCAGATAGTTGTGGCCGAATTCCAGTACATTGCCGAAGCGGGCATAGTTATACAGCATATAGCATAGGGCTATGAGCGCGGAGATTATCAGAGGCCGTATCTGGCCGCGTATTCTGTCCGCCATAGGCCTGTCTTTATCCATCATGCAAAAATACGCCATGAGGGGCAGAAACATACAGGCCGAGAAGGGCCTGCACCCAACCGCAAGGGCGGCCATGGAATACGCCGCTGCCCGCATTTTTTGCTGTGCGAAATAAACGCAGGCTGTCAGCAGCAGCATATTCAGCCCCTGAGCAAGGAACCATACTCCGCCCGAGGTGCTCATCCAGAGCATGTTGCTTCCCCATACATAGGCTATGGCAAAGAACACGGCCCTGTCCTGCTTCATGCCCGCCTTTTTTAATATCTTACAGGCGATCATGGCGGTAAATATGCCGTAAAGCGCGGATATCAGATTGCTGGGCGTCCTCTCGCCGAAAAGCAGCACGAGCGGCAGCATCACAACGCTGGGCAGAGGTGGAAAGGAAAGGTAGTATTTGCCGTTGTAAACCGCAAGCTCCAGCCATTCGTAATTCTTCCCCATATCCAGCCTTCCGGAAAGCCAGGACATGGCCTGAAGGGAATAGCTGTCCCAGCAGTTATAGGAAAGCAGTGTGCCGCCAAAAAGCATATGTATAAATATATAGCCCAGCAGCATCAAAGCCGGTATGCAGAGCATACCGGCATCGATGCTTCCGAGTTTTTTAAGCAATTCTTTCATAGACCTATGATACTCTCAAAGCCTCAAATTATCAAGCTCTGCGTCCTCCCCGCCCGCAGCACAGGCCCTCCGTCATCACTGCGAGGAACTCCGTTATTGTGGGCATGCAGCATACATCGTACGCGCCAAACAGCTCTTTGAGCTTGTCGTTGCCCGTATCCCACGTGCGCTGTATGGCAAAGCGTATACAGCGCTCCATGGCCGCCCGCTTTATGCCGAATTTTTCCTCCACCAGCCGGTACATTTCCCCAGCCGAGCCGTACAGTCTCTCCGGCTCCATTCCCGTCTTTTCCAGTATGCACAGCACATAGGCATAGCCTTTGTATTTTGGGTGCATACCTACCGCCCTCAGCATATTCGCCGCGCTTCTCTTCTCATACATATTATTCTTCCCCCGATGATTTATATAATTTTGAAATGACAGCGGGTATAAATGAAAGACCTGATTCATTTTGATGTTGTACTTCTACTGTACTTTGCTGCAATATTCCGGTCAATGTATTCGACAAAAGGCAAAAGTTTATTATATAAAAGTGCCATCCAGGATATAAGCTATTATTCATATACCGAATATCATTCATGCGGTTTTCTCATACTAACCATTAGAAAGTAGGTTAAGCATATCTTTCTATGTACCTTGCATTAATCCCTTCACGGCGGTATAATTGATACAATAAAACAGAGAAATGGTTTTCCTGCTATTCGTCTGTTCGCATTTATTTTTTTCATTTCCAATCTTCGTTTTAGATGGGCGGACTGCAAATTTCAGCTGTTTTTTAGGTTACTGTAGCGTAATAGTTTAAGCAACAACTTTATTATGCTTTTAGGCGGTGTTAATTTTCAGTTAATATGCCGCTTTGAAGGCGAAATCATTATCGCTTATATTTTTTGAAAGAGGGGAAATCTATGGAACAGAAACAACAGTGGGGCAGCCGCTTCGGCTATCTAATGGTAGCCGCCGGCGCGTCCATCGGTCTCGGCAACATATGGAAGTTTCCTTATCTGGCCTATCGTGGAGGAGGCGGCGTATTCCTTGTAGTGTATCTTCTTGTGGTGCTTGCTCTGGCCAAGCCCATGGTGGAGATGGAAACGGCCATAGGCCGCCACAGCGGCCTTGACACCGTCACAGCCTTCGAGTGCATCAACCCCAAGTGGGGCTTCGTGGGCTGGATAGGCAACCTCTGCACGATAATGATAAATTTCTACTACGTAGTAGTAGGCGGATGGGTGCTTCGCTACCTCTGCCAGTTCATATTTGTGGGCAACTTCGGCGGCGATCCCAGTGCCTTCTTTAAGGGCTTCACTTCTGATCCCGTGCAGCCCATCATCTGGTCAATGATACTTCTGATATTCGTATCTGCCATGCTTCTCTTCGGCATTACCACCAAGGTTGAAAGGCTTGCCAAGTTCATAATGCCCGCGCTGATACTCATGCTCATCATCTGCGGCGTGTACGCCTGCACCATAACAGACGGCGCGGCGGGAGGGCTCAAGTATTATCTGCTGCCCGATTTCAGCAAGTTTACCGTCAAGGTGTTCGCAGACGCCGTAACGCAGGTGCTGTTCTCGGTGGGCATAGGCTGGAGCCTGTTTATTACCCTCGGTGCAAACATACCTAAAAAGAACAACCTGAAGAGCGACGCTCTGTTCGTAAGCTTTGCCGATACCTTTGCCGCTGTTCTCGCGGGCTTCGTCATCATCCCCTCCGCCTTCGGCGCAGGCATAGACGTTCAGAAAGGCCCGGCCCTCGTATTCGAGGTCATGTCCGGCATATTCCTCAACCTGCCCGGCGGGCGCATAATAGGCAGCTGCTTCTTCCTTGCGCTGATATTCGCGGTCATCTCTTCCCTGTTCAGCTTCTTCGAGACAAATATCCGCACCGCCGAGGTAAAGCTAAAGATGGGCCGCAAAAAGGCCACATTGATAATCGCCATCATAATCGGCATCGCCAACATATTCGTATCGCTGGGCTTCGGCCCCATGAAGGGCTTCCAGATACCCTGGCTTTATTACGGCAGCACCGAATTCTACGGGCTGTATGACTGGCTGGACTGCTTCAGCGGCTATGTGCTCATGCCTCTCGGCTGCATACTGGTCTGCCTCTTCGTCTCCAAGGTATGGGGCTGGAAGAAGTACGAAGCCGAGCTCACCCAGGACGGGCGCGACGGCGGCATAACCCTTTGGGACAAGATAAGCGCCTATGTTATAATCCCGCTGTTCATGGTAATCGTAATACTCAACGTATTTGGCTTCATAAAGTAAAAACAAGATATAAAAAGAGGGGGTGCCACGGTCGTGGCGCCCCCTGTTGTTTTTTCTTTGCTTACGCGGTTATCTTGTGAGCCAGGCTGTAACGCTTGCGCTGTATGGCGAATATGGCCGCCAGTATCGCAAAGCCCAGCAGGTCGGAGACAGTGCCGGGTATTATCATTCCCAGGCCGCCCGCGATGAGCAGTATCCGTTCATACCATTTGCAGTGGTCCTGCACAAAGCCCGCAAGGCCGCCGGAAAGAGCGTACATTCCTATGAGCGCCGTTGCAACATTCTGCACTACCGCCCATACCGTAGTGTCTATCATCAGCATGGCGGGGTTCATAACAAATATATAGGGGACAATAAACGCTCCTATGGCCAGCCTCGTTGCATTCACGCCGGTCTTGAACGGTTCGCCCTTGGCAATGGCGGAACCTGCCATTGCGGCGAGGGCCACGGGAGGAGTAATATCCGCCACTATGCCAAAATAGAATACGAACAGGTGGGCGCTCATTATTATAGCCATGGTGGGCTCGGTCACGGGAACCCCCCGCATCATGCATACCATATTTATTATAGCAGGGGCACATATGGTAGAGGTTATCAGGTAGTTAGCCGTAGTAGGCACGCCCATGCCCAGCACTATGGATGAGAGCATGGTAAAGAACAGCAGCAGATAGATGTTATTGCCCGCTATCTGTGCAAGGCCGGTAGCCAGCTTGAGTCCGAGACCGGTCAGGGTAACGGTGCCCACTATCATGCCCGCCATTGCACAGGCAACAACTACGGACAAAACGCTGCGGGAGCCGTTTTTCAAGGCATCAACTATCATGTCGTAAGGATCGAACCCCAGCGCCGCGTTTATCCATTCCCTGGCAGTAAGCTTTTCCCGTATCCGGCAGCCGCGTATAACACATATTGCCAGCCATATGCCTATGGCAGCAAGGGAATACACAGTAAAATGCAGTCCCGTGTTCATGCCGGCCACCATCATCGCAACGGGTATAAGGCACAGCCACTGTATGCTGCATGCCATGAGAGATGCGAGTATCGCACCCAGCGCCGCATAGGTGGGGGTCACCTTTGCGGAAAGCATATATATCATAAATATCAGAGGCATAAGCAGATGGCCACGTTCCCGCATAACGACGCCTATCTTGGGTATGTCTTTGTCCTCCATGCCCTTAAGGCCTATTTTGCGGGCCTCGTGATGCACGCTTATGAGTATACCCGAGAAATACAGCACCGCCGGTATTATGGCGGATTTTACCACCTGAGCGTATGTAAAGCCGGTGCTTTCCGCCATCAGGAACGCCGCAGCACCCATTATGGGGGGCATTATCTGCCCGCCGGTAGAAGCCGCCGCCTCCACCGCCCCGGCAAATTCAGGCTTATAACCCAGCTTTTTCATTGCCGGTATAGTGAACGAGCCCGTAGATACCGTATTGGCCACGGAAGATCCTGATACCGTGCCCTGAAGGGCGGAGGATATTACAGCCACCTTTGCAGGACCGCCTATGTGCTTGCCCGCCACCGCATTTGCAAGGTCTATGAACAATCTGCCCACGCCGGTCTTCTCAAGGAAAGAGCCAAAAAGTATGAACAGGAATATATATGTGGAGGACACGCCCAGAGGAGTTCCGAATACGCCGTTGAGGGTGAAGTACATATGGTTCACTATCTGGCGCACGCTGTACCCCCTGTGGCCGAAGGTGCCGGGTATAAGATTGCCGAACTTGGCATAAAGAAGGAATGCCAGTACAACTATCAATATAGGCATACCTACCACCCGGCGGCAGCCCTCCATCAGCAGCAGTATGCCCACCGCCCCCACAACTATATCCATAGAGGAGTAATTGCCCACATTCTTAATGATATACTCATAGTTGAGAGGGATGTACAATACCACGGCCACCGCAAGTATCGCGAGGACGTAATCGTACCACTGCACCTTGTTCTTTGCCATGTGCTTGCCTGCGGGGTAAAGAAGGAATACCAGCGTCAGCGCGAAGGCAAGATGCACCGAGCGCAGCACCTGAGCGGGTATCGTCCATATGCTCGTATATATCTGGAACAGGGCAAAGGCTATAAGTATTGCGGAAATAACAAGAGAAATTCCCTTGGGCAGCCCATTTCGGAAAGCGGATTCGCGGTCGTACTGTTCAAGCACCTTAGCGGCTTCCATCGCTGCTATTTCTTCCTCGCTCATTCCTGTGGTATCGACGTTCAGCTCGATGCCGTTCGCTTTTGGCTTCTTATCTTTTTTCTTTTTTAATAACTCCATTAAATCCTCTCCGGTGTCAGTATTTGTTAAATATCTTAACGCTCCCATAAACCTCAAATTAGGAGAGCCTTCGCCCTCCTAATTCTTATTAGGCTTACGTTGTGCAGTGTTACATGATGCCCTTTTCCTTGTAGTACTTGACAGCTCCGGGATGGAAGTCCACGGTAACGCCCTGAAGTGCGGTGTCCAGGGTAACCTCTCTTCCGTGGGCGTTGCCGGCGATGAGGTCGGTCTGGTTCTCGAAGATGGTCTTGGTAATGTTGTAAACTACCTCCTCGTCCAAGTCGGTAGTGGTGGTGAGCACAGCCATCATGGCAACGGTCTCGGCCGCCTCCACACCGTATACGTCAGTGCCGATGGTAGTCTTGGCGTAGAACGGGTACTGGGCGATAAGGTTGTCTGCGATCTCGCCGTCAATGGGAACCACTACTATGTCGGTGTAGTTGGCCAACTCGGTTATGGCGCTGTTAGGCAGCGCGGAGGTGGCAAACGCCGCGTCCACAGTGCCGTTCTGCATGGCTGTGGAAGCCTCGGAAAAGCTGAGATACTGCACATCAAAGTCGGAGTAGCTCATGCCGGCAGCCGCAATTATCTGGCTGGCGTTCACCTCGGATCCGGAGCCCTGGTCGCCCACGCATACCTTTTTGCCCTTGAGATCCGCTATGGTCTTGATGCCGCTGGACTTGGTGGCAACAAGCTGCACCGCCTCGGGATAGAGGGAAGCTATTGCGCATAGGTTCTCCATGGCGCCGTCGTCCTTCATGGACTCGGTACCAGTGACGGCATACTGGAGAACGTCATTCTGCATGAATGCAATCTCTGCTTCCTTGTTTTTGAGTTTGCGGGCGTTGTCGATGGAGCCGCCTGAGGTCTGAGCCGTAACTTCAACGTTGTCTATCTTGTTGGTAATGACGCTGGCTATAACGCCGCCAAAGGCATAATAGGTGCCCGCGTCACCGCCGGTGGCCATATTAAGCCTGTGTATTTCAGAGCCGCCGCCGGCACAGGCGGTAAGGCCCAGTGCCATTGTGAATACCAAAGCTATTGCGATAAATTTCCTCATGAGTTTCTCCTCCTATATCAGAACAAATTGAGTACTCTTGAATACTTGTATACAATAACACAAACATCCATGTATTACAAGCATAGTTTAAAAATTATCACTGATATTTTTTTGCGTTTTTCCCCGCGACGCTCAAGGGCCCCGCCGCCATCCGCATAAAAAACGCGGCCCGAAGGTCGTCTTCGGGCCGCGCCTGCCGTCCTGTTAAATTTTAAAGTCGTTATTCAACCCTGGCCCCGCACTGGCTGCAAAATTTCATTCCCTGGGCAACCTCCGCACCGCAGCCGGGGCATACCCTGCTCTGCGGAGCCTCGGCGGCTTCAGGTACGGGGGGCTCTATCCTGGTGCCGCACTGAGGGCAAAACTTCGCGTCTGCGTTAAGGTTAGCGCCACACTGGGAACATTTCACGCTCTGCCCTTCCGCAGGCATGCTGGTATCAAGCACGGGAATGCCGGGCTGCACGCTCGTCTGCGTTTTGACCGCGGAGGCAGCTTCCTCTGCCGCCGCGGCCTCCGCCGCCCTTCTTTCGCCCTCTGCCTTTATTGCAACTATCTGCTTTTGCGCCTCGTCTATGGCCGCCGTGCGCTGGTCCAGTTGGGAATATATCGCCGCAGCTTCCGCGGGCTCGCCCTCGCCGCCGTTGACGCGGTGGGCATAGTATACCTCGCCGAGCTGCCTGTAAATATCGTTCATAGCGCTGCGCTCGGAAGCTATCCTCGCGTTAATCTTCGCCATTTCGATGGCGTCGCCCGTCTTGTCGCCCACGTTCTTGGCTATGGAATTGATCTTGTCAAAAAATGCCATTTCCGATCCCTCCTTATATTGCTCTTATCTACTTAATAATATTATTATCTCCTGCTGCAAAAATCATATCACCAAAGCCTCCGTATTTCCATACCTTAAGCCCCATACACATGCGTTTTTTCAAATATGTAATATTTTCTTCACTATTTGACACGGTTATGTTGGAATGATACAATTTTAATATATTCAAGCTAACGCTGTCATCATATATCAAAGGGGTATTTTATGCTGGTACTAATAAAGGGCGCAGGGGACCTCGCCACAGGCGTTGCAGTGCGCTTAAAGCGCGCGGGCATGGATATAGTCATGACTGACCTTGTAAAGCCCAGCGCAATACGCCGCTCCGTAGCTTTCTCCGAGGCCATGTATCACGGTACAGCCAAGGTTGAAAGCATAACTGCCGTACTTGTTCCGGATGCCGAAGCCGCAAAGGCTGTAATAACCCAGGGAAATATACCCATACTGGCTGACGAAACCGGCCGCACCGCGCTTACTCTTTGCCCGGACACAATGGTGGACGCCATAATCGCCAAGCGCAACACAGGAACATCCATCTCTGACGCCCCTGTCGTCATAGCCCTCGGCCCCGGCTTTACAGTGGGCACGGACTGCCATGCCGCAGTAGAGACAAAGAGGGGTCACTACATGGGCCGAGTATACTATGAAAAGGGACAGAGCCCCATACCCAACACCGGCATACCCGGCATAATAGCCGGGCGCGGCGCCGAGCGCGTGATGCACGCTCCTGCCTGTGGCGTGTTCCACTGCATACACGCCATAGGCGACAGGGTGAAGGCACAGGAGACGGTGGCTATCGTCGGCGGCAAAGAAGTAAAAGCTCAAATAGACGGCACCCTCCGTGGCCTGCTGCCGGACGGCTTCTACGCTGCCGAGGGCATGAAGTGCGCCGACGTCGATCCCCGCTGCGAATACGAACACTGCTTCTCCTGTTCGGACAAGTCCTTGGCCATGGGCGGTGCCGTACTGGAAGCCATAATGCACTTTACCGGCAAATAAGCGCAGTTTAAATAAGCGGCAGTTCAGCCGCTTATTTTTTTATTGTCCGTTGACACTCGCTCCGCTGTTTGATATCATATAGATATCAAACAGATAGGAGATTGATTGTGATGACTGAAAAAACGCTCAATAATCGAAAGAACGGAATGGTCGTCCTGCTCTTGCTGGTGCTCGTATATGTGGCTTCTGTAGTTCTTTTCATATTCGGGGTTTCGTATGATATACTGCCTCTTACCCTGATCAGCTGCGTATGGTTTGTTTTCGGTTGGATATTCTTCCTCGGGCTTAAGGTGCTAAAGCCTCAAGAGGCGCTTGTCCTTACGCTGTTCGGCAAATACGTCGGTACCCTTAAGAACTCCGGCTTTTACTTTGTAAACCCTTTCTGCACAGCCGTGAACCCGGCAGCGGGCACAAAGCTCAACCAGAGCGGCGACGTAAAGGTTCTGGGCGCAAAGCAGCCTTCCGGCGGAGCCGACGTCTCTATAGATATACCAACAAAGAAAATATCCCTCAAGATAATGACCCTGAACAACAACCGCCAGAAGATAAACGACTGTCTCGGCAACCCCGTTGAAATCGGCATAGCGGTCATGTGGCGGGTGGTGGATACAGCAAAGGCGGTATTCAATGTGGATAACTACAAGGAATATCTGTCCCTTCAGTGTGACAGCGCACTTCGCAACATCGTTCGCATCTATCCCTACGATATCGCCCCTAATGTGGACACCACCGGTGACGGCATTGCCGACGAAGGCAGCCTTCGGGGCTCCAGCGAAGTCGTTGCGGCTCGCATAAAAGACGAAATACAGGATAAGGTATCTGAAGCCGGTATAGAAATACTCGAAGCCCGCATAACCTACCTTGCTTATGCTCCGGAAATAGCCGCGGTCATGCTCCAGCGGCAGCAAGCCTCGGCTATCATAGACGCACGAAAGATGATAGTTGACGGCGCCGTTGGCATGGTAGAGATGGCCCTGGAGAGGCTCAGCGAAAACAGAATAGTCGACCTTGACGACGAGCGTAAGGCCGCCATGGTATCCAACCTCCTCGTGGTGCTCTGTGGCAACCACGATGCCCAGCCCGTAGTAAACTCCGGCAGCCTGTATTAAGGAGTCCCTTATATGGCGAGCGATAAAAAGCAGATACCCCTTCGCCTTTCCTCAAAGCTGTACGACGCTATAGCCGCATGGGCAGAGGACGACTTCCGCTCTGTAAATGGCCAGATAGAATATCTACTTACGGAATGCGTGCGCCAGCGCAAAAAGAATTGCAAGTATGTTTCAGATGAAATAGATATACCGCCGGAGTTGGATATCAAATAATATAAAAAAAAGAGAGCGGTCCCCATATCCGAATGACCGCAAGACGCTCGGCTATGCCGTTCTCTTTTGCTATATAGGTTATTTATTTCCGTCAATATCGAACTTTATCTCGTCCGGCCTTACGTAGCCCAGCTTTTCACGGGCGTACTGTATGAGGTAGGATTCGCTGCCGCTGTACTCTATCATGTACTCGAGGCGGGCCTTTTCCTCGTTCTGCGCCGCTATTACCTCCTGAAGCTGCGCCTGCTCCTCGGCTATAGCGTCCAGCTTTTTCTGCTGGGATATGAGCACGGCCGCGATTATAAATGCAAGCGCCACAAAACCCACGGCAAACGCCCGCATACGCTTTATATTCCGTTTTCTTACCCTCTTTGCCATTACCTATGCGTCCTGCTCAAAGTTTTGACCGCTCGCTCCGGAGATACTTCTACTTACTACTTATCCTAATGCATATATAACATCAGCGCAACTGTTTTTTTGTAATTTTTGCCTTCTTCGCTTTTTTCGCCCTTATGAGCCTTCCCGGGAAACGTGCATACAGGTATATTCCCAATGCTATCGCGGCAAAAAGATACAGCCGCAGCGTGCCGCAATTTATATACAGCAGCGTAAGCACCACAAGAACCATAGCGGCGGCATAATAAAGCAGGTCTATAATTCCCGTTGTCACCGCGCTTTTGAACGGCTTTCGCAGCAGCGCAAACAGATCATACATAATTCCTATTACCAGCCCGCAGTTAACCGCCGCAACAAATCCGGCAAACTCGGTCAGCTCTCCCGGCGGGAACAGCTCCCTCATCTGAATATCCTTCCCAGCAGGCTTCCTCTCTCTTCTCCTTCGGCGTACTCAAGCGCGGATATCTCCCCTTCCAGCATTACCTGCCCCTCGTCCAGATTCAGCTTTGTAATGTGCAGATCCGCCCCCTCTATTCTCAGTTCTCCCGCTTCCGTAAGAAGCTGTACGAACTGCTCATTAAAGCTGTCCACGTCCTTTACACCTGTCACGCTAATGAGCCGCCTGTCGTCTATGTGTATGGAATGGCTTCGTATCCTTCCGCCTTCCAGCAGCCGCTGATCCTGCATTTTTGCTTTACCCCCTTGTGAAACTTTCATAGATATATATGCAAAAGCTCTATGGAAAATTTGCCGGTACCATAAAAAAACAGGCATTTTTTGTCATTTGTGAATATAAAGTTAATTTATGTCTTTTAACGCTTGACAGCTTTCTTTTTGGAATATACTATTATTATGATATTACATGTTTTCCCGGATAAAACCAATTGTATCAGCATAGCTTTTTCATTGATTAGATCCAGGCCAGGCAGAAAGAAAAACAGTGATTATATTTTTCCACTTTCTGGTAATACTATCGGTATGCGGCTTTTTGCTGCATCAGCAACTGAAAGTTATAGCTAATTCCGTGGTTTTTTATAAATTTTTATGCCATATATCGAAAGGAGTACCCCCACAGTGACCAGAGAAATGCTTCAGGAAAAGAGCTTGAATGATCTCAGGGAGATCGCCAAGCTTCAGGGCGTAAAGTCACTCACAAAATACCGCAAGAACGAGCTTGTGGACATCATAATGAACGGCGGAGCGATACCCTCCGCGGTGCAGCAGCCAGCTGAGCCGCCGACTCCCCAGCTCGAGGCCCAGCCTGATCCACAGCCCGCCGCCCCTGCATCCGGGCAGCCAATACAGGCCGCAGAACAGCCAGCTGAGGAAGCACACGTGCGGCACAGCGACGTTCTGCACGAAGCTCCTGCACAGCCCCGCTCTCAGTATGTACCTGCGTATCAGGCACAGCAGCCCCGTCAGATGGGCTATCAGCAGCAGTACCGCAAACCCTATCAACAGAATTATCAGCAGCGGCAGGGATACGGCTACAATCAGAACCGTTATCAGCAGCAGGGCTATCAGGCATACAATAGGGACTACTCCCAGCAGAGTTATCAGCCTTCTTATAACAGGGACTATTCCCAGCAGGGCTACCAGCAGCCCTCCTACCAGCAGGGCTATCAGCAGCAGAGCTATCAGGCCGCCTATGAGCAGCAGTCCGAGGAAAGCTTCCGCAGACCAGACCGTCCCGAGGGCTACTACAACAAAGAATACGGCACCAGCAATCCCGCAGTGCCCGGCCTTCTCGAGGGCGGAGAATGCGGCGATTGCGAAGGCGTACTTGAAGTGCTGCCCGATGGCTACGGCTTCCTCCGCAGCGACAACTATCTGCCGGGCAACAAGGACATATACGTCTCCATCGCCCAGATACGCCGCTTCGGCCTCCGCACAGGCGATCTCGTCACCGGCAAGACCCGTCCAAGCAAGGAGGGCGAGCGTTTTCTCGCGCTGCTGTACATAACAGCCATAAACGGCATTGATCCCGAGGAGGCCATGAAGCGTAAGCCCTTTGAGGAGCTTGTGCCCATATACCCCAATGAGCGTCTCACTCTGGAATATGACGACGGCACCGGCGCAAAGGACCAGAATCTGGCCATTCGCCTGGTAGACCTCATAGCCCCCATAGGCAAGGGCCAGCGCGGCCTTATCGTCAGCCAGCCCAAGAGCGGCAAGACTACGCTGCTCAAGAACATAGCCAACGGAATAACCAACAACTATCCCGACGTTACCCTTATAGTGCTGCTCATAGACGAGCGGCCCGAGGAAGTCACGGATATGCAGCGCAGCATAAAGGGTGAGGTACTGTACTCCACCTTTGATGAGCTGCCCGAGCATCATACCCGCGTAGCCGAAATGGCGCAGGAGCGCGCTATGCGCCTGGTGGAGCAGGGCAAGGACGTGGTAGTCCTCATAGACTCCATAACCCGTCTCACCCGCGCCTACAACATTACTATCCCCGCCACCGGCAAGACTCTTTCCGGCGGTATGGATCCGGGAGCGCTGCATAAGCCCAAGCGCTTCTTCGGCGCTGCCCGCAACATCGAAAACGGAGGCAGCCTAACCATAATCGCTACCGCCCTCATCGAGACCGGCAGCCGCATGGACGATATAGTTTATGAGGAATTCAAGGGCACAGGCAACATGGAGATACACCTTGACCGCAAGCTCTCCGAAAAGCGCATATTCCCTGCCATAGACATCTACAAGAGCGGTACCCGCCGGGAGGACCTGCTTCTCTCCCCAGACGAAATGGACGCAGTGTACATCATACGCAAAATGCTGGGCAACGGCAATCCCGCGGAGATCACCGAGCAGCTCATCGCCATGCTTGAGAAGACGGAAAACAACAAGGAATTCGTCGCCAAGATACGGGCATGGAACAGCGCCTATGAGAAGGACGGCTTCACCACAGGCAAGACCTTCAACAAATAAACCGCGGCACTCCGTACCCCGGTCTCGGTCGGGTTCATTTATAAAAAAAGCCCGAATATATCAAAATAGTACTTGCACCGGCACCGCAGTATAAGATATAATAACTTCGTTCGGGTTGTATATGCCCGCATGCAGCAGGAGGGCGGCTAATCGCCCTGCGCCCAGCAAATACAGGAGGATAACACGATGAAGAAGGATATCCACCCCAATTACGGTGAGAGCATCGTTCGTTGCGCTTGCGGTGAGACCTTCAAGAGCGGTTCCGTCAAGGGTGAGCTCAAGGTTGAAATTTGCTCCAAGTGCCACCCGTTCTTTACCGGCCGTCAGAAGCTGGTAGATACCGGCGGACGCGTGGATCGCTTTAAGAAGCGCTATGGCATGAACTAATTGCGACAGATAAAAAAAGCAGGGATTTCCCCGCTTTTTTTATTTTTGCAATATTGAACTTGTATGCGCACTTCCCGTATTGTATAATTTATATATTGTCAGTCAAAAGGCCGATATTTGGGCTTGCCGGAAGGAGGGACGCATATGCCGCGCAAACACGGGGATTTTCCGTCTGTACGTGACGCTATACTGTATACCGCATCCTCCCTCTTTACACAAAAGGGCGTCCACGGCACCAGCCTTGGCGATATCGCAGCCGAAGCAAAGCTGAGCAAGGGCACACTTTATTACTACTATTCCACCAAGGACGAACTTATCGTCACTATAACCGATGACTGTCTCTGCCATATGACGGACATACTTTTCTCCTGGGTAGACGGTCTGAACCGGGAGGAAGCCCTCCGCCCGGCGCTCATTCGCCTGTTTGAAAGCCTCATGGCAGACGGGCACAACGCGCGGCTGTACTGCGTACTGTGCGCCGAATGCGCCAGCGAAGATACCCCCATACGCGAGCTCATGACTGAGTACAAGCAAAAGTGGCGGTTGATGCTGGAGCTGGGCGCGCTGAAGCTGCAATCCCGCAACGCCGGGATACTGGGTGAGCGGGCAGAGCTGTTCTTTACGCTGCTATCCGGCCATATGCTGCAAACCTTTGGCGGCATGGGCAGCATATCCATAGAGACCCTCGTGGACGCGCTGATGAGAGAATAAAGCGAATTCATGATCTTTTGGAGCTTTCGCAGCGCCCTCACCTTTCGGTCACGTGCCGTCCATTATAATCTTTACTTACTTGAAAACAGCCTGGGCTGGACGGTCATACGCCGTACCATATCCAGGCTGTTTTTGTTTATACAGTTCTCAAACGTCCTAACCGCGGTACGCCGCTACATGCCTATCATATACTTTTGCTTTTTCCGGCCATCGGCTATCAGGAGCGCCAACAGTCCCGTGAAAGACAACAGCATCATTGCCGCGCCGCACAGCAGCCGTATATCTCCGCCCAGCTCGCCGGTCTTGCCTATGCTGCCCGTCTTACCTGCCCCCCCAGCGGGATTAGGCGTGCTGCCTGAGCCCGGCGTTGAGCAGGGGGGCTGGGTCGGTGTAGCGCAAGGCTGATTGGATATATTGTCCACCGTCAGCACCACTGTATTGCCCAAGGATATGTAAGCGCCGTTGCCGGATACGCTCATGTCCCCATCACGCTCCACAGTGAGCGTCCATCCGCCCAAAGGCCTTATATATCCGCTGGGCGTTGCCGTTTCGGTTATGCCGTAGGTCCCCGGCCTGAGCTTTATGGTCTCGGTATTGCCTAACGCATCCGCGGTAACGGTCTTTGTGTAGCTGTTGCCGGTTATTTTGAACGTCGCACCGGATAGCGCCTTGCCCGTAGAGGCATCCCGCTTATGCAGCGTCAGGGCGAATGTCACGGGCTGATTCTTCAGCGTGACCGTAAACCCTGATACAGCCTTGCCGTTCAGCTTTAATCCTGAGTCGCTCAGGTTCATCGTCTGCTTTTCGCTGCTGAGCACATACCCGTCCGGAGCTATTACTTCCTCCAGTATGTAATCGCCGTATGGCAGGCTAATCTTTACCGTACCGTCGCTGCCGGTGGTAAGTATATAGCTCTTTTCGCCGCTCAGCCTGAATGTGGCTCCCGTAAGCGCCTCGCCGGTATCCGACACTTTCTTCAGGGTTATCTCCTTTTCCTCTGCGGTGTTGGTTATCATGGCGGTGTATACAAGACCCTCCGGCTTTAGCTCGGTGCTCCCTACGCTTACCTTCCCGTATTCGTCCACGGTAAAGTCTATGGGGGCGTTCCAAAGCTTATAGCCCTTTGGCGCTTTTGTTTCCTTAGCCCGGTAGCTGCCCATCGTGAGCTCGGTGAATGTCACGAGGCCGTTGCTGTTGGTCACTCCCGTTGCCACAACTTCGCCCTGCTTTTCGCCATTCATCCTGTAGAGGGTGAACTCCGCGCCCGCAAGGCGCAGCTCCTTGTTGTTTTTATCCACCTTTATGAAGCCTACCGCCGTACGCCTAAGCAGATTTTCTACCTTTATTTCAAGCGGCGCCGTCATATTCGCCTCGGTTATAGTGAAGGTTCTGCTGCCGTCCAGTATAGCGTAGCCGCTGGGCGCGTCGATTTCGGTAAGGGTATATGTGCCTTCCGGCAGCTCTTTAAGCGTTATCCGGCCCGCAGTTATTACGCTGCTACCGCTCTCATACGGCGTGTATACGCTGCCCTCCGCCTTCCACTTGAGCAGGCTGCCATTTTCATCCGTCACGTTAAACTTCGCCCCTTCAAGGAGCTTTTCGGGGTTCTCGTGGTCTACCTTTTTAATGGTCACGCTGCCCAGTATATGCTTGTTTGCCGCCTCAATAACTACGGGGCTGCCATGGACAAGCTCTGTCTTTTTTACTGAGTACTCCTTATCGCTCAGCGCATAACCCTTTGGCGCCTTTATCTCGCGGATAGTGTAATCATCGTAAGGCAGCTCGGTAATAGACGCCTTTCCTGAGGTGTCGGTCGTCACGGTCTTGGTAAAGCCCCGGCTATCCGTAACGGCAAATTCCGCACCCGCAAGCTTTTTCTGCTTATCCTCGGAGTCGTGCTTATGTATCTCTATGGAGTAGCTGGTCTTTTCGTTGTTGAAGGTATATTTGAATTCGCCCACCGAGTCCTGCATTGCGTTGACGGTGATCTCCCGCACAAAGTCGCCGCTAAGCTGGTAGCCCGCAGGGGCCCTTGTCTCTATGAGCTTATACTTGCCCTCAGGAACCTCGAATACTGCCGTGCCGTCGTAGCCTGTTACTGCCTTTGCCACAACAGCGCCCTCCGCGCTGTACAGCGTAAACTCCGCCCCAACCAGCAGCTTTCCGTTTTCGCCCGCATCATGCTTTATCGCCGTGACCTTGTACATGGCCTTGTCATTCTTCAGCCGCAGCGTCACCTCGGTCTGCTGCCTGCTTATGGCTATGCTGTGGCGGTCTCCCTTCAACACATACCCTTCGGGGGCCTTTGTTTCCGTTACGGCATAATTTCCGAACTTCAGCCCTGTTATATAAGCCTTACCGTTGGCGTCTGTAGCTATGGTGCTCGATGCGCCCTCGCCTGTGGCTGCCTCGTACCTGCCGTTATTCTTTATAAAGGTCAGCGGCGTACCGTCGCTTCCGGCTACGGTAAACTCCGCGCCCGCCAGGGCGCTGCCGTCCTTGCCGTCAGTTTTTTCTATGGTAAGGCCACCGTATATCCGGCTGTTTTTCAAGGTCAGCGTCAGCAGGCCGCGTTTAAAGCTCCACTCTGTCACCTCGCTGGTATTCGTCACCTGCTGAACTGTGCCCTCCGTTACGGTAAAGCCCCATCCGTTCAGGGGTATGGCATAGCCCTCCGCCGCGGCTACCTCGGACAACGTATATTCCCCCGGCGCAAGGGATATTGTATCGGTGATGCCGTTGCTGCCGGTAATAAGGGAATGCGTACCGCCATACTTTCCCTTCAGGATAAAGGCAACGTTTGCAAGGGGCTGATTTGTATCCGCATCCACTTTGACGAGCCTGAGCTTAAAGTTTACGGGGGCGTTGCGGATGGTGATGGCCGCCCCTTCGCCCAGCTTACCGCCGTCGAGGTATATGCCGTCCGCCTTGACGGAGATATGCCGCCCCGCTCCGTTTATAACGTAGCCCTCCGGCGCTTTCATCTCTGTAAGCGTATATTCGCCTATGGGGAGCGTTATCTGCTCCGTAAGCCCATCGGCCCCTGTGGTATACGTCCTATCCAGGCCGCCCCCAAGTATGCGGAACTCCGCGCCGGGCAGTACGAGCTTTTCATCGTTTGTGCTTACCTTTTTTACCTTAAAGCCGTATTCAAGGGGGCTGTTCTTTACGATAAGCGTATACAGCCCTTCGCCGCTGAAGCCATCGCCTCTCAGATCTCCGTTTGCGTCTATGATAAAGTCGAACCTCTTGTCCAAAGGCTTATATCCTTCGGGCGCAGCAGTTTCTTTTATGTAGTAGCTGCCGGGGTTCAATCCGGTGAAAAGCGCCACGCCCGCCTTGTTCGTCGTGACCTTCTCTACCTCCGTGTTATCCGCCTTGTACAGCGTGAATACCGCTCCCTTGAGCCGCGTTCCGTCCGGGCTCTCCTTCAGCACGGCAATGCCCTTTTCATGGGGCAGGTTTTCAACGGTCAGCTCCAGCGCCTTATCGTACAGATCCGCCCTCACGCGGAACCTTATATCTTCCAGCGACACATAATTGGCCGGCGCGTTATTCTCCCGCAGGATATAGCTCCCCACCGGCAGGCCGACTATCTCGGCATTTCCCGCCGTTATGGCTGTAACATCGCCGTCCTCGGAATAGGTATACACAGAGCCTTCCTTTTTAAACTTTACGGCCCGCTTCCCTTCCGCGCCTAATATGCTGAACTCCGCGCCTTCAAGCTGTATTCCCTTCTCGTCCACCTTGTTGAGCTTTACCTTGGTTTGGTAGTTTTTCGCAATGAACGCCACTTCCTCTCCGGCAGCGGTATGGCCTTCTACTTCTACCGTGTATGTCGCAGGATCCAGGGTATAGCCCACGGGCGGCGCGATCTCGGTTATACTATATGTGCCGGCAGCGGGCACCTCCACCGTAACGGTACCGTCCTCGCCGGTCTCGACCTCCGCATAGAAGCCGCCGCCCCTCACGGCAAATTTCGTATTGGCCAGCTTTTTGTTCTTATCGTTAATATCCCTTTTTACAATGCTCAGGGCATAGCGGCTCTTTGTGTTTTCCACGGAAATACTTATATCCGCACTAACCGTTCCGTCCTCATTCTTTTGCGGTATGTCGAAGGTATGCTCCGTATTATCCCGTTCGTACCCTTCCGGTGCACGGCTCTCTATCGCCACATAGCTGCCGTAGGGTATGCCGGTTTTAACGGCCTTGCCGCTGCTATCGGTTATCAACGTATAAATTGGATTTTTCCGGGCCGCACCCTCCGCGGCGTATATTTTAAACTCCGCTCCGAGCAGGGGCTTGCCGTCTTTATCGGCCTTCTGTATCGTCAGCGAGCCGGTCTTGGGCGTATTTTTCACGGTTACGGTGTTGCGCCCGTTCGTCGTGACCTCGAAGGGTATAAGCTCCTCGTTCAGTTCATAGCCCTCAGGAGCTACCGTCTCTTTCAGGTAGTATCTGCCCAGAGGCAGCGTTATTTTGCCGGAACCGCCGTTTGTAGTTATTATCTTGTCCTCTATAGGATTATTATCCTCATCCAGCACCTGAAATACCGCGCCGTTCAAGAGCTCTCCCCCGTCGGCGCTTACCTTTTTAACGGTAAACTCCTTCTCCGTCCGGGAATTCGTCCATGGGTTCGGAACGCTGTCTATTTTTTTGCCTTCCGCCACAGCGTCGCCTATGCTCACATAATATGTGTCGTTGCTGCGCACATAGCCCTCCGGCGCTATTACCTCCGAAAGCTCATACACGCCATACGGCACGTCCTCAAAGCTGACCCGCCCCTTATCGTCGGAAATGGCATACATCTGCTTAACGGTGGAATACGCCGTGCCGCTTCCCTCTACAAGCTTCAGCTTGAACACCGCCCCTGCGAGGCCATTGCCCGCGCCGTCGGTTTTGGTGAATTCGATCTTTCCCTTTTCGCTCCTGTTTTCCAGCTTAAGCTCAATCGTTTTGTTATGGTTTTCGGCGTCCACCTTAACGATTTGATCTTTTATTCCCACCATGCCCTTTGGGGCATTTGTTTCGCTGAGATAGTATGTGCCCCAGAGCAGACCGCTTACGAATATCTCTCCGCGTCCATCCGTAGTGAACTCGGTGCCTGTATCCCCTCGGCCGGTATAGGTATATTTGCCGCCGCTTCCGCTTGCCGTAACAAACCCGTCTGCGCTGTTTTTCAACGTAAACTTTATTCCTTCCAGCAGCTTGCCGTTTTCGTCAGTCTTGATTATTTTCAGTCCGGTCTTTATCTTAGTGTTGTTTATGCTGACCCGCGTTTCGCTGTTTTTTATCTCGAAATCCTTGCTCGCCGTTACGATCATGTACCCTTCCGGGGCTTCTATTTCTTCCAGAACGTATTTGCCCAAGGGGAGGTATTCAAGGGTAAAGGTGCCGTTCTCGCCGGTGACTATCGCGGTCGCATCTTCTTTTTTATCGGCAAAAGAAGCAAAGCTTGTCCCATCGACCTTTACATACTTCCCCTCGGCGTTCCTGATTATAAACTCCGCGCCGGGAAGCGCCGTTTTTCCGTCCTCTGCAAATTTTGTGACGGTGAGCTTGGTATGTTTGTTTTCTATGGGTTCAAGTTGTATAACTCTCTCCGCACTATCAGAACCGTCAATCGTCACCTTTATCGGGGCTGCCTTAACATACCCCTGCGGTGCTTCGACCTCGGTAATTGTATACTCTCCAAACGCAAGCCCTGTAAACGTCACCACGCCATCCCGCCCGCTTGCGGATTTCTTGGTTATGCCGTTGCCGCTGATCTCAAACTCAACGCCTTCAAGCGGCTTCCCATCGTCGCCCTTCTTGACGAGCGTCAGCGAGTATTCTTTCAGTGTATTCTTTATTGTCGTTTCTACGTCCCAGTCATTGTTTCCGCCTATCTTGAAAGGCCGTATGGTTTCATCCAGTGCATAACCGTTGGGCGCAGCAATTTCCTTAACATAATACGTTCCGGCCGCCAGATCTGCAAACAGCGCCTTGCCGTTTTTGTCGGTCTTCTGAATATCAATCGGCTCTTCGGCGGCGGCAGCGTCCTTATAAAGCCCGAAAAAAGCCCCCGAAAGCGGCTGGTTGCCATCGGTC
>OLSA01000648.1_pt1 | contig 30286 bp, 37 predicted proteins | sample 1672731 | NCBI WGS metagenome assembly OLSA01 (sample SAMEA3136718, study PRJEB25190) | human gut metagenome | biome: human gut; feature: human-associated habitat; material: faeces | place: Austria | collected 2013
TATTTCAATGATTATTAGTTTTTTGTTTGGAAGATTTATTGGCAAGCAAGAAGCAAAATTTGATTTTTGGGAAATATTAAAAAAAATGAAGAAATAGTATTTTTTTCATTGTTAAATAACTATATTTAAATTGTTTGTATTAGAAAACTCGCATTTGCTATTTGGATATATTTTGAAAAATTTGAGGGACTTGTCCATAAGTCGGCAATTTACCATCCCATTTTTCTATATACATTTGTTGAATAATCAATGGAGTTAAGGCAGAAGCTTTCAAGTCATTGACTTTCTTTTCAGCTTCGGCTGCTATGATTTTTGCTTTTGCTTCCGCCTCGGCTTTTCTAAGTAGATTTTCAGATTGTATAGCCTCCTGAGTGGTTTTGTTCTTTGCATCAATCGCATCTTTTAGCGACTTGGGCGCATTTAGATTAGATGTAAGTTGCTGCAATTCAAAACCTTCATTTTGCAGTTGAGAGATAATCATATTTTGAACGGTCATTTCAAATTCCGGACGATGACTGATTAAAGAATCTGAGGGATACAGGTTTGCAACATTACGGTAACAATCCATTAGGACATTTCTTAAATAACTATCTTCTAATTCTTGTAAATTTCGTCTGAAACTTCTGAAAATGTTGGGTACTTTATCCGGAGACACTTTATATGAAAATGTTGGATCAACAGTAAATTCCGACCCATCTTTCGCATTTATGGCAAATGGTTCATAATCTTTTACCTGTGTATAAATAGGGAATTCATGAATTTCTGTAAATAGTGGCATATATAGAACCCAACCTGAACATTCTGTTATATCGGCAACACCACGTTCAGCACCAACCAAATTTACCTTGATGCCTACGCAACCTGCATCGATTCTTTCTACTGCGACGAACCAATGAATCAGTAGCCCCATAAATGCCACGACAATAAAACTAATCAATATAACTCTTATCTTTTTCATACTATAAAATGATTAATGCAATAACTAAAATTGAACATATAATGAATAATCCCATATCCATTGATAGATGTTGACCAAACTGATATTTAGGGATTTTCGCAAGGATAGTTGTTATTGGAGTCAGAACCTTTTCGATTCCATCTATTATTTTAATGTGCTTAGGATATAATTGATTCTTGTAAGGGAGCAATTTCCAATATAGCATAAATGTAATCAGTGCTAATCCCAAAACAGACTTTAAGAAGAATAGGATGTTTCCGATAGATCCCAATACGACAATCACCAATATTAGTGATATGCCAAACAATATATAGTCACCTCGTTTTAACATGAAAATTGATTTTAATAATTCTTTTCAAACTCACTTTTGGAAATTGATGGACCTAATCCCGAACCATAAGTCGATAAGCTAAAAGACATTTCCCCTTCAGTCCACTGTGTTTCCGTACATGTTATAGAGAAATTACCGCCATCATGATATGATACACTTCCATAATGCTCAGCTTTTATTTTTAACTTGAAAGAATCGGATTTGCCAAAAGTCATAACTTTACTTGAGTGAGGTTGCAATACGATTGTTGAGTATAGTCCTCCGCCTGCATATAAGACTTTTAATGTCATGGTATAGTCCGATTTGTTTCTAAATGTCAGCTTTGCCTGAGATTGGGAATAAGTAAAGGAAACAGGAGCGTTACTGCAATTAGAATTACTACATGTGTTTGCTGATAATGATGATGCAAGCATCAATGATAACAATGATAATATTAAATACTTTCTCATAACTACTTTTGTTTGATTTGACATTGCAAAGTTATCGCGAATACTACAGTAAAGGGAAAAAGCCAAATGTTATAATCAAATCCATTTGTTATATCTCCTTTATAGTTGCAATGTTGCAACCATGTTATTCTTTTAACCTCGCAAGCTTTTGAAACAGTTCTGATTCATGAAATAAAATCATGCTATTATGCTGAGCTTCGTAGATATAAACCTGTGATTGCTCTATGTTTATCAAGAGCATTCCTGCATTGTCTTTATTTATTATGTAGTCATTCATGTTATACAGAATATTATTCATTTGCATAAAACTTCTCTTCAATAGACTAAACATAGGTCTTCTAAGTTCCGGAACACTTAAGTCTGGAGCTTTCTCATTATCTCCTCCAAAGTATCCATATATCAACCTATACATTTTTTGTAAATGATTGATTCTTCGGTTATAGACATTCAATTGCTTTGTACTTTTCGGTAAGGAGAAATTAAAACCACCAATCGTTGAAACATATAAGAATAAAACATATAATGACTTTTCTCTTCTATGTAACTTTTCCAATTTTCTGTCTACATCAGGAAAATATATGGTTTCTTTATACGGATCAATAAATATTCTACTCCTAATATGTTTCTTAAGCAAGAACATATCTAATAGATATTTATAAAATCCATGATATAAAAATTGTCCCTTATTCTCTTCAACCTTAGAAATAGTTATTGAATCAGAACTTAATAATGAAACAAAATCATCTACGTAATTCTGCATATCTTCGACTACCGATTGGTAATCTATTTCTAATTTTAGATAGTTTGCATATGATTGTTCATTTACAAAGCTATGGCCTATTTTTATTAGAAATGATGGGTCTGTATTGCGGAATTGTATTATTTCTAATTTGTTACATAGAATATCTTTGCAAAAATCAGATGTTGAAATTGAGGTAATTTTATCTATAGTATGTATTATATTCTCATCTGAAAAATCAGGAGCAAGAAATTCTATTATTTGTTTTAGCAGTTCGATATCGGTTGCTTTATAGTGCTCTATGATTTTAGGTATATAGATATAGTCGAATCCGGCAGATTGCATTTCCTTAAACAAAATGCGATAATTACTCTGCATGAACTCATTGACATTTTCATCGCACTTTGATTCAACATATAACACAGAAGATGTAGCTATGTTAAATGTTTGTTGGGGAATAGAAATGACTGAGGCCGTATCAGTATAGTCTACACATAAAGTATATTTCAAAGCTGATATCAACAATGCCTCTGACCGCGCACAAAATCCATCACTTAATGCTATTTGTTCACAGTCATGATAAAAAGCCACCCTGTCATTTTTATCCATATCAGATAATATGGATACTGCATCAGCCAATGTGGTTTGATTAGCTTCAAACTCTTCTTCTTTCGACAAGTTATATTTCGCTTTCAATAGAGCATAACTATTCATCTCATCAATATTGATAACTGTATCTGCTTTTATCAAATCGATAAGGATTCGTATTGCTGCTATTTTTTGCGTTTTTTTCATTGTGCTATTTCAAATTCGTAATAACATTATAACAGAACCAACTGTTAATTCCTTCAAGAAATATAGGTTTGTCATTAGCCCCATCCTTTTGCAATCCTATTCCATTTGAATATGATTCAATACTCAAAATCTTTGAGTATGGTATTTTCAGACTTTTTTCAGGAGAAGCAAAATAGATATGTTTATCGGTGAGGCAAACACTTCCAGAACCGATTTTTTGCATAACGGTTGTTTCAACAGGATGCCCCTTGAAACCACCAGTGCGGTAATAAACACCTTTCATTACTCTAACGCTAACACCTCTACTTCGTCCTACATATTCTCGTTGAATCTTTTGTTGGTAAAGTGTGATATTGCGGAATAGCCATACTAAATGCTCTGATTTATTCAGCAGAAAAGGGAAATCACCTGCAATGGTAATTTGAGGTGTTGGAGTATTTCCTGATAAAATATCACGAAGTACTTTTGACTGTAAGACCTTTTCAAGAGATTTATTGGCATTGAGGCTTGATTGTGAGAGTCCAGAATATTGAATGAATCTGGCAACAGTTTTTTCTTCTGCTGAATCAACTATTCCATCATTAAGATAGCTGTCAATAGCTTCATCAAATGCAGAACAAAATATATTGTCTAAAGACGTTTTGTTGATATGCGAATCTTGAACGATTTTTCTTATTTCTGAATCTTTCAGATAAAAATCATTCTTATGTGTAAAGCAATCTATTATAATTTGTTTAATAGAAGCCAAACCTTGAAGGTGTTTTGTTTCACATTCATTGTGTTTGTTACGAAAGAAACCAGCATCCTGACCGCAGTATAGACATTTTCCCATAGTATATTAGTTTCTAAGTTTAGACTGGTAATTTACTCCTTGCTTTAAGTAAGTCATAAGCAACAGTACAGCGATGAAACATACGCCAACGGCGATAAATATTAATACGCTGTAACCACACAACGTATCATATAGTCCATGCAACAAGGCTGGAATAGCTAATGATAGGAAGTACAATGATATACGATACTTTGGATATAAATTGGCGAAAGCAATAAAATATCCACCGATACCGCACCATATTGCATGAAGGAACGGCAAACTGGTCAATCGTGCAATGTTCATGAAAAATGCTCCGGTGTAATCTAATTGGGTATTAACAGAAGTTTGATACCCAACTCCCTCATATACACCGAATGCAATACCCGCCATCAAACCATAAAACACTAATGTCTGTGGTATTAACGGCTCTTTTGCCCGGGCAATAAGAATATAAAGAGGTATCGCTTTTACAAATTCTTCTGTTATTCCAACACCTAAAGTGTATCCGATGAAATTGAATGGTAAGGGTAGATTTACAAGATTGTAAAATGGATTAAGCTTTGTCCAACCTACGATGTCCCATAAAAAGAATACGCATAGCTGTGTCACAAAAAACACAATTAATGTGTATTTTAATGACACTTGTTTTGTCTTGAAAAAATAGTAAAAGAATATTCCCCATATACATGAAAAATACAATGCAATAGCATAGAATATTCCAATTGCCGGAAAGGGTATCGCCATGAAAATTGTTGGGAACAGACCGATTATAGCCAAAAGCAATAATCTTTTGTCAGAAAGCCATTGCTTGCTAATAATGGTAGATTTAGGCAGTATCAACTCACTACCAATCATTGCTAATTGGTGAAAGAGGCTTCCCTTGTGAGGCACTTTTGCTTTTAATCCTGCCTTTTTCAGAAAATACTTTACCGTATTTTCTTCATTTGTAATATCGTTTCGGGCAGAATCACTCCTGAGAATCTGCCCTGAATTGACATATGCCAAAAGAGTAGATTCATCATAAGGACCAAACTCCTGATTATTTCTTCTTACATATATCATAGTCTAAAAACGAATAGTTTTGATAAGATCGGTGATATCTAATGTTTCATCCTCCGTTTGTATGGAATGAATGACACAAACTTTACCTGTTTTAGGGCTAAACAACAAAGCGAAATGCCATATAATAGGTGTTTCTGTATCGTATTTCACTGATTTTATGAAGTACGGATTACCATTAACTTCTCTTTTTTCGTTTGTGATTTCTTTATACGAATAATCCTTTAAATCATCATCTTTCCAACCTTTCCAATAAGTATTGAAATTTTTTACCGAAACATCTGAATCATAGTCACTAACAATACGTATATAGCTATATTCCGACTCTAAATCAAAAACGGTGATTTTGGGGTCGTCTAATTCTTGCTTTTCACAAGTAAATTCTTCTGGTTTCGTAAATATTATGCGCCCATCCGTGTATTCATTGTAACCAAGATTAGTGGTTGATATAAAGTTCTGTTCCAACTCTTCCCTTTGAGAAAATATATTCCCAACACCTATGGCAAGGCATAATATTGGAATAATGATAAATGCCGTCATCAAATAATAATCCCGACTAAAAACCTTTCGATATGATTTAGGTATTATATTATGAACTTGTTTTGAAAGAGACAGATATGAGAACCAAATTATGCCCCAGATAAGACTACGAATTATTTGGGGTAAACTTCCTAATCCAGAAGTTTCATATTCCCCCATAAATAAAAGTAGAGTGTTGGATGTAAATGTTACAATAACATACATCTTTGCTAAGAATACCGCATTGGGTTTCCTCTTGCAAAAGGAATATATTGTGTAACAGGATAAAACGAGCAACATTACCCCTAAAACCACATCTGATATGGCCAGAAAATGGTTTCCATCGTATTCTGCAATGTTATATGTGAAAATAGGGTAAAGCGCACTGATTAGTCCGCCAAGTCCTATCGAGAACAAGAAGAAAGTAAGCCAACCATGAATACTATAGTTTGGGTCTGGATATTCTATGGTAGCAGATGTCTCTTGATTTTGCTGTATAATGTTATTATCATCTAGAATCTCATTCTTTTCAGATTTTTCCAGATTTATACGTTTAACATATTGCTCACATGATAGACCATTAAATTCTATATTTTCTTGGCAATCGGCATTATTCCTCTTGCATTGTTCACATTGCTCTTTTATCATAAGATGTGTTAATTATTAACTAATTGTACAATAATAAGTCTTCCGCCATCTTCCGTAGATAAGAGTATTTTCTTACCTTCGGTTAATTCCACATATTGTCCGATTTCAATCTTTTTGTCCAAATCTTTATCGTATAGGCTATCCAAGCGACGATTGATAAGAATCCATTTGCCATTGAAAAAATGGAAATCACCGACAGGCTTTTTATCTTCATCGCTAGTCTTCTCATTTGGAGTGACAAAGCGGTTTACATGCCATTTGTAGAGAGTTTGCTTGTCGTACACCATCAAACGGTAATTCTCTGGCTTAAATACACCTTTTTTGGGAGAGTAATATAAGTTGAGCACAGGCAATTGCCCATGATATTCCTGCCCACAAAATGGGCATCTTGGTTTTGTTGAGTTGTCGAACACAAACCATTTTGCTTCACAATTAGGGTTTTGACAAGGCTGCATCAAGTCGGTTGTTTTGATTAGAGCCTGTTCCCACTCATCAGCAGTCGGTCGTAGAGCCGGATTATGAAGACCATCGATAAAAGCTCTATTAAATAACTCCTTCAAATATGGACCACAAATGCTGTATGGAAGTTTCGTTACATCGCCTTGCGGTAATTCACTTTTTGATAGCTGATCGACTTTAGGGCGATTACTTTTATCTGTAGGATGTTCAATAAACAATGCCTTGGAACCCATAGACAATTCTTCGTCTTTAGCAGCATCCAAATCATTTACCTTACCTCCTCTAAGCGGGTGACGGTATAGCAAATACATGTATATGAGTACAGCTAAAGCATGTCTGTCTGTTTGAATACTTGGTAGTTTTTTATTGGGGTCTCCTATTTTCAGACTTCTTGTTTCAAGCACTTCCGGTGCGATGAAATCAGGTGTACCAACTACATCAGGTGGGTATTTCCCGGGGACAACTAAACCGTCAATATCAATGATTGAGGCTTTACCTGTAACAGGATCAACGAGTACATTTTTATACGACAAATCTGAATGCGCTAAACCTGCGGCATGTAACCGTTTTACGGCACGAGCTATTTGAATACACATATGATAATGTGTAAGCCAAGTCCCTTTTTCAGAAGCAGGAAGAAAACGATTTCTCAATTTTGCGGAAGCAAACCATTTCCCTTCCTTTTCCTTCCCTTTGAAATTTCCAGAGCTGAAGAAAAAGTGTTTGTGATAAGTAGGACATACGATTCCTATTTTGCCGTTCCATTCAACCATTTTGGTTGGCCAGCAAAACAGATTTTTCCAATACTCACCTCCAACTTGATTGAATATTCTCTCCCTGTATGTTCCTGTTATATTTGTTAGACGGTCTTTAGAATTTGCATCTTGCGGTTCTCTAAAAAATCCAACAACGTAGCTCTTGTCCGGGCTGAAATAAACATCTTTCATGGCTCCAGACCCAATAACATCATCTATAAATTCGACTTTCGTACCATCGGTCGCTGTCAATGTAATAGTCTTACTCATATCTTCCTTTTTTAATATAGAATAGCTATGGTTCTATCATCATGGTTACCTGGCGACCAGAAATCCAACCATTTCAATAATTGATATTGAGATTCTGTGTTATCGTCAGTTAAATCAACCTCAGACTTGATATTATCCCACAATTCATTCCATTTTTCTACTTTGTTAAGATTGGCATCTGTTTCAAAGAATGGATCTGAAATACCATCTGTCATCAATAATAGAGCTGAAAAATCCTCCTCTATCGAATACTTCAATCGAGACATTATTGATTCAGGGGTGAAAATTTCTTTCATGGTCAAGAAGCGTGTCTGACCGGCATATTCGCCTCCATCAGGAGTTCCCAATAATTTAATATACTGGCGTTCCTTGTCGTAAATGCACATAGCTCCATCGCCAACCCAAAAAGAAGCGACAAACCAGCCGAAATCAAACTTCTTGCAGATAGCGAGCAATAGCGTTGTTGAATAATCACGTGGTTGATCTTCGTTAGCACTGGCAGTTTCAAGTATGGCTCTGTGTGCTTTATGGGCTGCACCTCCTACTATGTTGTAAATAAGTGTACTGATAGCTCTGTTTGATTGTCCCTCCGTTGTACTATTAAGTGCTATAATTTCTTTTTCCAGTTCAGTCGGATTCTCCAATGCTGTTTTACAGAACTCTACGCAGCTTTCACAAGCTACCGCAGAGCCTTTCCGGGAATATTTGGCAGAACCAGCACCGTCTGCAACAGCTATGATATACCAACCATTATCGTCATTGTGGAAGATTTTAAAATCATCATCGCGTGCTTTACCTTCATGAGCATGTGAGCGTCCACGTTTACTTGCTGCAACAATGTCCTTTTGAGGACCTTTTTCATTTTCTACGACGGTTATATAATCGTGTGCATAGTCCTCTTTGAAAAACTTGATGTTCTTGTCGGTAGGAATGTCTTTCCAAAGTGAGCGTGGGTCTGGATTTACTGCGACTTTGAATTTGCGCTCCAATATACTACATCCTTCGCTCCAGTTCTGGTATTTATATTTTAGAGTAATCTCATACTCACCGGCTTTCGTCGGGATTCCTTTAACCACGATTCCACGCTCTTTAGTACCAACAACTCTTGTGTCGGAAAGTACTTGTGCATCTGTTTTTTCTACTTCTGCTACTTCATTGAGGTTTGTAGAATCGGTGGATTCGATTGGTACATTGTCTTCATTAGACGGCATAGCTGATTCAGAAGCACAATCATCTGGAATCGTCTTTTCTTCTACCGGATTTAAGATGATTTCCAATTCTGCTTGCAAGCCGGTATTTTCTAATCCTTCCAACCAGTATTCACAGACATCAGGATCATCTATTTTTATCAGTTGAGAGTATTCCTCTCTGACCTTAGCATTGGGTAACGTCAAATTTAAGGCATCAATCCGATTTTTTATAACCAATTCTCTATCCATATAGTACTCGTTGTATTCGTTATATATTTTTTCCAGAAAGAATTTTTGTATGTCAGAACGCCTTTCTGAAGATACTCCTTGAGGAAAGTACGTTTCTATTAATTGATCAATTATACTAGTCATATTATTATCCTCTTGCTCTGTTTACATTCATACCCTCAGCTTTCCCTTCTCCCAATGTGCCTTCTAACCCACACCAAGGACATTTGTTGTGTTCAGCATCACCGACACAAAATATATTGCCACATTCACATACAACAAATCCGAATTGATTACCACAACACGGACAGGTAGGTGCTCCAAGTAGTTCTATTGTATTGACATTTCTTTTTGTCTGCGATTCATCAGACAGTATCTTGTATGACTCTTCCTCTACAGGGAATGCCCCGACTAATTTAAAATCTGTGACGTTAAAATGCTCCAATCCTTCTACATCCAATGGTCTGATTCTTTTTGCGTATTTGATTAGATAAGGACGTTTGGTGGTTTGGCACTTTCCCATAACAACAGCGAAGTTTTCATCAATGCGGCAGGGCTTATTAGTATCAACTTTTTCCAGATTAATACCATCTATGGGAGCCAATTTTAGTTCATCATTGGCTGTTTCAGATACAGACATACTCGATGTTTTGATGGAAGCAGTTATCCATTTGAAGAATGTTGTGAATGAATTTGCATTAGTGTCCTTCAATCTTAAAACATTGTCTGTAATGCTACCAAGCATCTTGGTATCAACATTGTCTCCAATGGAAATAGCTATCAAGTTACAGTCTTTTCTGTATTTGGTGTTCCAACGTTGAATGGATTTGTCTGGGTTATCGGTAGGAGTACCATCAGTGAATAGAAAGACTATCGGTTTCCAATCGCCTTTTGTCTCCAATGTTGTCTTTTGAACATCACGGTCTATACTATCCATAAGATGATTCAACCCGACTCCCAATGATGTACCACCACCTATTGGAAATTTAGGCGGATAGAATTTGAACAATTCCGTCAATTCCGAAAGTGTTTTTGCTTTTCCTGCGAAAGCAATTATGGATACATATACAGTTTCCAAAGCATACGGGTCAAATCGTAGCTCTTGAATGATTGTCCTTATGCCGTTTTGAACCTCTTCGATAGGTTCACCTACCATTGATTCCGACACGTCAATGAGGAAGTATATAGGTAATCGTCTCATATAATTAGTATTTTCTGATATTAATGCCTTTCTTAATCTATCTGTGGGTATTACCTCGTTGTTGTTTGAGACATAATACTACCAGGACTTAAGTGTACTTTACCGGGGCCTGTTATGCGAAGCATACTAAGTCCTTCACCCCCGAATACATTTTTCAGTGACCAAGCAGAAGAAAGTTGATGCTCTGAAATTCCTTGCATGGCAATAATGTGGTCTTCATCAACTTCAATAGTTTCTCCTGCACATAACTCCTTTGTTATTGGTTGTCCCTTGCAGTCCAGAAACACAGTTGATGTCCCTGATATTTTTTGCAATAGTCCACCCATACCGCTAACTATGCCTGCAATTGAAATTTTAGCAGATACTTGAACTAAGTTGTTGGAAGCCACATACACACCTCTATTGCAAATCAGGGACTCGTTTAGTATCTTAACTGGATGTAGTCCAAAACTTCCACCGAAAGCGACTTTACGAGGTTTATTGCACTTATTAATATAACGAACGAGGAAGATAGATTCTCCTGTAAGTTTTGCACCTAATAAATTGCCAATAGCACCAAGAGTCCCATTTCCACCGCCATTTAGCACAACATCTTTCTCAATACCTTGTTCTAAGTATATAAGAGTACCCTTTTGCGCATAAAATTCTTCGCCGTACATAAGTTCGACTTCTATATGCTGTATGAAATTTCCAACTAACTTTACATTCATATTGCTGTTAAATTACAACGTTAACTTCTTCCGGTGGAGGAGGTAAGATTAAATCATCGGTAGCTCCGACACTTTTGTTGCCAACCTCAATTAAATCAGAAACCCATTTGAAAAAGGTCTTGAAACTGGAACTATCCATTGTGTCTAAGGAATACACCTGATCCGTCAATAGTTTTAACGGTTCAATCTTTGCTTTCATTCCTGCTGCACAAGCTATAATACTTGCAAATTTCTTTTTCTTGACCTCCGGTACAACATTGTTATATACCATTATGTCGGATGGATGTCCGTCCGTCATAATGAACAATAATGGCATCCAGTCTCCTTTCCTCTCAGGAGTACTTAATGTTACTTCCTGTTCAACCTGACGACAAAGTTGTTCCAAGGCGGCACCAGTATGAGTCGGACCAGAATCCGGAGTTGTTATATTGGGTAACTGTAAGTCTTCCAAAGGTGTTAATGGCAGAATAACCTTAACATCTCTATCGTATGTTATAATACTAATGTTTACAGTTTCCAATGCGTATGGATCTTGACGCAATGTTGCAATCATAGATTCAATGCCAACTTTTACCGATTCAATAGGTTCCCCTTTCATTGAACCAGATGTATCTATAAGTAAGTATACAGGTAGTCGTCTCATTTTATCTAATCATTACTATTTTTTTTGCTGATATTGAATATTACAGAATGGGTATTTCAATAGCAAAGCGATATGCTTCACAACTGAAATACCCCATTATTATGTGAAACCGTATTACAATAGTTCCTCTAATTTAGCAGGGAAGTTTTTAGCCTGAGACTTCAGTTGCAAAAGCAATTCTCTTTCGAGAGTATCAATTTGCCCATCACCTTTGATCTTATTATACAACCAATCGGCTTCTTCGTCATCTATTTCCCCTGGAGAAAGTTCATCCTCCAATAAATAAGAAACGATTGCTCGGATAAACAATTTTTTCCATGAACAGTCATTGTCTTTGCCAGTAACGGCATCATTAAGTTCAAAAAGGAAATCGGCTTCTTCTGAATCTATTTTCCCGTCAGCAAAAAGCAACTGTTCCAATTCTTTAACTTCATTGGCATCAATGATACCATCGGCCAAAAGTTCTGCTTTATATTCCTGTAAAGTTTTCATTTTTATCTGTTTGAGTTATACAACAATATTAACTTCTGGAGGTGGAGGTGGAAGTTCACTCAGACCACCAACTTCCTGACAAGTTTCTTCGACTTTCATACTGCCTGCACTCACTGAAGCAGAAACCCATTTGAAAAACGATTTGATTGTAGCACTATCTGCTGTATCTAGTTGCACTACACACTCTGTTATCTTTTTCAAGGTGTCTGTATTCGCACCTTGACCAGCTGCGCAGGCTACAACCATTCCAAATTTGCGTTTTTTGAATTCAGCCAATCCTTTGTTCAAATCATCTGTTGGTTCTCCATCAGTCATAATAAAAACCAATGGTTTCCAGTCACCTTTTACTTCTGCTGTTGTTTTGGTAACTTCACTGTCAACTTTTGATGCAAGCAATGACAGTGCTTCACCCAGAGCAGTACAACCACTAGCATCGATGTTGGGTTGTTGGAAAGAAGATAGTTCTGTCAAAGGGGTTACTTACTGCGCACTACTATTGAATGTAATAATGCTCAAGTATGCAGTTTCCAGAGCGTATGGGTCTTGTCTCAATGTTGATACGAGTACCTGTACGCCATTTTTGACTGCTTCAATTGGTTCGCCATACATCGAACCAGAAGTATCTAACAAGAGATAAACGGGTAATCTTCTCATAAATATCGTTGTTTAACAGTTTGTAATGTACTTTCAAAATCTCTGTCCTTGGTAGGTTCTCCAATGGCATTGAACTTCCATTCTCCATTCCTCTTATAGAAAACTCCCATTACCATTGAGACATTCCCAGCAAAAGTCGGGTCGTTTGCAATATCATAAGTTGCAAAGATTTCTTTTACTTTGGTTGGAGTGCCTTCATAGATTCTAATTGAAGCAAAAGGTATCGTCTTAAAGTCATGGCCTCTAAAACTATTTAGCACGAAAGCTATTTTCTCCGTTTTAGGATTCAATTGATTAAGATTTACTGTTATTACTTCATTATCCAATCCATCATCTCCATCAGTATCACCAGTCAGATCGTCTCCGCTATGTTTGATTGCACCATCGTTTGATTCTAGATGCCTGAACCAAACTTTGTCGATAACATTTCCATTTGCATCGAATTGGGCGCAACTTGCATCCAAGTCTACAGCTTCGGTTGTAGTGAATCCAAGCCAGTTCTTTTTCTTGATAGCACCCCAATTGACACCTACGCAAATGTTTTCTAATTTAGAACCATTACTTTTTTCAAGGTTGATTCTTTGTCCTTTTTCTAATCGTATTGCCATAAGTGTTATTATTTTACGTAATCTTTAATAATACGATGAATGGTAAAGCCCAAGAATTTATCATCATAGGCATCGCCGATAGCTGCAAATTTCCACTCGCCATTACGCTTGTATAACTTGCCCATTATCAGCGCAGTTTTGCCTTGATATTTTGTTTCGGCAGCGACATCATACTGCGCAAATACTTCCTTTACTCTTGTAGGAGTTCCCTCGTACATTCTAATTGCAGCATAAGGAATTTGAGAAAAATCTTCTTGACCGCAATTATTCAAAAAGAAGTATATCTGATGTATAGATGGATTTAATCTATTCAAATCAACTGTTATGATTTCGTTGTCAAGTCCATCGTCTCCACCCTTGTCACCTTCCAAATCATCTCCGGAATGATGCAATGCTCTATCTAAAGAATCTATCTTTCCGGGAGGAAGGCCAAATTTTGATAACAAATCAGGTTTATATAGAGGCGAATAGATATGATCGCAGATTTCCCCTTGTTCATTGAACATTACGCAACTTAAGTCCAAGTCAACATCAATAGTTTCTTTGCTTAGACCGAAGAATGTCTTTTTCTCGATTGCGCCCCAGTTGCACCCTACGCAAAATGAGGTCAATTTAGAGCCATTATTCTTTTCAAGATTAATGCGCTGTCCTTTTTCTAATCGTATAGCCATGATATTTTATTGGTATTTATTAAGGTATTCTTGTAAGCCGCCTTTTTGTCCCATACCGATTGCTTCAAACTTCCATTGACCGTTTCTTTTATAGATACGACCAAATTCAACTGCTGTCTCAACAGAGAAATCTTCCTCAAGTTCATATTTTAAGATTTCTTCCTTTGTTTCTGTATTGAAAATACGGATAAAAGAATTATGGACTTGACCGAAGTTCTGCTTACGCTCAGCAGCCTTGTGAATCGTAACGACGATTACGATTTCTGACGCTTGAGGTGTGATGGAAGTTAAATCTATCTTGATGCTTTCATCGTCACCATCGCCCTCACCTGTAAGATTGTCACCAGTGTGCTCAACAGCTCCATCTGGAGATATAAGCTGATTGTAGAAAACAAAGTAGTCGTCAGAAATCAATTTTTTATCCTCTCCAAGAATGAATACTGATGCGTCCAAATCAAAATCGTCGCCAGTACTTGATGAGTTGGTATCCCAACCCAAACCGATTGTGAATTTAGGCAAATCTACATTTACCCGTTGTCCTTTTTCTAAGTTAATCATATGCGTATTCTTTTATTTGTTTATACTGCAAAAGTACTATCAAACTCACCTTGAAGTGGATTTTCTGTAACGTTACAATTTAACTGTAAACTTTTTATTGATTGTTACTTGCAACGTTGCAAACTATTTACTACCTGGTGAGTAGTTAAAGCCCCATCCATAGCAACGGTCACAATCAGAATGCCCATCATGAAATGTGACAAGTTTTTGAACTTCCATAGAATTGTCATTGCCAATTTCAATTGCAGCTATGGCGCAAAACTTTTTGTTGCTGTTTTGGTTTCCCATCTGAACAATTACATCCTCACATCCCGGTACGGAAACTTTTACAACAGCATTTGTTTCAGACCATTTAGCCACCCCTTCATATATAAAGGTATACACTATTATGCGCTTGATATTAGCCACTCCTTTAGGATTGACAAGGATCGTTTCTCCAGATTCCGAAGAACCACCGCGATCATCTCCCTTATGCCATATATATGGAGCTTGTGCATAGCAACCTTGACGAGTTTGTTGTTCTCTCCGACCTCCACGGCCATGTGAGAATTGTAATCCGTCAATAAGCATTTTACTGCCATCACGAAGTTCATAAAAACAACCCAAATCAAGGTCAATAGCACTTCCAAACAACTGTTTGAGAAATCCGCCTTTACTCCAATCCAAGTTGATTTTAATTTCGCCGGTAACAATATTGCCGCCTTTGGTGAGATTTATGCGATGTTTATCTCCATTCTTTTCTAATACTATAGCCATACCTACATATATTTAGAAACTAATTCTTCCAAGCCACCTTTATGACCAACACCTAAAGCCTGAACTTTCCATTCGTTATTCCTACGATATATCCTACAAAATTCCACGGAAGCACAGGTTGAGAAATCCTCTGTCAAGTCATAACGATAATCTTCTTGTCCTTCAGCATCGTTCCCTGGCTTATATAAACGCACATATGCTCTTTCTACCTGTCCGAAATTCTGTCTTCTGTTCTGATAATCATAGATACTTACCGTAATAATAATTTCTTGAACATCTGGACGCACTTTATCCAAATTGATGTCCATGATTTCATCATCACCATCTTCGGATGTTTTACCATCCTCATCATCAATTGAACCGATAACAGATAACTCGGGATCTACTGGACGAGACTCCTGCCTTAAATCATCGTTATTTGACCACAATGATGCTGGGACTATTTTAGTGAGATCATTAGGCTTTACTCTTTTTTCAGAATTATAAAAGACCAGATAATCATCCGAAATCGTTTTTTTGTCAGCTCCAATCATAAATGCAGCTACATCCAAGTCAAAGTCGAACTGAGAGGCATCTTCATTTACATCCCAGCCAAGCCCAACATGAAACTTATTAAGCTCAAGTATCCGATTTTCTCCTTTTACAAGATTTACAGCCATAATTATCCGATGTATTTATCCACGAAAAATTGAAGGCCACCCTTGTAGCCGATTCCCATAGCTTCAAATTTCCATTCAGAACCTCGTTTGTACAAACGACCAAATTCCACCGCTGTTTCAATGGAGAAATCCTCATCCAAATCATAGCGAGCTATCTCTTCATTTGTTGCTGCATTGTAGATTCGGATATAGGAATTATGGACTTGACCAAAATTCTGTTTTCTGGCAACTGCTTCATGGATTGTTACAGTGAATACGATTTCCTCTATGCGTGGGTCAACCTTTGATAAATCGACTGTTAATGTCTCATCGTCACCACCATCACTATTACCCCCTGTCGTGTCATCACCAGATGATTCAACTGCACCGTCAGGAGAGAGTTGGTTGTTATAGAAAACAAAGAACTCATCTTGAGGAAGTTTTTTATTACTATTCAACATAAATGCAGATGCATCTAAGTCAAAATCAAACCCTGTACTTTCATTGGGATCCCAGCCTAATCCCACACCTACTTTTGATAAGCCAATTTCAATACGCTGACCTTTTTGCAGATTTATCATATTCTTTATGTTTTTGATTTTACATTGATTTCAGGTGGTTTCTAAAAAAGAAACCAACGATTACTACAATTATCACATAATCAAGCAATTATTGCATTAGTCTACATTGATTCTTATATCATTTTTCAACAAAAAAGCAAGTCTAATGAACCTTATTATTCAATATGGATTTAACTGCTGAATTGGTTTTTGGATGTCTTGATTTGGTAACACATTGATTATTATTGTCTTTTTGTGATTGAGCCTAACAAATTTTATTATTAAAAAGAAGGACGAGTTTGAATAATATTTCGTACCTTTGCATTTAGAATGGTTTCTTTTTTAGAACTCATTCGTTTAAAGTACTTACTATTCCTCGATTTGCCTCGTCAATCACTGAATTTTCCAACATTGTCAGATAAATTTGCGTTGTCTGTTCGGATGTATGTCCCAGCCCGGCACTGATAACGGATATTGGAACATTATGATTCCGAGCGGCTGTGGCCCAGCTATGGCGTGAAGTGTATGATGTAAGCCGACAATCTGTAGGCAATATTTCCGACAGCTCTTTCAACAGCCGATTCTGTTTGTTCAGTGCCAATCTGTATTGCTTGTATGCTTTATGAGCATCTTTGGAAGAGATAATAGGGAATAAGTAATCTCTGTCTTCTGAGCAATACTTGTCAATGATGGCTTGAATATTCGACTCTATTTTAATAGACATCAGTTGCCCTGTCTTCCGTCTTGAATAGTGTATAATCCCTCCTTGGATGTTGCTCTTTTTCAGATATGCAATATCCACGAATGCCATACCTCGTGTACAATAGCTAAAGATGAATATGTCACGAGCCATATCAAGAGCCTTACTTTCTGATAGATTGAGTTTATAAAGCTGTATGATGATAGATTCTGCAATAGCTCTTTTACGTGTATGATCTATACCGGTATAGACATCTTGAAATGGATGTGCAAATTCTGTGAGCTTTTGTTTTGAAGCTTTATTATATATTGCCCTGAGATTACGCATATAGAATGAAATTGTATTTCTTACAACACCTCGTCTGATCAGATAGGTGTTATATTCATCAATAAGTACCTCTGTCATCATAGAAAAATGAATATCTTCTCCTTGTAGAAAATTGGAAAAACTATTCATTGTTTTTTCGTAATTTCTGGCCGTACCCAATCGGTTTGCATTTTGCATTAAATTGATTTGTTTCTTGATGAATTGCAAAACTGTTATTTGATTGTTGGTAGCTTTGAATTTACTCACTATATCATTTGCCGTATACGCCAAATTTGAATTATCTAAATCTTTGATGATCTTACGCAATAAAGCCATATCGCTATCAATGTGATTTTGTACTCCCGAATTAGAAAATTCAGCTACCAAGTTTCCATTTTCGACATCCCATTCATTTTTATAAATTTGCATTGAAGTGGTTATTTGCTGTACCTGTCGATTATGGATGATTTGATAGAATATTTTTCCTGGTTTCCCTTCAACAGATGAAGGACGAAACTTTATTTTTATCGTTGCCATATTGATTAAGTTTGAAAAAAGCCTTTCTTCAAACTGCTTAAAGAAAGGCTTTTAGATGATTATTGAATATATAGAAGTTCAAACTCGACTTTTCTTCGTCGCTCAATGCTCGGAACCACTTTTCCCTTGTAGCATCGGAAAGAGATGTACTCGCGGTAAATGTCCCTGTCTCCGACTTCCAACTTCTGAATAAGCCTACTCTTAGGTCTCTTGCCATAGCCGACCAATCGGTAATATCCGACATTATAGGCTAAGATGGCAATCAACAGAGAATCCTTTCCGAAACGGCTGCACATCCTGCACAGCTTCCTCAAATCAGCCCTCAGCAAAGAATCAGCCTGCGCTTTGCTCATATCAGGTCTGAACTTTTCTCCCGGCAACAATTTGTGACCGTATCCGACATAAGGTAGATGATTCCCATGCCAACCCTCGAACCGCTTTATGCAGGCGATGGCTTGCTCGAAAAGCGAATCCGGAATCTCCGTAACGGAGGGAGGCGAAATACCGCCTCCCCGTGGATGAGCCATCAGACCGTTACAGGTTAAAATCAGGCATATAGCCGCTACTATTACTCGCATACAGTCGCTGTTTCAATGTTTACCAGAGGATTTTTCACAAGTTCCCAACCGGTTCGGGGATTCCTACCTGTTCCTCCCGTATCGTCTTCCGCATCATCTTTTCTCTCGTTGTTGAAATCGAATGTCAGCAGGAATGATTGGGCGGGTTCACTGTTATCCTCGAAGTAGATGTCAATACTCTGCTGGTCCTCGCACTCGGAAGTGTAGTACAAGCGGAACACTTCCCGGTCAAGCGGATAGCGGTCATTGGGCAGCAACACCATCCCGTCGTCCATGCGGAGCGTTCCCTTGCCGTCAGGCTGGAAATAGCGGATAGTGTAGCGTGCATCAGAGAACCGACCCTCACGTTTGAGTTCGCACCGAATTTCAACGGTTTCGCCTTTCACGATACGTTTGGGCACGGGCATTGTCTCCACCGTGAAGGGATATCCCTGCAGCACATCCAGTTCATTGTCACAGGACACCAGGGCTACTGCCACCAATGCCACGAGCATTGCCGAAAACACAGCGGCAAATGCGTTCTTCTTATTTCTCTTTTTCATGTTCATTGTCATTTTAATGGTTGTTGTTTCTATTGTTCAATAATCCCGTCCCAATGTTGCAGGTATTCGTTCAAATCCTTGAAACCTTTATACAGGGAGGAACAGTCCTCAATCTTATTGCCGTAGCGTTTACGGAGAGCCTCTAACGTGCGCCGCCCAGCTTCGTCACGATCCAGATAGCAGTTGACCCTGTCGTACTTGTCAAGGAAGCCATACGAGCGCTCCAATAAAGCCACCGAGTTCAGTACAAGAGAATCATCGCCACAATCAAGTCCGAGCATCACTCCGGAGAGGTAATCAATAAATCCCTCGAAGAGGTTACAGATATCTGCTCCGTTGTCTATCAGCGATATATCTTTCGGTGAGATACTGCCCTTGAACAGGCGGTTACGTATTTCATACCCACCGCTGATGTTCCTGAATCCGATGGTAAAGTACCGTTTTCCGCGCAAGGTGTATCTGACCTCTTTACACTTGGGCATCGCCACATCGCTGCAAATTCCACGTTCCTTCAGGTAATTGAGCAGAACATTGTTGTTCAATGGGATAATGCGTACATTCACGAAGCAATTCTCCTCACCGGGTGTGGTATCGAAACATTTTTCTTTCGGACGGAAAACTGTTTCCGGAACAATACCACCAAATACTTCCGAAATGAATCTGGTCTGCGACTTGAAATCATCGCTGTTTGTAAATTCTCCTGCAAGGGAGAATATATCCCCACCGTGTCCGATACCGAAGTCCTGCCATACATTCTTTTGGATGTTCACCCTGAACGATGGTGTCCGGTCTTCCCGGTAAGGAGCGGAATACCACCATTCGTTCCATTTCCGGACGGTCGGCTCATACCCCATCCGTGCCAGAAAATCAGTGATGGGAATCTTCCTTATATCTTCTATATTCATAAGCCATGATGTTTTAATTGATGATGAATTTCACGCCCAGTCCGAATTGTGTTGTGAACACATCCAACGAACTGCCCCACAGGGCACGTTCCCTGATGCTGGCAAGCAGCACGATGCGGTCTGTAATGTAGGTTTCCAGCTCCAGTGTTATCGCCCCACCATAGACAAATGCGTCTTTGGCAAGCAGCCTGGAGCCGTCATACAACATCTTATTGCCCCAATTCACGGTTTCGTAACCCGCCAGAGCCGATCCGCCGATGGAAAGGAACAGTGTCTTGGACGGGTCAGACAGGAATTTCAGGTAGTAACCGCCCTCGGCTGTGAACTGTGTCCGGGGGACGGACACGTTCCTGTACCCGTAATTCTTCAACAGGTATTCCGCACCGACAACCCAGCGGTTGGCTTTTCTGGTATATCCCGATACCGCAAATCCTACATAGTGATTCAAGGGAGACCTGGAACCTTCCGCGAACCCTCCCCGCAGCTCCACGCCCATCATGCCGGGAAGGTAGCGTTGGGCGTATGCCTGCCCTGAAAACAGGGCAAGCGACACGACCGTTGTTAAGATAAATATGACCTTGCGCATGGCTACTTCACTTTAAGTTCGTTGATTACTTTAGCTCTCACAATGTCCTCGTTCTCCACGGTAAACGACTGGTGACGACCGCCGCTCTTCTCGTTCAGTTCAACGACCAGCACTTTGTCGGCAGGGATGGTGAACTTATCGAAGGTGAACACGGTACGTTCATCCTTGTTTCCTGCCACCACAGTGGTATAGTTATAGGCACGAAGCGGAAAGATGACCTGCTCCTGAATGGCAGTACGCTTCATTACTTTCTTATCCACAATCTTGAACGTTACGAAATCCACCTCGAAAGGCACATTCGACTGGTTGCGAATCTGCGTGTGGAAATAGAGCAAGCCGTTCTGGGTGTAAATGCCACGAAGCAGATACTGGATGCCGAAAGCCTTACTGCCGATGTGTTTGACATGACGCTTGTTCTCCTTGTGGATGCTTCGGTTAATCAGTTGCACGAGCTTGGGAGATTCGCACCCCAGTTCCTTCAGATAAATGTCAAGCGCGTTGTTCGGACGGTTCACCTTGCTACCGTCATGGATGAAGTCCTTCATCTCAATGTTCAGCAACAACGGCTCGTCCGCATACTTGACATTGAACGTGTAGAAACTGCCACTTTCTGTGATGACCGACATATTCGTCTCGTCACGGAAATTCTTGACCACGGCTTTTACACGGATGACATTCTCCGCACCGTCGGCCTTTCCCGCCACAAGGTTCGGGGAACCGAGATCCACATAGCGGACGGCGGACGGGAAGATGATGTGCGTGGTCTTGCCGTAGGTCACTTCCAGCCCATACGGGGGAACCATCCTGTCAAAGGTGAGTTTCCGGGTCAGACCGTGATAGAGGTCGCCATCCTCCTGGCTGGGGTAAATGTCCGCTGTCAGCGTGGCATCATTGGTCACTGCCGATGTGGAATCGGCTGCATTCTGTGCAAAAGCACTTACTACTACGCCCGTCATAAGGGCAAACATTACAAAAATCTTTTTCATACTTTCTTAATTTTAATGGGTTATTATTGATTGTCTTTCTGATAAAGCATCAGGGTATAGCCGGATTTAAGATATACTTTTTCCTCCCGCATCTTCTTGGAGATATACTGCGACACGCCTTGTATAGCACCTTTGCCGAGTTCGGAGAGCAGCTGGTCCCCTGCGGACTGGTTGGTGATGGAAATGCTCGTGCCGAGGTTCTGCCCCAAGTTGGCCGCCACCTCCTTGACGGCATTCGCCTCCATCGAGCCGGGAATGAAAATTCCCTCCTGTCCGTCATTGTCATAAATGGCAAGTTCAACGGGAATGATGATGCCGTCATGTTCCACCTGTATGATTTCGACACCGAGCCTTTCACCCTGTATCCGTCCCTCGCCCGTGACAAAAGAGTTGCGCGGAAGAATATACTTGCCGACACGCATCGGTTCCAGAAGCCTTAGCCTCACACTCTGGCCGTTTCTTACGGTCTGGTCGCCATGCACACAGGCCCGAATGGTATTCCTTGAATAACTGTCGTCAGTTGTTCCCACTGCCGTGTGAAATCCTGCATTACTTGCTTGTGCAAGCCTTGCGAACAGTACGGAATCGCTTACTGGCTGCTGGAGAGACGATACCACCGGAGTGGCAACCTGTCCCACGGGAACGGCTTTCGCCTTTCTCCCATTGGTGGCAGGTTCAGCCTCTTCCTGTTTTGCCGCACCGTCACCGGGCATGTACTTTGCCGCCAGTTCGTAGGATTTTTCCAGCAAGGCCACTTGGTCATCGTAGGTTATCTGTGCTGGTTGCTGTTGTGCCGCTTCGCGGCGCAACTGTTCCACTTCGGCTTTCAATGCCTCCTTTTCGGGGTCTTCCCTCGGTGTTTCATAGAAGCTGTCGAGCGTAGCGTTGATGTCATTGTAGGCGGATGTGGAAGAGGAATACGTATTGTTTCGGTTCGTTCCGTAAGTATGACCGGATGCTCTCGTACTGCCGGCTTGTGTGTCTTGTGGAATTTCCACAATTTGGTCGTTCCCCGTATTCGGTCTGTTGGCATCCGCCAATGCTGAGAAATCCTCCAATGTGCGCATCTTCTCTTCCTGTTTGCGCCTCATGTCAGCCTGCTCGTAGGCCGCTATTTTGTCCGCCTCGATACCGGCTCCTTTAGGGTCGGGCAGTTCGGTGTTGAACCCCGCCTTCTTTTCCTCCTTCAGCTTTTCCTCTTTCGACGGAGCGAAAATCAGCCACATACAGCCGGCGAACAGGAGGAACATTGCGGCAAAGACCAAGTATTTCTTAATCTCCAGCCTCTGTTTCAATTTGTTTGCATCGCTACTCATAACTTCATTTGTTGAATTGGTTAAAAAACTCTTCCATCTCGCGGATTTTCCTGTCCGAAAGGGTGTCAGCCGGAACGAAGTCCGGAATATCCAACGGGGTAATTTCAATTACCTCGCGCTTTGCATCTTCACGCCCTATGTCATAAATGGCACGGAAAATCATGTAGAAATTCCCCAACGCAAACAGGACAGTCAGCACGATAATGGTTGTCATTCTTTTTTTCGGACTCAGCCCAGCACAGAGGCCGCGTAATTTCATTTCGGCCAAGTCCTTGATTTTTACAAATATCTTTTTCATACATTCAAAAATTTAACGGTCATACACTCTTATATCCCTGTTCTCCACCACTCGGAAGGCTTCGAGTATGAAACCGTGCGGATTATTGTCGCTTCGTGTGGAGTTGAGCAGCCTGCCACGGGTGACAAGGCTGCGTTCAGTAACGCTCTTCTCGCGGACGATGGAAAGACGGGCATACGTTACCACCTCATACGGGTAGGTATTGAAGTCGCATCTCACGCTGTCGATTCCGATACGTTGGCTCATGTTACCGGAGATGACACGGTTGTAATATCCCTGTTCAGCCAAGTCCCGGTAATGAGCATACGCGGAACGGTCGCACAGGAACATCGCCCGTTGGATGTTCCCCTCTATCGCGCTCTTGTCGGGAGCGAGCGAGAAGAACAACTCGTGAAAACGGCGGACGTGTTCCCTTGCCTCCACCGGGCGGTTCTGTTCCAAGTCCTGCGAGAGGGCGAGCATGAGCGACTTTCCCTCGTCCAGCACATAGATTTTCTGCCTCTGCGCCTCGGCAAACCCGTAGGCTTTCCACACGGAGAAACCCACAAGCAGGGTACACGCGCAGAGATAGACGATACCGAACAGACGCAACTGCTTGAAAGCGGTTTCAATGTTCTTTAATGATTTGAATTCCATTCTGTAATTGTTTTAATGTTATTGCTACTTGATAAGTCGTCCGGCAATGTTTCCAACGGCTGCTCCGGCAGTACCTGCCACGATGGAACCAGTCTTGGATGCCGTCTGGCTCACATTCTTGCCGTAATTGCCTGCACCGCCTCCTGCCTGAACAATCCAGTTGGCCACGGTCGGAATGGTGAAATAACCGATGATGCCGATAATCAGAAAAGTGATATAGACACCGTTAGAGCCGTCCGGAATGAAGTTCGGGTCGGAAAGCTGCTCGATGTCCTGCTGGAGCATCAGCACCTGTATCCTTGCCAATACGCTGCTGAAAAGGTCGCTCACCGGAAGCCACAGGTAGATGCTAATATAGCGGACGAACCACTGGCTGAGAGAGGCCTGGAATCCGTCCCAACAGGAGATGGCGAACGAAATCGGCCCCAATATGGAAAGCACTATCAGGAAGAATGTCCTTAACGTGTCAATGACCAGTGCCGCCGCGTTGAACATGAGTTCCAGCAGTTCGCGGAAGAAATTCTGCACCGCCTTCTTCATGTTGTACATTGCACGGTCTATGTACATACCGCAGGCCTCTATCGCATCCAGCGCACCCAGTTCTGACAGTTTGTTGTCAAAGGACTCCTTATCCACTAAATAGGCGGTTTCGGGGTTGCGCTTCATCGCCTCGAACTCCAGCTTGTCCTTCTGTGCCCGATACTCGTTCATGTCGAAAGTCTGGCTTTCCAGTATCGTATGCGTACCCTTTACGATAGGCGACATGACACTGTTCAGCGTACCCAACACGAGTGTCGGAAAGAACATGATGCAGAGTCCCAACGCGAACGGACGGAGGAGAGGGAAAACATCCACGGGTTCCGCCCTTGCCAATGACTGCCACACACGGTAAGCCACATAGAAGAGGGCTCCCAGCCCTGCGAGACCTTTCGCCACGCCCGTCATCTGCGAGCAGAGCGGCATCATATCCGTGTACAGGTTTTGCAGGATTTGATGCAGGTTGCTGAAATTTGCTGCTAATAATACCATAAGCGAATCGGATTAGAAGTCAGTTACCAATAACGTTCACTCGGAGAGCCGTAAAGAGCCATCACACGATTGATGTCGTTCTGCTTCTTGGCACGTAGGTAGGAAACGCCGATGTTCTTGTTGGTGTAATACTGCACCAGACTGCGGTATTGCAGCATATCGGTATAGCAGCGGTCGACTATATCCATACGCTCCTTGTCGTTCATTGAGAGTCCGTTCTCGTTGACCACCGTCTTCAGATCGTTCAGCAGGTGTGCGCTCTCTTCCAGCAGTTTAGTGTAACCGAAAGCTATGGCACTCAACTCCTCCGGAGTGAAATAGGGGTCGCTGAGCATACGCTCAAAGCTGTTTACATAGATGTCCGTAATGTCACCTACCATCAGGATGGTCTGCTGCACCTTACGGGCATCGCGGACAAGGTTGTTGACCTTGCGGAGTTTGTCGTAAAATTCCTTTCCTTGCTGGTAGATTTTCACGGTTTCCTGAAAGTTTTTGACCATATTCGTTGCCGTGGTGGATGTCTGCACGATATTACGTGTAGCATTGATGATACCTTGTGCGAGATTGGTCGGGTCGGTTACAACCCATTGGGCTTTTGCTGTGAGGCTGGCGAAAAGGCAGCCTATGCACAGAATGAAAATTTTCTTCTTCATGATGTAACTGTTTTAATGGTTGAATAAAATTTGCTTGAAAATCACATGGATATTTTCTTTCCTTTTGTCGGTGGATTACGGAGGATAGGCTTATGTGCTTGCTTAGGACGATTCATATCAGCCGCCTTTTCTTTTCCGCATCTGACGGAAGCGAAAAGCTCGTCGGCATAGGGTCTGCGTCCTGTCATTTTCACAAACCTTGCATCCAATTCCCTGTATGCCTTCTCCGCCTGACACGAGCGTTCCGTGGCGGAGGCATTTTTGTCTATGCCGTACTTGACGAGAAAGGCAGGGCTGATATGGATGATGTCGTGTACGGATTCCGGCATGGCGGCAACCTGTCCCAATTTCTCCAGTTCCTCGTTCATCTTGTCGAGATACGATACCGGTGGTTTTTGGCAGATTTCCTCGAACACATTTTCAACCGCACGGGTCAGCCTCGTATCGACTTCCAGAATGTCGGGAACTTCACCGGCTTGTCTTTTCTGCCTGTATTCGTCTGGCTCCATATCTTCAAGTTGATGGATGAGCCGGTAATCCTCTGCGAATCCGAAATAATCCTGCATGGATTGGGGAATATTCCAATTCTGCATCAATGACCAATAAAGGGACGAGATGACCTCCTCGCGTTTCCTTTTGTCTGATTCCAAATCGCTATACATACGTCTGATTTTTTTGATGGTTTATAAAACATTGTTCTTCTCCCGCTTGCTCTCAGCCAACTGTTTGATGGCTAATTCGATATTGCCACCTAACTTTTCGGAAAGACGGAACAGCTCCAGCTTTTCCGTTTCCTCTGTCGTGTAACAATAGTATTCCTCAAGCGATACCTCTGTGGCATAGACCGCCGACTGGGTACCACCCAGACCGATCCACACTTCCTTGTACTTTCTGGAAGGATTGTTCGCCATGTTGATGGAAAGGATCTGCGCACGTTCCTTGTCAGTCAGACCGAGCAACGCCTGTATCTCATCGAACTTGTTCATGTACTTGCGCTGGTCAAGAAGTATCTTGCAGTCGCTGTTGTTGATGATGGTGCCCTTGACAATCGGTGACGAAATGATGTCCTCGACTTCCTGCGTGACGACAACGGCCTCGCCATAGAACTTTCTGACGGTCTTGAAGAGGTATTTCAGATATTCCGCCATGCCCTCCTTGCTGATGGCTTTCCAGGCCTCTTCCAGCAATATCATCTTACGGATGCCCTTCAGTTTTCTCATCTTGTTAATGAAGGTTTCCATGATGATAATGGTCACAATCGGGAATAACACCTTGTTGTCCTTGATGTTATCCAACTCAAAGACAATGAACCGTTTACCAAGCAAATCCAATTGTTTGTCGCTGTTCAGAAGGTAGTCATACTCACCGCCTTGATAGTATGGTTCAAGCACATTCAGGAAATTGAACACGTCAAAATCTTTCTCACGGGTGCGCTTCTCCCTTAGAATGTCTTGATACTCGTCGCGGATGAACTCGTAGAAAGTATTGAAGGACGGTTTGATGCCCCTGTCTTTGCGGATATTCTCCAAAAAGAGGTTCACGGCATTGGAAAGTGCCACCTCTTCGGCTCTCGTGGGCGGTTCATCGTCACGTTTCCACAGAGTGAGGATAAGCGTCTTGATGGATTCCTTCTTTTCGATGTCGAACACACCGTCCTCCACGTAGAAAGGGTTGAAGGCTATCGGGTCTTCCTCCTTGTAGGTGAAATAGATGCCGTCCTCGCCGTGTGTCCGCGCGTGGATAAGGTTGCACAATCCCTGATAGGAATTGCCGGTATCCACCAGCAGCACATGGGTTCCCTGTTCGTAATATTGGCGCACCATGTGGTTGGTAAAGAATGACTTGCCGCTACCCGAAGGCCCGAGGATGAATTTGTTGCGGTTGGTAATCGTGCCGTTCTTCATCGGCAGGTCGGAAATATCCAGATGGACGGGCTTGCCTGTCAGCCGGTCCACCATGCGGATGCCGAACGGCGAGAGCGAGTCCTTGTAAGAGGTTTCCCCGATGAACAGGCACAACGCCTGCTCGATGAAGGTGTGGAAACTCTCCTCGGCCGGAAAATCACCTGCATTGCCGGGTATCGCCGCCCAGAACAGAGTCGGCACATCCACCGTGTTGTGGCGCGGCTTCGCTTCCATCAACGCCAACTGACTGCCGACATCGTTCTTGATGCGCTTCAACTTCTCCCGGTCATCGCTCCATGCCATGACATTGCAGTGCGCACGGACGGAAGTCAGCCCTTTGCTGTGCGCTTCGTTCAGATACTCTTCAATCCATTCGCGGTTGATCTGATTGGAACGGCTATACCGGGAAAGCGAGTGCATGTTCCTCGCGGTCTGTTCGAACTTGCGCAGGCTCTCCGCCGAATCGTCGATGAAGAGGTACTGGTTCACGACATGGTTGCACGTGAGCAGGATGCCTATCGGTGCGGCGAAAGACAACTGGCAGTCGCTCCGGTCGGTCGACAACCGTTCGTAACGGCAATCGGTGGCCACATTCGATGGCAGGTCTTCCGGGTCGGAAAGGGTGTGCAGGCAGAGATAATTGTCGCCTATCCTCATTTCTCCAGCATTGAGTGACAAATCCTGCAAGCAGGCGGTATCCTCCTGCGAGAGCGAGAAGTATTTCTCGATGATTCCCGCCGAAGTATCTGTACCCGTTATTTCCTCGTCCGTCAGGCGTGTCATACGGAGCAGGCCGCTGTCGTTCACGATACGCTCAAACTGCTCACAACTTTCCATGAAATGGGTGACGGTTTCCCTGTCCGTCATTTCCTTCGGGATGATAAAATTCCGTGTGAGGACGTTGAAGCTGCTTGTCGTGCGGCTGCGCTCCTTGGTCGTCTTGGTCAGGAACAGGTAGCAGGTGTGCTGCAAGTACGGACGCTCGTTGAAGTGCCGCTCAAAACTGCGGCTGAGAAAACTCAGATCGTCCTTGCAGATGTCGGGACGGTAGCTTTCCTCGAAGAAGAAGTCCTGCTTGTGCACGATGCTGTAGTTCGGCAGCACCTTGACCGCTTTCACCCAGGTCGAGTGGACGGCCTCGTATTCCGCCTTCGTGAGCGTGAAGAGTTCGGGCAGCTCCACCTTGTAGGCCACGGTAATGTCCGCATCCTTGCTGACGATGCACCCGTGCTCCACCGAGAGCAGCGGGAACTTGCTTTCCAGCGTCGCTGTTTTCATTACGTTTCTCATATTTTTCTTTTTTTGGAGTTTGGAGAAATCAACCGAAGGAACTTCCTCCGGTTGATGATGTAGCGGGGATGGCTGCGCAGCGCGTGGAGTTTCATAAGCCCCCATTCGCCGTACTTCGTGTTCATGCGGAATGTCGCCCAGACAAGCACCGAAGCGGAAACGGCACCGAAGCCGATGCAGACCCACTGGTCGATGCCCGCCATGTACATGATGACGAACACCACGAACAGGGCGAGCAGCCCGCCCGCGAAGACGAACAGGTACTGGCTCTTGAGCCCCTTGAACTCCGGACTGCGGCCTATTCCTTTGTTTACCGGATACTTCGCCATATTACAGGAAGAATGAGCGTAAGATGGTTGCAGCCACGATGAGGAAGATGCAGGCGCCGAACCAGCTGGCGGCTGTCTTGCTCGTGTCGGGATCGCCCGACGAAAACTTGGAATAGACCTTCACGCCACCAATCAGGCCGACGACGGCTCCGATGGCGTAAATCAATTTGGTGGCCGGGTCGAAATACGAAGTGACCATGTTGGTCGCTTCAACGATACCGCCGATACCGTTACCCTGGGCAAAAGCCCCGACTGTCGCAAGCAGCATGAAAGCTGCTGAAAAGAATCTCTTTTTCATGTGTCGAAAATTTTAATTGGTGAGACAAAAAATCATTTCGGCAGCGAAATTATAGCATTTAATTCATTGATTTACAAACCTTACGATATGTGTCATCGTATGTCATCACGTTACATCGGCAAGTAATTTTCGATACGATAAAAAAGAGATTTACAGCTGAAAATGTATAAAATGTTGCTTCTAGCGATAAGAACCGAAATTAAACTTGTAACTTTGGAGAAATTAAAAGTAAAACGGCCATGATACAGATGTTCCTGCAAAAAATCAAGGAAGTCTTCGGCAACACGACTCCGCTTCCAATAGCATTTGGATATAGCCATGTTCCGGCTACAGAAATAAAGAAAGTGCCACGTTGTATGATAGGTGCAATCAGAAAAGTGTGTAACGGAGAAGCTCTTACATTGAGTGTGGACAATGTACAGTGCGGAGGGGGGAAGCCTATATACGGCTTTTGCACCTATGCAGGACAGAATACCCACATTTGTATCTGAAACGGAACACTATAAGCAGACTCCGAAACAAGTGAGGCAGTATATTGACATACGGCTTACAGAAAAACCTTATCTGAATTTTGTGCGTATGGACCATTTGACAGACTTTGACGACGTGGAAGGTGTTTTATTCTTCGTTACGTGTAGATACTAATTGAAAAGTGCGCCAATATTCCAGTTGAAAATTGCGCCACCAT